>Ga0182741_1002668_pt1 | contig 20322 bp, 22 predicted proteins | sample eDN5th37CBELigOP_FD_128874 | JGI IMG/M metagenome (GOLD analysis project Ga0182741, IMG submission 128874) | Enriched Organic Plus compost microbial communities from Emeryville, California, USA - eDNA 5th pass 37_C BE-Lig OP (version 2) (version 2) ... | reverse complement strand
CTGGTGGGCTGGCTGGTATGGAGGACGAAATTCGCATGAGTGCAAAGGTGATGTTCAAGGGCGCGTCCAGGGCGGCGGCCGGCGCGACGGCGTTGCTGCTGGCCGCGGTGTTGGCCGGTTGCGGCACGGCCACGGTGGTCCGGCCGTCGGGGGGCGCGTCCACCGCGCCGGCAACCCCGCGCACTTCGGTGCCCAAGCCGGGGCAGACCGCGGTGGTGCGCCGCGGCGACACGCTGTATGCGCTGGCCCGCATCCACAACATCACGCCGGGCGACCTGGCGGCCTGGAACGGCCTGTCCAACCCGAACGCGATCTATCCGGGGCAGACGCTGCGGTTGTATCCGGGCAGCGGCGCCACCGCCTCGCGTCCGCCCACTGGTAGTGGAACCACCGCGCGTCCGGCCACGCCACCACCGGCGGCGACGCCGGCACCGGCGCCGGCCAACAGCGGCATCGGCTGGCGCTGGCCGGCCGACGGCGCGCTGGTCGGTCGTTTCGTCGCCGGCGAGACCACCAAGCAGGGCATCGATATCGCCGGCAGCAGCGGCCAGGCGGTACGCGCGGCCGGCCCGGGCGTGGTGGTCTATTCCGGCGCCGGCTTGGTCGGCTACGGCGAGCTGATCATCATCAAGCACAACGACCAGTGGCTGTCGGCCTACGGCCACAACCGCAAGCGCCTGGTCAACGAGGGGCAGAACGTCAAGGCCGGCGACCAGATCGCGGAAATGGGCCGCACCGGCACCTCGCGCGACATGCTGCACTTCGAGATCCGCTACAACGGCAAGCCGGTGGATCCCCTGCAGTACCTGCCGCAGCGGTAGCGGCGACCTCCACATCGGATACGGAGGACAGGGATGCCATTCGTCGACGCCATGAAGGAAGCGTGTTTCGCCGTATTTCCCATTTATGTCGTACTGACGGCGCTGGCCTGGGCATTCGACTGGCATCGCCTGCAGGGACCGGGCACGCTGGGGGGGCATGGCCGGGTGCGTGGCGGTGCCGCGCTCGCGGCGCAGCTGGAACTGGCGGTGGCGCCGCGCTGCCTGCTGATGGCGCTGATGGTCGGGATGGGCCAGTACCTGTTCACCCTGCTGGAGCGCAGGGCGCGGCGGCAGGGCCGCTGAGCCGCCCCGGCGCATGCCGCGGTGCCCGGGCGGGCCCTGCGGGCAGGGGCCCGCCGTGCCGCGGTCATGGACATGTACGCCGGCCCGGTGCCGGTTGAGGAGGAGAGCGTGGGGAAATCGCGTTACTGGTTCGCCGCCAAGGAGCTCGGATGGGGCTGGGGCTGGCCGCTGGCGTGGCAGGGATGGCTCACCTATGCCGCCGCGGCCGTGCTGCTGGTCGCCGGCCTGGTGATGTTCCCGCCCGTGTCCGACCCGCTCGGCTCCTTCGCCTGCAACGTCGGCGTGGCCCTGCTTGTCCTGCTTGTCTGCTGGCTCAAGGGCGAGCCGCTGCGCTGAGCGCCGGCCCGTAGCCGCGGGGCCGGCCGCGCATGAAACAACAGGCAGATGCGTGCGGGAGCAGTCCCGCACCCCGTGACGCCAGGCGTCACTCCAGGATGAACGCCGCGACCACGCGGCGGTTTTCGCCGGCCAGCACGTTGAAGGTACGCGCGGCCGAGGCATTGTTCATCACCTCGATGCCGATGCCGCGGGTCAGGCAGGCGGCCATGACGTCCACCGGCGGGAACACCTGGCGTTCGCCCGTGCCGAGGATGAACACCGCCGGATTCTGTTCCAGCGCCGGGGCGAGGTCCGCCACGGTGAGCTGGCCCACCGCGGCCACCGCCCAGTCTTCGATCAGCTGGTCGGGGGAAAGGATGAAGCTGCGCGCCAGCGTCCGGTCGTTGACCCGGGCCTGGCGGCCGTCGGCCGAGCGCAGGGAATAGGTGTAATCGGGCAGTTCGCGGCTCAGTTGCATCGTTGGCTCCTCGGCGGTCAGCCGCGGGGCAGCACGATCTGGCGCTTTTCCCGGGCCGGGCGGTACAGGACGGCGACATGGCCGATGCGCTGGACCAGCGCGCCGCCACTGGCCTGGACCAGCTCGCCGACCATGGCCTCGCGCGCCTCGCGGTCCTCGGCGGCGACCTTGACCTTGATCAGTTCGTGGCGTTCCAGCACCTCGTCCAGTTCCGCCAGGAAGGCGGGGGTGACTCCCTTGCCGCCGATCTGCAGCAGTGCTTTCAGATCGTGGGCCATGCCGCGCAGGAATCGGTTCTGGGCCGGGGTGAGGACGATGGACATGCAGTGATTACGGGTTATCAAGGGGGTTCAGGGTATCATGCCCACCCCTACAGGCCCCATCCCGATGTCCCGCAGCAAGAGCAGTCAACGCTGGTTGAAGGAGCATTTCTCCGACCCCTTCGTGAAGAAGGCGCAGTCCGAGGGCATGCGTTCGCGCGCCGCCTACAAGCTGGAGGAACTGCTCAAGCGCGACCGCCTGCTGAAGCCGAACATGGTGGTGGTCGACCTCGGCGCGGCGCCGGGCGGCTGGTCGCAGCAGGTGCGGAGACAGATGGGCGACAGCGGCCGGGTCCTGGCGCTGGACATCCTGGAGATGCCGCCGCTGGCCGGCGTGGAGTTCCTTCATGGTGACTTCAGGGAAGAAACCGTCCTATCCCAGTTCGAAGCCATGCTCGGCGACCAGCCGGTGGACCTTGTCCTGTCGGATATGGCCCCCAATAAGAGTGGCATGGATGCGGTGGACCAGCCGCGGATGATGCACCTGGCGGAGCTGGCGATGGATTTCGCCGACAACCATCTCAAGCCGGGTGGGGCGTTCCTGATCAAGCTGTTCCAGGGCGTCGGCTTTGACGATTACGTGCGGGAAATGCGCCGCCGTTACGACAAGGTCGTGATCCGTAAGCCGGAAGCCTCGCGCAAGCGCTCGCCCGAGGTCTATGCCCTGGGCCAGGGCAAGCGCCCGCAGATCAAGTAAGCTCGACACCATACGAAACGCGTCAGAAATTAGAGGAACGCCGGAGCCGATGAGGATGAACGACCTGACCAAGAACCTCCTGCTATGGGTGGTTGTCGCCGTCGTGCTGATGGTGGTGTTCCAGAGCTTCGCCCCGCGCGGCGGCACGCCGCCGGTCAGCGACGCCAACAACTACACGCAGTTCCTGCGCGACGTGGATGCCGGGCGGATCAAGTCGGTGGAGATCACCAACGAGACCACGCTCACCGCCAACGCCATCCGCTTCAGGCGCAGCGACGGCAGCGAGGGCGCGCTGTACGGTCCCAGCGACAGCAAGCTGATCGACCAGCTCTACCAGAAGGGCGTGGACGTGGTCCGCATGAAGCCGGAAACCGGCCTGAGCTTCTGGTCGATCCTGCTGCAGTTCCTGCCGGTGCTGCTGCTGATCGGCTTCTGGATCTTCATGATGCGGCAGATGCAGGGCGGTGGCGGCGGCGCCAAGGGCGCGATGTCCTTCGGCAAGTCGCGCGCCAAGCTGCAGGGCGAGGACCAGATCAAGGTCACCTTCGCCGACGTGGCCGGCTGCGACGAGGCCAAGGAGGAGGTCGGCGAACTGGTCGAGTTCCTGCGCGACCCGTCCAAGTTCACCAAGCTCGGCGGCAAGATTCCGCGCGGCGTGCTGATGGTCGGCCCGCCGGGCACCGGCAAGACCCTGCTGGCGCGCGCCATCGCCGGCGAGGCCAAGGTGCCGTTCTTCAGCATTTCCGGTTCGGACTTCGTGGAGATGTTCGTCGGCGTCGGCGCCAGCCGCGTGCGCGACATGTTCGAGCAGGCCAAGAAGCATGCGCCGTGCATCATCTTCATCGACGAGATCGACGCCGTCGGCCGTCACCGCGGCTCCGGCATGGGCGGCGGCCATGACGAGCGCGAGCAGACCCTGAACCAGATGCTGGTCGAGATGGACGGCTTCGAGGGTGGCGAGGGCGTGATCGTGATCGCCGCCACCAACCGTCCGGACGTGCTCGACAAGGCGCTGCTGCGCCCGGGCCGCTTCGACCGCCAGGTGATGGTCGGCCTGCCCGACATCAAGGGCCGCGAGCAGATCCTGCGCGTGCACCTGCGCAAGGTGCCGGCCGCCGACGACGTGCGCCCGGAAGTGCTGGCGCGCGGTACTCCGGGCTTCTCCGGCGCCGACCTGGCCAACCTGGTCAACGAGGGCGCCCTGTTCGCCGCGCGCCGCGGCAAGCAGGAAGTGAGCATGCAGGACTTCGAGGACGCCAAGGACAAGATCTACATGGGTCCGGAGCGCCGCAGCATGGTCATGCGCGAGGACGAGCGCCGCAACACGGCCTACCACGAGTCCGGCCACGCGGTGGTCGCCATGTCCCTGCCCAAGGCCGACCCGGTGCACAAGGTCACCATCATGCCGCGCGGCTGGGCGCTGGGCGTGACCTGGCAGCTGCCCGAGCACGACCACATCAGCAAGTACAAGGACCGCATGCTGGAAGAACTGGCGATCCTGTTCGGCGGCCGCATCGCCGAGGAGATCTTCGTCGGCGAAATGTCCACCGGCGCTTCCAACGACTTCGAGCGCGCCACCAAGCTGGCCCGCGGCATGGTCACCAAGTACGGCATGTCCGACGTGCTGGGCACCATGGTCTATGCCGACGAGGAAGCCGGCTACGGCATGCACAGCAAGACCATTTCCGAGGCCACCCAGCAGAAGGTGGATGCGGAAATCCGCCGCATCCTCGACGAGCAGTACAACGTGGCGCGCCGCATCCTGGAGGAGAAGCGCGACATCGTCGAGGCCATGACCGCCGCGCTGCTCGACTGGGAAACCATCGACGCCGAGCAGGTCAAGGCGATCATGGAAGGCCGCAAGCCCTCGCCGCCGGCTGGCTGGGTGGACAAGGGCAAGAGCGACCCGTCGGACAGCGACCAGGGCGGCGACGAGCGCCCGGTGGCGCCGATCAGCGATCCGGCCGGGCAGCACTGAGCCTGCCGCCAACGCAGTCAGCAGCACGGGCCGGATATTCCGGCCCGTCCTGTTTCCGGGGAACGGAAACGCAGGGGCAGTGCTTTGGTGGCGCGGCCTGTCGGCGCCTGTTCCGCTCCGGCTCCCGGGAAAACGAAGGCGGGCGATTGCGGGAAGCCCGCAGGCGTTCCATGGCGGAGGCCCCGGCTTGCAGCCGCGATGGTTCCGATGACCGCATCCGCGAGAGACAATGGGCCACCGCGCCTCATCCTCCAGCCACATGACCGACCAGACTCCACCCCCCGCTGCCTCCACCCACCTCCCCGAAATGGTGATCGCCACCGTGGCCGGCGTCGCCTTCGGGGTGAAGACCGGCCATTACCTGGCGGGCATTTTCATCGGCATCGTGCTGGGCGTGGCGCTCAGCGCGATCGGTACCCTGGTCCGGGCAAGGAGCCGGCGCTGATGTTCGACACCTCACCGGTACTGGACTGCGCCGGCCGGCCGTTGCGGCTGGATCGCGCGCGGGTGATGGGCATCGTCAACGTCACCCCGGATTCGTTCTCCGACGGCGGGCGGCATTTCGACACCGCCGCGGCCATCGCCCATGGCCTGGCGCTGGTGGAGCAGGGCGCGGACCTGCTCGACGTCGGCGGGGAATCCACCCGGCCCGGCGCCGCGCAGGTGTCGGCGCAGGAGGAGATCGAGCGCGTGGCGCCGGTGATCGAGGCGCTGGTGGCGCGCGTGCCGGTGCCGGTCAGCGTCGATACCTGCAAGCCGGAGGTGATGCGTGCGGCGCTGGCCGCCGGCGCCGGCATGGTCAACGACGTGCAGGCCCTGCGCCAGCCCGGCGCGCTGGAGGCCGTGGCCGGTTCCGGCGCGGCCGCGGTGCTGATGCACGCGGTGGGCGGGCCGCACGACGCCGGCGTGGCATGGGACAGCGACGACGTCGCCGGCGACGTGCAGCGCTTCCTGGCCGAACGCCTGTTCGCCGCGGAGATGGCCGGCATCGCCCGCAGCCGGCTGGTGGTCGACCCCGGCTACGGGTTCAACAAGGACACCACGCAGAACTTCGCGCTGCTGGCCGGGCAGGAAAAACTGCTGGCGCTGGGCGTGCCGCTGCTGGCCGGGCTGTCGCGCAAGCGCTGCATCGGCGAGGTCACCGGCCGCGCCGTCGCCGCCGAGCGCGTGGCCGGTTCGGTCGCCGCGCACCTGCTGGCGGTGCAGCGCGGCGCGAAGATCGTGCGCGTGCACGACGTGGCCGCCACGGTCGATGCGCTCAGGGTGCTGGCCGCGCTCGACGCGGTGCCGGCGCCGCGCGCCGACCGCGCCGCGGCGCCGCGCTGGCCGGACGAGGACTGATGGCGGCCGACACGCGGCCGCTGGCGATCGCGCTGATGGGCCCCACCGCGTCGGGCAAGACCGCGGCGGCCATCGAGCTGGCGCGGCGTCACGGCGGCGAAATCGTCAGCGTCGATTCGGCGCTGGTGTACCGCGGGCTGGAAATCGGCGCGGCCAAACCCGACGAAGCCGAGCGCGCCGGTGTTCCCCACCATCTGCTGGACCTGCGCGATCCCTGGCAGAGCTATTCGGCCGCCGAGTTCGCCGCCGACGCCGCCGCCGCGGTGCGCGACATCCTCGCGCGCGGGCGGCTGCCGATCCTGGCCGGCGGCACCGGGCTGTATTTCCGCGCGCTGCTGCAGGGGCTGTCGCCGATGCCGGAAGCCGACCCGGCCATCCGCGCGGCGATCAGCGCCGAAGCCCAGGCCGTGGGCTGGCCGGCGCTGCACGCGCAGCTGGCGCAGGTCGACCCGGCCGCGGCCGGCCGCATCCACGCCACCGATCCGCAGCGCATCCAGCGCGCGCTGGAGGTGTACCGGCTCACCGGCAGGCCGATCAGCCACTGGCAGGCATTGCCCGGCACCGCCCGCCTGCCGGTGCGCGTGCTCAAGCTGGTGCTGGCGCCGGCCGATCGCGCGGTGCTGCACGCGCGCATCGAGCGCCGCTTCGACCTGATGCTGGAAGCGGGTTTCCTTGATGAAGTGGGGCGCCTGCGCGCGTTGCCGCAGATGGCGGACGTGCCGGCGCCGCTCGACCTGCCGGCGATCCGCGCGGTGGGCTACCGCCAGGCCTGGCAGTTCCTGGACGGGCAGGAAAGCGCGGCCGGTTTCCGCGACAAGGCGATCTTCGCCACCCGCCAGCTCGCCAAGCGCCAGCTCACCTGGCTGCGCGGCGAACTGGACGCGCGCTGGTTCGACCCGGCCACCGACCGGCACCGCCTGCAGGACGCGGTTTCCCTGTTCCTGGGGCGATGAAGCGCGCCGGGCGGTGTAACATCGCGGTTCCGGACAGGCAGGGGAAGCCGCATGGTCCGGGTCGATAAGAACAATAACGAGGAGTTCAAGATGTCCAAGGGGCAATCCTTGCAGGACCCGTTCCTGAACGCACTGCGCCGCGAGCGCGTGCCGGTTTCGGTCTACCTGGTCAACGGCATCAAGCTGCAGGGCACGATCGAGTCGTTCGACCAGTTCGTGGTGCTGCTGCGCAATACGGTCAGCCAGATGGTCTACAAGCACGCCATTTCCACCGTGGTGCCGGCGCGCAACGTGCGCGTGGGGCCGGGCGGCGGCTACGTGCAATCGGCCGACAGCAGTCAGGCAGGCGATGACGACAACGACAACGAATAAGCAGGACGCGGCGCGTGTTTGACCGCTCGAAACGAGGCGAGCACGCGCTGTTGATCCAGCCGCATGCAGGGCGGCTGGAAGAGGATGTGCTGGAAGAGTTCACCGACCTGGCCCGCTCGGCCGGCGCCAGCATCGCGGCCACCGTGACCGCGCGCATCGACCGCCCCAATCCTTCCACCCTGATCGGCAGCGGCAAGCTGGACGAGGTCAAGGCCATGGCCGACGCCACCGGCGCCGACCTGGTGCTGGTCAACCATGCCCTGACCCCGGTGCAGGAACGCAACCTGGAGAAGTTCCTGGAGCGGCGCGTGATCGACCGCACCGGCCTGATCCTGGACATCTTCGCCCAGCGTGCGCACAGCCACGAAGGCAAGCTGCAGGTGGAACTGGCGCAGCTGCGCCACCTGGCCACGCGCCTGGTACGCGGCTGGACCCACCTGGAGCGCCAGCGCGGCGGTTCCATCGGCCTGCGCGGCCCCGGCGAAACCCAGCTGGAAACCGACCGCCGCCTGTTGCAGAAGCGCGTGGAGCAGCTGCAGAAGCGCCTGGACAAGGTGGAAGTGCAGCGCACCCAGATGCGCCGCGCGCGCGTGCGCAGCGAGATGCCGCGCGTGGCCCTGGTGGGCTACACCAACGCCGGCAAGTCGACCCTGTTCAACGCGCTGACCGGCGCCGGTGCCTATGCCGCCGACCAGTTGTTCGCCACGCTCGACCCGACCGTGCGCCGCATCGCGCTGCCCGGCGGCAACGCCATGCTGGCCGACACCGTCGGGTTCGTACGCGACCTGCCGCATGAACTGGTGGCGGCGTTCCGCTCCACCCTGAGCGAGGCGCGCGAGGCCGATTTCCTGCTGCACCTGGTCGACGCCGCCGATCCGCTGCGCGAGGAACGCATCGCCCAGGTGGACGAAGTGCTGCAGGCGGTCGGTGCCGGCGACCTGCCGCAACTGCTGGTGTTCAACAAGATCGACCGCATCGAAGGCGCCGACGTGCGCCACGACGCGCAGGACGGCGTGCCGGACGAGGCGCGCCGCGAGCGTGTGTGGATCTCCGCGCGCGACGGCCGCGGCCTGGACCTGCTGCAGTCGGTGCTGGGCAAGCGCCTGGGCCTGCAGCATGTCACCGGCCGCGTGCGCCTGCCGCCCAGCGCCGGCAGGCTGCGCTCGCGCCTGCACCAACTGGAAGTCATCCGCAGCGAACAGGCCGACGAGGAAGGTTGGCTGATCGAGGTGGACATTCCCATCGCCGAGGCGGAGAAGCTGGCCGCCGGCGCCGACGGGCAGGTGATCCGCGCGCTGCTGCCGGAGCGCGGGCCCGAATGGTGAGGTAGGACTGCAGGAACTCCGGCGCGGACGTCGGCGCGCCGGTGGATGGAACGGACGACTATCCATGACAGGGAGGAAAGCGATGAAGGCGCAATGGATGTGGGCTGTGGGCGTTTGGCTGGCCCTGGTGCCGGTATTGGCGCAGGCAGAAGCGCCGTCGGAACCGCGCTACGTGATCAGCAGGGCCCAGGATATCGATGGGACTTGCCTTGAACGTTTGACGCACCTGCATGAGAGCGGCAGCGAGCCGCTGGATCCGCCGCAGCTGGAACGGTTCAAGGAGCACCTGCGTACCTGCGGCTGGCCGGTCATGCCTTCTGCCGGCAGGCATGGCGTGGAAGCGGCCGCGAACCTGCTGTTGCGATCCAGCGCGGACGAGGCTTTCCAGGAGCAGATCATCGACCTGGTCCAGGAGCGGGTTGGTGTCGACCTCGATGCGTTCGGATACGCCTGGCTCAATGACACGATCCAGCTGCAGCATGGTCGTCCCCAGCAGTTCGGCACGCACGTGGCGGTGGAGGACGGCAAGGTGGCCTTGTCGCCGGAACCGGAAAGAACGCCGCGCTTCTGGCGGGATTTCCTGGGGCTGCCGCCGGTCGAGGAATGGCTGGCTGGCCTGCAGGCCAGGCTTGATGCGGGAGACAGCCCTGGCGCAGCCGAGCTTTCGCCGCCGTTGGCGATGGAAACCTACCGGCCCTTCACCCAGCCCGAGCTTCGCCGCCTGGTCGGCAGGATGATCAATCGCGATCAGGACGTCCGTGCCGAAGCGGTGGCCGCGATGCGGCAGGGCGATGAGGAGCAGCGCAAGGCGCTGGACCGGCAGATCGCGGAGATGGATGCGGAGAATCGCGCCAGCCTGCTGGACATCTTCGAAAAGCATGGCTTCCCGACCCCGGAGATGATCGGTCGCGACGGCGTCTCTTCGGTGTTCCTGCTGGTGCAGCATGCCGACGACGATCCGGACTTCCAGGCGCGTGCCCTGGAGCTTGCCGAGCCGCTGATGCAGCGCCGCGGCATGTCGCGGCAGCAGTACGCCATGCTGACCGACCGTGTATTGCTGGCGCGGGACCAGCCGCAGCTGTATGGGTCGCAATACAGGGTCGAGCAGGGCAAGGTCGCGGTGCTTCCGCTGGCCGACCCGGACAATGTGGACGCGCGCCGGGCGCGCATGGCGATGGGGACGCTGGCCAGTTACCTGGATGCGGTCGCCCGGCAGCTGGGGGCAAGCGTCGAGTCCGGCGGATCAGGCAACTGAAGGCGGTGGACGAGTAAGAGTGGAGGACGGAGGCACGGAAGCGGCGTGCTCCCCGTTCGTCACGGCTGTCGAAAATCCGTACCTGCGGCGAAGTCAAAGCATGTGGGCAGCGCCTGCCCCGGATGCGGGTTTTCCCGGCGGCAGCAGCACGATCACGGTGCCGATGTGATTGGAGCGGCGCGAGCCTCAATGACGCCAGAGCGCCAGAGGAGTGGGCGCGTCGCCACGCGCAGTGAGGTGGTCCGCGCCGGAATGGCGCTACTTCAGCCGCGCCAGCCTCTGCCCCAGCTGCACCGGGCTTTCCGCCTTCAAGGCCGGGTCGAACTCGGCCACGCCCGGCGGCAGCAGCACGATCACGGTGCTGCCGTAGTTGAAGCGGGCCATCTCCGCGAACCTCTCCAGCGTAATCCCCTTGCCGCGCCAGTCCTTGCGGGTGATGCGGTCGCCATAGGCGGGGATTTCCTCGCCGCTCCACACCGTTTCCACGCCGCTGACCAGCAGCGCGCCGACCATCACCTGCACCATCGGGCCGAAGTCGGTGTCGAAGTGGCACACCAGCCGCTCGTTGCGGGCGAACAGGCGCGGCACGTGGGCCACCGCGGCCGGGCCGACGCTGAACAGGCGGCCGGGCACGTGCACGGTCTCGCGCAGGGTGCCGGTCCAGGGCATGTGCACGCGGTGGTAGTCGCGCGGGGACAGGTACACGGTGGCGAACAGGCCGTTGGCGAAGGGGGCGGCGTCGGCGGCGTCGCCGAGCAGTTCGGCGGCGGTGAACGACTGGCCCTTGGCCTGGAAGATGCGCCCGTCCTCGATCGCGCCGAGCTGGCTGATGCGGCCGTCGGCCGGCATCAGCAGCGCGCGCGGGTCGGCATCGGCCACGCGCGCGCCCGGCTTCAGCGCGCGGGTGAAGAAGGCATTGAAGCTGGCATAGCTGCGCGGGTCCGGATCGGCCGCTTCGGCAAGGTTGACGCCGAACTTCCGCGTCACCGTGTCGATCAGCCAGCGCGAGACGCGCGGGTTGCGCGAATAGGCCAGCGAGCGCGCCATCGACGACAGCAGCCGATGGGGCAGGGCATGGGTGAGCGTGGTCAACAGACTCATGGGGCGGTCTTTCCGGTGAGCTTGGTCAGGTCGCTGGCGATCAGCTTCGGGTCGAACGGCGGGCGCATCAGCCCGGCCAGCCGGCCTTCGGGGTCGAGCACGGCGATGCTGGCCGAGTGGTCCATGCTGTAGTCGTCCGGGTTCCTGTCGAAGTTCTTGCCCGGCGCCTTCTGGAACACGAGGCCGAGTGGCGTGGCGAAGCGCTCCAGCGACGGCACGTCGGCGGTGGCGGCCAGGGTGTCCTTGTGGAAGGCGTGCGCGTATTCGCCCAGCCGCGCCGGCGTATCGCGTTCGGGATCGACGGAGACGAACACCACGCGCGGGCGCAGGCTTTCGGGGATGCTTTCCCACTGCTTCTGCGCCAGCGCCAGTTCGGACAGGGTGGTCGGGCACACGTCCGGGCAGGAGGTGAAGCCCAGGAACACCAGGGTCCAGTGCCCGCGCAGTTCGCCCGGAATCAGGCGGGTGCCGTCGGACTGGCTGAGGCTGAAATCCGGCAGCGGCCGCGGCGTGGGATAGAAGATGATCGAGCCGGCCTGGTGGCCGCCGTTGCCGGCCGGGCCGAACACCTTCTGCGCCAGCAGCAGGCCCAGGCCTGCCGCCAGCGCGATGGCCAGGACGATGCCGGTATTGCGGTTGAACATGGGCCGTTTCTCCGTACGGGTGGGGCGGCGCCGGGCCCGGATGGAGCGCGGGTCCGCGGGCGGCGGTGGCGGGATCCGGTGGCATGCCGGCCTCTTGCCGGGGCGTTGCGGCCCGATGCCGGGACATTGCCGCGGTTTCGGCTGCAACCGGGCGCTCAATATACCGGGTGCGCGCCTATAATCGCAGACCACTCTTGTCCCCCGTATTGCCATGACAGCCCAGGCGGCCGCCGAACTCCACACGATCATCGACCTGATCCGCTACGGCGCCAGCCGTTTCAATGCCGCGGGCCTGACCTTCGGGCACAGCTACGACAATGCGCTGGACGAAGCCACCAGCCTGGTGCTGCACACCCTGCACCTGCCGCCGGACCTGGGTCCGGCCTATGGCCAGGCGCGCCTGCTGGCCGAGGAGAAGCAGCAGGTTCTGGCGCTGTTCGAGCGCCGCATCGCCGAGCGCGTGCCGGCCGCCTATCTCATCGGCGAGGCCTGGTTCGCCGGACTGAGCTTCAAGAGCGACGCGCGCGCCCTGGTGCCGCGCTCGCCCATCGCCGAGCTGATCCTCAACGGCTTCGAGCCGTGGCTGGCCGGGCGCGAGGTCACCCGCGCGCTGGACCTGTGCACCGGCTCGGGCTGCATCGCCATCGCCATGGGCCATTACTACCCGAACTGGCAGGTGGACGGCAGCGACATCAACGACGCCGCGCTGTCGCTGGCGGCCGAGAACAAGGAGCGCCTGCTCGCGCACAACGTCGAGCTGGTCAAAAGCGACCTGTTCGCCGGCCTGCAGGGCCGCGTCTACGACCTGATCGTCACCAACCCGCCGTACGTCACCAACGACGAGACCGACGCGCTGCCGCGCGAATACGCGCACGAGCCGGAACTGGCGCTGCGTGCCGGCGACGACGGCCTGGACCTGGTGCTGAAGATCCTGCGCGATGCGCCGGATCATCTGAGCGAGGACGGCCTGCTGATCTGCGAAGTGGGCGATTCCGAACAGCACCTGGTCAGGCTGCTGCCGGAAGTATTCATGTCCTGGATCGAGTTCAAGGTCGGGCAGATGGGCATTTTCGCGGTCGAAGCCGCCGAACTGCGCGCCCACCACGCGCGCATCGCCGAGCTGGCGGCGCAGCGATGAGCTCCAACGCCTTCGGCAAGCTGCTGACCGTCACCACCTTCGGCGAATCGCACGGGCCGGCGATCGGCTGCGTGATCGATGGCTGCCCGCCGGGGCTGGAGATCGCGCCGGAGGAATTCGCCCACGACCTGCAGCGCCGCGCCACCGGCAAGAGCCGGCATACTTCGGCGCGGCGCGAGGCCGACGAGGTGGAGATCCTGTCCGGCGTGTACGAGGGCCGCACCACCGGCACGCCGATCGCGCTGCTGATCCGCAACACCGACCAGCGCAGCAGGGATTACAGCAACATCGCCGCGCAGTTCCGCCCCGGCCACGCCGACTACAGCTACTGGCAGAAGTACGGCATCCGCGACCCGCGCGGCGGCGGCCGTTCCTCGGCGCGCGAGACCACCATGCGCGTGGCCGCCGGCGTGATCGCCAAGAAGTGGCTGCGGCAGCGTTACGGGGTAAGCGTGCGCGGCTGGCTGTCGCAGCTGGGCGACATCACCCCGGCCGGCTTCGACTGGAACGCGGTCGAGGACAACCCGTTCTTCTGGCCCCACGCGGCGCAGGTGCCCGAGCTGGAGGCGTACATGGACGCGCTGCGCAAGTCCGGCGATTCGGTCGGCGCGCGCGTGAACGTGGTCGCCGACGGCGTGCCGCCGGGCTGGGGCGAGCCGATCTACGGCAAGCTCGACGGCGAGATCGCCGCGGCGCTGATGAGCATCAACGCGGTCAAGGGCGTGGAGATCGGCGACGGGTTCGCCAGCGCCGCGCAGAAGGGCACCGCGCACCGCGACCTGATCACGCCAGAGGGCTTCCAGTCCAACCACGCCGGCGGCATCCTCGGCGGCATCGCCACCGGCCAGCAGATCGTCGCCTCGATGGCGCTCAAGCCGACCTCCAGCCTGCGCCTGCCCGGCGCGACGGTGGATGTGGAAGGCAACGCGGTCGAGGTCGTCACCACCGGCCGCCACGACCCCTGCGTCGGCATCCGCGCCACGCCCATCGCCGAGGCGATGCTGGCGCTGGTGCTGATGGACCAGGCGCTGCGCCACCGCGCGCAGTGCGGCGACGTCGGCGTGGTGACGCCGCGCATCCCGGGGAGCCTCGATGGCTGAGCGGCGGCCCCGCGTCTGGGTATCGCAGCCGCTGTTCGACGACACCGTCGCGCAGCTGGCCGCATGCTGCGACGTGGTGGCCACGCCGGTCGTCACCGCGCACGACAGCGCGGCGCTGGCGGCGCACCTGGCCGCCGCCGACGGTGCCCTGGTCACGCTCAACGAACGCATCGGCGCGGCGGAAATCGCCGGTGCCGCGGCGTTGAAGGTCGTCGCCAACGTCGGCGTGGGCTACAACAATCTCGACATCCCGGCGCTGAGCGCGGCGGGCATCGTCGCCACCAACACCCCGGACGTGCTCACCGAGACCACGGCCGACCTCGGCTTCGCGCTGCTGATGGCCGCGGCGCGGCGCATCGTCGAATCCGACCGTTGGCTGCGCGAGGGCCACTGGCGGCAATGGTCGTTCACCACCATGCTCGGCGCCGACCTGCATGGCAGCACTCTGGGCATCCTCGGCATGGGCCGCATCGGCCAGGCCATCGCCCGCCGCGGCCACCACGGCTTCGGCATGAAGGTGCTGTACCACAACCGTTCGCGGCTGCCCGCGGACGTGGAGCAGGCGGTCGGCGCGCGTTACGTCGGTTTCGACGAGTTGCTGGGCAGCGTCGACCACCTGCTGCTGGTGCTGCCGTATACCGCGCAGAACCACCACATCATCGACGCCGCCGCGCTGGCGAAGATGAAGCCCGGCGCCACCCTGGTGAACATCGCCCGCGGCGGCATCGTCGACGAACTGGCCCTGGCCGACGCGCTGGCGCACGGTCGCCTGGCCTCGGCCGCGCTGGACGTCTACGAGAACGAACCGGATGTGCGCCCGGAACTGCGTGCGCTGCGCAACATCGTGCTGACCCCGCACGTCGGCAGCGCCTCGCTGGCCACGCGCCGGGCGATGGTGCAGGTGGCGGTGGACAACCTGCTGGCCGGCCTGGGCATCGGCCCGGATGCCGGCCGTCCGGCCAATGCGGTCAATGCCGGCCAGCTGGCCGATGGCATGGCGCGCACGGGCAATGCCGGCACCAAAATCGACATCAAGAAACGGTAGGGAGCCTCCGAGGCTGTCGCCGGAGGTTCCCCGAACCTGGCTCGACGTGCGTGTCCCCCCATCTCTTTCTTTCGAGTACACCCCATGAGCAATGAAGCCCGTCGTTTCCACGTAGCCGTCGTCGGCGCCACCGGCGCGGTCGGCCAGACCATGTTGTCCATCCTCGCCGAGCGCGATTTCCCGGTCGGCAAGCTGAGCCTGCTCGCTTCCGAACGCTCGGCCGGCCAGCAGGTCGAGTTCAATGGCGGGAAGGTCACCGTCCAGGACCTGGCCGCCTTCGATCCCACCGGCGTGGAGATCGCGCTGTTCTCGGCCGGTGGCGGCATCTCCAAGGAATACGCGCCGAAGTTCGCCGCCGCCGGCGCGGTGGTCATCGACAACTCGTCCTCGTTCCGCTACGACGACGACGTGCCGCTGGTGGTGTCCGAGGTCAACCCGGAAGCGGCGAAGAACCGCCCGCGCGGCATCATCGCCAACCCGAACTGCTCGACCATGCAGCTGATGCCGGTGCTGGCGCCGATCCACCGCGAATACGGCATCGAGCGCATCAACGTGGCCACCTACCAGTCCGTTTCCGGCGCCGGCCAGAGCGGCATGGAGGAGCTGGGCAAGCAGACCGCGCAGCTGCTCGGCTTCCAGGGGATCGAGCCGGCGAAGTTTCCGGTGCAGATCGCCTTCAACCTGATCCCGCACATCGACGAGTTCCTCGACAACGGCTTCACCAAGGAGGAAATGAAGCTGGTCTGGGAGACCCGCAAGATCCTCGGCGACGACAGCATCCAGGTGAACCCGACGGCCGTGCGCGTGCCGGTGTTCTACGGCCATTCCGAGGCGGTGAACATCGAGACGAAGAAGAAGATCAGCGTGGAGCAGGCGCGCGCACTGCTGGCCGCCGCGCCGGGCGTGGAGGTCGTGGACGAGCGCAGGGCCGGCGGTTACCCGACCCCGGTCACCCATGCCTCGGGCACCGACCCGGTCTATGTCGGCCGCATCCGCGAGGACCTCTCGCACCCGCGCGGCCTGAACATGTGGGTGGTGGCCGACAACATCCGCAAGGGCGCCGCGCTCAACGCCGTGCAGCTCGCCGAACTGGTCGCCAACGGCGGCTGAGAGACAAGGCCGCCACGACGCCCGGGTTCGCCGTACCGCAGGCCGGCAGCCGCTCATACCCGAACCCCGGATCGCATCTGGAGCAAAGCCCCCTGAGTCAGGGGGCGCGCCGAAGGCGCGGGGTGTGGCAAGCGAGAGACGGGGCCCGCGGTTTGCAGAGCAAACCGTGGGGCGGCAGCGCGCAGCGCTGGCGCGTCCCGCTGGCGTGTCGCGCTGGCGCGTCCCATCCCTCCGGTATTCGGAACCCGGCTCTGCCGGTATATTTGCCGGCATGAAACCACGGGGCAGGAGCGCGATGCGCTCGATACAAGGCGTACTCGTCCTCGCGCTGGGGCTGTACAGCAGCGCCGCGCTTGCCCTCGGCCTGGGCAACATCCGCGTGCTGTCCCGGCCCGGGCAGCCGCTGGTGGCCGAGATCCCGGTGATCTCCAGCGACCCGGGCGAGCTGGAAAACGCCACGGTGGGGCTGGCTTCGGCGGCGACCTTCGAGCGCGTGGGCCTGTCGCGCCCGGAGGGGCTGGTTAGCGAGCTGCAGTTCCAGTTCGCCCAGGACGCGCAGGGGCGCGCCGTGGTGCGGGTGACCAGCGCGGCACCGGTGCAGGTGCCGGCGCTGAGCTTCCTGATCGAGGTCGACTGGGGGCAGGGGCGCCTGGTGCGCGAATACTCTGCGCTGGTCGCCGCGCCCGAGACCGCCACCGCGGTGGACGAGCCGGTGATCGAGGCACCGGCGGCTGCGCCGTCCAACCTGATCGTGCGCGAACCCGAACCGGCGCCGACGCCCACGCCCGCACCGGCAAGGGAGCCGGCACCGGCCGCCGCCGCCACGCCATCCGCGCCGCCGGCGCCCCGCCCGGCGCCAGCCGCGCGCCCGGCGGCCACGGCCGATGGCACGCTGGCCCCGGTGCAGCGCGGCCAGACCCTGTCGGGAATCGCCCGCGACGTGGCGCGCGACAATGGGGTTTCGCTGGACCAGGCGATGGTGGCGCTGCTGCGCGCCAACCCCGAAGCGTTCATCCGCGGCAACGTCAACCTGCTGCGGCAGGGCGCGGTGCTGCGTGTTCCCGGGAACGAAGAACTGCAGCGCACCGACCTGGCCGCGGCGCGCGCGCTGGTGCGCGAGCATGCCGCGCAATGGCGCCAGGCGCGCGCACCGATCCCGCAGCCGGCGGTGGCCGGCGCGGCGAATGCAACGGGCACGCCTGCCGCGACGGCGCCGGCGGCGAACGACGCGCGGCTGGAAATCGCGCCGGCGGTGGCCGGTGCGCAACAGACGGCAGGAATGACGACCGGCCTCGAGGCCGGCGGCGAGGGCGACATGGCGGCGAACGAACAACTGCGGCAGGCCAGGGAAGACCTCGCCACGCGCGATGCGGAACTGCAGGAACTGCGCGAACGCGTGGCCGCGCTGGAGAAGCTGCAGGCCCAGCAGCAGTCGCTGATCGCGATGAAGGACAGCAACCTGGCCGCGGCGCAGCAGCGCCTGGCCGAGGTGGCGAAGAAGGAGCCGGCGGGTACCGCGCCGTGGGCCTGGTTGGGCGTGCTGCTGCTGGTGGTGGCCGCGGCGGGCTGGTGGCTGTCGCGCCGCCGCCGACCATCGCCGCTTCCGCCCGCGCCGCCTGCCAGCCGTGCTGCCGCCGGCGAACTGTCCGCGCTCGCCGCGGCCATGCCCGCGGTGGAGCAGGACATCGCCGCCGGGGCCGCGCCGGCGCATGCTGGAGACGAAGCCGAAGCAGAAGCCGAGGCCGTGCCGTTCTGGTCGCAGCCACCCGCAGGCGCGAACCCGCCGCCTCCGGCCCGGCAGGAGCCGGTGCTGCTGTTCGAGGCCTCGCGTACGCCGGCCGAGGACGCGGCATTGGCCGAACCGGCCGCGCAGGAGGAAAGCGCCTGGCTCGCCGGCGACATGGCCCGCCTGGCGCCGCTCAACCCCGCGCCTGCCGGCCGCGAGCGGCTGGAACTGGCGATCGCCTACCTGGACCTGGGCGATGCGGAAACCGCGCGCACCCTGCTCAACGAAGTGGCGGCGGGCAGCGACCCGCAGGCGCGCGCCGAGGCGGCCGAACTGCTGGGGCGGCTGGGATGAGCGCGCAGGAACCGGCGGTGAAGCGCGAACGGCGCATCGACTACGTGGAGTTCACCTCGCGCGACCCCGCCGCCAGCCGGCGCTTCTTCGAGCAGGTGTTCGGCTGGCGTTTCGAGGATTACGGCCCGGACTACACCGCGTTCGACGATGGCGGCCTGCAGGGCGGGTTCTTCCGTGGCGAGCCGGCGACGAGCGCGTCCGGCGCACCGCTGGTGGTGCTCTACGCGGCGCGGCTGTCGCCGCTGCAGGCGGCGGTGCTGGCGCACGGCGGCACGCTGAGCAGGCCGGAATTCACCTTCCCGGGCGGGCGCCGCTTCCAGTTCGTCGAGCCTGGCGGCAACGAACTGGCCGTGTGGTCCGAGCGCGACGCGGATTGAACAGGCGGCCGCCGTGGGCGTGCCAGCCCCGGCAGGCGCCGGCGACATGAGAGGTTTGACGATGCGCTACGCGCTGGGCGTGGAATACGACGGCAGCGAATTCAAGGGCTGGCAGCAGTTGGGCGAAAGCGGCTGCGCCAGCGTGCAGGCCACCCTGCAGGACGCGCTGTCCTCGGTGGCCGATGCGCCGGTGAGCGTGGTCTGCGCCGGCCGCACCGATGCCGGCGTGCATGGCGAGTGCCAGGTGGTGCATTTCGACAGCGACGTCGCGCGCGAGCCGCGCGGCTGGGTGCTGGGCACGACCACGCGGCTGCCGCCTTCGGTGTGCGTGCGCTGGTGCGTGCCGGTGGCCGATGATTTCCATGCGCGCTTTTCGGCGCGCGCGCGGCGCTACCGCTACCGCCTGCTCAACCGCCAGGTGCGGCCGGCGCTGTACCGGCAGACGCTGAGCTGGGAGCGCCGCCCGCTGGACGCCGATGCGATGCACCGCGCCGCGCAGGCGCTGCTGGGCGAAAACGACTTCAGCGCGTTCCGCAGCGTGCAGTGCCAGGCGCTGCACGCCCGCCGCGAACTGCAGTCGATCTCGGTCGCGCGGCAGGGCGAGGTGGTGGAGGTGCAGGTGCAGGCCAATGCCTTCCTGCACCACATGGTGCGCAACATCGTCGGTTCGCTGCTGCTGGTCGGCGCCGGCGAGAAGCCGGAATCGTGGATCGGGCAGGTGCTGGCGCTGCGCGACCGCACCCGGGCCGGGCCGACCGCGCCGCCGCAGGGGCTGGTGTTCGTCGGCCCGCTGTATCCTGACCAGTGGCAACTGCCGGCCGAGGTGACGCTATGACCCGCACGCTGTTCCGCACCCGCATCAAGTTCTGCGGCATGACCCGCGCCGGCGACATCCGCCTGGCCAGCGAGCTGGGCGTGGACGCGATTGGCTTCGTGTTCGCGCGCGGCAGCGCGCGCCGGGTGGCGCCGGCCGAAGCCCGCGCGATGCGCCAGGCGGTCACGCCGATGGTCGACGTGGTCGCGCTGTTCCGCGACAACAGCCGCGAGGAAGTACGCGAGGTGATGCGCACGGTGCGGCCGAGCCTGCTGCAGTTCCACGGCGACGAGGACGACGCCTTCTGCCGCGCGTTCAACATGCCCTACCTGAAGGCGGTGGCGATGGGCGGGACCGAAGCGGTCACCGCGCGCAGCCTGCAGCTGGCGCACCCGCATGCCGCGGGCTTCCTGCTGGACAGCCATGCCCCGGGCGGCAGCGGCGGCAGCGGCGTGGCCTTCGACTGGGCGCAGGTGCCTGTCGGCCTGCACCGGCCGTTCCTGCTGGCCGGTGGCATCGGCCCGGACAATGTGTTCGATGCGATCACCCGCGTGCAGCCGTGGGGCGTGGATGTGTCCAGCGGCATCGAATCGGCGCCGGGCATCAAGGACGGCGACCGCATGCGCCGCTTCGTCGAGGAAGTGCGGCGCGCCGACATGCACGACACGTCCGCGTAATCCGGTAGGAGCGGCTTCAGCCGCGATGGGGCCTTGCCGGGAAAGCCCCATCGCGGCTGAAGCCGCTCCTACGGG
>Ga0182741_1002667_pt1 | contig 20335 bp, 24 predicted proteins | sample eDN5th37CBELigOP_FD_128874 | JGI IMG/M metagenome (GOLD analysis project Ga0182741, IMG submission 128874) | Enriched Organic Plus compost microbial communities from Emeryville, California, USA - eDNA 5th pass 37_C BE-Lig OP (version 2) (version 2) ... | reverse complement strand
GAAGACAAACAGTGGCGCGGGCTCGCCACACGCTACGACAAGCTCGCGCTCACCTACCGCGGCGGGGCCGTCCTGAGAGCCATCACCCTCTGGCTGAAGCGGTTAGGAGACACGCCCTAGGCGTGTCTTCTCACGGGCGGGACCACACGCGGCTTCCTGACTCTGTAAGCATCACTCGCTCACTCTGGAAACATCACCCGGTCGGCCTGATCCATCTCCGCCTGCAATGCCTGCGCCTGCCTCATCCAGTCCTTCTCCCACTTCCCCGTGACGGCGTACCTGGATGCCCTGGAAACGAGCGTCTTTATGTGCTGCCATCGCGATGCGCGCGCGGCGAATGCGGGATCGCCGTCATAATCGCCATGCTGGGCGTTGTAGTCCGCGAGCGTGCGGAAGCCCGCAGTGTTCTCGATGTCGAGCGAGAGGTACCTCGCGAAGTCCTGGTCGTGGATGAGCAGGGCTGAGTCGGAAGCCTGCAGCACGAGGTCGTAGGGGAAGCTCTCGACGTTGCGCACGTCGTTGTGATGAGCGACTCTCAGCTTCCGCAGCTGGAACACGACGTCCTCGACGACCTTGCGCCGCTCATCCGCGGTGTCCAGCCGCCGCGTCAGTTTCGCAACGCCGTAGTCGACGAACGGTTTGAGGAGCGTGAAGAGCCCAGTGACAGCGGCGCCGATGACGGTACCGGTCAGAAGCGCCGGCCAGAGCTGGTCCAGATCCATGCAGACACCGTAGCGTCCGCAAGCTGCAGGGGTTCGGTAGTCAACTCCATAGCCGCGCGCCCGACCCAGCCCGGCGTAGCCCGGATGAGCGCCGTTGAGGTGAGGTTCATAGGCTCAGCCGTCGGCCACGGGCGTGCAATTGCATTCACGCAGCCGATAGCTTGCTGGAAATCCCGATGTCTTGGAGACCGTGAGATCACAGGCGGCATCCCGCCGTGCGAGCCTGGCTCTCGATGGAGATGTCCGAGCTCGACCATAGTCTGAGGTGATTAGCCGGGGAGAGGGGAATCGTGGGGTCGGGAGGCAAGAAGCTATCTGACAGCGAGCTAATCGGCGACGCCGGTATTGCGCTCATCCACAGCAAGATTGCGGCGATGGGCCACGCCTGGCGAGCGCAGAACCTCGATGCAGGTATCGACGGCAGTATCGAACTCCGCGATCCGGCGACGGGCGAGATGAGCAATCGTCACATTCTGGTCCAGAGCAAAGCGAGCAACAGCGATTTCGCTGGGGAGAACACCGAGCAGTTTCATTTCATCTGTAACGAGCGCGACCTCGACTACTGGATGAAGGGCTCGCAGCCTGTTCTACTCGTGTGTTCACATCCGAAGAGCGGCGAAGCCTGGTGGGTGCATATCCAGAGCTACTTCGCCGATTCGTCCCGTCGAGCGAGTCGACGAGTCAACTTCAGCAAATCAACCATGGCGCTTGACGGTGACGTCACAGATAACCTCTTCGCGATCGCCGACCCGGAAGGGCGCGCCCATACCCCAGTGCCCGCGCACCGGGCCGAGAGGCTGACGTCCAACCTGATTGGCGTGGGCGTACCCCAGATTGTCCTCTCCTACTCGACGAGGGCAAAGGGGATAGGTGAGGTCTATCGCGCGCAGCGGGACTCCGGCCTAACGTTCCGCCACGACTTCGCCGTCTCCCGTGGTCGCATCTGGGCGTGGTCAGAAGCGGACCACACAGCGCTCGCTGCGGCCACTCAGGGCGTCCCGGATGCGCACGACGTCACGTCGCTCGCCGCTGAGGCGATCACAGGTGAACGGCTGCTCGTGCAGCTGCTGAGCAACGCACTTCGTGAGGATCTGAAGGCGGACTGCGACTTTGACCGCAACCGTCGAATCCTGTACTTCCGTGCCAGCGACGACCTCGGCATCAGGAAGTGGCATACCGGCGGCGCAAACTCGCGAACGGTATTCAAGGGATATGCGAGCAGGAAGGATCCGACAAGGGTGAGCTACTACCGGCATGCTGCCCTCAGTTCACAATTCCTGCACGTGAACGGGGCGTGGTACTGCGCCCTCACGCCCGACTACTACTTCAGTTGGGACGGCCGACGGGAATCTTCTTTCGCAGCCAGCCTGCTCACGAAGATGAAGCAGATCGATCGCCACGCCGCCGTCCGCCAAGAGACCCTTATGTGGGCCTCCTTCCTCCGGCGCGAAGATAATCTCGTAGAAGCGCAGCCGGATCGGATCCTCCGCTTCGGGAGGCTTGAGGAGTTTGCAATTGACCGCGGCATCGATGACAACGCGTGGAAACGGCCAGTTGAGGCCACCGCTGGCAATGAACGGGACCTCCTCGACCTTCTCGGGGAGACAGCATGAGACTCGGCCTCATCGATGAACCGGATCTCGAGTTCGCCCATGGAAGTCGGCACACCGATCCAAAGCGCGGGATCTCCTACTACGGCCCTGCTGACTTGGACAGTTCCGGTCCGCGCACGATCCGCGTGGGCATGGTTGGCACCAAGGAGGCGATCGACGGTGTAAAGCGCTGGCTCGACCGGTGCCGCAGCCCGATCGCTGCGAAGAAGAGCCACCTGACGGGTCTTTTCATGCCGTTTCCGGGTTTCGAGACGAACACCGGGTTCCGATCCACCATCGTCTGGAACTCCCGTCTCGAGCGCACGATCTCCGCAAGCGCAATGCGCAAGCTCGACGGACTCAACCCGTTCACAGCTATTCAGGCGGCCGTCGACCTCTATGCCGCCGAGCTAGTGGCGCTGAACGAAGAGCCTGGCTGCGATGTAGTGATCGTCTGCCGCCCCGACGACTTGCCCGAGCAAGTCATGACCAACGGGAACCCGGACAAACCCTGGCAAGACCCCAAGCTGGAGTCTGTGGGCGCAGACTTTCGGGCCCTGTTGAAGGCGCGATCCTTGAAGACCTCAAGTCCGATCCAGATCATTCGTCGCGACACGTGGGACCCCTCGTACAGGCCCAAGGACCGGGACGAGCGTCGTGGTCAACAAGATGACGCGACGAAAGCTTGGAATCTTCATACGGCGCTGTACTACAAGGCCGGCGGCATGCCATGGCGGATGCCGAGAGCCTCACAAGACCTCACGAGCTGTTTCATCGGCGTGGCGTTCTACCGCTCGGCCAGCGGTGACACCCTCCAGACCAGCGTTGCTCAGGTTTTCAATCAACGCGGCGATGGCGTCATTGTTCGCGGCGCTCCGGCGCAGCAGTCGAAGGCTGATCGCCAACCCCACCTCACCGAGGCCGACGCCAGGGATCTCCTGGTCCAGTCTCTTGCGCGCTACCGAACCGAGCACAGAACGATGCCGGCGCGGGTCATGGTTCACAAGGCCTCATCGTTCACCGACGCGGAGGTCGAGGGCTTTCGCGCGGGAGCCGACGCCGAGCACATCGACATGCTGGAGCTTGTCTGGTTGCCAAGGCGTGACTCCGTGCGTCTGTTTCGTCCAGGTGATCAGCCGCCCCTTCGCGGAACGCTTCTCTCGCTCAGCGATGAGCGGCACATCCTCTACACGCGGGGAAGCGTTCCGCTCTACAGGACCTATCCGGGAATGTATGTTCCGTCCCCGCTCGCGTTTCGCCCTGCGGACGTCGACTCCAGTGCCGAAGCAATAGCCTCAGAGCTCTTGACGCTGACCAAAATGAACTGGAACGCGACTCAGTTGGATGGTCGCCTGCCAATCACCCTTCGAACGGCTGACTCCATCGGAGACATCCTCAAGCACTTGCCTGAAGGCGAAAGCCCCGCGCCGCGCTACGCGTACTACATGTAGCGCCGCGCCGTTCAAGCGATCAATCCTGACCAAGGGCCGGGCCCTAGGAGATGGCGAGCGAAGCTTCGAACCGACCGTCGTTGCTGAACGGCATGAAGAAGCGCCCGCCTCGACCGGTGCCGCTCCAGAAGGCGCTCGTTAGAACCGTGAGGCGCGGCTGCTCATCGTAGCCGAACGGTACATCCCGCAGCGGCACGCGGGAAAGATCGACCTCGTAGCCCACGCCGGTTCGACCAGAGGATCTCCCTGCGCGTCGCCACGTCGCTCCCCGACAATTGCCACGGGTACGCCAGCACCACACCAACCAGCGTTCCGACCTGAATTCGGCACAGGTGGGAGAGATTCTCGGAGAAATCGGCGGCAACTCCGGCATCGATATCAAGGGCGTGCTGCATCATCGAGAACGGGGCTCCCTGCATCGAACACGACTTCCGGACGAACCTCGCTAGCCTGGGTCGCATGCCCGCGCGAGAGATGACACCTATCGCATTGCTGACGGTTCATCGATACTGGCTGACCGCGAGTCTGATGCGTCAGCACTTCCGCCGGTATATCCGGGACCATCCGACGCCGAATGTAACCGATCCCGACCTCTTGTCGAGCATGGGTGTCTGGTACGCCACCCTGTATGTCGCTGCTGAGGGGTGGTTCTCCTTCCAGCAGCCAGATGAGACCCTGGATCGCCTTCGCCGAGATCGCAAGTTCCGCCTACTCAAGGACTTCCGCGACGGCTTTTTTCACGTCCAGAACGAGTACATCGGAGACAAACTTGTGGCGTTCATGGAAGTCGATGGATCGGCAGAGTGGGTTGAGAATCTGCACCGCGAGGTCGGCGCCACACTAGTTCGCGAGCTCGAGAGCCAGGGATCACCAAGGATGGCCGACGTGGTCGAGTTGATCGAATCACTACGCGGACCTTCAGAGTGATTCGCGGGCTCCGAAACCGATCTGCTGCCTCCCACTGCCTCGGAGTGACCGCGCGGCGCGAGAACGCTCGGCGCACGCGACGCCCAGGCTCCGTGCGCCGCACGTATGAGGATCGTTGGCTGGTGAGGTCCAAGAATACGTGTATATACTCGTTTCTGTGAAAACGGATTGCTATTGCACGAGTCTTCGCGTGGCAGCGCGGCGGGCGTCGGCGATCTATGATCGTGCGCTCGAGCCGGTCGGTATCAATGTCGCTCAGTGGGGGCTGTTGCGCCGGTTGCCTCCTCCCGATGCGGAGCCGATCACGATTCAGGCCTTGGCGGAGCGGGCCGAGCTCGAGCGTTCGACGGTCGCTCGGAACGTTCGCGTCCTCGTGAAGCTCGGGTTGGTCGAGATGATGACCTCGCGCGACGATCGCCGGGCATCCGCTCTTCGATTGACGGAGAATGCCGTCGCTGTCACGGCGGAGGCGTTGCCGCTGTGGCGAAGTGCCCAGGCGGAGATTGAAGAGATTCTCACTGCCGACTCGGCCGCTGAGCTGCGTCGACTGGCGCTGGCGCTCTGAGCTGGATCCCGGCACTCAACTCGAAGGATCACTGATATGCCACTGGTCAAAGTCAATCTGCTCGAGGGCCGTAGCGCTGCCGAGAAGGAGGCGATTGGTGCCGCCGTCCAGGCGGCGCTCGTGGAGAATCTGGGTGTCCCGGATGAGGATCTCTATCAGATCTTCAATGAGCTGTCCTCGGACAACTTCCGTCACACCGACGGGTACCTGGGGCTGACCTACACGCGACAGTTGCTGATCATCGAGATCACATTCCTCGTCGGTCGAAGCGACGACGTGAAGAAGGCGCTCCTCGCTGACATCAGTCGCAACCTGGTCACGGCCGGAGTCGTCAGCCCCGACGACGTCTTCGTCACCATCACCGAGATCGGACTGGCGAACATTTCGTTCGGTCGTGGTCTGGCGCAGCGCGCTCGCGCCACTCCCGCGGGAACCGACTCGTGAGGCTTGCGGTCGTCGGGGGGCGCGCCAAGATCGTCCGCGGATCGACGGCATTCGACGTCGCCGAGAACAGCGATGGGCGGTTCGGGCCGGCCGCTCCCGCCGTCTACGAGCAGTGGGCTTCGTTCCGTGGGTGGATGGACTCGGCGTCACTGAGCGGAGGGACGACGTTCGACCCCGCGCAGGCGGACGCGCCATCCCCGGCACCGCGGCAGATCTTCGCAATCGGCCTCAACTATCGCGCGCACCAGATCGAGTCGGGCTTCGCCGAGCCGTCGGAGCCGATGGTGTTCACGAAGTTCGTCTCCTCGGTCGCCGGTCCCATTGGCGACCTGACGCTGTTCACCGATCAGGTCGATTGGGAAGTGGAGGCAGCTGTCGTCATCGGGGCGACCGCCTATCGCGTCGCCGAAGTGGATGCCTGGTCCCACGTCGCGGGTGTGACGGCGGCGCAGGATTACTCGGCTCGTGACGTGCAGATGAGGCCCGCGGGCACGCCGCAGTTCAGCCTCGGCAAGTCCTACCCAGCTTTCACGCCCTTGGGCCCCACGCTCCTGACACCCGACGAGTTCGACGATCCCGACGATATTCCGGTGAAGTGCGTCATCAACGACGTCATCGTTCAGGAGGGCACGACTGCCGACCTGATCTTCTCGGTCCCGGAGCTCATCGCCTATCTTTCGGCGGTGCTCCCGTTGCTTCCGGGTGACGTCATCCTCACCGGAACACCCTCAGGCGTCGGACTCGGAAGAACACCGCCGAGCTACCTCGTTCCCGGCGACGTCATCGAGACGACGGTCGGTGACCAGACCATGCGTCACATCGCGATCGCACGACCACAACCCTCGAAGGAGGCATGATGAGCATCACCCGCACCCTCGACGGACCCGACCTGCCGGCGGGCTTCCCCTTCAGCCTGGCGACCACAGCCAATGGCACGTGCTTCATCAGCGGTATGCCCGCTCTCGGCGACGACGGCAAGTATCAGCCCGGTACGTTCGCCGAGGAGGTCGCCCTCGCGTGGAGCAACATCACACGCATCGCGACGGCGGCGGGGTTCACGCAGGCCGAGATCGCCTACGTGCAGTGCGTCCTCGCTGACATCGACGACTACTCTGCGCTCAACGACTGGTGGCGACGGCAGTTCCCCGACGCGGCGGCGGCTCCGGCCAGATTTACGTTCCAGGCAGGCGCACTACCGTTCGGCTGCAAGATCGAGATCCAGGCCGTCGCTGTCCATGCCCGCTGACGTCGCAACCTCGATGCACCTCACGCCGGACGATATCCACGCCGCCAGCGAGCGTCTCGTCGGCAGGATCCGACGAACCCCGGTCATCTGGATCGACGACGACTCCCTCGGCTCGACGCATCCGGCCTTCTGGCTCAAGCTCGAGTCCCTTCAGGTGACAGGCGCGTTCAAAGCGCGGGGCGCGCTGAACAGCATGCTCGCATCTCTGATCCCCGAGGCAGGTGTGTGCGCTGCGAGCGGAGGGAATCACGGGCAGGCCGTCGCCTGGGCGGCACGACTCCTCGGCGTGCCCGCTGCCGTATTCGTGCCCACGACGTGCCCGCCGGTGAAACTGCAGCGACTCGCCGAGTACGGCGCGAATGTCACCGTCATCGGCGATGTTTACGACGAGAGCCTCGTCATCGCTCAGGCATACGCCCTTCAGACCGGGGCGCGGTTGATCCACCCGTTCGACCAGCCGATGACCGTCGCCGGTGCGGGCACCGTCACGACGGAGTTCCTCGAGCAGGTGCCTTCGCTGAGCACTGTGCTCATGTCGGTCGGCGGCGGCGGATTGTTCGCAGGTGCGCTCACCGCTCTGGCCGGATTGCCCACGAGCGCCGTCGGGGTCGAGCCCGTCACCGCACGATGCCTCGGGGCCGCGCTCGACGCCGGGTTACCGATCGATGTCGCGGTCTCAGGTCCCGCCGTCGATAGTCTCGGCCCCGCGCGGGTCGGACAGATCGCATTCGACACCGTCACCGCGCATCACGCACCGCGGGTGGAGGTCTCTGACGAATCAATCAGGTCAGCACAGCGGACCGCCTGGAACGAGCTGCGAATCGGGCTGGAGGGAGGTGGGGTCACCGCGCTCGCTGCGATCCTCAGCGGTGCCTACGCACCCGCCCCCGATGAGGTCGTCGGCGTCATCGCCAGCGGCGGCAACGTCGATCTCGCCGCCCTGGCGGAGCGATGACTCGGTCGTCGGTCGATCCCGACCGCGTGCATCGGGCGCGAGCGCGTATCCATCCTGCGTGGTGGGTCGCTGCGGTCTCCTTCGTCGCACTGCTCGCTGCGGCCGGCTTCCGTGCTGCTCCGGGGGCGCTCATGGTGCCGCTCAACGAGGAGTTCGGCTGGTCGACGAGTGTCATGTCGCTCGCCGTCAGCATCAACCTGCTCCTGTTCGGTCTGACCGCTCCCTTCGCCGCTGCCCTCATGGACCGCTTCGGGATTCGACAGGTCGTTGCTGCAGCCCTCACCCTGGTCGCCCTCGGTGCCGGGGGAAGCGTCTTGATGACGGCATCCTGGCAGCTGCTCATCTTCTGGGGACTGCTGATCGGCCTCGGCACCGGATCGATGGCGCTCGTGTTCGCCGCGACCATCGCCAATAGATGGTTCGTCCAGCGCCGCGGTCTGATCATGGGCATCCTCACGGCGGGATCCGCCACAGGGCAGCTGATCTTCCTTCCTCCGGTGGCGCTGCTCGCAGAGACGACCGGCTGGCGGTCAGCCTCCCTCGTCGTCGCCGCGGCCGCGCTTCTCGCCGTACCACTCGTCTGGTTCGTGCTTCGTGATCATCCGGAAGACCGCGGTGCCCTTCCTTACGGCGCCGAGCCGGAACAGTACGTGCGGCCCGCGCCGGTCACCGGAGGAGCGGCGCGGCGCGCCATCGAAGGTCTGCTGTTCGCCGCGAAGACCCGTGCGTTCTGGGCACTCACGATCGCATTCGCCATCTGCGGAGCGACCACCAACGGGCTGATCGGCATCCACTTCATCCCCTCCGCCCACGACCACGGCATGGCGACCCCGACTGCGGCAGGCCTGCTTGCCGTCGTCGGAGTCTTCGACATCGTCGGAACTATCGCGTCCGGCTGGCTCACCGACAAGTTCGACCCCCGCAAGCTGCTCATCATCTACTACGCCTTTCGGGGCGTCGGCCTCCTCATGCTGCCGTGGTTGCTCGCCGAGACGATCCATCCGAGCATCGTGCTGTTCGTCGTGATCTACGGGTTGGACTGGGTGGCCACCGTCCCGCCCACCGCGGCGCTCTGCCGGGAGATCTTCGGCGACAAAGGAACGATCGTCTTCGGGTGGGTCTTCGCTGCACACCAAATCGGGGCTGCCATCGCAGCACTCGTTGCGGGCGTCATCCGCGACTCCTTCGGCGAGTACACGTACGCCTGGTGGGGAGGCGCTGCCCTCTGCGCCATCGCCGCCGTGCTGTCCATCGCGATCAAGCGGACACGTGTCGTGACGGCTTCGAAGACCTGAGCGACCGCTAGGCCCGTAGAACTGGCCTTGCCCGAGCGGGTTCCGTCAGCGTTCGGTGCCCGTATAGGGATCCCGATCGCGCGAGGACTGCCTGAGTCCGGGGCAGTTCCTAGCATATCCCCGGAAGTAGACTCCTCTCAGGAGGCCCCATGGCGCATGAATTGTCGGCATGGCGCGCGAGCGACGCCGTGAGGTTCGAGGCCGCGCGTGATTCTGCGGACACCTCGACTGCGCTTGTCTTCGACCTCGCGGATAGCGGCCGGCTCACGCTCGCTGAAGCGGTCCACGAGGCACGTGCTATTCGACTCGATCTGCTCAGCATCGATGGGTTCGAGCGTGACGCCATAGACGGCTTCATCGAGCGACTCGAAGGTCGTATCGCTGCACTCAAGGCGTTGCAGGCATGAGCGACGGAACTCCGAGGGAGGATGAGCGGCGACGGATCTTCGAGCAACGAATCGCTCCCGTCCTCTTTCCTCACACGCCGACCGATGGCTCTCCCTACCTCATTCTGCTCGTCGCGCAGCCTGGAGCCGGAGCCACCCGGGCGGCAGGCAAACTCGCACGCACCAGTGGCACGACATTGCTCAGCGCAGGAGACCTGCGCGCGTTCCACCCGCGCTTTCTCGAGCTCTCGCGGTCACGCTCGCCCGAGGCACTCAGCATTCTCGCGGAGTCGACGACCAGCTGGATGCAGAGCGCGCTCCAATACGCGCGCACCACGCGACGCTCGCTGCTACTCGATGGCAGCTTCCGCTCACCCGACATCGCCCTCGCCACCGCTGGTCTGTTCGCGAATAGTGGCTTTCGCACGACGGTCGTGGTCGTGGCCACCCCGCGGTCCGAGAGCCTGCTGGCCGTGGCATCCCGCTACCTGCTCAAAGCCCGGCAGGGCAGAGCCGCGCGGTTCACGACCGTCGCCGAGCACGACGCCGGCCTCGAGGCGGCCCGCGCCCTAGTCACGAAGCTTGAAGCCCACCCCAACGTCGACCGCCTCACGATCATCGGACGAGACGGCACAACCCGATTCGATGCCACTCGCTCTGACGAGTCGGCCTTCGCCGGCGCGCGCGTTGCGCTCAATCGTGAACACGTTGCAACGATGACGACGGCCCAGGCGATGCGCTGGCTGTCCGAACTGCGCGCGTCGACGGACTTCGCGCTGTCGGCGGGGCGGGTTGCGCGGCCGCTCGCCGAGGAGCTGATGGAGCTGCACGAGGTAGGCCTACGTGAGGTGGTCCCGAACCTTTCGCTGCCCGAGGACTCTGAGGCACGTCGGGTGACGGAAGACCGGTTCAGCCGGCGTGTCGCGGAGCTTCGGCAGGCGATTCTGGTCGAGAGGCGGCCCGTGCCGGAGTCCGGTCCGGTGGTCTCGGTGCCGCAGCCGGATCGCGGGATCTCACGGTAGCGCGCCCGGGTGCGCTTCACGCATCCGGGCCCGCAATCAGGTCGGCGCGCGAGCCGTTCGCTCAGAAGATGGCTGAGTACGCTTCGGGATTTGAACCGACGATCACCGCGAGCGCGAAGACCGCCACCGCGAGAACCGCCATGGCGACAGCCGTTCGGATCACAGATCGGCCGTTGCCGCGCACGGCGGCGACAACCACGACGGGCACCAGAACGGCGAACGCGATCGAGCACACGACGATCGCGCCGAGTGCGACGACGATTCCGAGTTGCGCGTTCATCTCCGTCTTCTCTCGCTGTCTCGCGGGTGGGATGTGCCCAGTGTGCCCTGTGCCTCCGACGTCCCGCCGCTCATGCTGGCGACGTCGTACGGTCGTCAGCCGACGAGAGACGCGAAAGCGGTGAATCCAGCGGATGCCGCAGCGGTGAGGAACGCCAGGAAGGCTGCGCTCGCCCAGGCGAGCTTCACCCGTCTCGCCGCACCGACCTCGCGGCGAAGCTGCTCGAACCCGGACATCTCCAGCACAGCCGTGGCGGCGGGCGTTGGTAACCACGTGTCACGACGGGCTACCGCTTGACCGATGATGGTGAGATCGGGGTCACGGATCGTGACCGGCCGCCGTCGCAGCCACCGGGCGAGTTCACTCTCGCGCAGGACGACGACGTCGTCGGGTTGCTCGCGAATCGTGATGCTCCGGGCGTCGACGATCACGATGATGGGCGTGACGTCCACCGGGATCCCGACGACCTGGGTGAGCCGACGTGCGACACGTTCTGCCTCGAAGCGGGAGTTGCGCAGGTGATCGGTCTTCTGCCCGTTGACGAGCAGCCGTTTGCTGCCCACCCAGACCCGGGCATCCTCGTGGAACTTCGTGTTCACGGTGAACAGGCCGGCTGGCGAGAGGACGACGTGGTCGATGTCGCTGCCGCGGTCGCCGATCGGGACCGAGTGCAGCGCGGTCCAGTCCGGGCCGAGGGTTGCGAGCTGTTCCGCGACACGAAGCTCACCCAGCGCCCCAAGGTACCAGGGGCGCGAGTCGGACGAGAGCGGGGAACGGCCGAACACCCTCGTGAGCGCGGATCTGGCGGGAACCGTCGCCTGCACCCGAAGGCACTGGGCGATCACGGCTTCAGCGGGGACAAGTCCGAACCGGTCGGTTGACTCTGCAGTTGTCATCGCGGCGAGCGTATCTGCCGGCACCGACGCGACACGATCAGTCGGTCGAGCGCAGCGAAATCTCGCGCACGCCGGTCGCGTTCATGACCAGTGCCCACGGACCACCGCCGAGCTTGATCGCGAGACGTCGCAGACGCGCCTCGTGTTGGAGGAACAGGTCGACTTGGTCGCGAGGACCGAGATCGTGCTTGCCGCCGATCCAGACCGCGCGGATGCCCTGTTCGCGGTAAGCAACGAGTTCGGCGGGCCGCGTGCGGATCCGCTTGTCGCGCGTGAGGACGATCAGCCCGCGTGCACTGATGACAGGCATCCAGTCGAGGTCCGGCGTGCCGAGCGGCACTTCAGGCAGGGCTTCGTGCCCGGGATACACGACATCGTCACGGCCGGCGCGGCGAAGCAGCTTGCCGAGCCCGAGCGCGTTCTCGTCGGCAAAGTACGCCGGCGCGCCGCTCGGGCTCATCAGGCTGCGCGTTCGCTGCCTGCGATGAGTTCGTACCGGATCGCCTCATCAACCTGCGCCTCGGTGAGATCGTAGAGGTCGGCGAGCTCCCCGCGACTGGTCCCGGCGCGGTAGTCCTCAGCGAGCGCATCCGTGCGAACATTCCGGATCGCCGGCTGCCCGAAACTGCGGGTGGGATCCATGACGACCTCGGGCGTACGCGGATCCGGCCGCAGGCGTCCGACGACACCGTCGGCGTACTCCACGGCCGCATTGAAACGCTCGGTCGCGGCGGCGAGCATGAGCTGCCCGCTGCGGACGACGACGAGTTGCAGGGGACGCTCCAGCCCGACTTCGTCCTGCACGACGCGCACCAACTCACGCCCCTCGATGTCAAGGAACGGGCGTGCGTGAGCGAGCGGGTAGCGCCCGAACTCTCCACGCAATCGCACGATGGCGGGACGGAGACGCTGCACCGGCACGCGGGTGCGGAACTCTGCGAGCAACCGGGCTTCGACCATCTCACCCCACGTGACGACATCACCGCCGGTTGCCTCTTCACGGAGCACGGGCTCGTAGTGCTTGCCTGCTCGTTCGTACCCTTCGAGCCAACGTCGGGAGGTGCCCGCGTGCAGCCCGACGAGTCGATCAACGTCCGAGTAGGAGTAGATCGCGCGATCGAGCAGGTCGTTCATCATGGGTCCCATCATGTCACCGCCATCCGACAGATCCTTGACTACTCTTACGGCGTCATCCTGACCGTGGCCACAATCGCTCCCGGAGCGGTGCGCAGTGCCGAGCCCGAGGATTACCGGACCGAGCGCCAGCGAGGGAGGATATGCCGCAGGGCCGGAACGGAGCACCGTGGAGGGAGCTACGCTCGGCCGCCAGGAAAGGCCCACCCGCGGCATCCGCCTTCTCATTCACCAGCGAGGGCAGCCAACTGGGCGATGAATGCCTGCCGGTCCGCGGTCGTGTCGACGATCACCTCACGAAGCTGCTCGCGCAGGCGCTCGAACCGACGCGCGTCGAGGCCGGCGAGCGGCTCCAAGCACCACGCGACGTCTTCGTCGACCGTGTATCCCGGCTGCTCGGTGTGCTTGTCGGGGTAGTAGGTGAAGGCGCTCACCGCGACGCGGAACAGCACCGCCTCGGTGATCGCACGATCGATTGTCGCGTCGTCAGAAAGCATCGTCATCTCCTCATTCCCATCATCGTCTGGTGCTGCAGATACGGATGCGGTGCCGCGACGTCCGGCCGTCGTCGAGGTTCCACCCGTCGGAGGCGATCGTTGACTGCCCGTGCGACGTAGTCGAGCCAAGCATCCTCGATCTCCGCCTCGCTCATCGGCGGCGGTGGACGCAGCGCGAGCTCGCGGTCGAGCCGCTCCCGCAACTCGCGGTCCTCCTGTGCGGCATGGTCGGCGCGGGCGCGGAAGCAGTCCCTCGACCACGCCACCCACAGCTCGGGCGGGGTGCGGTCCGGGTCTCGCTCGCCGGACTTGAACCGTGTGTATGGCGACGGCTCCACCGGGCCTCGGGCGATCGCCCGCACCTGCTTCGCCGAGTAGGAGCGGGCGAAGAACTCGTCGGCGGCGAACCGGTTCGCGGCGCGTTCCAGCGGGGTGGTGCGATGCAGCTGCCAGGTCGGCAGGCCATGCGCGCGCCGCCACTTGTCCTTCGCCCGCCACCGTGTCTGATACTCCCGCCGCTTCTCCGGGTGCCGCCGCAAGTACTCCTGCTTCGCTGCGTTGCGTTCCTCCCGGTGGCGGCGCACGTACTCGCGGGACCGGTCGCGGCTGCTCGCGGGATCGGCCTTCTGCTGGGCGCGGGCGTACGCGGTGACGTGCTCCCGATTCTCGTCCCGCCACCGTCGGCGCCGCTCCGTCTCTGCACGCTTGTATCCTTCGGGATCCTCGGCGCGTCTCGCTGCCCGCCATGCCCGGTTGTAGATGCGCAGACGTTCCGCGTTCGCGGCGTAGTACTCCCGGCTGCGCTTGCGGCGATCGCGATCCCTGCGGCGCTTCGCGTCGGCGCGGCGCATGGACTCGCGATTCAGTTCTCGAGACCGCTCCGGATGCTCCGCCTTCCACTGCCTGTTGTACGCGCGCACGCGCTCAAGGTTCGCCTCGCGCCAGGTGCGGTTGTACGCGCGCTTGCGTTCGAGTGTTGCGTCCGCGACGGCGTCGTCGCCGGCATTCGTCTCGGTCATCGTGACAGTCCTCCGACAGCGGATGTCCCGGCATTCCAAACGTCGGGACGGACGGAGTTCCGAACGTCGGGAGTGCCGGAGTTCCGACCCTCCGAAGTGCGGAAGTGCGACAGGCCCGGAGTCGCAGAGGCCGGCACTCCGGACCACCCGGAGCTCGCGACTCCCGCAATGACGGACTCCCGAACTCCCGGAGTCCCGATCTGCGAATGCGCGGAAGCCACCGAGTTCCGCAGTTCGTCCTCGGTCGACCCGCGCAGCTCGTCGGCGTGGGCGAGCAGCAGGTCGATCGCGACGCGGATCAGCGTGTTGTCGGTGATCCGCTCGGCCTTCACCGTGCGGCGGCGCATCAGCTTCTTCGTGAGAGCGCTGAGCGCGGCATCCTGGTCAGTGCGGATGCGAGCCTCTTTGCGCTCGAGGCGCGCGTACTTCGCCAGCCCGCGGTCTTCGTCGGCGGTCTCCGCCTCAACCCGCGCACGAGCGTCGCTGAGCTTGCCGGCCAGATCGACGCGTGCCACGGTCACCACCGCCCCGCGAAAGTCGGCGAGAACTGCTCGGCGACTTCGAGTCCGATGCGCGTGACGTCCGAGATGGCGCCCTGGGTGCGGCGATTGTCGCGCAGCGTCGTCACGAGGCTGCCGAGCACCGGCGCGTCGCTCTGCACCTTGTACTGCCGCACGTAGGCGTCGAGTCGCGGCACTCCGAACGTCGTGTCGAGCAGGTCACGCCACGTGGCGAGTTGGCTGGGGATGCGCGCGTCGATTCGATTCAGCAGCACCGCGTGCCGCAGGCGCCGCGGTTCGATCAGCCGGCTGATCGTGCGCATCGTCGGCTCGACCGCGAGCGGCTCAGGCGTGAGCGGCACGATCACGTAGTCGCCGGCATCCAGCACCGTCTGCAGGACCGGGGTGTCTTCGAGGCTGCCCGGCGTATCCACGACGACGTAGTCGTACTCGACGCGCAGCTCGCGTAGCCCAGCGAGAATCTTCGGGTTCTGGTTGCCGGCGAAGTCGAACGGCAGTCGGTCGCGCATGTTCTCGGCCCACCACACCGTCGACTGCTGCCGATCGACATCGACGACCAGAACCCGGTGCTGGCGAGACAGTGCCGCGCCGAGTTGCATCGTGACGGTGGTCTTGCCGACGCCGCCCTTCTGGTTCGCGATCGCGATGATGTTCACCGGGATCGCCGCCCTGCGCCGACAGGAAGGTCACCGATGCGCTGGAAGGTGTGCTCCTCGGACCATCGGTTGATCGCGTCGACGCTGTACCCCACGGCTTTCCCGAACTTCGTGAAAGCCGGGCCGCCGCCATACTTGCGCCACCCCGTGAGCCTACTCAGTGGGCAGCCGAGATTGTCGGCCAACTCCTGTGGCGTGAGGAACGTGTTCTTCGGGTCTTCGCACTCGATGTGGATGGTCTTGAACACGATTCGCCTCCGTTTGCGTATGTTCCAGCAGGTTTACCTGAGTGAAGCACTTTGTGATACTCTGCGCAAGAGGTGAATGCTAAAGCGCCGTGCGGTTAGACAAACTAGGGGGGTGAAGGTCGACGTGAAGACTCTCGATGGCAGCGAAGTCACGTGGCGAGAAGCCACGCAGCCGGTCGGGTCCGCACTGCGCATTGCGCCCGCATTCGTAGCTACGACGACGGATGCCGCCCTCGGCGTCGAGACATCCGTCACCGCCCGCTATGTGCGCGACGACGGACGATACGTGATCAAGTCGGTCACCAACACCGCGACTCGCGAGGACGTCGAGGTCAACTACCCCACTGTCGCGAAGGTCGGGATGCAGGCGATCGTGCAGACGGCCGCGCCGCGGTGCATCTTCCTCACGCTCGAGGACGAGTCGGATCCGAGCGCGACATGGCTGAGCGTTGATCAGCTGACGACTGCCGGCGGGCGCATCCTCCCGCCTCTCGTTGCGGCGGAGGTCGTCCAGCGAGGAGGCGGGGATGCCCGCATGGAGGTTGTCGAGCTGCTCTACGGCAGCGCCGCACTCGCGGGCCTCCCGCCGGCAAAGCTCTTGCAGCGCGAGCTGGGGATCCCCCACCGCACGGCATCACAGTGGATTATCGATGCACGCAGGGCCGGACGCCTCGAAGACATGAACTACAACGCCGGTCGACCGGCGGGTGGGTAGCGTTCACGCGTACGAGAGCGCCAAGGGCAAACGCTACGAAGCGCGCTACCGCAAGCCCGACGGCAAGCAGGGCGCGAAGCGCGGGTTCACACGAAAGCGGGATGCGGAGCGGTGGCTCGCGGAGATCGAGACCTCCCGCGCAAAGGGCACATTCATCGATCCACAGGCGGCGCGAGCCACGATCGACACGCTCGGTCCTGTGTGGCTGGACGCGAAACGCCACACGATGAAGCCCTCGTCGTTCGCACCCGTCGAGACCGCGTGGAGGTTGCGGGTGCAGCCGAGATGGGGTGGGTGGGAAGTCGCCAACATCCGGCACACCGATGTACGTGCGTGGGTCGTCGAACTCACCAAGACAACTGGCGCAACGGTGACGATTCGCACATTCGGCGTGCTGGCGAGCATCCTCGACGATGCGGTGTACGACGGCCGCGTCAGCTCGAACCCGGCGCGCATAGGGCGCGTTGGGCTGCCGCGAAAGACGCGCGGCAAGCACGGATACCTCACTCATGAGGAGGTCATTCGTCTTGCGCGAGAGTCGGGTGATCGCAAGCTGCTCGTGTTGGTGCTCGCGTACACGGGGATTCGCTGGGGTGAGGCTGCTGCACTCCAGGTAAAGGACATCGACTTCGCACGTGGGCGGCTCCACATCGCGCGGAGCGCGGTCGAGGTGCACGGCAAGATCCATGTCGGCACACCCAAGTCCCACACGGCGCGCGCAGTGCCTATCCCGGCCTTTCTCCTAGGGCAACTGGGGCAGGCAACGGCGAGCCGCTCGCGCGAATCGCTCGTCTTTCCTGCGACCGACGGGGGATACATGCGCCGGACGCGCTCAAGCGACGGATCGAAGTCGTGGTTCAAGACGGCGCTCGCGAAGGCCGACTTGCCGATGATGACGACGCATGACCTACGGCACACAGCCGCATCGCTGGCCGTGCAGTCGGGGGCGAACGTGAAGACGATCCAGCGCATGCTCGGACACACGTCGGCGGCCATGACCCTCGACGTCTATTCGGACCTCTTCGACGAGGACCTCAACGCTGTGTCCGAACGACTCGACGACGGCGCCACGCGGGCCGGCGTGGACGACATCTTCTGAGCCGCCAGCACGCTCGGCCGCGCGACGCGGTACGCTTCCCGCGCACTTCCGGGTGCCGCCGCGGGTGCCCTGTGCGCGGTGCTATCGATCTCCTGGCGCGAGAAGCTGTCACCGATGTGTTGAGACACGGCAGCGGGCATTTCGCGGGATTGTTCGCGGATTCTTCGCAAACCGTGTTCTGACGAGAAGCCGATGGCCCGCGATCCCAGTGTTTTCAGGGGATGTCGGGCCAGGAAATTCGGCGGAGACGGAGGGATTTGAACCCTCGGTCCCCTTACGGGGACTCCACCTTAGCAGGGTGGTGCACTAGGCCTGACTATGCGACGTCTCCAGGCATCCGACACCGCACGGGAACGGATGCGCTCAGCAATCCTAACCGATCCCGCACCGCTCATCGAACGGAAGCCGCCGATCCGGGGACAGCACCGGGGATCAGCGCTCGGGGCGCGTGCAGGTGGTCTGCGCGGCGGTCTGGCCGGCGATCTCGGACGGCAGCTCGACGCGCTCCTCGGCGACCGGCGGCTCGGCGGCGCCGTCGCCCGCGGCATCCCCCGGCTCCGTGCCGTCGGCGGGCGTCCCGGTGGCACCCGGCGTCGGGTCGGGCTTGACGGCCTCGCCGGTCACCTCGACGCCGTAGCCCTGGCTGGCCTCTCCGGTGAGCGTGAGCGGCTTGTTCTCGCGCAGCGCGGCGAACAGGGCATCGGCGGCATCCGTCACCGGCACGACGCGGCTGGCGCCGTCCCCCGAGGAGTAGCGGGTCGGGTACTGCACGAAGACGATGTCCTCGTACGGCACGTCCTTGACGGCCATCGCGATCTGCACCATCAGCGTCGGGTTGGTCAGGCCCGAGCTCAGCACGAGCTGACCCTGCTGCACCTGGTTGATCGCGGTGGTCGCGAGGTTGAACAGCACGCCGGGGTTCGCGAGCACGGACTCGGACTGCAGCTTGCGCACCATCGACGACATGAACTGCTGCTGGTTCGAGATGCGGCCGAGGTCCGACCCGTCGCCGATGCCGTGGCGGATGCGCAGGAACTGCAGCGCCTCGACGCCCTTGAGCGTGTGGGTGCCGGCGGTGAGGTTCAGCCCGGTGTGCACGTCGCTGATGTCACCGGCGACGCACACGTCGACGCCGCCGATGGCATCCGACATGTTGATGACGCCGGTCCAGCGGATCGCGCCGGCGAAGTGGATCTCCTCGCCGATGAGCTCCTCGATCGTCGCGACGGTGCACGCCAGCCCCCCGTACATGTACGACGCGTTGAGCATCTGCAGCGACATCGCCGAGTAGAAGCCGTCGCCGTCCTCGCGCGGGCACGCGGGGATCGGCACGAGCATGTCGCGCGGGAACGACACCACGGTGACGCGGCGCGGCTCGTCCGAGATGTGCACGAGCATCGTGACGTCGTTGCGCTCGCCCGGCGAGTCGTCGTTCGCGCAGCGCGGGAACAGGGCGACGTCCTGCCCCTCGCACGAGTCGCTGCCGACGATGAGGAGGTTCACGCCGCCCTCGATCGCGCCGAGCGACGGCGGCAGCGGCTTGTCTTCGTCGAGCACGACGGCGTTGGCCGAGATCGACTGCGCGGCGTCCCACACGCTGTACGCGGCGAGGCCGGTGGCGCTCACGCCGACGACGCCGAGCACGACGCCCAGCATCGCGAGCATCGTGACGAGCGGATGCCGCGACGGCAGGATCCCGTGGCGCGCCAGCGGTTCGCGACCCCCGTGCGGGGATCGGGGGCTCGCCGCCATCAGCCTTCTGCCCGCAGGTTGCCGGCCGAGCAGGTGCGGTCCGCGGCGGACTGGCCGGGGATCGAGTCGGGCAGCGCGACCGCGGTCTGGCCGGGCTCGGGCGTCTCGCCCGGGGTGGCGCCCTCGTCGGGCGTCGCCGGATCCTCGGGGGTCTCGGGGTCGGCGGTGATGACGCCGCCGGTGAGGTTCTGGTCGTGCGTCACCTGGATCGGCTCGTTCGCGGCGAGGGCGGCCCACAGCTGCTCGGCCGCCGCGTAGTCGGGCACGACGCGGTTCGGGTCGAACGGGTCCTCGACCACGGGGTACTGCACGAAGTTGATGTCCTCGAACGGGACGTTCTTCACAGCGAGCGCGATCTGCACGAGCGTCATGGGATTCGTGAGCGACGCGGACGGGGTGATGTTGTCGACGGCGGTCGTGGCCAGGCGGTACAGCACGGCGGGGTCGGTGAGCACCTCGTCGCTGACGAGCTTGCGCGCCAGGCTCGACATGTACTGCTGCTGGTTCGAGATGCGCGCGAGGTCGCTGCCGTTCTCGAGCCCGTGGCGGGTGCGCAGGAACTGCAGCGCCTCGACGCCCTGCACGTTGCGCGAGCCGGCGGGCCAGTCGATGCCGGTGTAGCGGTCGCGGATGCCGCCGTTGCCGATGCAGACCTCGACGCCGCCGATCGCGTCGGTGATGTTGATGACGTTGCCGAAGCTCACCTTGGCGGCGAACGGGATGCTGATGCCGCTGAGTTCCGAGACCGTCTTGGTCACGCACGACAGGCCGCCGTAGCCCCACGCCTCGTTGATCTGCGACTTCGACGTGCCTCCGCCGATCGAGCCGTCCTCGCCGGTGCACTCCGGGATCGGGACCATCAGGTCGCGCGGGAACGACACCACGGTCACGCGCCGCGGGTTGTTCGAGATGT
>Ga0182741_1002663_pt1 | contig 20347 bp, 27 predicted proteins | sample eDN5th37CBELigOP_FD_128874 | JGI IMG/M metagenome (GOLD analysis project Ga0182741, IMG submission 128874) | Enriched Organic Plus compost microbial communities from Emeryville, California, USA - eDNA 5th pass 37_C BE-Lig OP (version 2) (version 2) ... | reverse complement strand
CGGACCGGGCGGCGGTCGCGGTGGACAGGGCGGTGGTCGTGGCGGCGAAGGTGGCGGCCGCGGCGCCGGACGTGGCAACGAGGGCGGCCGCGAAGCGAGCGACCTCGTGGAGAACGTCATCTCCATCAACCGCGTGGCCAAGGTCGTCAAGGGCGGCCGGCGCTTCAGCTTCAACGCGCTGGTAGCGGTGGGCGATGCGCAGGGCCGCGTGGGCGTGGCCACCGGAAAGGCGAACGAGGTTTCCGAGGCGGTGCGCAAGGCGGTCGATGCCGCGCGTCGCGGTATGATGCAGGTGCCTCTCACTGGTGGTACCATTCCACACGAGGTGGTGGGCGAGCATGGCGCCGGACGGGTGCTGCTGAAGCCGGCGGCACCGGGTGCCGGTGTGATCGCCGGTGGGGCGGTGCGCGCGGTTCTCGAGTGTGCTGGCGTCGCCGACATCCTCACCAAGAGCCTCGGCTCGGCCAACCCGCACAACATGGTACGGGCCACGATGGATGGACTCACCCGGCTCACCACGGTGGAGCAGATCGCGCGCGAGCGGGGTATCGAGCCTTCGAGCTTGCACTACCGGTCGCGTGCCGTTTCGAAGGAGACAGTCTGATGGCCAGGACTTTCGTCTGGCACCCGCGGAAGGGGCCGGCTGAAACCGACAAGAACACGCTCACGACCGGGAAGGTGCGGATCGAGCAGGTCCGCAGCGAGATCGGGCATCCGGCGCGGCTGCGCCGTACTCTCGAGTCCATCGGCCTCAGGCACCACCAGGATGTGGTGACCAAGCAGGACTCGCCGGCGTTGCGCGGCCAGATCAAGCAGGTGCGTCACCTGGTTAAGGTGACCCCGGTGGAGGATTGACGAGAGATGGCGAGCGAGAACGAGAACACGGTCGAGAAGATCGGCCTGCATAATCTCCGGAGCGCGCCGGGATCGCATCGTGCGCGCAAGCGGCTCGGCCGCGGTCCGGGTTCGGGTACGGGCAAGACATCCGGCAAGGGTCACAAGGGAATCAAGGCGCGCGCGGGCCATCACGGCCCGGGCGGCGGGAAGCCGCACTTCGAGGGTGGCCAGATGCCGCTGACGCGCCGGCTGCCCAAGCGCGGCTTCACCAACCGATCGCGCGTGGAGCACCAGGTCGTCCGGCTCGATGCGATGAACCTCCTCCCCGAGGGGGAAGAAGTCACGCCGGAGTCGCTGGTCGCGGCCGGCCTCGTTCGCAAGGGGCGCGGTCCGGCCAAGCTGTTGGCCAACGGCGAGCTCACCCGGGCCGTCACGGTCCGGGGCGTGAAGATGAGCGCGTCGGTGCGCGAGAAGATTGTCGCGGCCGGAGGCCGCGTAGAGGAGTAACATGGCGCAGAGCAACCCGGCCGCCGCGGTAGCAAATCTGTTCAAGACGCCGGAGCTGAAGTCGAAGATCGGCTTCACGCTCCTGGCGCTCGTGGTCTACCGCATCGGCGCACACATCACCGCACCCGGGATCGATGTGAACGCGCTGCTGGCTTTCTTCCAGAACCAGCAGGGTGGCGGTCTCCTCGGACTGTACGACCTGTTCGTGGGCGGCGGCCTCTCGCGCGCGACGCTGTTCGCACTCGGCATCATCCCCTACATCTCCGCCAGCATCGTCTTCCAGATCCTCGGGGCCGTGATCCCGAAGGTCGAGAAGATGCAGCGCGAGGAGCAGGGGAGGAAAACCGTGGAGCAGTGGACCCGCTACATGACGGTGGGCATCGCCATCATGCAGGCGTGGGGCTTCGCGCTCTTCATGGAGTCGCTGCAGGGTGCGGTGGCGAATCCCGGCTTCGGCTTCCGTCTCGAGATGACGCTCTTCCTCACCACGGGCGCCGTGTTCGTGATGTGGCTGGGCGAGCAGATCACCGAGCGCGGCGTGGGCAACGGTGCCTCGCTCCTGATCTTCTTCTCGATCGTGGAGCGCTTCTGGCCGAGCATCGTCCAGACCTTCAACTTCGTGAGCACCGGCGCGCTCTCGGTGTTCCAGCTCGTGCTGCTCGGCGTGGTCATGCTGGCGGTGGTGGCGTTCACGGTGGCGATCACCGTGGCGGCGCGCCGCGTGCCGATCCAGATCCCGCAGCGCACGATGGCGCGGGGGCGCCAGCGCGAGTCGGCGAAGAACTTCATCCCGCTCCGCATGAACGCCGCGAACGTCATGCCGATCATCTTCGCCCAGACGGTGATCGTCGTGCCCGGCACCATCGCGCAGTTCTTCCAGAACGTGCCGCTGATGCAGAGCATGTCGGAAGCGCTCCAGCCCGGCACGTGGCTCTACTACGTGCTCTCCGCGGCTCTGGTGGTCTTCTTCACGTACTTCTACACGTCGATCATCTTCAACCCGATCGACATCTCGGAGAACCTGAAGAAGCAGGGCGGCTTCATTCCCGGCGTGAAGCCGGGCGCGAAGACGGCGGAGTACATAGATCGGGTGATGTCGCGGATCACGCTTCCGGGCGCGGTCTTCCTCACTCTGATCATGCTCCTGCCGATGTGGATCGGTCAGATAATCAACGTCCCGTTCCTCTTCGGGGGTACGTCGCTCCTGATCGTGGTGGGCGTGGGTCTGGACACGATCCAGCAGTTGCAGCAGCATCTGCTGCTCCGCAAGTACGACGGCTTCATGAAGAAGGGACGCATCCGCTTCCGTGGGCGGCAGCCCACGGGCTTCTGAGTTGGCCGACGCCATTCCGAGCAGCCGACCGACTGATGAACATCGTACTTCTCGGCCCCCCGGGCGCCGGAAAGGGAACGCAGGGCGAGCGGATCGCCAGACGCTTCGACATCCCGAAGCTCGCCACCGGCGACGTGCTCCGCGAAGCGGTTCGCGAGGGCACGCCGCTCGGGCGTGAGGCGAAGTCGTTCATGGAGCAGGGGGATCTCGTGCCAGACGAGATCATCCTCGGCATCATGAAGGAGGCGCTGGCGCGTCCGGATGCGGCGAAGGGCGTGGTGCTCGACGGCGTGGTGCGCACCGTGCCCCAGGCCGAGGGACTGGACCGCGTGATGAACGAGCTCCACCGCAAGGTGGACGTGGTGCTCCTCTTCGACGTGGATGCGGACGAGCTGGTGCGCCGGATCAGCGCGCGCACCGTGTGCGAGCGCTGCCAGACGCCCTATACCGGCCGCGAACCGGGGACGAGCTGCGACAAGTGCGGCGGCCGCCTCGTGCGCCGGAAGGACGATGAGCCCGAGGCTGTGCGCCATCGGATGCTGGCGTATCGGGAGCAGACGAAGCCGGTGATAGACTGGTATCGTTGTCGCAGTGAGCAGAGCAACGGCCCCCGCTTCGTCGAGGTGAACGCGGTGGGCGACGTGGACGAGGTTACACAGCGAGTAATGAGCGGACTGGGCGCGTAATGGTTCAACTGAAGTCGAGTCGGGAGGTCGAGGTGATGGCCGAGGGCGGCCGCATCCTCGCCGACACCGTGGAGATGCTGCGGGGCAAGGTGGCGCCCGGGCTCAGTACGATGGATCTGGATTCCATGGCCGAAGACTTCATCCGCTCACACCCCGGCGCCACGCCGGCCTTCAAGGGGCTCTACGGCTTCCCGGGCTCCATCTGCACGTCGATCAACAACGAGATCGTCCACGGCATCCCCTCGCGAAAGCGGGTGCTGAAGGAGGGCGACATCATCTCGATCGACGTGGGGGTGGGCTACAAGGGCTTCTTCACCGATTCGGCCACCACTGTGCCCGTGGGCGAGGTCGACGAGACATCGCGCCGGCTGCTCGAGGTGACGCAGCGCGCGCTGGAGGCCGGCATCGCGGCGGCGCAGGCGAACCAGCATGTGGGCGACATCGGCGCGGCGATCCACGATGTGGTGAAGGAGGCGGGCTTCAGCGTGGCGCGCGACCTCGTGGGACACGGCGTGGGAACCGCCATGCACGAGGATCCGCAGGTGCCCAACCAGGGGAAGCCCGGCCGGCTCGCGAAGCTCACACCGGGCCTCACCATAGCGATCGAGCCCATGGTCAACGTGGGCGGCGCCGGCACGCGCACGCTCTCCGATCGCTGGACGATCGTCACTGCCGATGGCTCCCGCTCCGCCCACTTCGAGCACACCGTAGCGATCACCGAGGATGGGCCGCGGGTGCTGACGAGATGAGCGACTCCAGCCATCCCCGCGTAAGCGGGGATCCAGGTTCAGCTGCCTGACATGGATCCCCGCTTACGCGGGGATGACTGAAGAGGGTGCGGGGATGACTGAAGAGGGTGCGGGGATGACGCCGAATGCGGGGAGCCGGTACACGGTACCCGTTTCCCGCCTCCTCACAACTTCTTGTCCACCTCTCCGATCGCCCTCTTCGCGCTCTCGGTGGCCTGACGGACCAACTCGGCGGCGGCTTGGGCGAGGGTGCGGCCGGCCTCGGAGTCGCTGAGGGCAGCGACGTTGATGCGCACGTTGTAGGCGGCGCCACGGCAGGCGGCCTCGGCGAGCAGGGCGGCAACGCCGGCATCGGATACGGCGTTCGTATTCCCCTTCGATGCGGCCACCTCGGCGAGGGCGGCCACTTCGGCGGCGGCGCGGGCGGTCTCGAGCGGGACTTCGCTCGCGCCCACGAGCGCGGCGCTGATGGCGGCCGAGCGCTGCTCCTGCTGCTCGGGAGTGTCCTTGGGGAGCTTGTACGCTGAGGAGACCGCCGCGTACGACTGCGCATCGAGGGCGACTAGCTCGTTCAGGCGCAGGCTCAGTTCCGCGGCGCGCCGCGCGACCGCGCGAAGCTCTTCCTCCACATCGGCGTACTTCTTCCTGCCCACGGTGAGCGCGGCCACCATCTGCGTGAGCGCCGCGGCGAGCGCGCCGGTGTGCGCGGCGACGCTGCCGCCCCCGGGAGTTGGTGTGGCGGAGGCCACGGATGCCACGAAATCCTCGAGGCTCGTCTTCGGTTCAGAGGCGGTGGCTGCGCGCACGCGGCGCTCGAGCACCTGCTCGGGGTCGAAGTTGGCGAGCTGGAGGTGTCGCGCGGCCGCGTCGAAGAGCGCCTGCTCCGGTATGAGCCCCACGATCTCGCTCCACGTGGTCGCGACGCCCGAGGCTGCGGCCTCCATCTTCACCATGTCGAAGGCGCGGTGCACGGGGGTCTGTGTGATGTCCACGAGATTCATGGAGACCTGCGCCTGTCCCTCGACCTCCAGGCCGAGTGCTTTCACGTGGCGCAGGCCTCCGGACGAGCCGCGCACCGCGCGGGCGACCTGCTTGGCGGTCTCCAGGTGCGAGGCGTCGCCGAGGTAGACGTTGTACGCCACTAGGAAGGGGCGCGCGCCGATCGCCACGGCTCCGGCGGTCGGATGCACCCTGCCGGGTCCGAAGTCGGGAGCGCGTTCCGGCTTCGTGGGCATCTCGTCGCGGATTCCCTCGAACTGTCCGCGCCGCACGTTGGCGAGATTCTCGCGCTCGGGCCGCGTGGCGGCGCGCTCGTAGAGGTAGACGGGGATCTCCAGCTCCGCCGCGACGCGCTCACCGAGCTTGCGGGCGAGCTCCACGCACTGTTCCATGGTAGTCCCTTCGAGCGGAACGAAGGGAACCACGTCGGCCGCGCCCATGCGCGGGTGCTCGCCCTGGTGCTGGTTGAGATCTATGTTGTCGCGCGCCGCCCGGATCCCCGCCAGCGCCGCATCCACCGCGCTCTCGACCGGCACCACGAAAGTGATGACGGATCGGTTGTGCGATTCGTCGGAGCTGACGTCGAGCACCGTGACACCCCGCACGCCCGCGATGGCATCGCGAATCGTCTGCACCACCTCGGGACGGCGGCCTTCACTGAAGTTTGGGACGCATTCTACGAGTGACATTTGGTAGTCGGGTTCGTGTTTTTCGGGGAGGAGGGCGCGGGGGTGACCTGCAAGATACATCGTGTGCCGGGGATCACCGGGCGAGGAGATCGAGGAGCCATGGATGCAGGGCGGCGCTGCCGGCCACGATGGAGGAAGGGGTGTACGGCACCTCTCCGCCATCGATGTCGGTGACGATGCCGCCCGCTTCGCGGATGATCAGGGCGCCGGCGGCGAAGTCCCAGGGCGAGAGCTGGAGCTCCCAGAAGGCATCGAAGCGGCCGCAGGCCACGTCGCAGAGATCGAGCGCGGCGGAGCCGGCGCGGCGGATGCCGGACGTGGCGCGGCTCACGTTCTCGAACTGGCGGAGATAGCGCTTCACGTGCGTGAAGCTGCGGAAGGGGAAGCCCGTGCCTACGAGCGCGCGGGCGGGGTCGGTGTTGGACGAGACCGAGATCCGCGCACCATCGCGCTCGGCGCCGGCGCCGATGCAGGCGGTGAAGCATTCGCCGGTGGCCGCGTTGCGGACCACGCCGGCGGAGAGAGCGCCGTCGAGCACCAGGGCGATGGAGACCGCGTACTCGGGGTAGCCGTGCAGGAAGTTCGTGGTGCCGTCGAGCGGGTCGACGATGAAGTGCACGCCCGCTCCAGGCGCGCTATCCGGTGAGAGCTCCTCGCCCATCACTTTCGAGTCGGGGACGTACTCCGCCAGGGTCTCGCGGATGATGCGCTCGGCCGCCATGTCCACGTCGCTCACGAAGTCGGCGTGCGCCTTGACGCGCCATTCCAGATCGCCTCGCTGGTCCGCTCTCGTCGCGATCAGATCGGCCGCGCGCGTGGCGGCGGTGAGCATGTGGGGAAGGAGCGCGGCTGCGCGCCCGGTGAGCGGATGCGGCGAGGTCAGGTGTTCTTGCACGGGTCTTCGAGCGCTCATAGCTTGGACGAATGACGAGAATCTTCAGCGGAATCCAGCCCTCGGGCGAGCTGCACATAGGCAATTACCTCGGCGCCGTACGCAACTGGGTGCAACTGCAGAACCAGCACGAGTGCATCTACTGCGTGGTCGACTACCATGCCATAACGGGCAACTACGAGCCCGACGATCTGCGGCGCCGGACGTGGGACATGGTGATCTCGCTGCTCGCCGCGGGGTTGGACCCGGAGAAATGTACGCTGTTCATTCAGTCGATGGTTCCCGAGCACACAGAGCTTGCATGGATATTCAATACCGTGACGCCACTCGGCGAGCTCGAACGCCAGACGCAGTACAAGGACAAGGCCTCACGGCAGGAGAGCGTGCTGGCGGGGCTGCTGAACTACCCGGTGCTGCAGGCCGCCGACATCCTCCTCTACAGGGCGGAAGCGGTACCGGTGGGAGAAGACCAGCTGCAGCATCTGGAGCTCTCGCGCGAGATCGCGCGGCGCTGGAACGCGAAGTTCGGCGTGAACTACTTCCCGGAACCCCAGCCACTCCTCACGGCGACGCGCCGCATCATGGGGCTGGATGGACGCGCCAAGATGTCGAAGTCGCTCGGCAACACGATCGGTCTGCTGGAAGCGCCGGATGCGATATGGGAGAAGCTGCGTCCGGCGGTGACCGACCCGGCGCGCGTCCGGCGCAGCGACCCGGGCACGCCGGAGGTCTGCAACATCTATCACCTCCATCAGGCCTTCAGCGATGCGGCGACGGTGGAGCACGTCGCCGTTCAGTGCCGCGGCGCGGGGTGGGGCTGCATAGAGTGCAAGCGAGCGCTCTTCGAGTCGATCGACCGCGAGCTGGAGCCGATACGCCGGCGTGCGGCGGAGCTTCGCGAACGGCCGGAGCTGGTGCACGACGTTCTGAAGCGCGGTGCCGAGCGCTGTCGCGCCATGGCGGCGGAGACGATGTGCGAGGTCAAGCAGCGCATGGGACTTGCATGAAGAGCGCCGGGTGATCGGCGGCTAACGTCCCTCGCTACTTCAAGTTACAGCGGCGCTCCGAGCGGTGGTGGGGGGGGATGCAGTAGACAATGCAGCACATTGCGCCGGCTACCCCTGCCCGCCGGCCACCGCGGCGCGCGGCTCGGCAGCGCGAGACTCGGCGCGCTCCAGCCACAGGGCGGTATCCTCTTCCGTGACGCGGAACCGGCCGTACACCGTGTTCACCATCTTCGTTGTCGCGTGCCCGAGCTGCCGGGCGATCACCTCAGCCGGGGTGCCTTCCCGGATGAGCCAGACCGCGAAGGAATGGCGGGCGTCGTGCACGCGATAGTCATCGATCCCGAGCGCCTTGCACGCGGCGTGATGCGCGGCGCGCACCTCCCACCCACCTATCCCCTCGAAGAGCTGCGCACCGGGTAGCAGCGTGGCGATGTGGGCCTCCACGAGCGGCCACGCGAAGCCGGTAACGCGGATAGTGCGGCGCCGGGCCTTGGACTTCGTTCCGTGGATGTCGATCGTCCGGGTAGCCGTCTGAACGTCGCGCCGCCTGATGGTGAGCAGTGCGCCGAGCTCCACGCCGCAATGCGCGATGGCGCTGATCACGTTGAAGGGAGCGGGCTGCGCCTTGATGAACGCCTCCATCTCGGCAACGCCATTCAGGTGGCGCATCCTCGGGTCGCCTGCCCTCGGCGGCTTCACGTCCCGCATCAGGTTCCGGGGGAGCACTCCCACGTCCACCAGGTAGCCACAGAACGACGATAGCGCCGCGTGGTAGCGCAGCCGTGTGCCTGATGCCCGCTTCATCATTTCCTTGCTCGCGAGCCACGCGGTGATGCGCTCCACGGTGAGATCCGAGCGCGGGAAGGGCTTTCCCTCGCTGATGAGCGTCCGCACCTGCCGGACGTACAGCCGGCTGGTGGATCCAGAGTGCAGCACCACGCCGGGCTTGTTGAAGCGCGCGGCGAGAGTGGCTTTCCAGTCCTCTACGTACGGCTCGAGGTCCACATCCCGGAGCCGCGCGCGAAGCCGGTCCAGGGTGTTCGATGCGTACGCGTCGTAGAGCTCACCCACGGTGATGCGAGCCACGCGGCCACGGCCGTTCACGCCGCCGCCGCCGGCCACCGCCTCGAGTAGTTCCCACTCGCGGCGGTCCCTCAGCGTCTTTACCATGCGCTCGATGGCGGTCGCCATCTTCCGGTCAGCAGTGCCGGTGCCGCGCATTGCCGAGCCGCCTGAGCGTAGCGGGATGTACACACTAAAGGTGTTCCCGCGTTTGAACGCCATGCTACACCTCCCTCGGTGGTAGGTTGGTCACGAGCCGATCGGCCGTCCTGGCCGTGGCCCGCTCTTGCGCCGGGGGAATGGCTTCCCCCCGGTGTACTTCGCTTTCAGCCGCTCCAGCTCGCGCCGGAAGGCCTCCTGCACGAACGCGGCGAAGGTGAGCCGCACCGGTGGCCCGGACAGATGCACGACCGCGTCACGAACCGCCTCAATGAGGGGTTTCGCAACGCGGAGGTTGACGCGTTCGAACTCGGGTGATGGCGCGCCTTCGCTATTAGACGCGCCGGTGCTCGGCTTCTTTCCCTTGGGTGGCAAGTGTGTTTTCTCCTACTTGAGGAGTCTGAGCGACGCGCCACGGCCGTGGCCGGAGCGCCTGCGCGCCTCTGCCGTAGCGCTAGCGTGGGGTTCCCACGGCGCGAGTGCGAGCGCGCCTTCGGTTTCGAATTGCTGGATGAGGAAGTCGCTCATCGGCTCCCCCGTCAAGACTGGGCGGGCCGGGATGCGGGTCGCCTCCGCGCCAGTGCGGACGAGCTTCAGCGCCGGCCGGCCCGCCACCGGGTAGCCCCACGCGATGGCGTAAGAGCCGGAGCTTACGAACTGGCGCATCGCTTCATCGAGGCCGACGTAGTTGCCATCAGCATCCGAGCCGCGCATGGGGAGCTGCTTCAGGCAATCGATGCGCACCCGATCGGCTCCGAGCACGGCCGCGATCTCCGGAAAGACGTTCTCACCACGCGCGGCCGCGGCAAGGGTGGCGAGGGGCGCGCGATCGAGCAGGCGGACGAGCTGGTTGAAAGCCTTGCGCACGGTCATGGTCTGCATGGTTCATCTCCAGTTGAGGAAATGGAAGCATTACTTCCATTAATCTGCAATACATGGAGGAAACGCGCAAGGGGGGAAGAGGTAACATCCGGCACTACATCCGGCCGGCGGGGGGCCGTTTCTCCCCCTGTAACAGGACTTATCAGCATGCAGGGCCAGTGCACGCACGTCCGGCGCGCTGCCTGGTGTGCTCCCGGGCTGGCCGGCTGTCGCTCGGGGCCAGCGCGGAGCGCGCCGCTGCCACGCTGCGCTACGAATCCGGCCCGCGAGAAGAGCGGAGCACCCCGGTGCGGTCCGGGTCGCTCAGCGGGGCGCACAGAGCGATTGCAGCGGTGAGCGTGTAAACGGTGATAGCTGACCCGGTGAGCGATGCGCCGCTGGTGCGTGTTCGTTCTCACACAGATACCAGCGCGAAGCGATGGTATGCGGGTGTAGTAAATACGGGTTATCGTAGTTAACGGGTTATCGTGTGCAGGATCTGAACACCCTGAATGCAGGATCTGAACGGGACCGTGTGCAGGATCTGAACACTTTCGCGCGGAGTCACCACGCATCGGGCGCGCTCCCGCGCATGAGCTGAGAGGCGAGACCCACCGACATCCCGGAGAGGCGAGCGAAGCGACGCACGGAAGGCCAATGGTGCTCGCGTCGCGCTCGGATCGCGCTCTCTACCTCGTCATCGGTTCCGAGCTCTTCCCCCCATGGACGCTCCACGATGGCCGCGGCGTACGCTTGCTCACTCTGCACGGGGTTGAGTGCGCCGAGCACCAGGTAGCGGTGTCTGTGCGCGGGGCTCGGCATGTTCGCCCACTCGAGGTCGGCCACGAGGCTCCCGCCGAAGGAGAAGTAACGCTCTCCACACCGCGCGTACAACGCGGCTCGGACGAAGTAGCGCCGGAGCTGGAAGGCGCCACCCGCGGGATGTGGCCGTGATTCCTGCCGAATGAAGCCAGCACCCCGAAGCCCGCCGAGCATCGCCACCGTGGTGCGAAGGGATACGCCGTTCATCGCAGCGATGCGCTCGGCGGTGAGGTCGATCGGGCCGGTCCACTCGTCACCTAGCAGCGTCGGGTACGCGTGGAGCGCGAGTATCGCGAGCGTGCCCGACGCCGATGGCCCTATCCGCCAGAGTCGCGCGAAGGTGCCATCCTCGAGCAAGCGGACCGGCACACGCCAGAAGCGACGCGAGAGGTAGGACTCGCCTGCGTGCGCTACGTGGTAGCGCGGGGAAGCGCGCCGCTCACTTGCGCTTTCCGTTGGGACTGCATACATTGTGTGCTGCCTGAGCAGTTAGAAGTAAACGGCATTGTCGTGCCGCCTTGGGTTGTGACCGCACTATCGGTCCGAAGCCCCCGAAATCTCCCCAGATGTTCGGGGGCTTCGTGTATCTTGCACTGATGTCGGCAGTAGTGCGACTCGCTGTGGGTGTGGTGAATGCACCGGCAATGCACGAAGGGGGCGCCGTTCCCAGAGTGGAAGGCGCCCCCTTCGTGCTTCGATGTATCACTGGATGCAACGGAAGGTCTACTCTCGCGGCGTGCCGATGAGCGTCACGGGGTCATCCTCGCCGCTCCAATCCTCGCCGCACCAGCCCAGACCTTCGTACGTAAGCGGCGCGTCGTTGGTCCTCACTGCCACGCCGCCGCGGCCAAGGTTCTGCGCAGCCCAGAGCGAGAGTGTATCAGGCGCCTGGTAGCCGATCACGCGCACCATGTCGTGCAGCGCTAGCGTGTCGGCGCTCGCGTCCGAGTTGAAGTACACCACGGCTCCACCCATCCACATCTGCGCGACCCCGCCGAAGTTCTGAATCCACCCGGCATCGCCTTGGTACACCACGCTGTCTACCTCGAGCGTGAGATACGACGCGGAGTCTACCCACAAGCTCATGTCACGGCCCAAGCGCTTAGTCTCATCGCCGGGTCGCTGGCGGCACGCCCACGACGCCGACCAGTCGAAGCCGCGCAGGTCCACCGCAGCTACCACGTCCAGCGACTGCACGGGCGCCTCATCGGCTGCAATCTTCACCACGCCGGCACTCTCGTACGTGGGCGCCACCACGGTATCACCGCTGGCCGTCCAGCCTTGCGGCACAGTGAGCGACAGGGCGGGGGCCTGCACGAGCTGGCCGCGCGAGTCGTACGCGCGCACGAGGGTGCGCATCCCGACCCGGTTGCCGGTGAACACCAGCGCGTTGTTGGTCACGAGCTCGAGGCGCGTGACCACTGCACCATGCGGGGGCTCAACCGGGCTACCACCGTCGCCACCGCACGCTATGAGAGCCGCCACCGTCGCGGCCATGATTCCCGTCGTCAGGTACCTCATCGTAGTCACCCCTCCTGGGTGTCGGTACACACTGCCTCGCTATCGTGACGAGGCAAGCGCCGATACGTAACACCGCGCCAGTTAATACATCCCGTGCAACATTTCAGCACTAACGGGGCGCCTCTCACTCTCGGAACGGCGCCCCGTGCATGCATTGCCTCTGCGCTCACCTTAGGAAAATCGTGCAAAAAGCTTAACAACACTTAGCAATTCGCCGAGTGCTACTTCGCTCTGTCTCGGAGCGCTTCCAGCACCTGCCCCATGATGTAGCGCCTCGTACGCGGGCCGATGTAGATGGTCGGAAGGTCCATCCGCTCGATGGTCCGCTCGCTCACCTGGAGCGCCGCGGCGAGCTGCACGATGTCCACCACGGCATGCAGTGGATAGGTGACCACTTCTAGGTTGCCGCTCTTTCTGCTCCTAGCCACGGGCCACCTCGAGCCGCGGGCCAGGCTCGCCAGTCCAAGGGTGGCGCGTAACGGCCGGCTCCTGCTCTTCGCGTACCAGCTCGCGTAACACCTGCTCGATGGTCTTGTCGTGGCGCTCTATCACATCCTTGAACATCCCGAGGTGCTTCCCGATGAGCTCCAGCGCGCGACAGGCGACCATTCCATCGTACGTGTAAACGCCGATGGGATTCCCCTCCTTGTCGAGCACCGGCCTGGCTATCATCGCGCGGTCCGCGACTTCGCGAAGGTTGCGCACCACGTAGTCCTGTAGCCGCTCGCTGCGCAGCGTATGCTCCGCGTCCTCGAGCTCCCGCGCTACGCGCTCCGCGCTGGCGTTCGCGAGCTCGCTAATGCGGGCCTGAACCTTAGTCAGCTTTAGCCACCTGCTGGCCGTGACGGGGGCCGACTTGGCGGTAGAACCTGCCGCCTGAGCGGCGCGCGTGCCGTTCAGGTCGATCACGTACTCACGGCAGAATCGATCCTGTTTCGGCGTTAGGTCATGCCTCATCGTACTAACAGCTCCTCTGCAATCTTTATGGGTTGCCGGTGCGCGCCGCGCCACGTCCCCTCGCGGCCATCGCTCGAGACTTGGCGCCAGTACTCGCCGGTCTGATACCATGCCTCCACCAGCTCACGAGTAAGAGGCATCACGGCCAGGTGTCCGCAATCGAAGTCGGTATCAACAGCTATGCTGAAGCCCTCCTTCCTCGCACGTCGGCAGAAGTCGAAGTCCTCATCTTGGCCGGGGTTGTCTGCGGGGTGCTGAAACGCGGGATCTCCCAGCTTCTCAAACACACAGCGCTTGATCAGAGTGCAGCCCATCCCGACAGCGTCTGCCGATACGACTCCATGGAGTGTCGCCAGTACTTTTGGATTGACCCATGTCCCGCGGTAGAAGAGCGCCGGCCAGTAGGATTCGCGACGCTCGAACGCGAGCGCGCCGACGATCGCCGCTGATGTCTCCTCAGCGATGGTAAGGAGCCGCACAGCGGTATCGGACTTCGGAGTCATGTCCGCGTCAACGAACAGGAGCCACTCCAGTTTCCGGTTCTGGAGGAATTCCTTGACCGCGTAATTGCGCGCCGCTGCTATCGAGGATGGCCCACCTCCCCGCATCCACACCACTGAGTCGCGGGGGAGGCGCGCACGGAGCTCCATCAGCGCCGCCGCTGACTCCATCCAGAGCCACGGCATACACGGAACCGCCAGCATTCCGGGAGGGAATCGGCTCATCGGCCGCTCGTGAACACGGCCCAGACTATCGCCCCGGCGCCGCTCGCTGCCTCGAGTGCGCGAAGCACTACCTTTCCGCTCCCTGTCACGGCCCGGCCGCTGGAATCGGTCACGAGCGAGGCGCCAGAGCTGAACGCGCCGCCGGCTTCTACCTTCACGCGGAGGCCCGGCACCGCGGGTATCACCGTGCCCGTGATGTCCTCGTCGAAGGAAGGCGGGCCGGGGTTGTGGTATAGCTGCGTGGCGCGGGTGCAGACGCCATCGACATCGCCGCCGGCAACGGGGAGCGCTGGCGTGGTGGGGCCGGTCCACCTGAACATCCGAGCGCTCGGAATGCTCCCCGCGTCGAAGCTTTTGAGCGAGCACCCGATCATCGGGTCATCGTGGATGTCGAGCGTCGTCATCAGCGCCCTGCTCTCAAGAGGGGTAATTTGAGCTCCCCTATCTCGCTCTGCCCCGTTACCGGGTCGATGCTCGCGAAGGAATTCACATCCATACCCATGTAGCGGTACACGGCGTAGCGGATTCGCTCGGTCAGGAACATGGCCTGCAACGTGGGGGAGGTGAGGCCGTCAGGGCTGGCCGACAGGCTGGCCGTCGCCTTGTAGTAACGGAAGCGCTGTTCCGCGGGGAGCACCGCGCCATCTGCCACGTTGGTGCCGATCAGCGTCCAGTCGTCTCCAGGATCGTTGCGACCGTGCAGTGAATACTTGATGTTCGTGCCTACCGGCTCGCTCGCATCCGCACGGAAGTGCACCTCGTTAGTGGGAATGGCGCCAAGGTCGAACTCCCGCAACACCGCGCCTCCCGCCGCGTAGCTGACAGCACGCAGCACGTGCCACGGCTGGTTCCACGGTTCCTCTGCCGTCTGCGGGGTCTGCGCTCGTGCCACCTGGCGCGAGATGCCCCACTGACCGTTTGGCGCCGAGCCGGTGAGTGCGGTTGTGTTCCGCGCCCCGTAGCCCGGCACGGCTCCTGTCTCGAGGAGGCCATAGCCTGGGTTGTGGCCGGTGTCGAGCGCGGAGTAGCCGCCGGCGTCGGGAGCGTAGGGGCCGCAATCGCGCGCGCCCGGCGTCGTACGCCAGAACGATGACGGGTCGAACGCGGGATAGGTGCCGGGAGGGAGCACACCGAGCCACGCGCCCTGTGGCACTATGCCGATGATCTGGATCCCGATGGAGAAGCCCATCGGTACATCGAGATGACTGACCTTCCGGTCGCCATCGAGCTGCACATCGATGGTCCGCTCGTGCCCCGTGCTGTCGAGTCCCGAACCCGTGGAGCTCCTTACGCGTCCGGTGCGGATGGCGATCGTCCGGCCACGGTTGCGGAAGTTGATGGATACTACGCCGCCGTCCTTGAGTACTTCGCCACAGGGGATGTCGATGGGAGTGCCGAGAGGTTCCCGGTTCCACTTCTCATCGAAGCGAGCCACCGTGAAGCGGTAGACACCGGCAGCGGTCAGCGTGCTCACCCGGCCGAACACCGCGCCGTCCGACTTCCTACCGAGCACCACATCGAAGCTGTGCAGCACGGCGCCTGACGGCCCCACTATCGCGGGGTCCGGCCAGAAGTCGAGCCACATGGTTTCGTACTGGTCGTTGTTCGATGAGCTGAACCAGTGGTACTTGTTGGTGAGCGCTTCGGCGCTGGTACCGGGCGACTGGAAGAGCACGCGGGATCCCGATTCGGCGACACGCACCGCGCCGCTAGCATCCACCGTAGCGCTAGTGAGTTGACCAGCCTCCCAATCCTCCTTCGTGGATGCGCCGGCAGCACGGACTACCGCCACGATGTCCACATCCACATCTATGGCGGGATTCAGGCGACGGCACGCCTTGACGAGCGAGCGGGGCGGGGTTGCGAGCGTCACCCCTTCACCCACTTCGTGCCGTCGAAGGTGCTCATCGCCTCGAGCATCGTGAACGCCAGTGGCGAGAGGCCCAGGGTATCAGGATCGAGGTCATGGCCCTTCGGGAGTCCAGTGCGGGCGAAGTTCTCTTTCGCCGCCTGAATCTGCTTCATGATCTCGATGGCTCTGTTGCGCTCCAGTCGCGCCTGATTCTCCAGCATGAGGTAAGCTCCGTGGAGCTGCTCATAGAGCCTGAAGGCATCGCCGTGGGCCTGCTCCTCGTCGGCCGTAGCCGGCGAGGAGGTGTTCTCTGGGGGAGTGGTCATCGCATTCAGTCCTTCGGCAGCGTGAAGGAACTGAGCGTCTGAAGCGCCCCGAGCGCGAGTGGGGAGAGCTCCAGCCGCACCGGGTTGAGCTCGTGATCCCGCCCGAGCCCAGAGCCGTTGAAGTTCTCCCGCGTCGCCTTGATTTGCGCCGCGAGCGCGACGGCCTCCTTGTGCGAGGTGCGCACAAGCGACTCAAAGACTCGATAGGCGCGCTCCAGTTCAGCGTAGAGCTTCGCGACCGAGCGGCGCCGGAGCTCTGACCGTGCGGCGTGCTGCCGATCCATCGCTATCCGCTCGCCGCCTTCGAGGTCGCGATTCTCGGACTCCAGCGCAGCGCGCTCGGCCTTCAGCTCCGCAACCCGGTCGGCGTCACCGTCTGCGATCGCCTCTTGAATCTCGAAGCGATTCTCTATCTGGCTGAGCCGGTCGCGGATGGCACGCCGACGCTCGGCGATCGCGTTTACACGCCGCTCGCACGCGGTTAATTCGCCAGCGGCTTCATCGATGCTGGCCTGGTCCCACTGGGGGGCCCGTGCAGGAAAATCGGGGGGGATGGTCATCGGGATACGAGGTGGGAAAGTTGAGTCTTGAGGGGTGCCGCGGCGGCGAACTCGCCGTGCGCCTCGAGGCCGGCGATCTGCCTGTGCAGCTCCCCGATGCGTGCGTCGCGCTCGGGATCTTCCTCGGGCTTCGTGGCGAGGTGAGAGAGACGGGTTTTCAGCGACGCGGCGGCTGCGAAGCGGCCCTCTACCTCGAGCGCTGCTATCTCTGTCAGCAGCAATTGCCGCTGTTCTGCTTTGGTGGGTTCTGCTTCGATAGGTGCGGTCATCGGACGGGGGGGAGGGGAGCAGCCTACGCGGCTTGCTCGGGTAGTTGCAGCGTTTGCTGGAGACGCGCCCAACGCTTCACGGTCTCCGGGTCGTAGCGCACAGCGCCACCCAGGCGCACACGTGGGATGTCCAGCCGGCCAACGCTGGTGGGCGACACCGATAGGTATTCGGCCACCTCGGCCAACGTCCACAGCGGTTCACAGCCGAGCTTTACGCGCCGGTCGTCGTACGCTTTCATCGGGAAGCGCGCGACACGAGGTCGGGGCGCTGCTCTTTCAGAGATTCGATGTCATCAACCGCGATGACGTACACGCGGCCGACTGAGCGCGCCGGTAGGAGCTTCTTGAAGATGAGACTGGCCACCGTCGAGCGGCTCACGCCTAGCATCTCCGCGGCGCGCTTCGCGGTGACTTCCGTTTCGGACGGAAGGACCATTGGAGCAGTCACGGTATCACTCCGAGCAAGGTTCTTGGTTCCACTTGGTTCCGCATGGTGCGCCAGTCTACCGAGATGCCGACACAAATGCCATCGGCTGTGGGTGGGCCGCGCGAAAACGTTTCGGCGTGCGTCAGTATGTGATGCACAACGGGCCAGCTCGTAAGAACTGGCCCGAAGCGATGCAGCACCGGATGTAGCAGACCGCTGGAAAGTCGTGGTGTTTGCTGGTGGCCACTGGCGATGCGTTACTAGTGCGAACACCTTTCCCCCTATGAACCGAAGCATGGGACTTGCATGACCAGCACCCGTCTTTCGTCGCGAGCCGTCTATGCCGAACGAGAAAGGACCGGAGGGAATGCTCACGCTGGTGTGCCTGACCTGCGGACAGGAGAAGTACTTCGCGGAGCAGCCGCCGGGCGAAGTGACGTGCGACCGCTGCGGCGGCACGGTATTTCGCAGCTTCTTCACTCCCACTACTCCCGATGGCGCCACGCTGTCGCATCTGGAGGAGACATCGCGCAGCGTCGCGCTGGACGAGGAGTCGCCCGACACCACGGCGGGCGATCTAGAGGACCTGAACAACATCTAGCGCTCGTCATCTTCAGCAGCGTCGTGGCCGGCGCGGAGGCGCTCTGATGGCGGGCGACGGCGGCGAGCGCCGCCTGGTCGTCGACCTCAGGGCGCGTGCCAGCGCCTGGGCGCTCCCGCCGTCGGGCGCGGAGCGCATTCGCGATGCGGCGCCGGCGGGGTGGGAGATCGTCTTCATCGATGCGCCGACATCGTCCGATGGCGACGGCGGCGCCGCACCGAGCGATGAGGTGCGCGCGGCGGTGTCGGAGGCGGAGGCATACTTCGGTTTCGGAATGGCGCGCTCGCTCTTCAACGATGCTTCCCGGCTCCGCTGGATCCACTCCGCGTCGGCCGGCGTGGGAGGGCTGCTCTTCGCGGAGCTGCGCGCGAGCGACGTGATCGTCAGCAACTCCGCCAGCGTGCATGCGGTACCGATGGCGGAGTACATGCTGGGCGGCATCCTCCATCTGCTGAAATCGCTCGACATCGCTGGAGAGCAGCAGCGCGCGGGGATCTGGGACAAGAACGCCTTCGCGGGCGCGGGCACCACCGTACGCGAGCTGCGCGACTGCAAGGTGCTGATAGTGGGTGCCGGTGGAATCGGAAGCGCGCTCGCCAAACGGCTGGCCATGCTCGGCTCGCGCTGCACCGGCGTGCGGCGCAATCCGGAGCGCGGCATCCCCGACGGCTTCGAGCGGGTGGTGGGGCCGGGCGAGTGGCATTCACTTCTTCCGGAGGCCGACGTTCTGGTGATCACCGCGCCCGCGACGTCGGAGACGAAGTCCATGGTCACGGGCGCGCTGCTCGACCGCCTCCCCGCGAACGCCATAGTGGTGAACGTCGCGCGCGGCTCGCTGGTGGACGAGCATGCGCTGGCCGAGCGACTGGCCTCGGGAAGGATCCGCGGCGCGCTGCTCGACGTCTTCGAGGAGGAGCCGCTCCCCGCGGCGAGCCCGCTCTGGGGACTGTCCAGTGCCCTGCTCACCCCTCATGTTTCGGCGGTTTCCCCTCGGGGCTTCTGGGAGCGCGAGCTCGCGCTCTTCGTGGACAACTGGCACCGTTACGTGGAAGGGAGAGAGATGCTGAACGTGGTGAACAAGGAGGCGGGCTACTGATGGCTGTCGAGCTGCGCGGCATCATAGGGCCGGTGGTGACGCCCTTCGAAGCGGGCACGGGAGATGTGGCGATCGAGGCATTCGGCGCGAACGTCACCGCGCATCTCGAAGAGGGGCTCTCGGGAGTACTGGTCGCCGGCTCCACCGGCGAGGCGGCCCTCCTGGACGAGGCGGAGCGGCGCGAGCTGGTGGAAGCGGCTCGCGCCCGGGTGCCATCGGACAGGCTGCTGCTGGTGGGAGTGGGTGCGGAATCCACGCGGGCCACCGTGGCCCGCGCGCGCGATGCGGCGGAGCGCGGCGCGGACGCGGTGCTCGTGGTGGCGCCGCACTACTACGGCTCGGCGATGACGGACGATGCGCTCCTGGCGCACTACCGTCGCGTGGCCGACGAGAGCCCGGTGCCGGTCATGCTCTACAACATCCCGAAGTACATGCACTTCGCGCTTTCGCAGCGGCTGGTGGCGGAGCTGGCGACGCACGGGAACATCATCGGGATGAAAGACAGCTCGGGCGATCTCGAGCTGCTGCGCCGCTACGTCGATCTGCGGAGTGCGAGCTTCACGGTGCTCACCGGCCATGCCGGCACGCTGCTCGACGCGTTGCGCACGGGCGCCGGCGGGGCGATCCTGGCCGCGTCGCTCTTCGCCGCGGAGCTGGCGCTGGAGGTGCGCGACGCATTCGATGCGGGCGATGCCGGGCGGGCGTCGAGCGTGCAGGAGCGGCTCACGCCGCTCAACCGGGAAGTGGTCGGCACGCTCGGAGTTCCGGGGATCAAGGCCGCGCTGGATGTGATAGGGCTCGACGGCGGCGCTCCCCGCGCGCCGCTCCTTCCGCTTCCCGCGAGCGAGCGCGATCGGGTGGCGGGGCTCGTGCGGGCAGCGGGAGTGGCGCGCGCTGCCTGACGAGCGCGTGGACGTGGCGCGGCGGCACCTCGAGGAGCTGGCCGCCGCGCCGCGTCCCGCCGGCTCGGGCGCGGAGCGCGCTGCTCGCGACTACTGCGCCGGGGTACTCCGGTCGCTCGGCTTCGAGGTGGCCGAGGAGCCATTCGAGTTCTCCGCTGCGCCGGGGCGCCTGGGCGCGCCGCTCTGCGGTGTCGCGGCCATGATGATGCAGGCCGGCGCTGGACACCTGGGGTGGGGCGGGCACGCGCTGGGCGCGCTCGCGGTGCTGGCCGCGGGCGGTATCGCGGTGCTGGTAGCCGGCTGGTGGGCGGCGCGCTACGGGGTACTGGATCTCCCCTTCTGGCGCGAGCGTGCCGTGAATCTGTCGGCAACGCGCCCTGCGGAAGACGGACGGGGCGGGGAAGGAAAGCCGCCGGACATCTGGCTCGTGGCACACCTGGATTCCAAGAGCCAGCCGCTCCCCATAGCTCTCCGCGTGCTCGGAATCATGGCCTCGCTGGCGGTGTGG
>Ga0182741_1002660_pt1 | contig 20358 bp, 16 predicted proteins | sample eDN5th37CBELigOP_FD_128874 | JGI IMG/M metagenome (GOLD analysis project Ga0182741, IMG submission 128874) | Enriched Organic Plus compost microbial communities from Emeryville, California, USA - eDNA 5th pass 37_C BE-Lig OP (version 2) (version 2) ... | reverse complement strand
GACCTCGACGCGCGTGCCCGCAGCCAGAGCCGCGGGGCGAAGTTCCGAGCGCGTGCCGGCGTCGACCTCGATCGCCCAGGCATGCGGTTCGCTGACATGGCGCGAGGTGATGGCCAGCCGCGCCACCGAGCCGATCGAGGGTAAGGCCTCGCCACGGAAGCCGAGCGTGGCGATCGCCATGAGATCGTCGTTATGAAGCTTCGAGGTGGCGTGGCGCTCGACGGCGAGGTCGAGGTCGGCGCGCGGCATGCCGCTGCCATCGTCCGACACGCGGATGAAGCGGCGGCCGCCACCGTCGATCACGACCTCGATGCGGCGTGCGCCGGCATCAAGCGCGTTCTCTACCAGTTCCTTGACGACGCTGGCGGGCCGCTCGACGACCTCGCCGGCAGCGATGCGATTGACGACGTTTTCGGGCAGCTGGCGGACAGGCATGGGATGCTCGGAACGGATTCTCGACACTGTAACGCGACAGCGCGCTAGTCGAGAGTGGGTTTCGCCGAACGCAGCCGTTTGGTGCCGGAGCGCAGTTTCTTGCCTTCCAACCTACGCGCCTTCGAAGCGGCGGTGGGACGGGTGGGACGGCGCCGGACCGGCGGCACGGCCGCTTCGCGGATCAATTCGATCAGCCGCGCCAGGGCGTCCTCGCGATTGCGCTCCTGGCTGCGGTGACGCTGGGCGGTGATCACCAGCACGCCGTCGCGGGTCAACCGGCTTCCGGCAAGCCGCTGCAGGCGAATGCTGACATCGTTCGGGAGCGACGGCGAGCGGCGCACGTCAAAACGCAACTGAACGGCAGTGGCGACCTTGTTGACGTTCTGTCCCCCGGGGCCGGAGGCCCGCACGAAAGTCTCCTCGATCTCGTTCTCGTCGATCGCCAGCGATGGTGTGATCCTGATCATCGCAGTCCCGCACACGCGCCGCCGCGCGGCGTCAGGCCTCGCCCGCGAGGTAGCGCTTGGCGAGGATCTTGCCCTCCTCCACTGCCGGCTGGTCGAACGGATCGACGCCGAGCAGATGCGCAGCGATGATCGTTTCCAGCATGAAATGCATGAGGAGTTCGCCCAAGGTGCGCTCGTCCAGCCGGTCGAGATGAATCGCGCGCACGGGACAGCCGTTCTTCGCCAGCGTGTCGGCCGTGGCGCGCCCCTGCGCCGCAACGAGATCGCCGATCGTCTTCCCGCCGAAGCCCGGCTCGCCTGCCCGCGCCGCGAGCTCGGAATTGATGATCGGACCGCGTCCCGCGACATCGACCGTGATCACCGTGAAGAGCTTGTCGCGCGGACCGGCGATGAAGAGCTGCAACTGACTGTGCTGATCGACCGGGCCGAGCGCGCCGAGCGGGGTCGTGCCCTTGCCGTCCTTGCCCAGGCTCTCGGCCCACAATTGCACGTACCAGCGCGCAAAGCGTTCCAGCCGGTCGGCATAGCCCATCAGCACGCTGATGGTTTTGCCGCGGGTCTCGGCCAGCGACACCGCGAGGGCGGCACCGACGGCAGCAGGAACGGCGGCTGGTTCCGCGCGCGACAGAACCGGCGCCAGCGCGGCCGCCGCGCCGGCGCGGATCGCGGTCACATCCAGACCGAGCACGGCGGCCGGGAGCAGCCCGACATTGCTGAGCACCGAAAAGCGCCCGCCGACGCCCGGATCATGCTCCAGCATGGTGACGCCGTACGGCGCGAGCAGATCGCGCAAGCCGTTACGCCGACCGGGCTTGTCGGGTTCGGTCAGGCCGATCACCAGTTCGGAGATCGGCGCCGCCGCTTTGGCGCCGAGCGCCTCCAGCACCGCAGCCGTCTGCATCAGCGTCTCGCCGGTGCCGCCGGACTTGGAGATGGCGACGAAGCGGGTGGTGGCGAGCGGCAGCCGCGCCAGGAACAGGCTGAAGGTCTCCGGATCGAGATTGTCCATGAAATGAATGCGCGGCTCGCCGCGCAAGAGGCCGACGCCCGGAACCGCGTGGCCGGCGAGCTGCGCCAGAGTCTGGCCGCCGAGACTGGATCCGCCGGTGCCAAGAAAGACGACGTCGGAGGCGCCGGCACTCAGCCGCTTGGCCGCTGCGAGCGTCGCGGCGAGGTCGTCCTGGCGTTCGGGAAGACGGAGCAACGGCAACCCGCCGTCCTGATGCCGCGCACGCAGCCAATCCAAGGCGGGTGCCGTGCGCGCCAATGCCGCTTCAAAATCGGCCTTTGCGACACCATGCGCCCCGACCCGTTCGGCAGTCGCGCTGGCGATCGATTGCTTGAGGCTCATCGTGGTCTCCCCGCTGGACCGGTCCTTACGCGCGCAGCTTAACGTATCCGTCGCCCGCGGCCAGAGAGGACCGCGGACGGCAGAATGCAGGGATGCCGCTTCAGCCGGGCTCCGCCGAAGGCGTGATGCCTTTGGGCTTTCCGACGACGGTGACGAGCAGTCCACCGTCCAGGAGCCGCTTGGCCACCCGCTTCACGTCATCCAGCGTCACCGCATCGATCAGCGCTTTACGCCGCTCGATATAGTCGATGCCGAGATCATCGAGCTGGATCTGCAGCAGCTGACCCGCGATCTTCGTCGAGGTGTCGAACTGCAGCGGGTAGGAGCCTTTCAGGTAGGACTTCGCCATGGCGAGTTCCTCCGCGGTCGGACCGGATTCGGCCATCTTGCGGATTGCGCTTTCGATGATGCCGAGCGCATCGCCGGCGCGCTCCGCCCGCGTCGCGGTGCCGCTGAGGAACAGCGCCGCATGATCGAGCGGAATCAGGACGCTGTAGACCGAATAGGCCAAGCCACGCTGCTCGCGGACCTCGTGATAGAGGCGCGACGAAAATGAGCCGCCACCGAGGATGTGATTGACGATATAGGCCGGGATGAAATCCGGGTCCTTGCGCGCGATGCCCTCCCCGCCGAGCATCATTACCGCCTGCGGCACGTCGAGGTCGACCACGACACGGCGTCCGAGACCTTGCGGCTTGGCGGCCGGCACGTCCGACAGCTTCGCCTTCTGCGGCAGTTCACCGAAAACGCGATCGAGAATCTCGCCCAAGGTTTTGGCGTCGATGTCGCCGACGGCGGCGATCTTCAAATTGTCCCGCGCGAGCACGCGGCCGGTATAGGCCTTGAGGTCGGCGACGTTGATCTGCGGCACCGTCTCCAGCGTGCCGCGTTCCGGCCGCCCGTAAGGATGACCGGGAAAGGCGGTGCGCCACCAACTGCGGCGGGCAATGTCGTCGGGATCGGTCGTCTCGCGTTTCAAGCCGGCCAGGATCTGGGCGCGGATACGCTCCACCGGCTCGGCGTCGAAACGCGGGGCGTTGACGGCGAGGCGCAGAAGCTCGACCGCCTTGTCGCGCTTCGCGGACAGGGTGCGGAGCGAGCCACGGAATTCATCGCGCGCCGCGCGGAAGCGCAGCTCGACGGCGTCCTGCTCCAGTTGCTCCTGGAAAGCACGGGAATCGTACGGACCTGCTCCCTCGTCGAGAAGCGAAGCGACCATGTTGGCGACGCCCGGCTTTTCCGCCGGATCTTCGTTGGCGCCGCCCACAAAGGCGAATTCGATCGCAACGACCGGGACGGCGGATTCGTGCACCAGCCAGGCCTCGATGCCGCCGCGGCTGACGACACGCTCGATCTTCGTCGCCGCCTGCGCCGCGCCGCCGAACGCGAGCAAAGGAACCAGAACGGAAAGCGCCGTGACGACAGGCGCAAGACGGCGGAACGGCAAACGCCCGAACATCATCACGATCGCTTTTCTCCCTTGGCAGCCGCATCCTTGACCAGATAGCCGGTGACGGAACGCTCCGTCCGGAGCCATTTGCGCGCGGCCTCGCGCACGGCATCGGCCGTCACCGCCTTGATGCGCGCAGGCCGGGCCTGCACGTCCTCGACCGTACTGCCGGTGGTCAGCGCCACGCCGTATAGACGGGCCAGCATCGACTGGTTGTCGAGCGCGTAGACATAATCCGCGATCATCCGGCTCTTGGAGCGGTCGAGATCGGCCGCATCGATGGGACGTTCCGCGATCTCCGCCAGCACGTCGTCGAGCGCTGCTTCAAGCTCGGTCAAGGTCACGCCTGGCTTCGGCGAGGCGTAGACGGTGAAACGCGACGGGTCCAGAGCCGTGCCCTGGTAGTAAGCGCCGGCGCTCACCGCGATGCCTTTTTCGACGACGAGACGACGATGCAGCAGGCTGGTCGAGCCGCCACCCAGCACCTGGGCGAGAACATCGAGTGCCTCGGCCTCGCCCGGCTTCCCGGTCGCCATCGACGGCACGAGATATTGGCGCTGGACGCTCGGCTGGGCGACGCGGGCGTCGGTCAAGGTGACGGTACGCGCGGCGTTCGGCACCGGCTCCTGCGGACGCTTGCGCAGGGGCGTCTCGACCAGGCGCGGGATCTTGCCGTAGGTCTCCTCGGCCAACGCGCGGACCTCGTCGGCGGTGACATCACCGGCGACTATCAGGACGGCATTATTGGGGGTGTAGAAGCGGCGATAAAAAGCGAGCGCGTCCTCGCGATTGAGCTCCTCCATCTCCTGACGCCAGCCGATGATCGGCTTGCCATAGGGATGATTGAGATAGAGCGCCGCCTGGATCTGCTCGCCGAGCTTGGCGGCGGGATCGTTGTCGATGCGCTGATTGCGCTCCTCGAGGATGACATTGCGCTCCGGCAGGACGACCTCGTCCGTCAGGCTAAGGCCGGTCATCCGATCGGCCTCGAATTCCATCAGGCTGCGCAGGTGCTCGCGCGTCACGCGCTGGAAGTAGCCGGTGTAGTCCTGCGAGGTGAAGGCGTTCTCCTGACCGCCGATCGCGGAGACGACCTGCGAAAACTTGCCGGCCGGATTCTTCTCGGTGCCCTTGAACATCAGGTGCTCGAGGAAATGCGCGATCCCCGACTTGCCGGCCGGCTCGTCGGCGGAGCCGACCTTGTACCAGACCATGTGGGTCACCACCGGCGTGCGACGATCCGGGATGACGACCACTTCGAGACCGTTGGCCAGGGTGAAATGGGAGACGGCGGGGCCCGCACCGGTGGCAGATGCAGCGAATGGAGCGAGCGCCAGCCAGGCCATGGCGGCGAGCGAGGTGGCAAATCCCTTGATGTTCATGCGCGCGCGATACCGCTTTCCTGAGGTTCGACGTAGCGGGCTTCACGGAAGCCGATGGGCACCGCAAACATAAGTGCTCGCGACAACCGCCGCACCGCGCGCGATCGTCTCCGACACCGGATAACGCATTAAATCTTCGCAAGGTTCGGCGCCGCCTTCACCGCGGAACGCATGTCCGCGGCCGGGCGCGCGCCGATCCCGCTCACCCAAGCCGGCGCGGCAGGTCAACGCACCTGCGTCGGCGCATCGAAGACGCTGAGAATGTTCGGACCGCCACGGTCCTTCTCGCCGGGACCGTAGGGTGCCGTCGGCGCCGGCGTGCGATAGCCGGGCGGCGGCTCGGTCAGGCTGGCCCGCGGCGCCTCCCCCTGGAAGGTCGTGTCTTCCTGCTTGCCGCCACCGAACAGCGTTCCCCACAGACCGCCCCTGTAGCCGTATTCCGAGGGCAGGCCGGGGCGCTCGTCCGGCTCCCGCGAGACGGGCGCATCGGCGGCGCGGCGGGCGGTCCTGCCGCGGCGAAGCTCGTCGGGGGACAAGGGCCGGCCGTCGTCGGCGGTGCGCTTCTGGCCGGCGCGTTCGGCGCGGCGGCGCACGTCGGGATCGTTTGGCCACGAGGGCCCAAGATTGGCGGCCGCGCCTGAATCCGGCGGCGGCAATTCTTCCGGGTTCGGCGGCACGACCAACGGCGAGCGCTCGCGGTAGTCGATCGGCGGCTTGCCGGTATCGACACCGAGCAGCTGCTTGATGATCTTCTGCTCGAACGTGTCTTCCTCTTCCACGTCCTCGGCCCAGGCCCGCGAGCCCGCGCCGAGCACAAGGGTCAGCGCCAGCATGCCGCCGGCGACGCCCCACAGGGCACGTTTCAGGGTCCAAGCTGTCTGTCGCATCGGCCATCACCGTTCTGTTGCCGCCGGGCAGCCGTGGCCACCGCCCCGGCGCGGACGCTCGTCGCCGTTTGGAAGATCCATCCCCGAATGCTGGGCATTCTGGTGCCGATCAGGGCGCTTTTGCGGCGCGGTCCCCACGGACGGAGTCATACAGCAGCCCGACCACCCCGGCAACGATGGCCACATCGGCTATGTTGAAGACGTACCAGCGGAAATCCCACGTGTCCGTGGTAACATGGAACAGGGCAAAATCGGCCACGGCGCCATAGGCGAAGCGGTCGATCCCGTTGCCCACCGCACCACCCAGGATCAGGCCGATCGCCAGCGCCGCCAGGGTCCCGCCGGTGCGCGCCAGCCACAGCCACAGCAGCACGGAGGCGCCGACCGTGACGGCCAGCAGCAGCCAACGGCCGAAATCGGTGTGCTGCTGAAACAGGCCGTAGCTGATGCCGTAGTTCCAGGTCAGGACCAGGTCGAAAAAGGGCGTCACCGTCACAAGGCCGCGCTCGCCCAACCGGTAGACGAACAGCAGCCACAGCTTCGTTGCCTGGTCGAGTATCAGGACGATTAGGGCCGTCCAGAGCCCGACCCGGCTCGCCGGGCCCCAGAGCCAGCCGGCGGGCGTCACTCGGCGGCCTGCCGCATGGCGTCCCATTCACGCAGCGCCTGGGCGTCGCGCGGGGTCACGTCCGGGTAATCGGGGTCGGAGCCCACGGTCGGCAGAATCTTCCACGAGCGGGCACATTTGCGGCCTTCGGCCAAGCGGAACTCGACCGCCACACCGGGCACGTCGTCGAGCCGGAACGCATCGGCCGGTCCCTCACCCGCCACGACCGTGGCCGCCGACGTGATGGCGATCTCCGCCAGGTCGACATCGGCCAGCACCTGCCGCAATGCGGGATCGGCGACATGGACCAGCGGGGCGGCCTCGAGCGAGGCGCCGATGCGCTTGGCGGCGCGTTCGACCTCCAGGGCGCCGGTGACCACGCGGCGCACCTGCCGCACCTTGCGCCACTTCTCGGCGAGCGCGTCGTCGCGCCAGGTGGCGGGCACGTCGGGGAACAGTTCCAAATGCACCGACTCGGCGTCGGGATAGCGCGCCAGCCACGCCTCCTCGGCGGTGAAGCACAGCATCGGCGCCAGCCAGATGACCGTGCAGCGGAACAGCTGATCAAGGACAGTGAGGCAGGCCTTGCGCGTCACCGAGGAATACGGGTCGCAGTACAGCGTGTCCTTGCGGATATCGAAGTAGAACGCCGACAGATCGACGGTCATGAACGCGTTCAGCGTCGCGAAGATCCGCTTGTAGTCGAACTCGGCATAGGCTTGGCGCACGATCGCGTCGACCTCGACGAGGCGATGCAGCATCAGCCGTTCGAGCTCGGGCATCTGCGCCGGCTCGATCCGGTCCTCGGCGCGGAAATGATGCAGGCTGCCCAGCATCCAGCGGATCGTGTTGCGCAGCTTGCGGTAGGTGTCGACCGTGGTCTTGAGGATCTCGGGGCCGATGCGCAGATCGTCCGCATAGTCCGACGCGCAGACCCACATGCGCAGGATGTCGGCGCCCGACTGCTTGATCACGTCCTGCGGCGCGGTGACGTTGCCGAGCGACTTCGACATCTTGCGACCGTCCTCGTCGAGGACGAAGCCGTGCGTGAGGACGACGTCGTAGGGCGCGACGCCACGGGTGCCGCAACTCTCCAGCAGCGAGGAATGGAACCAGCCGCGGTGCTGGTCCGAGCCTTCCAGATACATCACCGTATCGTCGCCGCCGTCCTTGTGGCGGCGGATACCGGCGAGACCGGGGAAGTGCTCGGGATCCTCCAACACGAAGGCGTGGGTGCTGCCGGAATCGAACCAGACGTCGAGAATGTCGTCGACCTTCGTCCATTCCGCCGGATCGTAGTCGGGCGCGAGGAAGCGCGCCGCGGCGCCGTCCTGGTACCAGGCATCGGCGCCCTCTTGCTCGAAGGCCTCGGCGATGCGGGCGTTGACGCGCTCGTCCTTGAGGATCTCGACCGAGCCGTCGCCGCGCTCGCGCACGAACACGGTGATCGGCACACCCCAGGCGCGCTGGCGCGAAATGACCCAGTCGGGCCGCTGCTCGATCATGCCGTTGATGCGGTTCTCGCCCTGCGGCGGGACCCAGCGCGTCGCCGCGATCGCCGCGAGCGCGCGAGCGCGCAGCGTGTCGCCTTCCTTCGCCACGCCTTCGCCATCGGCGATCGGCTTGTCCATGGCGATGAACCATTGCGGCGTGTTGCGGAAGATGACCGGCTTCTTCGAACGCCAGGAATGAGGGTACTGGTGCTTGAGGCGGCTGCGCGCGAGCAGCATGCCGGCGCCGATCAGCGCCTTGATCACCGCCTCGTTGGCGTCGCCCTTCTCGCCCTTGTCGGTGATGACGCGCTTGCCGGCGAAGCCGGGCGCCTGCTCGGTGAAGAAGCCGTCGCCGTCGACCGTGTAGGGAATGGCCGTGTTGATGCCGCGCTCGGCCAGTTCGCGGCCGTTCGCCATCCAGATGTCAAAGTCCTCGCGGCCGTGACCGGGCGCCGTGTGGACGAAGCCGGTGCCGGCATCGTCGGAGACGTGGTCGCCGTCCAGCAGCGGGACGTCGAAGCCGTAGCCGGCATTGAATGCCGCGAGCGGATGGGCGCAGGTGGTCGCGGCGAGCGCTGCGGCGGTGACGTCGGCCACGCGCTCGAACGCGACGACGCGCGCCTGCTTGAACACGTCGGCGGCGAGCTTGTCGGCAAGGATCAGGAGATCGCCGGGCTTGGCCCAATTGTCGGCCGGCGCGTCCGTCACCTTGTAGAGGCCGTAGGCGATCTTGGACGAATAGCTGATCGCCCTGTTGCCCGGGATCGTCCAGGGCGTGGTGGTCCAGATGACGATGGTGGCTTCGGCCGGCAAAGCCTGCGATGCGCGCACCGGGAATTTCACCCAGACGGTGTCGGACGTGTAGTCGTGGTACTCGACCTCCGCCTCCGCCAGAGCCGTCTTCTCCACGACGGACCACATCACCGGCTTGGAGCCGCGATAGAGCGTGCCGTTGGCGGCGAACTTCATCAGCTCGCGGGCGATCTGCGCCTCGGCGGCGAAGTTCATCGTGGTGTAGGGATGATCCCAGTCGCCCTCGACGCCAAGCCGCTTGAACTCGGCGCGCTGCACGTCGATCCACTTCTGGGCGAACTGGCGGCATTCGCGGCGGAATTCGACGACCGGCACCGCATCCTTGTTCTTGCCCTTGGCCCGGTATTCCTCCTCGATCTTCCATTCGATCGGCAGGCCATGGCAGTCCCAGCCAGGCACGTAGTTGGAGTCGTAGCCGGCCATCTGCTGGGCACGGGTGACGACGTCCTTGAGGATCTTGTTGAGCGCGTGGCCGATATGGATGTTGCCGTTGGCGTAGGGCGGACCGTCGTGGAGCACGAAGCGGGTGCGCCCCTTCGCCGTCTCGCGCAGACGGCGGTAGAGCTGCCCGGCTTCCCAGCGCTTGAGGATCTCCGGCTCCTTCTGCGGCAGGCCGGCACGCATCGGAAAGTCGGTTTGCGGGAGAAACAGCGTCGCGCTGTAGTCGCGGGCAGCGTCGGTCATGTCGAAACTTTGCGGATCGTGGTTCGAGGCAATCGCTGACGGTTCGTCCCGGCCTGCGCCTGCCCTTCGGGCTCAGGCGAAAGCCGGGCCAAGAATTCGGATCACGGGGCCGCAGGCGACAGCGAAACGGGTGCGCATGGGGCTTACTAGCAGGCCGGATCGACGGCGAAAAGCCCTGACCAGCGGCCCAACCCGCCGTCTCGCGCCGCTCAGAGCGGCGGCGGCGGCTCCCACGGCGGGGCCCGCGACAGGATGGCACGCGCCTGCCGGCTGTCCTCGTCCATGCGCCGGATCAGCTCGTCGACATCCTCGAAGCGCATTTCCGGCCGGATCCAGCCGACGAAGGCGACATCCAGGGCGCGGCCGTAGAGATCCCCGGCAAAATCGAACAGGAATACTTCGAGCAGCGGGGCACCGTTGTCAAAGGTCGGACGCCGCCCAAAGCTGGCGACGCCGTCGTACAGGGTGCCGTCCAGAGCGACGCGAACGGCATAGATGCCGTGCTTCAATCCGCAGGACGACGGCAGGCGCAGATTGGCGGTCGGATACCCCAGGGTACGGCCGCGCTTGTCGCCATGCTCGACGGTCCCATGGACGAACCAGGGCCGGCCCAGCAGTTCGGAGGCCTCGACCACGCGGCCCTCGGCCAGGGCGGAGCGGATGCTGGTGGAGGAGACCGGCCGCCCTTCGTCTTCCAGCGGCGCGACGATCTCGACGGCGAAGCCGCGCCGCTCCCCTTCCGCGGCGAGAAAGGCGGGCGAGCCACGCCGGTCCTTGCCGAAATGGAAGTCGAAGCCAATCACGGCGCCATTCACGCCGAACCGCTCGACCAGGATCCGCGCGACGAAATCCTCCGCCGACAGTGTGGCGAGTGCGGCGTTGAAGGTCATGACGAAGGCGCCGTCGAGCCCTGCCCCGGCCAATAGCCGAAGCTTGGTGCTCTCGTCGGTCAAGCGAAAGAGCGGATCGTGCGGACGAAAATAGCTGCGCGGATGCGGCTCGAACGTCACTGCGGCGGCGGGCCAGCCGTGGGCGCGGCCGATCCGCAGGGCATTGTCGATGACGGCACGATGGCCGCGGTGAACCCCGTCGAAATTGCCGATGGCGACCACCGCCCCCCGCAAGGAGGCGGGCGGCGCGTCATCACGGATCACGACGAACGGCGCGATCGAACTGGACGATTCATTCATGACGGGAGGTCGGCTGCGAAAGGCGGCACCGTGCCGCCTTCCCGCCTGCGAAGTCAAGCCGGTGGCTGGCCGCCGCGCGCCGGGACGGACACCTCGGCCTCGCCATCGAGCACCAGCCGGCCGTCGACAATTGCCTCGCAATGCAGCCGCACGATGCGCCGGTCCGGAATGATCGCGACCACCTCCGCGGTCACCGTCACCACGTCGCCGATCTTTACCGGCCCGTGGAAATTCAAGGTTTGCGAACGGTAAACGGAGCCGGGACCCGGCAGCTTCGTGCCGAGCAGCGCCGAGAACAGGCTGGCGGTGTAAAGGCCATGGGCAATGCGCTGGCCGAACCGCGTCCCGGCGGCGTATGTGCTGCAGAGGTGGAGCGGGTTGTCGTCGCCGGTCAGGCGGGCGAAGCCGGTGACATCGGTCTCCATCACCGTGCGCATCAGCGTCTCGCGCATGCCGACCCGCAGGTCCTCGATCCCGAGGATTCGCAGTCTGCGGGGGTCGACGGACGTTTCGCCGGTTGCGGTCATGGCACCTCCACTCGCGAGGATGGTCCGACGGGTCGGCAGCGGCAATAAGACGTTAAGCGGATTGGCCCGTGCTGCATCGAAAAAGACCGTTGATGCATGCGATTAACCGGATGTTCAGCGGCTCTTCGATACCTTCGCGGGCCGTGGCGAGGGGGGTCCGTGGCACCACGGGCGGGGACCTTTCCATCGTTGGAGGGAGAACAGGCGCGCAGCGCGCCCGGGTCTGGTGTGAACGGAGCAGGACGATGTCTGTCGATATGTCGATGCCGATCCTCGTGGTCGACGATTACAACACGATGATTCGAATCATCCGCAATCTTCTCAAGCAGCTCGGATTCGAGGACATCGACGACGCGTCCGACGGTTCAGCGGCCCTGACGAAGATGCGCGAGAAGAAGTACGGCCTCGTGATCTCCGACTGGAACATGGAGCCGATGACCGGCTACGAGCTCCTCAAGGAGGTGCGCGCCGATCCGTCGCTGTCGAAGACGCCGTTCATCATGGTGACGGCGGAGTCGAAGACCGAGAACGTCATCGCGGCGAAGAAGGCCGGTGTGAACAACTACATCGTCAAGCCGTTCAACGCGCAGACATTGAAGACGAAAATCGACGCCGTGTTCGCCGAATAAAGCGCAATCACGACAACAAGCGTCAGCGACCCGAACCAGCGGGTCCATCGGACAGGAAGGCGGCGATGGGCATCACGAACACGCAGCATCTCGAGCGCATCGTCGACTACCTGAAGGAAAAGCGCGGCGAGGACGTTTCCCTCGCCGACGTCGTGGCCCTGGCAGAGATCACGGCGGAATCGCTGCAGACATTCTTCGAGACGATGGATACGGCGCTGTACCGCGAACTCCGCGATATCGCCGGTTACATCGCCGACATGAAGGTCGAGATCGGCGCGCTGCAGGCCAACGAGCTGAAGAACTCGCGCATTCCCGCGGCGGGGCAGGAACTCGGTGCCATCGTCCAGGCGACCGAAAAGGCCACCAATACGATCATGGAATGTGCCGAGGAGCTGATGGCGGCCGATGCCAGCGATGCGGCCGCCTACAAGGCTCTGGTCGACGAGAAGATGCTGATCATCTTCGAGGCGTGCTCGTTCCAGGACATCACCGGGCAGCGGATCGCCAAGGTGGTGGAGACGCTGCAGCACATCGAGGCGCGCGTGTCCCGCTTCGCGACGGCGATGCGCGCCAAGGACATGACCGGCTACTTCACCGAACAGGAAAAGGCGCGGGCAGCGCGTCGAGAGAAGCTGCTGCTAAATGGACCGCAGCTCGAGGGCGAAGCGATCGGCCAGAATGACGTCGATTCCCTGCTGTCGCAGGATAACGACAGCGCCCAATCCGACATCGACCGCCTGTTCAGCTGACAGGCGTTGACGCCTACCAGGCGAGGCGCCGGGTCACGGCGCGTGGCCGCACGCCAGCGGTGACCAAGATTTTTTCCAGCACCGCCGGATCGGGATCATCGCGGCCGAGTTCCTCGGCGTGGATCCCGGCCGTGACGAACACCGAATCGATCCCGAACGCCTTGGCGCCGGCGAGGTCGGTCCGCACCGAATCCCCGATCGCAAGGACGCGCTCGCGCGGAACGTCCGCGCCGCGGGTGCGGACTGCGGCCGCGAGCGCGGCAGCGTAGATCGGCTCATGCGGTTTGCCCGCGTAGAGAACCTCGCCGCCGATCTCGCGATAGGCATCGGCCAGTGCGCCGGCGCAATAGACCAGGCGATGGCCGCGTTCGACGACGACGTCGGGATTGGCGCAAACCATGAACAGCCCGCGCGCGCGCATGTCCGCCAGCATGGCGCGATAGTCGTCGGGAGTCTCGATCTCGTCGTCGAACAGGCCGGAACAGACGACATAGTCCGCCGTCTCGAGCGGGGACAACGTGAGGTCGAGGCCTTCGAATATGCCGATGTCGCGCTCGGGACCGAGATGGAATACGCGCTGGCCGCGCCGCTCGGCGACGACCGAACGGGTGACGTCGCCGGAGGTGGCGATGCCGTCATAGGCTTCCCGTGGCACCCCGAACTTGTCCAGCAGATGAGCGACGTATTCCGCCGGGCGGGGCGCGTTGGTGATCAGGATCACCGTGCCGCCACCCGCCCGGAAGCGCGCCAGCGCATCGCCGGATTCAGGAAAGGCGGCGACGCCGTTGTGCAACACGCCCCAGACATCGGACAGAACGACGTCGTAGTCGGGCGCCAAAGGCGCGAAATGGATAGAGACGGGCAACACGAAGCGGGCTCCGGTTCGGCAGGAGGCGCTGTGTTAGCCGATCGCGGCGCGCGCGTCAGCCCGTCTCAGGCGCGCTGCACCATGGCCTTGGCAAGCTGGGCGAGGCCGCTGCTCGCGCGCGCTTCCGGCCGCGGGTCGAGCGCGGCGGCGGGATCGGCGCGCAGAACGGGCTCGGACGGCTGCTCGGTGCGCTGCGCGACCGCGGGCTCGGGACGCGGCGCCGTCTCGCGCGCGGCCACTTCGGTTTCCGCAGGGGCATCGCCAATGCCGCGCAGCGCTTCGGCGCGGACCGGACGCGGCGGCGAGAACAGGAAGCCCTGGCCGTAGCGGACGTCGTAGTCGAGCAGGTCGACCACCATGCCTTCGCTCTCGATCCGGTCAGCGATGAGATCGATGCCGTAGCGGGCGAGATGGCTGGCGAAATCGGCCGGATGGATGTCGGTCGCGGGCGTGCCGGCGCGACTGAGGAGGAGCGAACCGGGCACCTTGATGAAGCGGAAGCCGCGCTCGGCGAGATCGCGCGGCTCGATGCGCAGGTCCTCGACGCGGTCCATCGAGAAGCGGAAGCCCATGCGCGAGAGAACCGCCAGGCTTTCGTGCTCGATCGGGCCCATCTCGCGCACCGTGCGCTGAGAAAACTCGAAAATCAGCGACGGGGCGAGCGCGCGGTTGGCCTCCATGAACTCGGCGAACTGCGGGAAGAACTCGCCGTCGAGCAAGGACGTCCCGGAAATGTTGCAGAACAGCGCGAGTTCCCCGTTCTTCTGGAGAAGACGACGCAGCACCTGCACGCAGCGGAACAGCAGCAGGTTGTCGATCGTCGGCATCAAGCCGCCATGCTCGGCATAGGGGAGATAGTCGGCCGGCAGCAGCACCTCGCCGAGCTCGGTGCGTAGACGGGTCACGCCCTCGTAGTAGCGGATCTTGCGCTGCGGCAGCGAGACGACCGGCTGCAGGTAGAGGTCGATCCGGCTGGCCTCGAGGGCGCGGCGCAGCAGGGCGACGACCTCGCCCGGCTCCATGCCCTTGAAGCGGCCGGAGGGCGGCGGCAGCAGATCGGTGCCGGCAACGGCCGGCTCGGCGCCGACCCCCGCGGCGGCCGGAGCGGCCAGTGCCGCCGGCGCGGCGCGGCCGGCGGCCTCGACGGCGCCGACCAAGGCGCTCTCGTGGGCGGCCACGGTTTCGGCGACCTGCTTGACCAGCAAGCCCAGCATCTCGATCTCGGCAGCGAGCGGCTCGTTGGCGGCGGCGATGTCGTCACCGGTGGCGGCGACCCGCGCCTCGACCGCCGCGAGGCGGCGCCCGATGTCGCCGACCTGGCGGGCGAGGTCGGCGGTGCCGCGCGACAGGCGGGCGATCTGGTCGGCCACGTCGGCAATGCTGCGTGCCGGCCGCGCGACGCCGTTGTAGAGCGCGAAGCCGATCAGCGCCGCGACGGCTATGGCGGCGGATTCCAGCGCGCCGAGGCCAAAGGAGAGAAACAGGACGGCGCCGAGCGAGGCAGCGATCAAGCTCATGCACAAGCCGATAAAGACGGCGCCGGTGCGGGTCATGGGCATTCCTCGGAAGTCGAACGTATTCGCAAAGCAGAATCGATGAGATGGCGAGTGATTCGCCGTGTCCCGGCACCACTCTTCCCGACGAATCTCGATCACGCAAGCATTGCCAGGGCCTTCGCGCACAACGCGGCAGCGTTGCGATCATTGGAAGACAGGCTGCGGCTCCGGCGCCACACATTCGCGCGCCGCAACGTCAAGCGGCATGGAAAGTGCGCCGGCACGATACCGCCAACGGCGGTGCTATGTTAGCAGTGCAGCGATTCGCGAGGCGGCGCGCATTCGCGCGCCCCGCCCGAAGCGCAAAGCGGCGACTTCAACCCTCCATGTCCTTCCTCGTCAGTGTGATCGAAAGGCGGCCGGCAACGGCGCTCGCCGTGTTCCTCGCCGTGCATGCTGCGGTGTGGACCCTGCTGCCCACCCTGCTCTATCCGAACCTGCCGCTCGATCTGATCGAGGCGCTGACCTATGGGCGGGAGTGGCAGCTCGGCTACGACAAGCTGCCGCCGTTGCCTTGGTGGATGGTGGAGGCGGCCTACCGCGCGGTTGGGCACGATGTCGCCTATTACGCGCTGGCCCAGGCGGCGGTGGTGGCTGCGCTCGTGACGGTGTGGGCGACCGCGCGGCCGGTGGTGGGCCCGGTCGGCGCGTTCTGTACGGTGCTGATTGTCGACGGACTGCACTACCTCAACTACACCGCGGCCAAGTTCAATCATGACGTGATCCAGCTGCCGTTCTGGGCGCTGGCGGGCTATGCCTTTCACCGGGCGCTGCGCGAGGGCCGGATGTGGCACTGGGTGGTGCTCGGCGCGGCGCTCGGCATCGCCCTATGGGCGAAGTATTTCGTCATCGTGCTGGCGCTGCCCCTCGCTGCGTTCCTGCTGATCGACCGCAAGGCGCGCTGGACGCTGCGCGGGCCCGGACCCTGGGTCGCCGGAATCGTGGCGCTGGCGATTGCGGGCCCGCATCTCGTCTGGCTGGTGAAGAACGACTTCCTGCCGTTCGCCTATGCCGCGGCGCGGGCACGGCCGGCGCAAGGCCTGCTCGACCATCTGATCAACCCGCTCAAGTTCCTGGCCAGCCAGTTCGGCTTTCTCGTGCCGGCGCTGCTGATCGCGGTGCCGCTCGCCTTCGACCGTTCGCCGGCGGCGGAGGACGAAAGCCGCTACGACCGGCGCATTGCGGCCCTGCTGGCGTTTGGCCCCGCGGTCACCGTGACGATCCTTTCGCTGATCAGCGGCCGCGCCACCGTGGCGATGTGGGGCTACCCGCTCTGGCTGTTCGTCGGGTTCTGGCTGGTGCTGCGGCTGCAAGTACCGAAGCCCGCCATGCTGAGCCGGATGATGACGACCTGGGCCGCGATCATCGTCGTCTACGCCCTCGCCTTCATCGCCAACTATGCCGTGCTTCCCAGCTACGATCAGCGCTACCGCGCCACGCTGTTCCCCGGTGCGGCGCTGGCGCAGACGGTCTCGGCCGGTTTCCGCGAGGCGACCGGGACGCCGCTGGCCTATGTGGTCGCGGATATGTGGACCGGCGGCAATGTCGGCCACTATGCGCCCGAGCGGCCGCGAGTGCTGATCGACGGACGCCCCGAGCGGACACCGTGGATCGCGACCGCGGACCTTGCCCGTCGCGGCGCCGTGCTGCTCTGGACCCAGGGCGACCCGCGCCAGATTCCGGACGGCCTGGCGGCCTTCGCCGCAGGGGCCAAGGTGATGGAGCCGATCACGCTGCCGATGCATCGCGACGGCGGCACGATCACCGCCGGTTGGGCGATCCTCCCGCCGCGCTCATGAGGCCCCGTCGGCGGCGCAACGGGGCGCGCCGAAGCCTAGCTCAGCCCCTTCAGGATCCGCGCCAACGTGTCAAACATCTCGCCGATCTGCGCTTCGGAGACGATCAGCGGCGGGGCGAGCGCCAGGGTGTCGCCGGTGATGCGCATCATCAGCCCTTCCTGGAAGCCGCGCTCCATCGCCTCGTAGGCACGGCGTCCGACAGCGTCCGGCCGCGAGGCGAGATCGATGCCCGCCACAAGGCCGATGGTACGGATGTCGAGCACATGCGGCAGCCCTCTCAACGCCATGGCGGCGTCGGCGAACGGGCCTTCGAGCGCCTTGGCCCGGGCGAACAAGTCCTCCTCGCGGTAGAGATCGAGCGTGGCGAGCGCCGCGGCGCAGGCGAGCGGATGCGCCGAATAGGTGTAGCCGTGGAACAGCTCGATGACGTGCTCCGGCCCCTGCATGAAGGCGTCGTAGATGCCGCGGCGGGCAATGACGCCCCCCATCGGGACAGCGCCCGAGGTCACGCCCTTGGCGAAGGTGACAAGGTCGGGAACGACGCCGTAGCGCTCGGCGGCGAAGGCCGTGCCGAGCCGGCCGAAGCCGGTGATGACCTCGTCGAAGATCAGCAGGATGCCGTGCTTGTCGCAGATGGCGCGCAGGCGTTCGAGATAGCCCTTCGGCGGCGGCAGCACGCCGGTCGACCCGGCCATCGGCTCGACGATTACCGCGGCGATCGTGGAGGCATCATGGAGCGTGACGATGCGCTCGAGTTCGTCCGCGAGATGCGCGCCCCATTCCGGCTCACCGCGCGTGAACGCCTGGTGCTCGCGGTTGTAGGTGTGCGGCAGATGATCGACGCCGGTGAGCAGGCCGCCGAAAAACTTGCGGTTGTTGACGATGCCACCGACGGAGATGCCGCCGAAGCCGACGCCGTGGTAGCCGCGCTCCCGGCCGATCAGCCGCGTCCGCGCACCTTGGCCGCGCACGTTGTGATAGGCGAGCGCGATCTTGAGCGCGGTGTCGACCGCCTCCGACCCGGAATTGCAGAAGAAGACGTAGTCGAGGTCGCCGGGCGCAAGCTGGGCGAGCCGGCTCGCCACTTCGAACGCCTTGGGATGGCCGAACTGGAAGGCGGGGGCGTAGTCGAGCTCGGCGGCCTGGGCCTGGATCGCTGCGACGATCGGGTCGCGATTGTGGCCGGCATTGCAGCACCACAAGCCCGAGGTGGCGTCCAGGATCGCGCGGCCGTCGGCGCTGAAGTAATGCATGTCCTTGGCGCGAGCGAGCAGGCGCGGCGCCTTCTTGAAGGCTCGGTTGGGCGTGAACGGCATCCAGAACGATTCGAGATCGTTGGGAACCGCGGCGACGGTCTTGCGGATATCGACGACGGACATGACACACTCCCTGCTGCACCGCCCGCTTCGGGACCTCGCGCCACCGTAACAGGCTTGCGGGCGGCGCGGAACGGCGGCGGCGACATCAGCGGGATGCCGGCAACGAAGATTGGACGCTCGCCGCCCGGGTGCATTAGCCTTGAGCGAATCTGTCCCGACAGGACGGGCGGCGCGGAGGATCGGGGAATTCCAATCGGAATGGAGGTACGGCGGAGCCGAAAGGACCCGACGGGCGGCCGAGGGCGGAAAGGATGACAAGCCCCGAACGCGACCGGGACGGCGGTGTGAGCGCACCGGAAATCCGCGGAGCACTCGAACGCGTGGTGGCCAGCGCGCCGTTCCGCGCGTCGCCGCAGCTGGCCGCCTTCCTGCGTTTCGTGGTCGAGGCCGTGCTCGAGGGCCAGGCCGAGCGTCTGAAGGGCTACACGATCGCGGTCGAGGCGCTGCGCCGTCCGGAAAGCTTCGACCCGCAGACCGATCCGATCGTGCGGGTGGAAGCGGCCCGGCTGCGGCGCGCGCTGCAGCGTTATTATGCCGACGAGGGCCGCGACGATCCGGTGATCATCACGCTGCCGCGCGGCACCTATGTTCCGACTTTTGCGCTCCGGGCGCCGGTGGTGCATCCGGCCCCTCCCCCGCCGGCCAAGCCCGCCCGCCGGCCGGTCGGCGCCGCGCTGGCGATCATCCTGCTGCTGGTCGGCGCGGCGATGCTGTGGGCCGCGGTGCATCTCGGCAAGCCGGCGGCCGAGCTCGACACGACGGCCACGGCGCCAACCAGCCCCACGCTCAACCGCGCCAGCCCCGGCCTGCCGACGATCGCGGTGGAGCCGTTCGCGGTCGTCGCGGGCGGCGCGGGCCGCCCGATGCCGACTTCGCTGCTCGCCCTCCACGACAGGCTGCGCGATGCGCTCGCCCGCTTTGACGAAGTCCATGTCATCAGCACCGTGCCAGGCGAGGGCGGCCGGCAGGCCGCCGCGATTTATCGGCTCGGCGCGAGCGCGCAGATCCATGACGACGACCGGGTCACGCTGACGTTCCGGCTGATCGACAGCGACGACGGGGCGGTCGTGTGGTCGCGGCAGTTCGAACAATTGTCGCTGGCCCCGGACCCGGCACCGGTCGAGGAAGCCATCGTGCGCGAGGTGACGACGGTGCTGGCGCAGCCCTACGGCGTGATCCATGCGCGCGAGGTGGGCAAGCCGGACGGCTATGGCACCCGGGACCCGCGTTACGGCTGCCTCCTGTTCGCGCTCGAATATTGGCGCTCCTACGACGAAGCGCGGCACGAACCGGCCCACTCGTGCCTGCAGCGCATCACGACACTCGATCCGACCTATGCGCCGGGATTTGCGCTGCTGGCCATCATGTATCTGGAGGATCACCGCGGCGGCAATCCGCACGGCGATGCCACGCCGCCGCTGGACAGGGCGCTTGCCGCGGCGCGGCGTGCGATCGAGCTGAAACCGAACAGCGCCCGGGCGCACCAAGCGCTGATGAGCGTGCACACGACACGCCGCGAGTTCGATGCCGCCGATGCGGCCGGCGAGCGCGCTCGCGCGCTCAATCCCTACGACCCGGACGTCACCGCCGCCTACGGCGCAACCCTGATCGCGCGCGGGCACTACGACCGGGGCCTGACCTTGCTGCGGCAGAGCCTGCGCTATGCGCCGGTGCGGCCGGCGCGGATCGACGTGTTCCTGTTCTTCGGACACTACATGATCGGCGACATCGCCACGGCGGTGCCGTATGCGGCGCCGCTACCGGGCGACACCTACCCGCTCGGTCTCGTCGCCCGGATCCTGGCGGCGCACGCGGTCGGCGACCACGACCGGGCGCGCGCCGACGCGGCGCAGCTCACCGCCCTGCGTCCCGCCTGGCGGGACGACACGCGGCGCGAACTGGCGCGCTTTTTCCTCAATGCCGAAGTGGTCGAGCGGCTGGCCCGGGACCTGAGCGCGGCCGGCCTGTCGTCGATGCCGTAGGATCGGCGGGCGCCTTGCCGGGCGGGGGTCCGGCTGCTACCACCGCGGCGACCCCGAAGACGAGGATGCAATGGCCGAAACGCGACCCGACACCAAGCAGAAAGCGCGCT
>Ga0182741_1002659_pt1 | contig 20362 bp, 21 predicted proteins | sample eDN5th37CBELigOP_FD_128874 | JGI IMG/M metagenome (GOLD analysis project Ga0182741, IMG submission 128874) | Enriched Organic Plus compost microbial communities from Emeryville, California, USA - eDNA 5th pass 37_C BE-Lig OP (version 2) (version 2) ... | reverse complement strand
CTTTCGGCGCATTCTTCGAACGCAATGGAGTTATTGCCGTCGACGATATGGATGAACTGATCGAAACAGCCTCTCTGATGACCAGCTTAAAGGCGCGTCCGACTACGTCCGGTGTTGGATTGATCAATGTTAGCGGGGGCGAAGTCGCGCACGCATGCGACATCGCTGAAACGATCGGCCTCACCTTCCCAAAGCTGTCCGAGAGCACACTGGAAAAGTTGACGGCAACACTTCCGTCCTTTGGAACAGCCAGCAATCCCCTCGATGCTACAGGGGCAGTCTTTGCAGATCCGACCCTCTATCCCCGCTGTATTGAAGTGATGGCATCGGACACGGCAGTCGGCTTGCTCGCGATTGTGCAGGATGCGCCAGTGGGTCTTGGAGGCGATGGAGCGAACAATTATCGGAAGATCGCAGAAAATGTCGCCGATTACGCACGCTCTGGCAAGAAGCCGATCGTCTTCATCAGCAATCTCTCAGGAGGGGTTCATCCGCATGTGCGTGAGCCGCTTGAAGATGCTCAGGTGCCGATACTCAATGGTACGCGTGCGGCACTCAAGTCAATACTTAAGCTGACCGCCCGACAGGAAACGGAGACCCGCAAACCGCATGAAGCTGTGCCTCCTCAGGAGAAATGGTTGCGCCGCCTTCGTGCGGGCCACCCTTTTAGTGAGCATGAGACGAAGACTTTCCTGCGGGACCATGGCATCCCGACCACGCGTGAAAGCCTAGCGCGAAATGTCGACGAAAGTGTCGCCATTGCTGCTCAGCTTGGCTTTCCGGTGGCTCTGAAGATTGCTTCCGCAGCTTTGCCACATAAGACAGAAATCGGCGGTGTTGCATTAAACCTCTGCAATGAGGGGGAGGTACGCGAGGCGTATTCCCGCATCATGACCTCAGTCGCCAGGCACATGCCTGACGTTCGGCCGGACGGCGTATTGGTTCAGGAAATGGTGAATGATGGGATTGAATCCATCATCGGCTTGACCCGCCATCACCCCTTCGGCCTTGCAGTGGTGGTGGGCTCGGGCGGCGTGCTCGTGGAGTTGATCAAGGATGCAGCGCTCGCCCTTCCCCCTGTGAGCAGAACACAGGCGCGTGAACTGATCAAATCAACGCGGCTCGCCACACTGTTGAAGGGGTTTCGGGGAGCGCCCGCCGCAGATGAAACCGCATTCTTCGAGCTGGTCACCGCTATCTCGGAAATTGCTGTGACATATGGAGAGTGGATTGGAGCTCTAGATCTGAATCCGGTTACGGTCTTGCCGGCCGGCAAGGGCGTTTGTGTTCTGGATGCGCTCCTGGTGCCCGCTTCGAAGGGGAACGATGAATGATCTCAGTCCAACGTCTGAATAAGACCTATCACACGCGGGATGGCAACGCGATCAACGCGTTGTCAGACATTAACCTAGAGATCACTCAAGGTGAATTCATCACCGTGGTTGGCCCTAGCGGCTGCGGTAAGACTACCTTGCTCAAGATCTTGGCGGGAATTCTGGGTAAAACGTCGGGCGATATTCTGGTCGGTGGCACAGTCCTGGATGGCCCAAGCCGACAACTCGGCGTCGTTTTCCAGGAGCCGTTATTGCTCCCTTGGCGATCCATACTTGAGAACATAATGGTGCCGATAGAGATTCAAAGGCGTTCTCGCACCGAGTTCGAGCCCAAAGCTCACGAGCTCTTGGAACTCGTCAGCCTTTCAGGCTTTGCCGACAAGTTCCCGAACGAGCTCTCGGGAGGTATGCAGCAGCGGGTGGGAATTGCTCGTGCCTTGATCCATGATCCGGACTTCCTGTTGATGGACGAGCCATTCGGTGCCCTCGACGCAATGACCAGGGAGCAGATGAATCTGGAGTTGCTGCGCATCTGGGGTGAACGACGAAAAACTGTGCTGCTTGTCACCCACAGTATCCCTGAAGCGGTTTTCCTCGGCGACAGGATCGTTGTTATGAGCCCCCGCCCGGGTCGCATCGCGGAAATCATCACCGTCGATCTCCCCAGACCTCGCCGCCTTGAGATGATCAACTCGGAAGACTTCGGCAACTACGTCAAGCGCGTACGCTCGCATTTCGGTTCGGAGGGCCTCGATTGATGACCATAGTGACCGCTCGCACGACGGACCGGGGTATGATGACATCCTTCAAGTCGAGCCCCGAAGCCGGACTATCCGTTCTGCTCTTCATACTTTTAATCGCGGGATGGGAGGCGGCTGTCTGGCTGTTTTCTATCCCCTCCATCCTTGTGCCTCCACCGTCGGCGATTGCCCAAGCCTTGTGGGCAAATCTAACGACGGCCCGCTTCTACACGCATGTGGGGGTAACACTGTGGGAGATCGTTGCAGGCTTTGCGATCGGCTCAAGCGTTGGCCTCATCATCGGCGTTGTGATCGGGCAGTGGAAGCTTCTGGAACGAACCGTTTATCCCTATGTCGTAGCGTTTCAGACGGTCCCGAAGGTTGCTATAGCCCCGATGATCGTAATCTGGTTCGGCTACGGTATTTCCTCAAAAATTGTGATCACCGCCCTGATCGCCTTTTTCCCTGTGGTGGTGAATTGCATTGCCGGAATGAACGCCGCTTCCCCACAGCAAGTGGAAATGCTGCGCTCGTTCACTGCGTCGCGTTGGCAGGTATTCCGAATGGTGAAGTTGCAATCTGCACTTCCGTACATTTTCGCGGGTCTAGATGTAGCCGTTGTCCTTGCCGTCATTGGCGCAATCGTTGGTGAGTTCATCGGTGCTCAGGCCGGTTTGGGATATCTGCTGCTGCAGCGCAACTTCTCGATGGATACCGCAGGCAGTTTCGCAATCCTGATCGTTCTTTCAACGATCGGAATGATCTTGCACCAGCTCACAAACACCGTCCGTAAGCGCGTGGTGTTCTGGGCAGAGCGCGACGAGCGTCTGGCGACGGAAACGACGTGATCCTTTGGCACGCAAACAATAAGGGGACTGAAATGAAGAAGATCATATCAATGGGAGTACGCACCGCCCTGTATGCCGTCATCGCTTCGGGCGCCGCCCTGTTGGCAGCGGTACCCGGCATGGCACAGCAGCCGGTTAAGATCGGCGTTGGCGGTAGCAATTTTCTGAACCTCACCTATTACTACCTGACGCTTCCAGGGCCGCTTGGCTACTGGAAGGAGGAAGGCTTTGACGTAGATGTGTTCCCTGTAAGCGGCTCCACCGAGGCCGCTCAGCAACTGGCGGTGAACAATCTCGATTTCGCCGAGATGAACGCCAGCGTCATCATCCAGTCGAATACGGAACACGATCTGCCAATACGGGCTGTTATAACCAACGGGACGGTTGGTTGGGGCCTGGCGGTCAAGAAGGGCGGTGCCATTAAGTCAGCCGCCGATCTGAAAGATCGCACGATAGGTATCGTAAGCCTTTCAAGTGGAGGTATCCCGCTCCTTCGCTCCTTCATAGCGAGCGCGGGGCTTGACCCGGATACGGACGTCACTTTGATAGCGACGGGTGTGGGCGCCCCGGCTCTCACCGCACTTCAAAGCGGCCGTGTAGACGCGTTGATGTACTGGTCATCCGCACTCGTCGGTTTTATCAATGCTGAGCCGGAAATCGACATCATCCGCGACCCCGAGTGGCTGAAGATGCCTGATTTCACGTTTTCGACCAGCAAGCGTGTTATGGATGAAAATCCCAAGATGGTGGAGGGCATCGCCCGCGGTGTCGCCAAGGCGATGGTGTTTGCTGCCGCCAATCCAGACTGCGTCCGGCAGATACAGTGGAAATTCTATCCTGACACGAAGCCGACAGGCGTTGACGAGGAAGAAGCTATCCGCAACGAGCTTGCGCTCCTGGACGCCGTCCTGGAAGAGCAAAAGTTCGCCGCTGAAATCAATCCCGACAACATGGTCGCCGCCGCAAGTGTAAGTGCACTGGGTTCGGTACAGGACTTCCTCTTCGAAGCTGGTGTGATCACCGACAAAGTTGACCCAAAGCAGTTGGTAGTTGCTGACAACAGCTTCTGGCAGAAGGTGAATGATTTCGACAAGGCGGAAATCGAAGCCCAGGCAAAAGCCTGCGAGTTGCCCTGATTTCTGCTCGCCTTGCCTGCGCTTTTGCAGGGAAGGACATGTTTCCACTAATCGGATCAATCCACGATGGCGGGTCCACGCCATCGCAAGGACCACTTGCCCAATGAGAGGGAAAGCCATGGAATACGAGACAATTAAGTTGGTGAAGGACAACTGGCTGGGAATTCTTACTTTGAACCGGCCGGCCAAGATGAACGCCCTGAGCAAGGAACTTCAGCTTGAGATGCAGCATGCCCTGGATGATCTCGAAGCCGACGAAAACATCCGTGCCGTAATCATCAACGGAGAAGGGAAATGTTTTTCCGCCGGTTTCGATATCTCAGGCACAGGTACCGGTGAGCCTCCGTCTGTTCAACAATGGCGGGCCAATGTGAAGCGGGAAAACGACACATGGTATCGGATCTGGCGTTCCCGGTTGCCGTTTATCGCGGCGGTTCACGGTTATTGTCTGGGAGGCGCGTGCGAACTGTCGATGGTCTGCGACATTACCATCGCATCGGAGGACGCCCAGTTCGGTGAACCTGAGATTCAGTTTCAGTCTGCCCCGCCATTTCCAATTATGCCGTGGGTCATTGGCATGAAGAAGACGAAAGAGCTTTTATTAACAGGGGACCGCATTGATGCCCGCGAGGCAGAACGGCTGGGGCTGATCAATCGCGTCGTTCCCAACGACCAGTTGATGGAAAGTGCTCGGCAGTTAGCGCGCAAGCTGAGCATGATCCCGCCGCCGGCCATGCAGCTCAACAAGCAAGGTCTAAATCGCGGGTACGATATCCGTGGGTTCCAGTCGACCGTTGATTTCTCGGCCGAGATTTTCACTCTAGTCCTGACGTCTGACTCTCAGGAGAAGCGCGATTTCGACAAGATCGCTGCAGAGCAGGGTCTTAAGGAAGCCTTCAAGTGGCGTGACGCCAAATTCGCCTGACCAATCGTTCGCGAGGAGGGATGACGAGCATGAACAGTCACAATGCAGAAATCGTCCCCTTACATCAGGCGCTTGCAAACAGCCTTGCCGAACATGGTCTCCGGGCCATGTTCGCCCTGATCGGCGATGCGAACTTGTTTCTGGTGGACAGTTATACGCGGCATAATGGTGGCCGCTTCGTTGGCGCCATTCTCATGGCTCACGGATATGCCCAGGCGACAAGCACTATCGCGGAAGCCACTATAACTCACGGCCCTGGTCGTCCTCTGCGGCGATACGCCAGCCACTGACCTGGACCACCTTCAGAAGATCAATCAACGTGAACTCGTCGCAACCACCTGGCTGGGCACAGGGCAACGTCTAACGAATTCCCGAACGAAGGAAATCTAAGATGAATGAACGTTTTCATGCAATGCTGATCGAGAAAGTTGGCGAAAAACCCCATGCGCGGCTCGCGGAACTTTCGCTCGACGATCTTCCCGATCATGATGTCCTGGTGCAGATCACTTGCTCCAGCCTCAACTACAAAGACGGACTGGCAATCTCCGGTCGGTCAGCCATCGCCCGCAAGTTGCCAATGGTGGCGGGGATCGACCTAGCTGGAATCGTGGTCGAATCCCGATCGCCTGAATGGCAGACAGGCGACCGAGCAATTGTAAACGGCTGGGGCCTGTCGGAAACGGAATGGGGAGGTTATTCGCAGTTTCAACGGCTCAAACCTGAATGGCTGACAAGGCAACCTGGCGGCTTCACGCCGCATGAGGCCATGGCAATAGGGACAGCAGGATATACAGCAGCGCTTTGTGTCAACGCTTTAGAAGAACGGGGTGGCCTGACGCCGCAGAAGGGGGAAGTGCTTGTTACCGGAGCAGGTGGGGGAGTTGGATCGGTCGCGGTAAGTTTGCTCGCCGCAAAAGGATATAGCGTGGTGGCATCTACAGGCCGAGCATCGACGCATGAGTATTTGGCTGAACTCGGTGCCTCCGCTGTGATCGACCGGGCAGAATTGTCTGGTTCCGTGCGGCCGTTGCAGAAGGAGCGTTGGGCCGGTGTTATTGATACGGTCGGTTCCACGACGTTAGCTAACGCAATCGCTCAAACAATCTATGGAGGGACAGTGACCGCATGTGGTCTCGCCGGCGGCCCGGATCTGCCGGCAACCGTTTTCCCTCACATCCTGCGGAGCGTTGCGTTGTTAGGCATAGACTCGGTCTATGCTCCGCACACTCTACGCGATCGGGCGTGGGCAACGTTGGACATGTACCTCGATCGCGGCGCGCTGGCTAAGATCATGTCCGTCCATGCGATGGAAGAGCTGGCGACACTCGCCGACCAGATTGTGGCGGGAGAAATTCGCGGTAGAGTGGTCATTCAGATCACGCAAGAATAATCGGCCAGTTGAAAACTGTACGATGGAGCTTGGCGTCGTGTCGATACATGCCGTGACACGGCATGTATCACGGTGGGCCTCGTAATGGGGCAGATGGTCAGGCGGTAGAACCTGTTTGATCGGCAACGCACAGCCCGCCGGCGATGTCCCTTGGCTGCGCTCCGAAGGAGACAGGCCCGCAAACACCCGAATAATCCGCGCTTCCAACGATCTTGCGCGGCTGCTCATTCACCTCAAGCGCCGGGGGAAGGCTTTGTTGCCGCAGCCTTGTCGTGGCAGGTTGCTTGCGTCTGGCAGTTACCATAGCGCCGATAAGCTAAAAGGTAGGTGGCGTATTTACCCAAAGCACGCGAGCAGGCGTTTCTCCCGGATTATTGTAGGCATGCGGTATTTCCGAATGAAACAGGAAAGAATCGCCAGCCGTCAGCCGGTAGGTGCGGTCCGCGACCTGCAGATCGATTGTCCCCTCCAGGACAAATCCCATTTCTTCCCCCACATGGCTGATGGCTTCGTGTCCGCCGCCTTCTGGCGCTATGATATGGATATTCGCCTGCAGCAGTGATTTCGGGCTAAGCGGAACCACTTGCTCCAACAATACCCCGTTAGAAGTTGGCCGTGAGTTCATCTGGATACGTGGGCGATTGCCGCTCCTCACGATAAAGGCTGGTTCCTCGCTCGGCTGATCGGCATCGAAGAGATTTGAGACGTTGATGCCGAGAGTGGCAACGAGGCGGTGCAGCAATGTGAGCGACGGTTGCACCTTGTCGCGCTCAAGCTTCGAAATGAAGCTTTCCGAGCAATCAACCAGCTCAGCCACCTGCTTCATGCTCAATCCCTTGACCTTGCGAGCATGACGCAAACGACCGCCAATATGAATCTGATCAGTCTTTTCAGCCAATTTGAATGATCCTTTGCTGGTGGACACGCCGGCGAGCGGGTCAGCAATTAAAAATGCAGGCACCTGAACAAATAGTAAAGTAGCTTGACAAGGATGAAATTGTCAGTTTCTCTGTCCTTATCACCGGGCCAAGACGTATTTCAACCTGAGAGACATTCAACCTGACTTCCTTGCCGGTAGGAGGCCCAGCGGTTCAACGTTTGCCCTCGCGTTGGCATTTCATTTTCTTATTAAGTAGGAGCGTGGCTGAGCATGACATTGAAACTGATAGGGTCAGCTCCACAATGGCCGAACGGCGCCAAGTGCGCAGTCTGCATTTCGTTTGATATGGATGGCGAAACGCTCGTTCACCGCCGCTTTCCCGACACGGCCCCCGATCAGGTGGCGATGGCGGCGCAGTTCCGCTACGAGCCGGCGGTGGCCATACCGCGGCTTCTGAAAATCTTTGCTGCGCACGAGATCAAGCAAACGTTCTTCATCCCCGGCTGGTGCGTTGATCGCTATCCCGGAACGATCGACCAGATCCTTGCGGGCGGGCATGAGATTGCGCATCACGGTTACGCACATGCCAGGCCGAACATGCAGACTCCGGAAGCGGAGCAGGAAAGCCTGCAGGCGGGCATCGAGTCGATCAAGCGTGCGACCGGCGCCCGGCCGCTCGGCTATCGCGCCCCGGCATTCCAGCATTCGCGCCGCACGATATCCTATCTGCTGGATGAAGGCTTCGAATATGATTCCTCGCTGTTCGGCGACGATGTGCCGTATCTCGTCGGCGATGAAAAGCGCGCGCTGATCGAATTGCCGACCGACATCACGCTCGACGACTGGACACAGTTCGCCTGCCTGCCTGATTTCGGCTACATGATGCCGCTTGCCACACCTGCGCGGGCGCTTGAGATGTACAAGGCCGAATTTGACGCCGCGTGGCGGCACAATGGCATGCTGGTTACCGTCTGGCACCCCTTTCTGTCCGGAAGGTTGGCGCGCGCCGAGATGATCGACGAATTCCTGACCTACATGCAACAGCGGGGGGATGTGTGGTTTGCGCCCATGTCCGAAATAGCGCGTCATTGCCGTGGATTGATCGATGCGGGAAGCTGGTCGCCGCGCAAGGATCGGATCCCGTTCAGCACAGGTCCATTGCCGCCCGGCACGCCGGGCTGATGCTGCTGTTCCGTTGTCGACTTCTTCCCACAGGGCTTGGTTCAAGAGATGTTAGATCAGAGACGTACGGTCGACCGTGCCAGAGTGCTGGCTCGCCTGGACGAAATCTCCCGCATTGGTGCGTTGGAAAATGGCGGTGTCTGTCGTCTTGCTCTATCGGCTGCCGAAACCGAGGCGAAAGCCAAGTTGATCGGCTGGGCCGAAGCGTTGGGATGCATCGCTTTCATCGATCCGATCGGAAATCTGTTTCTGCGTCTGGGCGATCCTCGGTCTGCCGATGCCCCTGTGCTGGTCGGCTCGCATCTCGATACGCAGCCGGTTGGCGGAAACTTCGATGGCGTTCTCGGTGTGATCGCGGCGCTTGAAAGCATCGAGGTCATATTCCGGCAAACTGACAGCACATTCTTGCCGGTTGAAGTCGCCATCTGGTGCAATGAGGAGGGAGCCCGGTTCAATCCCACCACCATGGGCTCCGCGGTCCATGCGAAGCATTTTCCATTGGCGGATGCGCTTGTGGTCACAGACGCGCAGGGACAAACGGTCGAGGCGTCTCTGACGCAATCGATCGAAAGCCTGCGCGCTGCCGGCATCCAGTTGCTGAACCGTGAAATTGCGGCAAACTACCATTCCTATGTCGAGCTTCATATCGAGCAGGGGCCGGTTCTGGAGAACGAGGGTATTGCAATCGGGGTTGTGACCGATGTGCAGGGGCTCGTCCAATACCGGATCGAGGTCTCGGGGATGGCAGGCCATGCCGGTGCGGTTCCGATGGAAGGACGCAAGGATGCGCTGGCCCGGGCCCGCGCCCTGATGTCGGAGATGGACAGGACGCTCAGCACCTTCGAGAACCTGCGTTTCACCATCGGCCGTATCGATGTGGCGCCGGGAGCGATCAACACGATTCCGTCCAAGGTCGATTTCACGCTGGATGTCCGTCATCCCGACCCGGAGATGCTGGCGCGGGTTGCAAAGAGCATCGAGGCGCTGTGCGAGGATGCGCGTCTTAGCCGACTGATCTATCAGGCGCCGGTTCCGTTCGATCCCGCGGTGGTGCGGACCATCGAAGGCGTTGCCGGGCGTCTCGGCATGAATTCGCGCCGCATGGTATCCGGCGCGACCCATGACGCGGCCCATGTCGCAACCCTCTGTCCGACCGGCATGATCTTCGTGCCATGCCGGGGAGGGATCAGCCATAACGAGAACGAATATTGCGAGCCCGACCACGTCATCAAGGGCACGCAGATTCTGGTCGAAACGGTGATGGCCCTTGCCAGGAGAACCGACAGATGACCCGGCTCGTCGTAAGCCACTACATGCCTGCCGACCATGGTACGCATGTGGATTTCATCGTTCCCTGGACGCGTAGGATCGAGGCTGCGTGCCCATCGCTGGAGTTTGAAATCCATTGCGAAGGCTCACCGTACGCATTGCTGGAGAACCAGTTCTCCCAGGTTTCGTCGGGTGCCGTGGATACCGCGCATTCACCGGCATCTCTGCCGGCCGGCCGGTTTCCGCTGACCAACCTGTTGAACTTGCCATTTCTGGTGGAAGACGCGCAGCAGGGCAGTGACCGGCTATGGGCCGCCCACGCCGATTATCTGGCACAGGAGTTCAGTCCGCTTCACGTGCTGGCGTTTCATGCCGACAGCGGCGGTGTTCTCCATATGCGCGACACGCAGGTGAGGTCCATTGCCGACCTCGCAGGCAAGCGAATCCGCACTCCGGCAGGCGCTATTGCCGATGCTATGGCGGCGATTGGAGCCGAGCCGGTCCATCTGCTGCCTCCTGCCATTCGCGGCGCCGCCGAGACGGGCGACATCGATGGCGCGATCATGGCGTGGGACGTTCTCGCCTACACACAGACCCAGAACATTTTTCGGTACCATTACACGGACGTATTCTACGTTTCTCCGCTCTATCTGGTGATGAATCCGTAAAGCCGGGCGCGCCTGACCGATGAGGAGCGTCGGGTGCTGGACCAATATTCCGGCGCTGATCTGGTGAAACGGTTCGGCGGCTACTGGAAAGCGTGGGCCGCCCCGGGTCGAGCCTTGGCCGAAGCCAACGGACACAGCCTTGGCCCGCTCGCTGCCGGGATCTTGTCCGAACTCCGAAATGCTGCCGATGCGAGCATTCAGAAGCGCATCGACCAGTTGGCTGCTGATGGGGTCCTCGATGCGCCGAAGGTCATCGATATATTTTCCGGCCGGCAGTGACTGAACAATTGTAAACGAAGGGAACTCCAATGCCACATTATCCCACCTGGGACGAAACATTCCGCGGCAAGGTATGGCGAACCACGCATTTCCCTCGCATCGAGGAAGATATGCCGACCTTTCTCGGCGTGCGTCATGCGCTGACCGAAGAGGATATCCAGGGGGCGGATGTCGTGATCATCGGCGCGCCTTTTGTTGCCGGATGGGGCCAGAAATATAGCGGCGTGGATAAGACTGAGTGGATTTCGGCAACGCGCCGCGTGCGTCAGCAGTCGATCCGCTACCGTTCGGGTTACATCCAGGATTTCGACCTCGATGTCTTCGAGCATCTCAAGGTCGTCGACTATGGCGATGCCGATATCCCGGTCGAGACAAGCTTCAGTGGAACTGCCGAAAAGATCCTCGAAGCGCAGGAAGCAACGATGGTCAAGGTTCGCGCCGCACTCAAGGCCGGTGCCGTTCCGCTGGTGATCGGCCAGAACTCGCCATGCGGCTCTTACGCTGTCGGCAGGCCCATCGCTGAAACCGTCGAAGGCAAGGTCGGCATGGTCAGCCTCGATACGCATTGGGACGCCTGGCCCTATGACTGGGCGACGATGAGCGAGCATGTCGCCGGATCGACCAACTGGAAAGACAAGCTCTACCGCGACTGCCCCAATTTCTCGATGGCCCACCTCGTCGAGATCGGCGAACGCGGAATGCTCGAGGACCCCGCGACGATCCGCCGGTTCGTTGCGGCGGGAACCGACTTCATCCCGATGTGGAGACTGCGAACGGAGCTCGGCATCGAAGGCACGGTCAAGGCGCTCGATAAGGCTTTCGACGGCACTGATGCCGTTTATGCGCATTTCGACATGGATGTTCTGGGCGGGGCGGGCCCGAGCGAAGGCGATATCCTGGGCGAACTGGCCGAGCCCATCGGGATGACGGACTACGAAGCCATCCGGCTCGGTCACGAGGTCGGTCTGCGCGGCGCCAAGGGCCTGTCCTTCATCTGCATTCCGCCCGGCTCGGCCATCACCTACCGCGTCATCGTCTACGTGATGATGTATTTCATGGCCGGCCTCGCCAAGCGGAAGATCGCCATGGCCGGCAAATGATCGTGTAAATTTGCAACCCACATCGCCGATGCCCGGTGGCTCTTACGGCCGGGCATCCCAAAACCGGCAAGTCAAGCTACTTGATTAATAGTAATGGATCTTGACTAGTGTTGGCGGCCGATGCAAGTGTAGGGCTCACACACGTGATCGCTGCGATCGAAGAGATGGGATCGATATGACAGACGTTCTTCTGGTGGTTAATGTTGATAGCGATCCAGATCCGGTTTCGACCTATCAGGAAGACTCCAGCGTTCTTGCCAAGTATTCACGCATGCGCGACAATATGAAGCTGCGAAGACCATTGGCATGACGCGGCTGAAAGCGCTGCGCCGCATCGTACTGCCACAAGCCATGCGGGTGGTTATCCCGCCGCTCGGCAATGAGTTCATTCTGTTGGTCAAGACCACCTCGCTCGCCAGCGTGATCCAGTTTTCCGAGGTCATGTACAATGCTGGTACGATCTACTACGCCAATGCGCGCGTCGTTGAACTGCTGTTTGTCGCGGGCGCCTGGTACTTGATCATCGTCTCGATACTGACTTTGCTGCAAATCCCGCTTGAGCGGCATTTTGCCAAGGGGAATCTATCCCGATGACAGCAGTCCAATCCGCCACCATGAATGAGCGACCGCTCCTGCGTGTCTGCAACGTGACCAAGAAGTTTCAAGACTATGTTGCGCTCGACAATGTTTCGCTCGAAGTTGCCAAGGGCGAGGTTGTCTGCCTCATCGGTGGCTCTGGCTCCGGCAAAACCACACTGTTGAGGTGCATAAATCAACTGTATGATATCAATGACGGCTCGATCTGGCTCGAGGACGAGTTGGTTGGATATCGTCAGGACGGCCGCAAGCTCTATCCGCTGACCGAGAAACAGGCCATCCGGCAGCGCCTTAAAAGCGGCATGGTGTTTCAGCGGTTCAACCTTTTCCCGCATATGACCGCATTGCAAAACATCACCGAGGGTCCGATCCAGGTTTTGAAAACGCCCCGGCGGGAAGCGGAAGCCACCGCGTCAAAGTTGCTCGAACGCGTCGGGCTGGCCGACAAGGCTTCCAACTATCCGGCTGAACTGTCGGGCGGGCAGCAGCAGCGTGTCGCCATTGCGCGTGCATTGGCGATGAACCCTAAGGTCATGCTGTTCGACGAACCGACCTCAGCACTTGATCCGGAACTGGTCGGCGAAGTCTTGGCTGTGATGCGCGAGCTTGCGCTTTCAGGCATGACAATGGTCGTTGTTACCCACGAACTGGGTTTTGCGAAGGAAGTCGCGGATCGCGTTGTGTTCATGGACCGTGGCGTCATCGTTGAGCTGGGAAATGCCAAGGATATGTTGATCAAACCCCAGGAACCGCGTACCCAGGCATTCATTTCGGCTGTTATCGGTTAAAGGATGAGCGTATCCGCCACGGCCTACCGAAGGAAAGCACGTGATGACCTCATCGACTAGGCTCACATTCGATGATCTTGTTGAGCGTGTGCTGCCTGTTTTCCGCAACAATGGCTGTTCGGAAAACGTTGCCCGGCATCTGGCGGTCAATTGCGTCAGCGCCGAGCGCGATGCCGCGCACAGCCATGGACTGCATCGGTTGAAAGGCTATGTATCGAGCCTGCGCGCAGGCTGGGTCGACGGCAGGGTGACCGCGGTCCGGGAAGATGCCGGACCGGCTTTCATCCGCATAGATGCAAGAAACGGCTTCACCGTTCCGGCGCTCGCCCTTGGGCGGCAGGCAGCCATTGAAAAGACGATGAGCGCGGGCGTTGCGCTCATTGCGATTCGCAACTCGCACCATCTTGGCGCCCTTTCGCTGGATATCGAGCCTTTTACCGAAAAGGGTCTGTTGGCCGTCTCCGTCATCAACAGCATGAAATCCGTTGTGCCGTTCGGCGGTCATGAAGCTGTCTACGGCACCAATCCTTTAGCCTATGCGGTTCCCCGCCGCAGCGGAGCGCCCCTGGTTGTCGATCAGGCGACCTCGACCATGGCGCATGGGGATATTCAGATTGCCGTTCGCGACGGCAAGACGTTGGAGCCGGGGATTGGCGTTGATCGTCACGGGCAGCCGACGACCGATCCGGAAGCTATCCTGGATGGTGGAGCCCTTCTGCCCTTTGGCGGCTACAAGGGTGCGGCGATCTCGATGCTGGTGGAGGTCCTGTGTGCGGCCCTGGTGGGCGGCAAATTCTCCTACGAAGTCGACCTGTCGAAGGTTCCCGGTGCCGCAACCCCATCCACCGGGCAATTCATCCTGCTGATCGATCCTGAAAGAGGGCGGGGAGCGCTGCCGCATTTCGTAGACCGTTTCGAGCAGCTTTTAACCACATTGCAGGCGGCCGGACAGGAACGCTTTCCGGGTGACAGGCGTCTGGCTGCCCGTGCGAAGGCCGCCAGACATGGGATTGAGGTCACGTCAGAACAACTCAAGATGATCGACGAATTGTCGGCGTGAATTGCCAGTCGTGCAAAGAGATTGTGTCTTCGAGCTAGAGCATTTCAGTTTCCATGAAACATTGAACCACTCTAGGAGCTACGCTCGATGAGCTCGATATATTCACCATCGGGTCCATGAAGAAAAGCCATCCGAACGCCTGGTCGGGCTGAATTCCTTGGACCGATGGCGAATTCGATGCCGATCGACGTAAGATGGCTAACTGCCTCGTCCAGATCAGATACCTGCAATCCGATATGCTCAAGACCCCTTGCGGGAATAGTTGGAGCACTGGATGCATTGCCACTGGCATCTTCGATGAACAGGCGAATGCCACCGAGTTCAAGGACAATACGTGTCTTGCCGTCGACCTCCGTCGTGGACAAGACGTCGGCCCCGAAGGCCGTCCTATAAAATTCCGCCGAGACTTCACACGCTCGGGACTTAATATGCAGGTGGTCAAACTTGGCGGCGATCATAACATGTTCACGATTATCTATCGACGGTTGCTTGGCTCCATCACAAGCATCAGAGATGCCCGAGGGGATGTTCAGGAGCGTCCATCTTCACAAGGAACCACCGCATAGCATCGGCTGGCGGAAGGGAGCAAGCCATGTCCGAGACGGGCCATTGGGTCGCCGCCTACGAAAAGGCTCCACCGGATGGAAAACCAGGTAGATTATGCAGATAATATGATCAATACGAAAGATTAATTCGTTTTTCTTGTTCTGAGCATTCGGTATCCTGCATTGCATATGGAGGGCCAAGATGCTGAACGAAACAATGATGTACCGTACTTCTGTGACTGCTCCGCGACAGAAGATCGTCCGAATTCAGATTCACGACCTGAAGGGTATTCCGATTAATCCGCCCCCTTTCCGTGATCGACCGAACAAGGAGGGCGCGCTCCTTCTCGAGATGGAAACGGAAGACGGGCTTATCGGCTGGGCGACGAGCGGCTACACCCACCCCGTTGCCATCGACCTTATCGAAAAGTACCTGGCTCCACGCATCATTGAGGAAGGGGTTGATCCTTTCCGGACGGATCGCATCCCGCAATTGTTCGATCGGCACACTTGGGAGCGACCGCTTGGCCGCGTGCTTGTCTCCGCGATGGCGATGATCGACATTGCCTGCTGGGACATCAAGGGCAAAGCGACCGGTCGGCCGGTCCATCACCTCATTGGCGGTGCTCGCGACCGCGTTCCGGTCTATGTAACCCATGGTGCGGCGTATGACGGCGCTCCCGTCTATAGCCGTGAAGAATTGGCGGCGGAGGCGGCCCATCTGGTCTCCCTTGGCTATACTCACCTGAAGAACACGGTCGGCCGCCAGGCAATACCGGACCCGGTGGATGACTATCACCGTATGGCTGCAATGCGCGAAGCCGTAGGTCCTGACGTTAAGTTGTCGATGGATGGAAACCTGCGCATGACGCTGCCGGACGCCCTGCGCCTGTGCAAGCTGTGTGAGGAGCTCGATATCGATTTCATCGAAGAGCCATTGCACTATAACGAACCGCGCAACCTTGCTCATCTGCGCAGTCAGACCCGGATTCGGGTGGCTGCGGCGGAAAACGAGCATTACAAGGTGCGTGACTATATCGAGGCAGGCGCAATCGACTTCATCCAACCGAATATCAACAATGACGGCGGCCTTACGGCCAGCCTCAGGATCGCTGCGCAAGCGAAAGCGTACAATGTGCCCCTGAGCCACGGCAACGGGAACGGTCCTCACAACATCGCGCTGCACGCCGGTGTCCTGAATGGGGGCCTCGTTGAGTATCATTTCCACAAGTGGATGGCTTACAACGCATTGTTCGAGAAGGTTCCGCAACCTGACAATGGCTGGTTGGACGTTTCTCAGGAGCCTGGCTTCGGATTGGAACCGAAAGACGGGATTATCAAAGAATATAAGCGCAACACATAAGCCAGCGGGCGCCGCTGCGCGGACAAAAATTGATCAATCGTCAGGAGGAAAAATGATCATACGCAACCTTTCACGTGCCATCGTCGTGGCAACATGCACGACCTTTGCAGCACTCGCCAACGCCGGTGACTATCCCGAGCGTGACGTCACGCTGATTGTTCAATCCTCACCCGGAGGAGGATCCGACATCATCGCGCGCATGATCGCCGGAATCGTCAATGATGAGAAATTGAGCCCTACGCAATTGCTGGTGGAGAACAAGCCCGGCGGCGGCGGCGCCATCGCGTATAACTATGTGGCTCAACGTAAGGGCGATCCCTACTTTCTTGGAACCATCGCGACGAGCTTCTTCGTAGCGCCACTGATGGGACAGTCGCCAGCGAAAGTCGACGACTTCCAGCCCGTCGCCGTCATCGCCGGTGATCCGTTCATTCTCGTCGCGAAGGCGGATGCAGGCATTGCCAGCCTGGACGACATCAAGGCCAAAGGGGTCGTGAGGATCGGCAATACCGGACCCGTGACGGACCCTGCGCTTCTTGCGGTCTCGCTTGGCAATGAACTTGACGTCGAGGTGAGAACGGTACCGTTCAATGGCGACGGCGAAGTGACGACAGCCCTGCTCGGAGGGCACATCGACCTGCAGTTCGGCAATGCCTCTGAGGTCATGGCCCAGATCGAGGCCAGACGTGTGGTTCCAATTGCCGTGACATCGCCCGAGCGGCTCGCGTCTCAGCCCGATGTTCCGACCTTCAAGGAACTTGGTTCTGATATCGAGCTCATGCTTTATCGCGGCGTCGTGATGCCGAAGGACGTTCCCGAAGATGCGGTGGCCCTCTGGGAAGATGTCATGAAGAAGGTGTCGGAAAGCGAGACCTGGAAGACCCAGTATGTCGAGAGGAACAATTCCATACCGCTGTTCTGGGATGCCGAGGAGTTCCAGGCTCGTATCCCCGAGATCAGCAAGCTCTATGAGGACTACCTGGCCACGATCGCCAAGTAGGTAGGAAACAGCAGCGTCACGGATGTCGTCCCTCAAGGGGAGAGCCGTCCGTGACGCTGATCCCGCGTTGGAGGATGGGAAACTATGGGTGAGCGAGTGTTCACAGCTGCGATCTGTCTCTTCGCAATCTTCATTATCTGGCAATCATACAACTATGGCATCCTGTCCAGTACGATCACGGGACCGGGGTTCTTCCCGGCAATCGCCGGAATTCTGATGCTGGTGAGTGCCGGTACGTCGCTGGTGATGAGATCCAGGGCTTCCTCGATCAACGTTAAGCAAAAACAGCAAGCTGCCGCCGCAGATGATGCGCCAAAATGGGACGAACTCTTGCGGGTCGCTCTCCTGGTCGGCTTGACAGCGCTTTTCATAGTGCTGGCGCCCCATGTGGGCATGATCGTATTGACCCCTTTCTATATTTTCGCCTGCTTCCTTGTGCTGGCTCCGGATTACACGCCATCTCGGCTGTTGATGGGCGTGCTGACTGCAGTCCTGTTCACTCTGGCCGCATGGGCAATCTTCGATAAGGGGCTAGGCGTCCCGATGCCGCGCGGTATTCTCTAAGGGAGCGGGTAGTGGAAATCTTCTCTGATCTTTTCTATGGCTTGTCGGTCGCCTCGAGCGCGCCGATGCTGCTTGCCACTTTTTTGGGTGTGCTGCTCGGTCTGGCCATTGGTGTACTGCCGGCAATGGGACCTCCGGCTGCGCTGGCGATCCTGCTGCCAATCGTCGTCTCGTTCCAGCCCGCCGTCGCTGTTGCCGGCCTGGCCGGCGTATATTACGGCGCGATGTATGGCGGCGCTGTCACGTCGATCCTGCTCGGCATTCCGGGTGAAAGCGCCGCCATGATGACGACGCTTGACGGCTATCCCATGTCAAAGAAGGGCGAGGCCGGACGCGCGCTCGGCATCGCAACCTTCGCATCTTTCGTTGGCGGCTTTATCGCCATCGTCCTATTCACGGCTATCGCTGCGCCCTTCGCAGAGTTTGCTCTACGCTTCGGGCCGATCGAAATGACGGCCTTGATGGTGATGACGCTGGTCTTCTCGACCTCGCTTGGCGGCGAAGACAGGGCCAAGAGCTTTGTTGCTCTGGGACTTGGTCTCTGGTTGGGGACCGTCGGACTGGATATCGTCAGCGGATCACCGCGCTTCAATTTCGGCACCTTCGAGTTGCTTGAGGGAATTGAGTTTACGGTTATCGCTATCGGTATGTATGGCGTGGGAGAAATTCTCGCCAGCCTTGGCGAAACCGCGCCCGCGGTCGAAAGAAAACGCTATGCCTTGAGGGCGCTGCTTCCGAGGATAAGCGACATCACGAAGACCTGGAAAGATCTAGGTGCCGGCTCGATCATCGGATTTGTCGTCGGCGTTCTTCCAGGAGCAGGAGCCACAGCGGCGACGATCTTTTCCTATGCCTTCTCGAAGCGGATATCACGACATCCGGAGACGTTCGGGCAGGGTGCGCCCGAAGGGATCGCGTCCCCGGAGGCGGCCAACAACTCAGCGTCCTACGCCGCCATGATACCTCTGTTCACGCTTGGCATCCCCGGCTCAGGTACCACGGCAATCATGCTTGGCGGACTCCTCATGCTGGGTCTGCAACCCGGTCCGCTCTTGTTCGAGCAACATCCGGACTTCGTCTGGCCCGTGATCGGAACCTTCTACACCGGCAACCTGATGCTGGTGGTGCTGACGATCGTCTTGACGCCAGTGCTTGCATCGTTGGTCTTCGTACCCACCGCTTACCTCTTTCCGATCGTCATGGGCATCGTGGTCTATGGGGTGTTTAGCGTCAACTACTCGTTCTTCGATCTAAGTCTGGCCATGGGCTTCGGTGTTCTGGGCTATCTGTTCCGGAAATTCAGCTATCCGTCTGTCCCGGTACTCCTCGGACTCGTGCTCGGTCCCATTCTCGAGCAGAATGTGCGTCGGTCCCTGATCATGTCGGACGGCGATGTGGGAATATTCGTGAGCAGCACGCTGTCAGTAATCTTCCTGCTTCTTTCGGCCGGCCTGTTGCTGCTACCGCTGTTCAACTGGGCCAAGGTGCGGCTGCTTCCCTCCAGGGCCACCCCATAGCCATGCAAGGACAGATGGCTCACGCTCACCTTGACCCTCGAGCGTGAGCCAAGTATCACCGCCGTTACGAACATCGAAGTCGATTTTGACCGTTGAAGGCCGGTGAGCATGGTCAGACCCGAAGCGGTTCACGATCTCAACAACGTAAATTTGAAACTGATCAACACCTTTGTCTGCGTTGCGGATCTAGGTTCTTTTCACGCAGCCGCCAAAGCGCTCAATCGATCTCAGTCAGCCATCTCGATGCAGATCCGGGAACTCGAAACCCAGATCGGGGTGCAGCTCTTCCTGCGGACCACCCGCTCCCTGGAGCTCACTTCACCGGGCGTGATGTTGCTCGAACAGGCGCGTGCATCGATTGCAACTCTTTCCATGACGTTTCGCCATATACAGGAAGAGATCGATTTTCGCAGAGGCCATATCCGCGTTGCATGTTCGCCTACTTACGCCGCCGCGCGCCTGCCTCTTATCATAAAGACCTTCAAGGACAGCTTTCCAAGCGTCAAGGTTACGATTGGGGAGTATAAATCAGCGGAGATCCTTAACGCCTTGAAAAAGGACAAGGCGGACTTTGGCGTTGGTCCGGCGCTCTCTGATCCCGAGATGTCATTCGAGTATGGCCGCGCTGAACCGCTATTGGCTGTCGTTCCGCACGAGATCGCTGATATTGCCGATGGTACCGAGGAGATTCCGTTCGACACGGTCCTCAGCCATCCTCTCGTAATGTTCTATCCCAACACGGTCGTGCATCAGATCGTCTCAAGTGTGGCCGAGGAAAAGGGCCTCTCTTTCACGGTCGAGTACCATTGCATCCAAGGCGAGACTCTCATCGCCTTCGCCAATGCCGGTATTGGCACAGCAATTCTCACCGCCTCGATCGCGGATCTCAGTCGCGTAAGAAACTGTAAGATACTCAAGATCGCGGAGCCGGAAATGAGAAGGCATTTTACCATGATTACGAGAAAGGGGATGATCCTCCCACCGGCAGCGAAACATCTTTATGATCTCATCGCAGCTGATATCACAGACTGAGCCGATGCGATGCGACTTCGCCTGGTTTTGTTGCAACGGCTGATTTGAAGCGCAAAGGGGGCCGGTCCGAGGCCAATTATGCGGCAAGAATTGCGAACTGTTCGGCTAGGGACGGATTCGGATTGAAGGCGTATCTCGCCTGTCG
>Ga0182741_1002658_pt1 | contig 20364 bp, 18 predicted proteins | sample eDN5th37CBELigOP_FD_128874 | JGI IMG/M metagenome (GOLD analysis project Ga0182741, IMG submission 128874) | Enriched Organic Plus compost microbial communities from Emeryville, California, USA - eDNA 5th pass 37_C BE-Lig OP (version 2) (version 2) ... | reverse complement strand
TGAATATATCGACAACTATCGCCGCCTGTTCGAGGACGGGTCGGCCTTCGGTCTAAATATCGAGTACGCCATCCAGCCCCGTCCGGAGGGCCTCGCCCAGGCCTTCCTGATCGGCGAGACCTTCCTTGACGGCGACCGCGGCGCCTTGGTGCTGGGCGACAACATCTTCTTCGGCGCGGGCATGAGCGCGCTCCTGAAGCGCGCGGCCGCGCGAGAGGACGGCGCCACCATCTTCTCCTATGAGGTGGACCAGCCGCAGGCCTATGGCGTCGTCGAGTTGGACGACACCGGCCGTGCGGTGAGCCTGGAGGAAAAGCCGGCCGAGCCCCGTTCACGCCAGGCGGTGACCGGCCTTTACTTCTACGACAACCGGGTCGTCGATTTCGCCAAGCAGGTCCGCCCCTCAGCCCGTGGCGAACTCGAAATCACCGATCTCAACCGCATGTACATGGAAGCGGGCGACCTCTTCGTCGAACAGCTCTCCCGCGGCTATGCATGGCTCGACACCGGAACGCACGAGAGTCTGGTCGAAGCCTCGGAGTTCGTCCGCGCCGTACAGAAGCGCCAGGGCGTCCACATCGCCTGCCTCGAGGAGATCGCCTTCCTCAATGGCTTCATCGGCCGCGACCAACTGAAGGCCCGCGGCAAGCTGTTCGAGAAGACCGCCTACGGCCGCTACCTGCTGGAGATCGCCGAACGGGGCGATGAGATAAGGGACCGGTGGTAAGGTCATGACCGCGCCGGTCGACGGACAGGCCTCCACTCGGCGCCTCAAGCTCTGCTTGGCCGCGTCGGGCGGCGGGCATGTACGCCAGCTTCTCGATCTTGAGCCTGTGTGGTCCGAGCACGACTACTTCTTCGTCACGGAAGAAACGGCGCTCGGCGCCAGCCTCGCCGAGAAGCATCGAACCTATTTTATTCCCCATGTGGCGGTAGGCCAGGCGCGTCTCGGGTCACCGCTGAAGATGGTCACAGGCGCCGTCCGGAGCATCTTCACCTCCGGGCGCATCATCTGGCGTGAGCGACCCGACATCCTGATCTCGACCGGCGCCGGCGCGGTGTTCTTCGCGCTCGCCTGGGCGCGCTTGCTGGGAGCCAAGGTCATCGCCATCGAGTCGTTTGCGCGATTCGACCGTCCCTCGATCTTCTCACGCGTTGCAAAGCCATGGGCCCACGAACTGATCGTCCAGTCGAAGGCGCTGTCGGCCTATTATCCTAAGGCCAAGGTCTTCGATCCGCTACGGATCCTGGACGGCCCCCGCCCCCCGAAGAAGCCGCTCCTGTTCGCCACCGTCGGCGCCACCCTGCCCTTCAATCGGCTCGTCGAAACAGTCGCGGAGCTCAAGGCCAAAGGCGAAATAAAGGAAGAGGTGATCATCCAGACCGGTATCGGAGGCGCATCCCCCGAACTGCCGGGCGTGGAAGTCGTCGAAGCCCTGCCGTTCGATCGCGTCCAAGAGATCTTGCGAGAAGCCGACGTCGTCGTGTGCCATGGCGGCACAGGCTCCTTGATCACGGCGCTTCGCCAAGGCTGCCGCGTGATCGCCATGCCGCGCCTGATGGAAAAGGGCGAGCACTACGACAACCACCAGGCCGAGATCACCGAAGCCTTCGCCGCGCGAGGGCTTATCGAGATCGCGAATACGCCGGAAGAGTTTTCGGCCGCCCTACAGGCCGCCAAGGCCAAAATCCCAGCTTCAGCGACAACCGATCCTCAGGCGCTAATCGAATTCCTCGGTAAGTATTTGCGCCGGCAGCGTTCAATTTGAACGGATCGCGATAATAGATTTCGGCACTCCCGCAATCCGCTCAAACTCAAGATCTGCATCGGGGAATAGAAACTGAAACTGTCGCCGATCTAACAGCCGGGCTCGATCCACCACGTCGTACGCCAAATCAACTGAACTTACCCGCCCTGCATGCGCTATCGGGAAGTTTAGCAAGAGAGACGCCCGCGTCGGGCGCGGGAGCCAGTGGAAAAATGGCGCCTTGTAATAATGTGGATCAACTGGAAACCAAAAATAGGGCGTCTGAACGTAGTAGAACTTTCCCAATCTCCTTGCTTCCCTGGCGAACGATTTCATGTTCGCCCAAGTCTCCACGTGCTCGATAACCGAATTTGAGTGCACAAGATCAAAGCTACGATCTTTGATGTGTGACAGATCGCACGCGTCTCCCACCTCCGAAAGGAAAAGATCGGAGGAGCCTTGCCCCGCACTAAGTTCACCCTCGTCACGATTGACGATGGTGATCCTTGCTCCAACGGACCTTAAAAAGTCCAGCCCCACCCGCTCCCAATATTCAGGAGTTCCCCCCATATCCAATATTGTTACGGATTTCTGCGCTTCCGAAATAGCGGAAATCAAGGCGCGAAGTCGAACGTCGCGACGACGCCTAAACCTCGTCGAAAGTGACTTCGGATCTCGCGTGTCGGCTAAGCCCATTCATCTCCCCGGTCTCGACTACGCAAAGGCATAGCATACATGAATAAGCCAAAATCAGCGGTCAGAAGCTGATCCACGATGGACGACCGCGCTCATTCCGCAAGCCGGCGAGCCAGCCGTCTAATGCAAAACGCAACTGACGATACGCGCCCCTTCGCCCAAACCTCATGAATATTAGGAAGAGGGACGAAAGCGCGACAATAGGTAAACGGCGCAGAAAATGATCCCTCGTCAGGAGCAACTTATTGCGCTCGTCTAAGTATATCGGGAGCTTGGGACGCATTTTGATCTCAACATGAGAACCCGTCGCGCCCCCCGCCCTATGCACCACCTGCGCGTTCGGCGCAAATCCCAGCCGAAGTCCCCGCCGCGCGGCCCGAATACACCACTCCACCTCTTCGCAGTACAGAAAATAGTCCTCGCGCATGAGGCCGGCTTCGCGCACGAACCTCGCGCTCACGAGCATCGAAGCTCCACTGAGGAAGTTTAACTCCTTCTCGACGGTCGCCCGCGCAACCGCCCCGTCCACCCGACCAAACCCTAAGGACACCGCGCGTCCAAACCACGCCCTCCAGCGGCCACCATACGATTGAATCCTCCCATTTGGCAGGTAAATCGTGCCTCCAACCGCGTCACAGTCGCCCCGGACAAGCCGATGGACTAGTGCGGCGAGCGCATCGACATGGGGTTCCGTATCCGGATTGAGTATCCACCACGCATCCGCGTAAGTCGTTTCTCGCAGGCAGATATTCACGCCGCCAGCGTAGCCGACATTGCCCTCCGCATTCAGACAGCGAACGTCTCGCCCGCCCGGGCGCATGCCAGAGAGAAGGGCGCTAAGTTGCCGGTAGGCTTCGTCGCCACCATTCTCACAAATGACGACCTCAAAATCACGATAGGTAGAGCGCTCTAACGCCGAAACACATTCAAGAATGTCGCCTGCGTTCCTGAAACCCACAATAACTACCGCGATGTGCATCTCAGACGCGAGCGCCTCGCGTTAGTGACAGCGCATCAGCGAACCGCCAGCAGCGTATAGTCCAAAGCACTTTCATGGCGGCAAGACGTTGCGACAGCGTTTTAAGATCGTCGCTGAAGAAAATCTTCGGCGTATGTACGAGCGCCGATAGAGGCAGTAACGCCGTTCGAAAGATCCAAATCGCTCGCCCGGCCGGCCTCTCACAATATAATTTATATGTTTCGGCGTTCACACGCTTCCATTTACTCTTGAGTTGATCCCAAGAGCGACGAGCTGGATGGCCCACGACGGCCTTGGGCGCGTATCCAAGCTTCAGGCCCAAGCTCGTTGCCCGATGCGACCACTCTACATCTTCAGATACTTGCGCACGAAACCCCCCGACTCGATCAAAGACGTTCCGCTTACAAAAAAGATTGCCGGCTCCCGTAAAGCCCTTCTTCTCAATGTATGATTTGAAATCGAAAGCGAACACTCTTTCGAATGCTTCAACGGAAGTCATTCGATAGAGATCATCGACCAACACGACCACCTTCCCACCGATAAAGTCGTGATGTTCCAACGCTGCAATGCCTTCACGTAGCCAACTTGGTTCGGGCACGCAGTCGGAATCCGTGAACGCGAGAATCTCGCCACGCGCGATCTCAACCGCGCCATTACGAGCCGGTCCCGCGCCTGGCTCATGCACGACCACGAGGCGCGCCCTTCCCGAAATCACTTTGGCGATTTCATCGCGCCCTTCTGGGGAATTATTGTCAGCGACGACGATCTCAAACTCCGCCGCTGGAAAATCCTGTTTGCTCAACGCTCTTAGGCAGCGGTCGAGGCCGGCGAGGTCTCGATAATGCGGTATCACGACGCTTACCTGAGGAAGACGCCGCACGAAGCCGCTTTGATCGTCGATGGTCATCGAAATCTGCTGCTGGCGCTGGGACCCTAGACCTCGATCTGCTTCGCGAGGTCTGTTCCAATGAGGGCCGGGCGCCCCTTTGGTGCTACTGCCATCAAGAGCTTTTGAACAAACTCCTCAAGCACCTTAAAAGAACTCGCCGCATCGCTGTCAACAATCGAGAACCTAACGAGGGCCCCATCGGGAATGTAACCCTCTATGGCGGTTCTAAGGCGCACCTTTCGCTGCTCTCCAGCACTATCTGGCAAGTATTCGCCAAGCCGGGTCCAATACAGGATGTTCTCCTGCCTTGCAGCCGCTTCAGCAACTACTTTTCGAACTGGCAGAGTTCCGCCGCCGACGAGCGGCAAGCTTGCCGGCTCCGATGACAAGAGGCGAAAGCCGACGGCTGGATAGCAGCTCTCCGGCCGATGCAATTGCAGCAGATCGCTCTGGGTATCTCCGTATGCGATCAGCATCATGATCGCCTTGCCAGTGCTCGCTTGATGGTAGATCCGGCCGACCATCTCGCTGTAGAGCGTGGCGGCGAGTTCCCCCTCGGTCCTGGGTTGCACGAGGCCGTCAGCATTTTCCGCCGACCAGTCGTCGAGCGTGGCAGGCACAATGTCCCCGATTTTTCCATCCGCCAGAAGCGTCAAGCGACGGCGAGGGCGCAGACCGTAGGCCGCCCCGGCAGCAGCAATGCAGGCCGCCCCCATGATCATATTTCTTCGAATAATCATGCGTGACGCCGCCTGCCGATCCAGTAAGCCATCAGGCTATCAACCGCAAACACGAGCACAAGCGCGGACACGAACAACAGGAGTCCCGCCGCCATGTGTAGGAAACCTTGCGCGACGGCATCGCCAAAAAAGTACGTTAGAAGGACCAATACGACCACGCGTATTATATTCGCCACGATCGCAATCGGCACAACGAGACTGACAAGCACGAGCGAGTATTTCCAAGAGGCGTTTCGCAGCAGATAAATGTAAAAGAGCGATATCGCTATGAGCCCGTTGATGGAATTCATGCCCGAGCAGGCATCCTCCACCAACAATTGATATTGCGCGACACTTAGTGTCACGCCTTCTCGGAACACGGGAATACCAATCGCCTGTAGACCTCCGGTGGCAACATAGGACACGAAGAGCTTTAGCGGGGCGGTGATGCTATCGATCAACCAGCCAGGCGGAGGTATGATGAAAGCCAGATAGAGAAGCGGGAACCAATTTTTGAGGATCGGCTTCAGCCCGAACTGCGAGTACGCCATTGCGAGTGCAACGCCATAAACGCCTGCGGCTTCGAGACTAATGAAGTCATAGGCTCGCCCAAAGACATAGAGCGGCAAAGCAAACGCCAAGCCGACCCATGTAAGCCAAGTGGGCCCTGGTTGCGCCTCGGCCCGCCACTCATCGGCTTTGCGCCACAAGAGCCAAAGGCCAGTGGCCAAGACAATCGGGCCGTGCGCCCCGGACTCGCGCGACCAGACCTGTTCACCAAGGGTGATCCCCGTAGGAATCGCGAGAACGGCCAAGCCCGCTAAAAGCGGCCATATCGGAGGCGTCGCGCCGCCTCGAAGCCTTTCGGACGCAACGGCGCTCGTCATTCTATTCCTCGTTCAGCACCGATCCCACGATCTGTGCGCGATCAGTCCGCAGCTGATCTGCCAGTGTTTTCAAGTCCCCGACAAAACTCACATGCCTCTTGGCTACTATAACGCTGTAGCCGACCACCGTACTGATCCTCCGACCATCTGCGCATGTATTTGCCGGGGGGGTGTCCACGATAACAATGTCGTAGTCGCGCGAGCAACGCGCGATGACTTGCGCGAAGCGCTCCGAGGCGATGAGTTCCTGCGCGTTGGATGCGCTCGAACCAGAATACATGAGGCTAAAATTCTCAAGGACATCCGCCTGTACAAAAGCAGATAGGTCTTGGGCCTGCCCCTCCAAGCACTCCCGAAGCCCGAGCGTTGACTCCTTGGGCTCGATCAAGGCTCTCATTTGGGAGTTCCGTAGATCTCCGTCAATCAGCAGAACCTTCACGCCGACCTGCGCCAGCGCGATGGCCAAATTCACGGCGACGAAGGTTGCCCCGACCCCCGCACTAGCGCCGCATATTGCAAGCCCTCGGCGCCCCGCGTCCAAATGCTGCGCTACGATATGCGTGCGCAACGTTCGGATCGCCTCGGCTCGAGCTCCTTGGGGATCGGATATAACCACCACTTCTGGTGAAAACCGAAACTCCCCGACGCCCTCCAGGCGAATGTGATCTGCGCTCGATGACTGGCTCAGCTCGGGTTCAATTTTCAGAGCGCTCTGCCTCATGCCTGAGCTACCTTACGTTTACGCGGGCTGACCGCTGGCCCCCGCGATCGCACGGGAAGAGAGATGCGACGCCGGCGCGCGACAGGAGCCGGAGCCGCATCGACAACGGCCAGCAACGGGGCATCGACCGCGGCTAGCAGATCCTCGGTGCTTCGCACTCGGCGTCCGAAGAGTTCCAGCAACAAGGAGATCAGTACTCCAAGCGCAAAACCGAGACCGAGCGCACCAAAGAGTATCAGGGGCTTATTCGGAAAGATCGGCGCTCGAGGAGTCGCCGCATCGCCAAGGGATGTGATCCGCGCGTCCGCGACGGAGGCTTCGCGGCGAAGCTCAGCAACACGCGCCATCGACTTGTTATATTGGTCGCGCCTGATATTGACCTCAGCCTGTAGTTGGGTGAGGCGCTCAATCTTTTCACGATTTTGGATGACTCGCGCTGTTTGACTTGCGACCTCGCGTTGCAAGGCGGCAGCGCTTGCTGTCGCAGCACTTGCAGCAGCGCCTGCAGCAGCTTGAGCCGTAGCCATCTCCTGGCTGACGATCTGGGCTACAGTGGCGCGCTGCGCGCGCAATTGCACCATTTGAGGATGGTTTGGCCCGAGCGTCTTCGACGCCTGCGCTATTGCGGCATCTAGCTGAGCTAGCTGAGCAGAAGTCGGCGAACTCACGGGCGCTGCCGGAGCAACCATCGTAGGCGCGGCGCCTTGGCTCGAGAGCGCTCGCAGCCGAGCGGTGTCGACATCAGTATTGTCGGCCTGCATGACAATGCCATGCTCTTTTTCGTACGCGGTCTTCGCCGCGTCCGCCGCATTCAAAAGCGCCTGCTCTTTGGCTGCCTGGGCCTCATACCAATCGGCATTGCGAGCGGCCTCACGCCGACGGCTTTCCAGCGTCGACTCGATGTAGGCGTTGCGCAAGGCGTCCGCCATCGCCTTTGCCTCGGTGGGCGTCGAGGCCCGATAGCCTATTTCAAGAATGTTCGTTCCGGTGACGACCTTCACAGTGGTGGCTGAAATGATCCGCTGAGCCAACCACCTGCGGATGTCCATGCCATTGCCGCCACTCAACTGATATTGAGTAATAACGTCAGGGCTGGAGGCCCAATTTAACTGATCTACGGCCTTACCAGCCACCTCGTAATCTTTGATCAATTCGGTCTGCGTGGCGATATACGTGCGAGCGGCCGGGCCGCCGATCATCTCACCGGTAACAGGGTCCGGCTTGAGCGTGTTCAGCATGACGCGAGACACAGCTTCATAGCGCGGCGGGACGACTAAGATCGCGACGACCGCTCCGACCAACGTGCAAAGGGTCGTCACGACGGTCACCCAGCGATGAGCCCAGAGTATCCTCAGGAACTGAAACAAGCTCATATTTCGCCTCCGCTTCGCAAACGCATCAGAAAAGGCGCTCACCTACGACGAGAACGTCGCCGGGTTGGACCTTTGCGTCGGCGCTCAACTTGATCTTCTTTCCGCCGCGCGTCACTTCAACCTTTTTCTCAGAGCCAGAAGCGGTCAGTCCACCTGCTCGCGCGATCGCCTGCCTGACAGTTAGATCCGTCTTCATCGCGAAGGGCCCTGGTGAATTCACCTGCCCAGAGACATAGAAGACTTCGGCTACCGGCGCGTAGATCTTGTCGCCCGGCGCGACGAACGGATCTTTGTCGGCGCCCCCGATGGCGAGTTCATCTATCAGGTAGCGCTTCTCCGCTCCCCCGCTCTCTGGCCGTACAATAATATAGTCCGCCGCTTCAGCGCGCACTCCGCCGACACGAGCGAGAATCTCCGATAGACGATAGGCGCGATTAATCGGCACAAGACTAGGCGAGCCCACCGCGCCGAGAACCGTTACATATCGGCTCGCATAGGATGACACCTCAACATTCACCGCCGGATCGGCATAGAAGCCTCCCGCCTTCAGCGCCGCGGCGATCTCAGCCCCGAGTTGTTTGGGAGTTTTACCCTCCGCCTGAAGCTTTCCGACCAGATTTAACTGCACAGAACCGTCGGTGTAGACGCGCGCCCTCGCCTTATCGGGCTGCCCCACGACCTCGACCTCGATGACATCCTCTGGCCCGAGAATGTACTCCGCGTTTGCGCCTGGCGCATCGCTCTTCTGAGTGCTCGATTGCTGCGGCAGCGGCACTACCGGCGGAGCAGCCCCGCTAACTTGGGCGATCAATGTCCCCGGCGCAGCGGCCAGGACTAGAGCCAATAGAGCTTGTGTTTTCAGCATACTGACTTCCGTCCGTGTCTCAGAAACTTAGGTCCGCGCCCAGCCCTATTCTATTGTTCGTATAGTCGAACTGCGGCGAATTGGTCACCCGCTCCTCGCGCCCCGCGTTGAGTACGAACGAGAGTCGTTTGCTTTGTTGATAGCGAATGCTGGCGAAATAGCTGGTGGTTTCGGAATCCGTCAATTCCAGAGGAGTTTCAGGGATGAGGCCCTTCGATTGCCTCTGCACCCACGCACCTCCCGCACTGACGGTTATTCTAGACCCGAGATCATACACTCCGGACACTCGGTAGCCTTCGGTCAGGTCGTAGGAGCGTCCAACTGCAACCGTCGGCGTGACGGCGCGATCAAAGCTGCCCTGAAAACGCAAGCGACTGGTCGCACGATAGCTCAACTCAGCTGAATAAGCTGTTGTCGTCATATCGTCAGTGGCTGGGAGGAACGAGGGAGTTTTCTGATCGACTTTATTGTAGGCGACGGTCACCGTGCCTTGAATGCGTGCGCCCAGTTGACGAGCGAATGTGAGGCCATACGCATTCAGCGTATAGCCATCGTCGAAGAGTCGGTTGGGATAGGTCGTCTCCTGACGATCGGCGAACAGCGTGAGGGTGCCGAGCGCAGGCCGAGTGTAGGTAATCCCGCCCATAATCGAAGTCCGCTCGGAGTCGGAATTCGCCAGCTGGTCGAGATCATTCTCTATCCAATCTTTGGACACAGAGGCAGTAAGCCCTAGACCCGTGGCCCTCGAACACGCCACATTCGCACTCGCCGTCTTCGTTGTTTGGATGTTTTCGACATTCTCGATGAGCGTCGGATCATCCAGAAGCCACAGTCCTCGACTGTAGCCGCCGCTGAGAGTCCCGGAACAAGGCCCAAACCTTCCGTTGACCCCTCCATTGAAATCAAGGACCTCACGATTTAGCTGATCATTGCGATCATAAAACGTGTAGCCGGCCATTCCTTTGAAGAATATTGACTGCCGACCAACCGGGGAAAAGAAGTCGATCGTTGCGGCCGGCTTGAATATTGTATCTTCCGGCTCGACGCCGCGGAACGCCGCACGCGCTTCGTTACTTCTGGCCACGTTCGAGTTGTGTTCCACAAGGGCGCTAAGCCCGAACGTAAGGCTTCTATCTTGCGCAACAGCATCGGACGACAGCGCTGCGACGCCAATTAAGGCGCCAAACGCCACCCTGCCGTAAACCATGGGACCCCTCCGAAAGCCGTTACGCCTGCATACAACCGATAGCGCCGCGCGCTGCACCGCGCATCTGAAAAGCAAAAATTGGGCCAGCTCATCCAGCCCACATTGGGACGAGGTTAGGCCCCGGAGCTACCGGCAGGCGCGCTGAAAGACCCGGCGCAACTCTTCCTTATAGGCCTCCATTAGCTGATCGACCTTGCCCATCCCCCGGCGCGTCGCAAGCTGCAGCTCATCTCGGCGAGCCAAGCAGGACAGTAAGAATGCCTTGGCTTGGCCTTCGTCCATCCCGCTGACTGGTGTCATCCAGGGGTACTCCAGCATGCCGAAGAGGCCACTGAACTTCCGACTGTATGATATCGGGACCACGGCGACACCGGCGGAATAGGCAGCGATGCACGCGTGCATCCGCCCGGCGACTAGAAGATCCAAGCTCGAGATGAATGACTTTGCGTCTACGGGAGTGGCGAAGTTCGGGATTCTCTTCGCTCGCGGGAACTCGCCCGCGAGAACGTCGGCAACCCGATCATCATCGTCGTCGCCGCCGGCGCCATTTGCGTGGGTCAGCAACAAGACTTCGACATCACCTCGAGCGCAAAGCTCATCGAGAAGAGAGCGCATGAGGCTGGCGTAATCAAAGCTCAACTTGAACCTGTTTCGCCCGCTCACAGCTTCATTGAAAAGAAGCCCTGAAACATTGATCCCAACACGAATCCTGTCACCCGCTGGCTCGCGGCGCGGCGTGAAAGGAAGGGCGAAGGCCACATCGACAGCAAGCACCCCCCGGGCGCGAGGCGCCAGGTTGCTCAGCGCGTTCAAGGACATCGTGTCGCGCACCACAACGGCAGCCGCCCGCTCGAGCGCAACGCGGGCAAGCTGCTTATAGGGAAAGCGCGAAAAAGGACCGATTGTCTGCGGCGATAGAAGTAGCGGTTTCGCACGTCCCAGTACGAGGACCTTGCTAAACCAAAGGAATGCAAAACGTTTGGCGCCGTAGATGTCAGCAAAGCTGTCACCGGCGCCGATATCCAGCACGCAATCAAGGTGACTGAAAAGCTCCCAACAGCCTCGCGGACTTAAGAGGGACTTTCGGTCGACGACATAGGTCGAGGCTTCCCGGGGCGAGACGTAGCTCGCCCCCTCATCACCCATACCGATGATCGTGAACTCAGGAGTGTAGCCCGCTTTTGAAGCCACCTCTCGCACAATAGCCATGTTCGCGAGAGTGAGCGCCCCAACTCCCAAATTGCCGGAGTTGGGCGAATGCCATAGCAAGCCGATCTTCAGGGGCCTGCCGGCCATAATCCCTCCCTTTTGTACGGAACGCCACAGCGCCGGCGCGCCGTGGGTCACGAGCTCCGCCTATACAGGAGGCCCTTGGAACGATGCAATCGGGATGGCTGTAGCGCCGATACTGCTGGGCGCCGGCGCTACAGCTTCGCTTAATTACGAAATCACAAAGCCCTTCGCAGTCACGGCGAGTTCGCTGGAGTGCACGCCTATCAGGGTGATCTCATCGCCATTTCCAAAGGAGATCACGAGATTCTCGCCCACGTCGACGAGCGTCGGTTTACCGCCCGCGCGATAATACCAAGAAAAGTCGAGAGCATCGTGATCACCATTTGCTCCGAAGTCGGTAATCACATCCTTGCCATCCCCCTTCTGGAACCAGAAGGTATCATTCCCCGCACCGCCGGTGAGCACGTCCTCTCCGACACGTCCCACAAGAGTGTCGTTGCCAACGCCACCATCGATCGTGTCGTTGCCGGCCCCGCCATCAAGAATGTTAGAGCCCAGATTGCCAGTGATATTATTCGCGAGTTCGTTCCCGTAGCCGGTATTCCCCCCCTTACCGGTAAGTACGAGGTTCTCCACATGCGCAGTCAAAGTAAAGGTTGCGCTGGACACGACCGTATCTACGCCGCCATTAGCTTCTTCGACCACGATATCGTACTCGATCTTGCCAGGATTGTTGACGTAGTACGTGTCGTCGCCAGCTCCGCCGAACATCGTGTCCGCGCCGTAGCCGTCCGAAATCGTGTCGTTCCCGGCGCCGCCGGTCAGCACGTTATCGCCCTTGTTGCCCGTGATGACGTTGTCTAGCTCGTTGCCGGCTCCGTTGCCGTTCGCAGAGCCAACCAGCGTGAGATTTTTCTCTCCGCTCCGCAGCGCATAGTCGATGGACGAGCTAATATCCGTCTCAGGTGGCGTAGGCGTCGGCTCCGGAGCTGGCGCCTCAGATGGGGGCGAAGTGGTGGGCGGAGGCAGAGTGGTGGGCGGGCTTACGACCGCGCCGCCATTTCCAGCGGTCCAACCTTCAAGTGCAGCCGCGCCGCCATCACTCACGGCTCCATTCACCACGTTACCGACCTTGATAAGATCAGTAACGTTGTCGAAGCCGTACTGAATAGCGGAGTTATCCTGGGCAACGACGCCTACTGCATTCTTGATCAGAATCCAGGTGATGTTTGTCTTGCCTTCGTAGGAAACAAGCTCGTTCCCCACGACCTTTAGGTTCTCGCCATGGCCAATCGAGATACCTTGATATCCGGTCCCCGCGAGAAGGTTATTGGCAACGGTTACATTCTTATAAGGAAGTGTCCCCACCTCATCGCGCATGAAAATACCCTGCATGGCGTCGCCTTCACCACGCCACATCAGGTTATTTTCAATAATAATGTTCTCCGACGCCTTAGTGGTGCCCTTGGTAAGGAACTGTATTGCGTCGGGATGGTCACCCTCAACTGGGAAGAAATTCCAGAACTCGTTCGCCGATATGCGAATTCCTGAAGTGTCAGAAACCATCACACCGTCGGTCTGAAGATCGTGGAACTTATTTCCTTCGATCACGACGCCGTCGCTACCGGCGACACCAACGCCGCGACGGAGTTCATAAAACTCGGAATTTTCGACCACGATATTCTGGCTCTTCATAATTGAAATGCCAGAGGAATCCCCTTGGGGATTCTCGTTAAGAGACCCATGAACATCCAAGTTCGAAAACTTTATGTTCTCAGAACTCGAAACTCGAAATGCGAACTGCCCGCCTTCGTCAGGCGAAAATGTCAGATCTTTGAAGGTGAACCCGCCACTGTTGACAATATTCAGGTCCTTGATGACCGCCGGGTTCTCTGGATCTTTGGATAGGATCGTCACCTCTCCCGAGACCGAAAGCTCCCGGATCGAAATCCCAGCATAAACCCCAGACTCGAGATAGATCACATCTCCAGCCTTTGCACCCTTTAGCGCCGCGTTAAGGCCAGATGCTGTGTTAACAGTTGTATTTGACAATATTACGCCTCCCCGGACGACACACCATCTAAGCCAAATGCTCACATTTGGCGGCCACACTTGCAGAGTGACGAGAATTTATTTGTCGAGCCGAGTTATGATGGGGTTATGAGGATTGGTTACTTTTTTGGTAACAAACCCTCGACTGCTATCTCGTCATTCGCACGTCTTTGCTCACGCGCTTATAGTGCGCGCGCTCGGTCGCCCGCGATTGACTAGACTTCGGTTTATGTCATCCGACGCCCAGCCCCAGCCGCCCAATGACATGGGGGAAAAACTACAATTCGCCTATTGGGTGAACGTGGCCAGATGTCTCAGCTTTGCATGAGGCGCCCGTTCGGATTGTACGAATATACTAAAGGTAGTGAGCTTTGCTGTAATAGTTGGTTTACATATGACTTAGCCGCGCATCCGCTTGGTCGCTGCCGCAACCAGGTAGAATTGGGCTGACGACGGCCGCCAGCGTGTCACAAGCCCAGTTGCCCCGCTTTGGAATTTCCGGATCTCGTTGGGACCGGTTTAACGATAGTGCGGTCTAAGAGGCGGGCCGTCGGCGATTCCCTGAGGGCGGCGATGTCTAAGCGAGCGACTTTGGTTTGAGCGTAAGCCGTCACACTGCCTACAACCTGGTCGGCGCAGCGGTGCCGATCGCGCTCGCATTGATTACGGTGCCGATCTATTTGCGTCTGGTTGGCCCGGACCGATATGGCGTACTCGCCATTGCATGGCTCCTGCTCGGTTATTTCGGCTTGTTCGATCTGGGGCTCGGCAGAGCCACGTCGTTCCGAATAGCGGCGCTTCGCGACGCTTCCCCTCAGGCGCGAGCGGATACTTTCTGGGCCGCGCTGACCATCAACCTAGCGATGGGGCTGGTCGGTGGCGCGGTGCTTTGGCTCGCCGGGTCGCTCTTCTTTGGTCACATGTTCAAGGTCGACGAAGCCTTGCGGCCCGAGATCTTAGCTTCGATGCCCTTGCTCGCGTGCGCCGTGCCCGTCGCCACGCTCACGGGAGTGCTCACTGGAGCGATGCAAGGTCGAGAACGCTTTCTTGAGACGAACACGATTTCAGTCATCTCGACCACACTCTTTCAGCTGCTACCTTTGCTGTGGGCTTGGCGATTTGGCCCCGACCTCATCGGCCTCTTGGGAGCTGCCATACTTGCGAGAGCTATCTCGCTCGCAGTCCTCATGCAGCGTTGCCACGCCGTCCTCGCGCGAGGCCAAATACGTCGGCTCGTGAAGACGGAGGTTCCCGCGTTGTTGCGTTACGGTGGATGGGTGACAACCTCTTCGATTTTTGGGCCGCTCCTTGTGATCGTGGACCGGTTCGTAATTGGCGGCGTTCTTGGCGCTCACGCAGTCACCGCCTACTCGGTCCCTTTTCAATTGGCCCAACGAATTCAAGTGCTGCCGTCGGCGCTCACGACCGCTCTATTTCCCAAAATGTCAGCGGCGGAAGGCGACGAAAGAAAGGCGATGGCCTACGACGCGACGCACACCCTGGCCGCGCTCATCACGCCGCCAGTCCTGGTGGCGATCTTCCTCTTAGAGCCGCTTCTGAGCCTTTGGGTCGGACGAGAGATGGCGACACTCTCCACTCCACTCGGGCGCATTCTGATATTGGGATTTTGGGCGAACGCCTTTGCGCTCGTCCCTTTCATGAAACTTCAGTCAAGCGGGAGGCCGGACCTAGTGACGAAGGTCCTGCTGATCGAAATACCGCCCTATCTCGCAACGCTCTGGGCTGGCATGAAGCTCTTCGGTCTTCCCGGAAGCGCCATGGCCTTCGCCGCCAGATGCATCGTCGACTTCGTACTTCTCACGTGGGCTGCGGGACGAGACTTTCGTCCCCTGCCCTCACTCTTTTCCCACCTGTTGATGGTAGTCGCGGCGATAGCGTTGGCAGGTCACTACTCACCGGGGGCCTGGCAATGGTGGATCGGCCTCGCCTTGCTGCCGGCCTTTGCAGCGTCACTTGGCTGGAGAACCCTACCCCAAGGGCAGCGCAATCTCATCGTCTCCCGCACCAGGGCGGCCTTCAGAGCGAAAGCGTAGTCATGGACCGCATTTCTGGCCTTCTGTCTCGCGTGAAACGCCGGATACTTCGCGCGCCCAATCCGCTGATGCTGGACCATCGCTTTCCCCAATATTCCATTGGCCGCGGAAGCTACGGCGATCTTCGTGTTCTGGAATTTGGCGAAGGGGCCAACCTTCAGATTGGCGCTTACTGCTCGTTCGCCAAGGGCGTTCAAATCTTCCTCGGAGGCGAGCACCGCACCGATTGGGTGACAACCTACCCATTCAGCGCTCTCGATGCGCGCTTCAGATCCATTGTCGGCCACCCGAAAACCAGGGGCGATGTTCGGATCGGGAACGATGTCTGGATTGGGCGCGAGGCGATGGTGATGTCTGGAGTAACCATTGGCGACGGGGCAGTTATTGGCGCCCGAGCTGTCATCACGCGCGATGTGCCCCCTTATGCCATTGCGGCCGGCAATCCTGGCCAAGTCGTGCGTGAGCGCTTCAGCCCGGATGTGATCAAGCGCCTTCTGGCGCAATCTTGGTGGAACTGGTCGGACGCACGCATTGCCGCAGCCGTCCCGCTGCTGCTCTCTAATGACATTGAAGCCTTTCTCCAGGCCGCGGAACAAGGACAAATCTAGATGTGCGGCATGTTCCGATCGGAGGGAAAATGAGAGGCCCGACACTTTCGATCGACGTCGCGGCCGCGGTTAATGACGAGCGGGTGCTCGACCAGTGTCTTGCGCGATCTCCCGATATCGCGAACGGCGCGATGTCGCTCCGCACCTATGTTGGCTTTAAAAGCGCCGGCCTTGCCTACAATCAGGCCTTGAAAGATTCGAGCGCCGAGTACCTCGTACTTGCTCACCAAGACGTCTATCTGCCTCGAGGCTTCGCTGCCGCCTTAAGTGCCGAACTTCACAAACTAGAAGCCATCGATCCCAATTGGGCCGTAGCCGGTTCCATCGGATTGGACGATGAAACGAAGCTTCAGGGGCAGGTCTGGTCCTCAGGGCTAGGCCGGATCATCGGAAGTAAAAGTAGTACCCCTGTGCGTTCCATTTGCTTGGACGAACTGCTTTTAGTGATTCGACGGCGGTCTGGCATCACATTCGATCCGGACCTGCCAGGTTTCCATATGTTCGGGGTGGACGTCATCCATCAAGCGCGGCGCTTAGGCATGTGCAGCTACATTCTTGATCTGCCGGTAATCCATCATAGTCGCCCAGTGATCACGTTGAGCGGCAGCTACCAAGAAGCGTATCGGTATATGCAAACCAAGTGGCGCAAGGCGCTGCCGCTTCGCAACCTGATATGCACGGTCTATCCGACCAGCGTCTGGCTACACTGGAGAAACTTCCAGCTAAGGCGGCGGCATCATGGCCGGACAGATCGACCGGAGCCAGTTGGCGATCCGGTGGTGATTGCTCGCGAGATAGGTTTCGAAAGGTAGGGCGTGACCTAGAGCGGCCGCGCTAGAACTCGCCGGCCCAGAAATTGTTTAGCTCGCGCGCCCTCAAGCCCCGCGTCGGCCGACAACCATAATTTGCGTCATGAACAAATGAGCTAGACGCCCAGCGGTGAGCCGGTCGACGAAGCGCGCCTTCCAGCCAGGTTGACGGATGGGCCGCAACGCCTCGATGTCGACGCCCGCGGCCTCAAACAGCTGCCGATAGCTATGAGGCGTGAACCAACGCAGGTGCGTCCGATCCATCACGCCGGATTCGGTATAGTCAAAGCGTCCAGCGATGAGATCGCGGATAACCTGCCACTGAGCCAAGTTGGGAGAGGACGCCAGAACCGCCCCTCCGGGTTTCACACAACAGACTAAGCGTCCAAGGGTGGTCCAGGGGTCGACGAGGTGCTCCAGCACCTCACTGATGATTAGAGCGTCAAATTGGTCAGCCAACCCCGTTAGATCAAGCTGCTCGACATTTCCCACAATCACTTCGGAGAGATGCTGCTTCGCCGTGCTGGCGGCCACTTCGCTTAGCTCTATGCCGACATAGCGTCCTGCCTTGCCAGCGCTCAGCACCGACCGTCCCGTACCGCCTGCGCCACAGCCAAGCTCAAGAATCGCGCTATCGGTCGTCGTTCTCAGCAGTTCGACGATATCGCGTCGCGAGTTCGCAAAGTAACTTTGCGGCTTGCCATCGTAGATCGCAACGATGTTTGAATCCTGGCTTCGTTTAGACGCTACAGACAAGCCGCCCTCATTCTTCGCCCAATGACTGACCGCCTTTTCCGCGGGAGCACCCGCGGCTACAACTAACGAAGATACTGGGGAAAGGCGAGCCCATCAGCGGCGTTGGAGAACGCCCGTCATCCGGGTTCCGTCCCTTAAGCTGGGCGCCTGCGGGCGCCGTTCATTGACGAGCGCTGACATGGCATTTTGGAACTATCAGACGTCCGCGGAAGCGCCGCCCCCACTCTATCCATATGTCCGCACAACCGAACGATCCCGAGCTCTATTTGCCGGAAGCGCCGTGGCCGTTGTGGGTCTCATGTGCATTCCATTCGGGTTTTTCTTTGCCGTTTTTGTTCCGTATTTATTTTTGTTCTTTGTGCTACCGCTTGCACTTTTGGCCATAATTGTCATCTGGGCTCTTCCAGATACCGATAACGCGCCGACGGGGCTATTGCCTCCACTTATCTACTTATTTATCACTGCGCTATTCCTCTGGCCGAACTACTTGGCGATTTCACTTCCTGGCTTGCCCTGGATCACTATGATCCGAGCCACGACCTTCCCGCTCGCATTTATCTTCTTGATCTGCGCATCGGTATCCTCTGGGTTCAGGAACGATCTCGCGCACGCGCTCAACGCCGCGCCTATTGTCTGGAAGGCGATGGCGGCATTTGCCGTCATACAGGTAATCTCGATCGCCTTCTCGAAAAACACCACACAATCCTTTCAGACACTTCTTTCTGCAACAACCAGTTGGACAATAGTCCTCTTCGTAAGTTGTTACGTATTTTTGAAACCAGGGCGCGTGCGCCGCTGGGCCATACTGCTATGGATCATGTCCCTGATCTTAGGATCAATCGCACTTATCGAACGGAACACACATCAGGTACTGTGGGGACCACACATACCGGACTTTCTTCGGGTGGGCGATGAGGTCGTGCAGCGCATCTTGGCAGGCGCCTCGCGCAGCACGACCGGTCAGTATCGGACGCAGTCGACGTTCAGCACCGCGCTCGGACTATCCGAATATTGCGCACTCACCCTACCCTTCGTTCTACACTTTATGGCGACGACGCGGAATATATTCGTCCGCACCATAGCCATTTGCACCGTACCATTTCTTTTGTTCGTCATTATAAACACAGACGCTCGACTCGGCCTTCTTGGATTTTTCCTTTCCCTTATGGTGTATCTATTTCTCTGGGGAGTTCTGCGCTGGACACGGGACAAGGCAAGCCTGATTGGACCAGCGGTAGTCCTTGTCTATCCGGCAATATTCTGCGCGGCCGTGGCTTCGACCTTCATCGTAGGCCGCATAAAGAACAAGGTATGGGGCACCGGTCAGTATGCCGCGAGCAATGAAGGAAGGATGGCGCAAGTTCGTGCGGGGACCCCTAAGGTCCTTGACCACCCATTTGGGCACGGGATAGGGATGGGAGGCGACGCCTTGGGGTATACCAACAAGGCGGGCGTACAAACAGTCGACAGTTATTTGCTTCAGATCGGCTTGGATATGGGCTTATTCGGCCTCATCGCCTATTCTGTATTGCTGATCGCGCCGATATTTTTCGCCATAAAGTACTCCTTCAAACCCGCAGCACGCGACAACGAAAACAATTTCCTCGTCCCGCTGGCTGGTTCGCTGGTCAATTTCACAGCGATCAAGTTCATATTTGCGAACGACGACAACCATCCCCTGATGTTTATGATGGTGGGCATCGTCATCGCTCTGGTTTGTCGCGTGCGCGACCAATCCGAACCCGGCTGGGAGTTGGCGGCGCGGAGAGCCGCTCGCCCCTACCCCTCCGCCACCTCCCGCACCCCCTCGATTCCGGCCGCCTTCAAGGCCGCCGTCAGTTCCTCCACCGCCCGGCCCAGTTCTTCGGCGTTGCGGCTGCGCAGCACGAGATTGGAGCCGAAGCCTTCGGGGCCGAAGAAGGGGTAGCTGCCCAGCGACATCTGCGGGTGGGCCTTGGCCACGGTTTCCAGGGGGGCGGCGATGGCGCCCTCGCCCGAGCCCTCCACCCGCAAGGTGCGCGATACGGTGACCGCCCCGCTGCGCAGGCGCGGTCCTACATCCTCCAGCATGCCGCGCATGATGGTCGGCACGCCGGCGAGGACGAAGACATTGCCGATCGTGAAGCCGGGCGGCCCCTGCACGGGGTTCTTGACCAGCTCCCCGCCCACCGGCACCCGGGCCATGCGCCTCCGGGCGGCGTTCAGGTCATCGCCCCAGCGTGCGCGCATCATCGCCATGATTTCCGGATGCTCTTCGAGATCGACGCCAAAGGCGGCCGCCACGGCGTCGGCGGTGATGTCGTCGTGGGTGGGGCCGATGCCGCCCGTCGTGATCACATAGTCATAGCGCTCGCGCAGGGCGTTCAGCGCAGCGACGATCTCCTCCAGCACGTCGGGGACCGTGCGCGCCTCGGCCAGATCCACGCCCAGAACGCCCAGATAGCGCGCGATGTCGCGCAGATTGGTGTCCTGCGTCCGTCCCGACAGGATCTCGTCGCCGATGATCAGCACCGCGGCGGTCACCCGCGCGCCCCCCGGACTCCCCATGGCCTTGCTCCTCGCCTACATCGATCGTTCGCATCTTTCGCTTCCGGACTAACCCCGCCCATGGACTTCCCGCAACCGCTCGTTCGCGGTCGGCTCGTCAGCCGCTACAAACGCTTCTTCGCCGACGTGACCCTGGAGGACGGCTCGGCGCTCACCGCCCACTGTCCCAATCCGGGAGCGATGCTCGGCCTCAACACGCCGGGCCTGCCGGTTTGGCTCTC
>Ga0182741_1002657_pt1 | contig 20364 bp, 10 predicted proteins | sample eDN5th37CBELigOP_FD_128874 | JGI IMG/M metagenome (GOLD analysis project Ga0182741, IMG submission 128874) | Enriched Organic Plus compost microbial communities from Emeryville, California, USA - eDNA 5th pass 37_C BE-Lig OP (version 2) (version 2) ... | reverse complement strand
CGAAGAGCAAATTCGATCCAGAATATATGGATTTGGAATAAGTTGCTCAGCATGTAAATACCTAACTCTTGCACCACCCGCACATATTGTTTCGTGTGTATATGTTCATTCTGATCATTTCAGGCATAAACATGTTGAATCTTCAAGCAGCTTAGTCAGCAAAGCATACGGGAGTACCAGTTGATCAATCGAATATGAAGGGGCGCATGTCTTAGGAGCAGCGATTGCGCAATTGGCGGTAATGGCAATTCATTGTTTATGGAATTGCGTCAACAGTCGGAAGTAGGATATGGACATTCATCGAGGCTAATCAATCATGGGTCCGGGGAGTTATAACTTAGCTAAACTGTGAATAGAAACAGAACAAACAAACCTACAGGCTTATCAACATATCACATCGGATTTCTTTCGGGGAGATGCATACATGAAATTAGAGAGAAGTGTACGTAAGTGCGAGGCATTGTGATGACCAAACATCATCCGTTGTAGGGCACGTAGCTTATGGGTGCAGGTGCCTCTTGAACATGGAATACTTGAGGTCATCGTTGTGGTAGCCCTTCTCTGCAATCACCTGCAAGTAGTCGCTCTCGCTGATCGTGAGCATGCACTGAAGCACTTCATTACGGAACTTGAGCAGGTCAAGATCGGTTTTCATTTTCTCGATTTCAGCAGGCGTCAGGTTGCCATAGGGAACTACGGGACGTACGTTGCCGTTCTTGTACGCTTGAAGCTCGGCAGCTGTCTCCTCATACTTGTCCCTCCACGCCTTGGCTTCTTGTTGAGCCTTCACAAGCTCCGTCTGCAGACGGGTCAGCTCGGCATTCATCGCCTGTGTGGCGCCTTGGGCCTACAATAGAAGACGACATAAAACATGTGGTGGAAAAGTCAGAGGCGTGAGCGCATGCATATCCAGGTATGAAGTGGATTCTGGGGTCATGGGTTGTCATGATGTGACCAGTTCAGGGCGGGGGATCCCTGGTTCGCATGCGATCTCGAAGGGATCGAATGAGAGTCATGCAAGCGTTTCAAGCATCGAGTAGTGCTTGTTGCGTGATAGCACACGCCTCGGAACCATTCTTGCGCGGTCCTTGAGTGGACGTACCTGCCAGACACCCTCATCGAAAAGGTGAGCCTGAGCACCAGGAAGGCTGAGCGAGGGGTTGTGCTTGCCCAAATCGGGCTCGATGGGGGGAACCTTGTGTCCGAACATAGATCTATAATTTCGGAGTGTGCGAAAAGCAGGAATCCACGCGAATTAGTCATGCATGCGACATACGTGGCGTTATCCAGTGTGATGGTTACTCCCATCAGCCTCGAAGTTTCGTTCTAGTTCTTGGGACTTGTATGCCACGCAGAATGGATGTTCTCGAAAATTTGAAGGCATACTCGAAGTTCAAGCGCAATTTCGAAGCAGTATTAGCGATTTATACGCGACGTGGCACCCGTAAAAGCTGCGATTTCTCGTCTTTTCCAATCTGACAAGCGTTCAAAAATTTGAAAGTTTCAGCTCCACTTGTGAACATAGTACGTGTGCAGAGGGTTGGACGGGGCGTCGTGACGATATATGAGTCAGTTATATCAACTCAGCTCATAGAGAGCAGTCAAGCGGTGTAATTTTCATATTTTCGGCGATTTTTCAAGTGTCGGTGATTGTCGCTCACGCATGATATCACCTCGAAATTTCTCTCTTGACCATCCATCAAGTCGAGAAGAGGTCTGCTCGCGTGGAGATAAATATGCGTTTTTGAGGCCATTGCCGGAAGGGGCTCGGGACGATTTGCAGTTGATGCCCTTGGCACCTAGTTGTGATGTGCATTGGCACGCGAAACACTTCAGGAGTGAGCCCAAATCCCCCTATTTTACTCGTTTTATGCTGATATCCATCATCAGAGATACCTCGAAATATGGTTTCGGCATGATTTCACGTTTTAGCCAGGTTGGATGGACAAAATTATCCTCTCGATTAGTTGAACTCATCGCTATACGCTGTAACCTTTACCTATATTGCACGGTCACTCCATCCAGAGCACCCTCTTTTTCGTCATGTTCTCCCAGTCGAAAGAGCTCAAGGGTCTGTCGAACTTCATTACGGACATCCGCAACTGCGACACCAAGGAGCAGGAGCAGGCCCGTGTTAATAAGGAGTTGGCGAACATCCGAGCCAAGTTCACCTCGACTGACAAGCTCACAGCGTATGATCTTAAGAAGTACGCATGGAAGCTCGTCTACATCCAGATGCTCGGGTATGATCTCGACGTCGGGCACATGGCAGTGATCAATATGACGGGCTCAAAGGTCTTCACCGTGAAGCAGGCGGGCTACCTCGCTGTCTCCCTCATTTTCAACGAGAGATCCGAAATCCTTCGTCTTATCATTGGCATGCTCAAGAACGACCTTCAGTCAAATAATGACCAGATCGTCTCCCTTGCCTTGCACTGCATTGCAAACATTGGTGGTAAGGAGTTTGCCGAGTCTCTCGCAACGGATGTCCAGCAGGTGCTTTTCTCGGCCCGGTCTCGCAGCATTGTCCGCAAGAAGGCTGCGCTTGCTCTCCTGCGCTTGTACCGCAAGAACCCCGATGTCATTCCTGACGAAGATACCTTCCCGCCAAAAATGCTCTCTTTGTTGGATGATAACAATATCGGTGTTCTTACATCGATCACATCGCTTCTCATTGGCGTCTGCTCCCACACCACCCGTGGCTTTGAAGTTGAGGCACCAATCAAGCTCTCGGCCATCTTGTATCGCCTCGTTTTCTTTGATGCGCAGAGCCCTCAAATCCGTTCTGTGTACAAGTACTACAACACGCTTTGCCCATGGCTTCAGGTCAAGGTCCTCAAGTTGCTTCAGTACTTCCCACCATCCAATGACACTGCATCGAACACGCGTCTGGCACAGTCTCTTAACAAGATCATTACGGGCACTCAGATGACTCGCAACGCGAACAAAAACAACGCCGATCACGCCATTTTGTTCGAGGCTGTCAAGCTGGTCATCCACCTCGCTCGCTTTGGCAACACGCAGCTCGCGGACATCACCGTTAAGACCCTATGGAACTTCATTCGTTCCACCGATCTTAACATGCGCTACCTCGGTTTGGAGACTATGGCAAAGATGACCCTCTTCACTGATGCGCTCCCCGCAATCCGTGCCCACCAGTCGCTCGTCATCAATCTCTTGAAGGACCCAGATGTTTCGCTTCGTAAGCGCGCCATCGATTTGCTCTTCGCTGTTTGTGATCGTAGCTCCGTTGAAGAAGTCGTAAACAACCTCCTCGACTTGCTTCGCATCGAGCAAGTCGAGTACCGTGAGGAGCTTGTCCTCAAGATCGCTATTCTCGCAGAGTCTTTTGCTCCCAGCCTTACCTGGTATGTTGACGTCGTCATTCAGCTTCTCTCTGCAGGCGGAGCATTCATCTCCGATGATATCTGGTATCGTGTCGTCCAGCTCGTTGCGAACAACGAGTCGCTTCAGGACTACGCATCTACTAAGTGTTTCGAGGTGCTCCGTGATCAGGCTGGCTTGCACGAGAACGGCATCAAACTGACATCTTACATCCTGGGTGAGTTCGGTCACACGATTCGTGATCCTACGATCACTGGTGAGGCAATTTTCAACGTCATGATGAACAAGTTCCGAACTGCTTCGTCTTCCACCCGCGGCCTAATGCTGACCTCTTTCGCCAAGATGTTTAACTCATACCCCGAGCTCGTTGGTCCCATCGTGAGCGTTTTCGAGTCCTGCAAGACTTCCATGGATCCTGAGCTTCAGCAACGTGCTGTTGAGTACCTAATGCTTTCTCGTAAGCCCGACCACATTGCTAAAGAGGTTCTTAACCTCATGCCACCATATCCAGAGAAGGAGAATACCCTCTTGCGCACGCTCCAGAAGAAGACCAAGTCATCTGCTGATCGCGATGTTTGGAGTCAGACGTCACCTGTCGCTGCATCTGCGTCTACCTTGAGCGGCGGAGCGACCCCCGAGGCCTCTGCTGAACCTGAAGCTGAACCTGAGGCTGTACCTGAGGCTGCTCAGGCACCACAACAAAACACCTCCTTGGATATCCTTGGATCCTTGCTTGGCACTTCGACCCCAGCTGCTACTCCTGCTGCACAGCCAGCTGCACCAGCAGCATCCATCGGCGGCCTCGCCAGCTTGCTAGATGTTGCCTCTGCTGCGCCAGCATCATCGGCTGCGCCTGCTGCATCTGCTGGTGGAAGTGGCCTGTTCGACATCTTCGGTGCTGCCGCTACTCCTGCGCCCGCAGCGGCCGACCCTGTTGTTCCGGCTGATGCTTATCCCAAGCAGCGTCCCACGCAGATCATCGATGTGCTTCGAGGAGAGTCCGAGATTATCTACCAATCCCCGGTGCTCTCTATCGCCTGCCGCACTCAGACAGATCCCACTGCTGCGCATACTGTACGTATGGCGCTTGTTGTCGCAAACGATGCATCCTACCCACTTCAGAACGTGGTTCTTGAGCCTCCCGGCCAACAAGAAATCTTGGCTACTGAGATCAAGCAGGACAGATTTGACACCATTGCGCCACAGTCTCAAGAGCGTTTCTTGATCAAATGGACCGCGCTCCGCCCATTCGAATCCCCACCGTTCATTGTGCTTCACTTCTCACACCCCGCTGGTCGTGAGAGCCTAACCCTTCGCGTTCCTGTTCTCATTGCGAACTTCTTTGCAAAGCGCATGCTCAGGGCAGAAGAGTTCAATGCCGGCTTCTCGAAGCTTGCAAGTCAGACAGTGAAGCGCTTCGAGCTGGGCACGACTATCACCCCGGAGAGCGTCAAGACCTTGCTTGAAAACTGTTTCCGAATGCACATTGTTGACGGTTGCGACAGCTTCCCTGGTAATGTTTATGCGGTCGGCCAGTTCACAGCACTCAAGCCCTCCGATGGATCCTCAGTTACTATTGTGACCTGCCTCAAGATCGAGACGCGCCCCAATGTTACGCAGATTCGTGTCACCTGTCACTCTGCTTACGCGCAAGTCGGCTCTGCGATTCTCAAGTGCATCCAACACGTCTTCAAGGGCACCCCTATCGAACAATAAGCGAGTGGGACGCATACATCAGTACGTGCTACTACTCGTCTGTAAGCAGCCCACACATACGATGCGATCGACACAACATGACATTCCAAAATACCACGCTCCACATTATCGCACAACTCATGACAATAATACATCACAGTCCCACAGTTCACTTTCCTTTTTACAAAAACTGTCTATCATACATAGTGGTTGTATGTACTGAAAGGAAGCCAGTCTTGCTAATTACAATATACGTATGGGTAAAAGAAAACGAAGCAAACATAACAAGGGCTCATTAGGTGTTAAACATGGCAGTTAATGAAACAAAACCTTCATCGTCGGGTTGTGTTTCGCAAGGTATGCTCTACTATGGCCTGCCCTCGAGTCTTTGTCGGCGATGCGGCCGAGTTGAGGCTTATCGATGAAAGATGACTATCTACACTTGACGAGGATACAAATTGCGTTCGAGGGCTTGATGGAATCTGAAGGTCACTTGTCGTCAGCACAGTCGTCGCTGATTTCGTGCTGGCGATTAGGCTCGCCAACTTCTGTTCCAGTTTTGCCATGTCACCACTTCGGGCAGCTTCGGAGAGCTGCGCATACTCGACGAAACGCAAGGCATTCTCAGCGCGCGCCCTTTCTAGCTCACGTTCAGCATTTCGCAGCTTCCTCTCTAATTCCCTATTCTTGGCCTTCTCGTCCTTAAGTTGGCAGAGTGTCTCTGCATAGAAACGCTGGCCCAGAAGATTCGTCGCGGGAGTAATATTTGCATATGTCAAGACCTGAACTAAATGGCTAATGAAAACATTGTCCACGTCTGTTAGCGTCAGTGGGGTATACTTGGGATGATTTGATGACTCGACATGTTCCTCCTCCAGGGCGTCCTCTGTAGCAACATCTTCAAGCATGCCAGTATGATCTAGGAGCACTCCTTCACCGACCACGTCGTGACTGATAGCTTGGGTGTTAGGTATGGCAGCAGAGGGATGCACAGGCGAGGTTGCAAGAGGACGGCTAGATTTGCTTCCTTGAACGGGTTGTGTTCGTCGCATGGGGCTAGTCTGTGGACTCATTTTGGATTCACATACATCGATCTCCACTCTCCTTACCATATCAACAATTGCTGCACCATAAATGAGGTTCTCTAATTTCTCGTTCATCTCACGCAGCTGCTTACTCCGATGACAATCTTCGACCAAATGGTTCTGGGACTCAAGCAACATTCTATACTTGTAGTTTTCGTTCACAGTGCGTGCGGCATGCGTAACCACCTCGACTGCGAGTTTCGGAACCTCTGACAAGTGCGAAACAAGCATACTTTCCACCTTGGATGGTTGTTGGGCGTGGGCTATCTCGGTCGTCATTTTTGCTTCCTCAGGCTGTGACAAGGTAGAGGCTTCAGGCGCCGATTCCTGCATCTCGGACACAGTGCGCTCAAGTTCATCAACCTTACCGCTCAACTTCTGTGTGGCCGCCAACGTTGCATCCGCTGCCTGAGGCCCGCGGCTTGCATCTGCATCGACCAAGAGTTGAATACGTTCTGCGACGGAAGCTAGGGTGATTTCCCTCGTCGAACGTGCTCCAGACACGTGGTCCACAAGCACACTGGACGTAGGATGCAAGTCACCCATCACTATTCGCTTAGTTCTCCTTTGCTCTTCATTTGCGACGGGCGCTTCGCCGGTGTCCTCGCTCTCGCTCGAGTTCTGTCCTTCGAGATTCTTTGCACTGGGGGATGCGGTACGTTCCGAAGCACCCCTCTTCACTCCCTGTGCTGATGGCTTCTCAGTAGCATTTTTGGTCACAGCCTTCTTGGCAGTGTGTGTTGGTTTTGGAGCATGTACCGTGCCCACTCGTGCGACCGGCTCATCACCCATGACCGTGGCGGAAGTCACACTCCGATGCGCGCCAACTGGAGTCTGAGCACCGGGCTCGGCGAGATGGCGATGCTGGTCCACAGGCTGAGCAGCGCCCGCCGTGAGTGTCGCGAGAGGCTTCCGCGCCTTCGACATGCGTCGCTAGACTAGGGGTGGGTCATAGGCCGTGCGTACTGCGCCGTAAGACATCATTCCTATGTTAACAAAAAAGGGCGCGCTTTGGGTCTTTGGTTCGTAGGGACTCATAGCTACGATGGTTGGGGTATCCTCACACTTTTTACTGGAGCAAATGTTGTTACCACGCAAAACCTAATCTAACACCAAGTTTCTCACCCGGATCACATCATGCAACACGCCATTTGCGCTTTCAGTAAATCAACACTGCACTGAGAAATTAGGGCGCGAAATTCGAATTTCAAAATTCCCGGGCCAGGACGGAACCCGCGGTGCAGGACTGAGGCGGGAAAGCGCTGAGGGCGCGCACTGGACTCTCGACTGCGCGCAACCTCGAGGATGAAGTATGAGGTGAGCAGCATCACCTCAGTGCATCAGCAGTGACTGAGGTTGGGTTTCTAGAGTTCCCTTTCGGGTTTCAAGCGGATGAGGACGACATGCAGATCGTGTCGGCATGTGTTCCATGGGAGACATGATATGAGAGACATCGACTGGGGTGGATGGTGATGCACGAAACGGAAATTAGATCAATAATTTATTCAAAATGGGGAAGTTGCGAAATCCTAAGAGCCCACAGGGGTATACAAGGTTCAAAGTCATTCGAGCCAAAACTAGAAGAGTGCCTCACGACTAAGAAGTCGTTCAAGTTGCCGCTCCTGCGCCACCTCAATCTCACTGCGCCTGCTTTGTAAGCGGACTGAGGGCGTGGTGTCCGATGGAGGTGAAGAGGAGGCTAGCGAAGCATCTCCAAGCTGCGAATGACAGTCTCCAGCCAAAGATTCACCAGATTTTGGCACATCGCCCACCGGCGGCCGGCTACTTTCATTGGGTTCATGATGACTCACAGCTTGGATCGATTCCGCAGCACATGGGCTGCTGGGTGTTTCCAGGTTCAACACCTGAGGATGTAGGGTGGGTTCGCGGCCAGATGACGATTCAGAGTCATCAATCCCGGGTGTCAGGATTCCTTCAAGGCTGTTAGTCGCGACAGGCTTACTTGATGGCAGTCTCCCGAGTATCTCATCCTCAAGTTTAAACAGACCTTCGAGTTCTGGGATGGTTGTAGGAAGACCTTTCAGATCGGATTCTGAATGAGTATACCCTTCGGGCGTCTCATCCCCAGATGCTGCTGGATCTTTCTCCACCTCAGGCGTATGCCTCTCGAGGACACGCTTCAACGTTGCGATTCGGCGCTGCACGAGCTGTTGAATGAGCGAAACAGCAGGACCACCTGGTGGCTTGGCATCTTGTTTCGAATTAATTGTTTCTCGCAGCGACAAGAGAGTAAGCTTCAAGCTCAAGTCATTCTGCACAAGCAGTGCTCGAAGTGCGCGGTCCAGCGCTGTCGAGGCAAATTCGTTCAGTGCACCCAGCGAGAAAGTTAACAGAGACGGGAGCGGCGGCAAGCGATATGTGTCGAGCTCAGCATTCGCGGCGGCGAGAACCGCGCTCGCCGATAATAGACCTGATTGTCTGGCGGAGTTCAGGTGGGCCGGATACATTGAGCTAAATGAGGTCGTCAGAACTGACTGCTGCCGTGTAAGGTTGGGAAGACCGGGTGACATCGAGGCGAATTGGTTCGAAAGCGAAGTGCTCAGTGCTACAGTAAGCTGCTCCGCTAATGCGAGTTCGTGTTGAGCATTAGCAGTGAGGAAGGTCGTTGCAAAGAGACCAACAACCGGAGAATCGATGCTCTGACGTTCCGGTGCACTTGGCGAAGCCAGGGCATTCGAGTTGAAAGTGTTAATTGGTACGGGTGAAGGAAGCGGGGATAAGGCCGCCAAGGCGAGGCGCAAAGGTCTTGCCGCGCAGTAGGATAGGTCCGAACTTCTTGGAGAGAGAGATGAGCCACCTGAGTCGTGTAACGATGCAAGATTATGCATGAGCATCTCAGGGGAGGATACCTGACTTCCTCGCCTGCCATTCGACTTGCTGGTCTTTGGCAGCATGGTCCTCGATAGTTGACTTGAAAGTATCCAACATAAAATCAGTTGTCGGCGAACAGCGTCTAACCAAGGGAAGGACCTAAGCTGATGCTCTGCAAAACTACTCTGAGTTGCACGTGAAACCAGTTTCTTCAAATCGTGACTAGATAGGAGCAGGCGCTGCGCCTCTGGATGAGCTACAACCGGCTGACATAAGGTAGGCGTGGGTCCCTCACGCTCTACACTTCTTAGGGCCAATGGAGCACTCATTAGTTTGTGCCAGGCTGCACCCAAAGGATTTAGGACCCTAGACACATGCGTAAGGTTCATTTGCGGATCGATCCACTGGAGCTGAGCGCATATGGCTGCGGTTCCAGTGTCCTTCGGGAAGAGTGATGGGTCACCTAGGGGCCATAAGGCATCCCTGGAGTACAAGCTGTGGATGGGGCGTGCCTCAGAAGATTGTCCAAAGTTCGCCGGATCATAGCATAAGAAAGGGGAACTTACCAGTCCCGCACTAGTGATGCACCTGGCTGTAATGTTTTGCCACTCATGACGATCGGAACCAACAGGCTGGAACTGGTTGCTTTGGTGCACGATCAAGGCCTGTAGGTTCTCTGGCCCAGAGCGCCCTTGAGATTGCTCAGATGGTGTTGATGCTACGAGTTGGGAATGTGCGTGCTGCGTTGAGAGTCGTTGAAGATCTGCAAACAGTTCAGGCATGGGTCCTGCCAGTGTGCGCTGACCACTGGTTCCAGCGACTGGGTTAAAAACCTCATCTATGCTCGATGCTAAGGCGTGCAAAGGCTCAACACTCATGGAGTCGACGGATTCACGCACTTGGCTGAGCTGAGTATCAACACCCAATGACAACATCAGCCGCGCGACACTCGTAACAAGTTCCTCATACTGTGGCAGGGGCGTAGCAATAATCGATGTCGCATGCGCTGCAGCATCATCGCTGCTATCTGACGTTGCCGGGTCATCCCCAAGTTGTCTTCTCAAGGCCTTGGGTGTAGCGTCGTCACACACGGATATTGTTGGAGTGTTGTCGGATGAGCTCCTAGGCGCATTCATGAGGAAAACTGCCTCACGTAACAAGCGTTGGGCGAACTCTTGTCTGATCTGATCCTTTCGATGAATTATGGCAGTCTTCATCCACAGTTTCTCAATGTCGTCAAACAACGACTGTGTGGGGAAACTCTCGGGAAGTTGAGACTGGGTGGGACTGGTGTTGCGTCTGCAGCGCTGAGTGGCTCCACCAGTGTCCTGAGGAGATAAACTCTCAACATCAGCGGGATCGGAGTCCGTACTCTCATCAATGCTATCGTCGCTGCCATTAACATCATCGTCGCTCAACTCAGAATCCGAGTCATCTTCTGATATGCAGTTGATCGCAGTCTCAGCGTCATCTACGGATGTGCGGTTCTTCGCCTGTGCACGAACTGCATAGTTCCACTGAGTATGCTTGCCATCAGAGCTTTCCTGGACAAACTCGGCAGAGAATGGGGTCTTCGAGGTGCTCTGAAGGTCCAATGCAATGGCATTGAGCACGGATGCGATTGCACTCGTGGTCTCCATCGCTTCGTCATTGGCATTTGCAGTTTCACTCGCCCACATGAGCTCGCTCGCACAAGCATTTACTTCTTGAAGTAGTGTGGATGACAAGATCTGGGAGTAGAACAGCGGGGAGCCTCTATTACCCGACATGATCACTTGCGATTTTGCGAGGGCACTGAGTGCGGTTCCAAGCGTATGAACCGTAGCAAGCCGCTTACCTCGGGCAGCAACGACCCGAGCTCGTGCTGCCGATAGTTCACGTCCAACTGCGGCGAGTTCGATCGCAGCATTCTTCCAGTCCATCGCAAACTTCCGGATCCCAGTCGAGGCGACACGAGCGAGCTCCGTCATACGGATGGCGAGTTGGGCTGCCTTTGCCACAGTTCTCTCGTCGACATGGGATACATTCGTACTCATAGACTTGAGAATCCGACGGTATTGGGTCCGGGCCGACACATGAGCGGCTCGTCTCAATGCCTTCCCAAGTTGTGCTGCGGATGTCTCGACCTCTGCACGCTTTGTTCGCAAATCTTTCTCCAGTTGATCCCGTTGTTGAAGCGCAGTGTGGAGTTCAGTGCGAACCTCCACCATGGACATGCGGAATCTTCTCAGCGAGGCTGCGACTTGAGCCGCAGCGAGAACTGGGACACGAATACTAGAGCTGATCTGAGCCAGGGTGTTCGTCAGCGTGTACACAGCGCAGCGGGCTTTCAACGGATGTAGTAAATGACCACCCCCTTCGGTGAGCGGCTTGCCAGACTGCAGATCACCTGCCGCAGCTTTACAGATGGACGCTGCATGACTCGCCTCTTGGGCTAGATGTTGAAGGCTGCGCTCGAATTCACGCTCACTTTCAACATCGAAGGTTTGAGTACTTTGTTGCATCTTCAGCAAGCGCTCTTGCAACGCTACCAACTCCTCATTAGGTTGCGCTAGCATGCTCTGGAACACACTCTGCATTCTTTCCACAACTGAGGTAATGTCAGACATCTCGCTACCTAGTGTGTGAATCAAGTCCAAACTGACCCGCAGGGTCTGGAGAACGGACTCAAGAGAGGGACAGTTCTCGATTATTTGGGTCAGCTCGTCTGTGCACTTGGAGAAGTTGCTGTCGCTATCAGCGATAATGCTGCTCGAGGTGAGAGGGGTTCCATTTTCGCGATGGCTGCGGATTGTGTCAACAAGCCGTTGTGCATCCGTGAGGATAGCGTTCAGCACCGGTTCTGCACGTAAGAGGCCATTCTTCAGCTCGAGGAAGCCTGGAAAACGTGCGCGCTCAGCATCTTGCAGTTGTTGTCTTTCCAATGCAGCTTCACGCTCACGCTCCAAGGCAGTTTTGAGCTGATCTATTTGTTTTTCAGCTACACTTAGGCGAAGGACCATATCATCACGCACCGATGATTGAGTCATGCCAACAAGCACAGCAGTCTTTCCTGCAGCAAATAAACGGTCATGCTCTTCACGTTGCATGCGTTCGAGCTCAGCTCGCAGGTGAGCGCACTCACTTTTGGTTTGTGCTAATTCTGTGCGAGCGTTGGATAGCGCCTTCTGTGACTCCAATAGCTCCATTCTAAATCGATTACGCTCAGCTTCCAATGCACTTGCGCTGAATCCATCTATCGGTGGGCGACTATCTATGTCGCCAGACATTGCACCTGTCAAGGAGTTCAGCTGCATTCCGCTCTTCAAGGTTGCGATTTGCGTTAACGCATTAAACAGCTCTTCCCGCGTCACTGCATGCGCGGTCTTTGCTGCGGAGACAGCCTTTGTCTCCGCTGTCAGATTGGCCTTTACGGTAGCCAGTTCAGAGGTCAAGCTCTTCTCCTTTTCGGTAAGCTGATCAATTAAATCTTGCCGAGCCTCGCTCTGGGCTTTCGCTTCCGCGAGCTGTGTTTGTAGCGACAAGATTGTGTTTTCAGCTTGCGTCAGCGCCTCCTCCTTCGATGTGAGCTCCGCACGCTTGTCCAGGGCTTCCACGCGAGATGCTCTAAGTTTCTGTGTGATAAGCTCCAGGTCACTTTCAGTGCTCTTCAGCTGTTCTGACTTTGCGATCAATTGGCGCTCAAGGCGCACTTTCTCGCTACTTAAGTGAGAGATCGTCTCCTTCAACGCTTGAATTTCGCTTTGTAGGCGCGCATTCGACTGTTGCAATTCATTCAAATGCTCTTCGTTTTCAGTCAGCTTTGCCTCGAGAGCAAGGATGTTCTCTACGGCGCGAGAGAGAGCCTCGGGAACATGTTTTGCGATTTCGGGGGAGAGGGGACCCGCAGGTGCGGGACTCGGAACTCGTGATACTAACTGAGAGGAGTGAGCAGGGCTAGCAGGGAAATCTCGTGTCTCATGCGGAATTGCCATGGAAGTATCCTCGAGGAGAGCAGGGCCCGACGCAGCAAAACCAGACTTCTTCCGTGGCGATTTGGGATCGGCTCGCGACTCTTGGAAAAGAAAGCCACTTGCCGTCCGTCGATGCCTTGAAATCGGGGCCGGCTCGGGCTCAAAAACCTCTTTGGTATTGACATGTAACCCAGCCGTTGCATGACTAGCATGACTCCCTCCAACACTTGATGTTTCAACATTGCGACTTTGAGCCGACCCATTAGACTGTGTGTCAAATCGATCATGTATCTCTACTTGAGATTGCTTAGAGGGCAAGGGGGGCTGCTGGTGTTGCTGCACAATCGTACTCACCCTTCTCAGAAGCTCAACTGTCTGGGTGACTTCAGATGTCTTCGTCAGACCCGTCCGTGACGGTCGATGCGCTGGCAGGACGGTAGCAGGATGGATTGCTGGTTTGAGCTCTGGCGATGTAGCTGAGGGCTCGACAACAACAGAAAGCGTGGCTATGGGTCGCGAAGATTGCTGAGTACCTGGCTGAGGTGATGTGGCTTCATCAGCGAGCACACGCGCAGTTGCCGCTTCTCGTTCCACTGAGGAGACATGATGCCGCAGGCGCTCCTGTTCGGAGCCCACTGATGCGTCGGTCAGGCGCTTATCCAGCATCGGCTCAGTCCTCTCGCTTGTGTCTTTAGACTCCAAAGAAGGATCCTCAGCCTGTCTTCTCAAAGTATGTGTCAAGTCATGTGCCAAAACCGATGTTGAATCTGGGGAAGTCTCGTCGGGCAATAAAGATGGGGCAATACTGGAGCGCATGCTCGAGTTTTCAGGTCCACAAACGGTAGTAGTAGAAGTAGAGTCCTCTGCGTTAGGGAGCTGTGTGTTAGATTCCGAAGGGGCTACTGCCAGTGTCAGGACACTACCAGTCATTTGTGGATCTTCCAGCGTTGTTGGAAGAGTGCTAGACTTATTGGCTTTTCCACTAGAGAACATCTCGAGTGCAGTCATTGCGGACATACTCCTTCCATGACGGCCTTTTCTCGGCGAGCCACCGGCCGCTGAATTCGGAGTTCGCGAACCAGAAGACGCCAACTCCACATTGTCGTTATTATCCGGCTTATTATCACGTGATAGGCTTGGCTGAGCATCCATGCTCTGAGGTTCCATGCCCCTGAGCCATTGCCTTGTAAAATCCATCAATCGAGTCTTCCGATCCACAGGGGTTTCCTGAGAGCGCAACCATTGGACGATTTCCTGAAGATACTGTTTCTCGCTCATCGGCAGCGCGTGAATAGTCTCTGCCAATATACTCTGCAGCCGAATCGTTGCGGTCCGGTTGGTGCGGAGCTTATGCCGGAGTTTCCTGATTATTTTCAGACTGGATGTGTTGGTGGATATCGAAGAATCGTCGGGAGTTGGCGCGGAGGTTGGTTCAGCATGCCTTTCTGGAACCACTGGTTGATGTTTGCGCTTCGCGGATCCTGATTCCTGATCGGATAGCTCATGTTCGCTCGACCCAAACGATACACTATCATCGGCCATCTCTTCATCAGAGTCCTGACTTGAGTCTTCACCGGATCCACCTCCGACCATTGCCTGAGGTTCACTTGCGGTATCCAATATGCCATCACGAGCTGCGGCTGGTTCAGGCTCGGCCAATGAAGCTCTGCCTTCGGCACGAGACTTGAGGCTCTCGGCTACTGTGGATCCCCTATGGACTGCAGTGGGCGATTCGGCATCTTCCTTCTCTGCTGGAGAACTGCTGGAAACCTCTGCAGACTGATTGACACTCGACCTTAATACGGAGGAGGAGGGATGCGATCGTGAAGTAATTGTGGTCACGCTCGTCGGTGTGTGTTTTAGAATTGATTTTGTGGAGTCCCGTTTGCCTGAACGAATCACGTCGATGAGCGCCGCTCGGACGAAATCTGAGCATTCGTTCTGGAGCGCTTTATCAACAGCCCGCAGGAGTCGCGAGATGATAAGCCCTTCAACGTCTTCCTTGTCTCCCAAAACTTCATCACTCTGTGCCACAGACATATTCGATGCTGTTTCGACAATCGCCTGCGCTGCTTCCATTCCGAGGATCGGACTGAGGAACTCTGCGGTTTGTGTCATGAAGCGAGAGGTCGCGGCGCCACATCGGTCAAGTGCGGAGTTGCACATACTAAGTAGTGCTTGCGATGCCTGGTGAATAAGCCTATGTTCCTTTGGTGATTCCGTCATCAGGCCTTTGCCGGTCGACAGGTTGCAGGTAAGCGTAAGCCGCTGGATGTGTGTTTCGACCGCATGAATAAATTTTCGCTCTCGAGCACGTGCCGCAAGCCAAAACTTGGTTCGCATTTTGCACAGCCGCACTATCTGTTGCAGCACTGTCTTGAGATGATCAATCGTCGCCAGAAGGATATCAGTCTCGTTATACTCGGCCAAAGGATATGCACCTAGTGAACTCGAGTCAGGTCCTAATGCGAACGTCCTGACGCTTAGCTTGTCAGTAGTGGGCCAACTCTCGACCGGCTTTGAATGCGGTTGACCAATTTGCGATTGACGGTGTTGAGTCGACAGACGTGGAAGTGGTGCCAGCACAGGAGGTGCCGAATTCACTGGTGGGTTTTGACCGTCATGAGTCTCGGTTCTACCGCTTCCTAGGCGCCGAATGGATTGCTGACCAGAACGTGTATCCGCAGGTAGTGAGGTGACACCTCCGCTAGGGCAAGCATTCAAGTTATCACGAGGCGTTTTGCTCATCTGGGCGATTGTGTCTGGGATCTGTGATGGTTGAAATTTGGTCGTGGGCATGGGATCCGCAGTATGGCCAGGCAGCGGACTTGGGAGACCGTGGCGCGAGATCCTAGCCTCGAAGGCTGCCGCGGTTGCCATGTCCAGCCTACGGTACTCATCCTTGGGAAACATGTCCTCTCGGTGAAGTCCTGTGGGATTCACTGGGACATATGCACGAACATCGAGTTTCTTTGCGGCCTCGAACGGATCCTCGTCTGAGTATATGTGGGGCAATTCAATGCGTGTGGTCACACGCCTGCTTCCTAGTGCTGATGCCAGTCTTTGCTCGCGGAGACTAGATTGCGTGCTACAAAACGTCTGGAAGGCTCCTAAATCCACGGTTTGTCCCCTGGTATCGGCGCTTATCTGGTCATGCGGAGCAGCTGATGGACTATCCCGCGCACTGGGAGCTCGGGGCTGCCCTAGAGACGAGGGTGCACCCAGGCCCTGCTGCCGAGTCGCTTGGTGAGCCTGCCGTCTCGTGTGGCTGGACCTCATTTCCCCACGAGGAAAGCGACGGGCTTGAGCTAACACGAAGGGTGGTGATGTGATCGGTTTGAATACGTCGAAGTGCAAATGATATTGCTATATCACCGCCTTGTACCCTTGCCGTACCTATGAATCTGACTAGACTGCCTGGTTTCGGTTACGACGCTGTCATAATCTGTCTGTCGAGGTTTTGCGCTGCTCAGGGATAATACCTTGGAGAGTGAGGAGAGCTTTGGACTTGAATCAGCGGGGACGAGCTAATGGTTCGATTTTCTGCGCCACAGCACTGAGTCAGTGCTAGATTCTCGACTCGCGAAAAAGAAAAATAAGCATTCGGACAGAAAGGAGGCTGAAGTGGGGAGAGGGGTTCATGACCATTCAAGAGGCGTAGAGCGCACGATGAGCAACTAACTCAGGGTTGAATGGGTCAATCAGACTAAAAACAAGGTCTTGGGGGGCTGTATGGGGGCATTGGTGTAACAACGATTCGTATTATACAGGCAAGCTCTACTGTGGCTCGCTCTTTCACTATTAAGTCCATGACCGCTCGCAGTATAACATGGGCGGCTCAGGTTCACAGAAAGCACTGTCTAGGGGAGCATAGGATTCGAGCTGCTACTATTACTGTGGTTGTTGCTGTTGCTGCATTAACGCCATGTCAAATTGCCCTGACTGTGGCAGGGGCTGGAACTGTGGAAGCTGCTGGAGTTGCTGTAGCTGCTGAAGCTGTTGGAGTTGTTGTTGCTGCTGTAGCATTTGTTGCTGCTGTTGTTGCTGCTGCTGCAGCAGTTGCAAGTGGTATGCTTTCATATATTGGGCTTGCTGCATGCGCAGATGCGCATTGGGGGTCATGGATACGAGTTCCGATTCAACGTCTGGGAGCCCGCCGCTCGCAGTTGTAGTACTTGAAGCCATCCCAGCAATATTGGGGTTGCTATTGCTCGGTAGGATGTGAGGACGCGTCGGCGGAGCAGACGGCTTATTTTGTTGCCCCGGCTGAGCGCCGTCGTACGACGCTCCTGCAAGGGCTGGAACGACAGGGATGGTCGAGTCTGCTGAGGAAGCAGGAGCCGTTGTACCTGTGGTGGAAGGTACCTGAGTCGGAACATTGGGGAAATACGTGGAAATGACGTTTCCAGTGAGGCCCTCTGGCTTTAGATGCATGGGTGTGGGACCACCAGGCAGAGCGTCAGCATCGCTAAATGTTCGGCGCCGCGTTGCATTCCCATGAGTCGGCATGCTTTCTCGGTCTCCAACTGGAAACGACGCAAGCGTTGGGGTAACCGCTGCGCCACTTTGCGGGTTCCCGCCAAACAGCTGTGGGAGTTGGTTCTGTGGAGTTGGATTTAACACATTCAGTTGTTGAGAAGACACGCTTCTCGTCGAGGGTGATGGCGCAAGTGTCGTTCGAGCATTTTGCTGTTGAAGCTGTTGCATTTGCAGAGCTTGCTGAGTCGACTGTTGCGCTTCGAGAAGCTGCTGCTGGATCTGTTGCATCAGCTGCACTTGCTGAAGGAGGACTTGCTGTTGCTGCTGGGCTTGCTGCTGCTGTTGTTGTGGGATTTGCGGACGGGGCAGTGATGTACTACCAAGTCGAAATGAGTTAATAACCGGGGGCTGTTGAGACAGGAACGCGAGCGGATTTGACGTGGTGATCTGACCTTGAGCACACCCTATAGAATTGGTCGGATTCTCGGATGTCGTGCTCTTCGTATCTGAGGCCCGAGAGTCATCTCCACTTGACATCTTAGTCGTCACCCGTTCCATTTGACCTGCATGAACATTTGTCGCATGGGAGGTATTAGCCATGAAATCTGACGAATCTGGATCACCCGTGAATCCTTCTCCAGCTTCGGACACAATCACCGAGACGCCCTCTTGGATAGGTGCAATATCTCCAGGATGCGCGATCTGTCGCACGTATGTTGGCTGATTGGAAGTTACAGTCTGTGGGGCAGTTGGTTGCGGTTGCATGCCCTGCTGGTGCTGAGCTGTTAGTGGTTGTTGTTGCTGCTGTTGTTGCGGTTGTTGCTGCTGCTGGGACTGTGGTTGTGCTTGAAGAAGTTGCTGAGGTAACGCTAACGACTGAGGCTGCACCTGAGGCTGAATTGGCATTTGTTGTGCAAGCTGGTGGGGTTGCAGTTGGCTGTGCATTTGTACTTGGACCATCTGGGCATTCGAAGCGGACGCTCCATATTGAGCATATTGAGTGGGCTGACTCGGCTGAAGTTGGGGTTGTGACAAACCGCTTGGGACTTGTTGTTGCTGTTGTTGCTGCTGTTGTTGCTGCTGTTGTTGTTGCTGTTGTTGTTGTTGCTGCTGCTGCTGCTGGTGATATTGCACTTGCTGCTGCTGAGGCAGAGGCTGCGGTACTTGTTGTCTCTGTCCCGGTTGCACGGGTAGCGACTGCTGAGCGCCAACCTGATAATACAAAGATTCTGGTGACCCCTGAACCCCAGGTTGCATTTGTGGCAACTGATGAGCTTGCATTGGTTGCATCAATGAAGGCTGTTGCATCACGGGCGGTTGCTGATGTTGTTGTTGTTGCTGTTGCTGTTGCGGCTGCTGCTGCGGTGGCGACTGTTGTTGAGCTCCGACATACAATTGAGTTGGCTGTACAACTTGTGGAACATACTGCCCTTGAGGACCTTGCCCTTGATGAGTTGTCTGGGAATTGGAGCCTAAGAGCGATGCGGGCTGCGGAGTGTGCGAGTAGACCTGGTGTAGCGAGGCGACACTAGCTGTGGTACTTGGTGGGATGCCCTGCGGTACTGTCTGTAACGAGGCAGTCGACATCGTCCTTCCTTGATGAGTCGGCAGCGTGCCCTGATACATTGAGTGTGGTTGAACATATCCCTGGGCCTGCAACGTCTGCCCAGCTGTGACAGCTGCTGGGGACTGTAGTTGTGTTCCGCTGTAGTATGGGTTGGCAACACTAGCGATCGATTCGAAAGGCGGGTATGGAGGGCCACTACTAGACGTGCCAGTGTGAGAATAGGTCTGCTGGTGCTTGGGCGAAACTATAGTGGTACGCACGACCTGGGGTGAACCATGAAGGGCCTCAGGTTGCAATGTGTGGGATGGCTGCATAACTTGGTTCTGCAAAGTCGAGAGCGCATGATCTAGTCGATCGTGAAGCATCTGATTGTTGTTCAAGGCGATTAGCAAGCGTTCCTTTAGGCTAGCCTCCGCTGCCCTGGCCTCCTCAAGCTCCGTCTGCAGCTCGTTCGCCTGAAGTCGACTCCATCTCGTAATGGCTTGGAGCTTGAGGCGCGTTGCGTTGACCTGGGTGTCAAGCTCATCCAGAGTTTGGCCAAAGCCCCTCCATTGTTGACGAAGGCGCTGTTGTGCTTCTTGCGTGATATCCAGGACCTCACTCAGTTGACTTATAGCATGTATGATCATGCTGCTATATGTCAGTACACCGATATGTTGGGCTTGATCGTCTACGGAATCGATGAGGGGAGGTCGACCCATGCGGCTTGATGCGATCACCTGGGATTGCCCTCGAACATGAATAGTCATTCCCGAGGCAAGTGACTCAGGAAGACTTCGTGTCTGCAAATCATACGCCGAAGGCTGTCCCCTGGGGAGAACCTGACTCCTTCCCAAGGTGGCTTGGAATTCCTGTAATTGTGTCTCACTCGGCGTCGTATAAATCTGAGGCAACGCCGGATTTTGCTGCACACCTGGGGCAATCGTCTTGGAGTTGTGCGCCACGTTCAACACAGCTACCTGGGCCTTCGCTGCAGGCTCTGACTGCGTTTCGACATCATGATGAGCGGAGGGGGCAGATTCAGGAGGTTTTACGGTGGGCAGAGTGGGCTGCTCCACTTTGACGGTCTGGGCTCCCTGGGTCTGGCCTCCCTGGGTCTGGGCTGCCGGTGCAGCAAAGTGCGATTGATCGCGGTTCACCGGAACGGGGGCCAGAATAGATGCAGGTAGCTGGAGGCTGGGCGGGGCCGTGGTGTTGACAGGTGTCCCCGTGCTTGATCGAGGGGGAGTCATATGTGTTTGCGGTACATGTACATTCGAGCTCGATTCCACTGCACTGAGGGCACTGAGGGCGTGGGCTGACCTGGTACCATAGAAACCTGCGCCTGCCCCTGAGGAGCCGGCCCGACATTCGAAGTGAGCACTGATGGTAATGGAGTGTTGTGTGGAGGGTTGTGAGGGGAGGGTGG
>Ga0182741_1002656_pt1 | contig 20365 bp, 16 predicted proteins | sample eDN5th37CBELigOP_FD_128874 | JGI IMG/M metagenome (GOLD analysis project Ga0182741, IMG submission 128874) | Enriched Organic Plus compost microbial communities from Emeryville, California, USA - eDNA 5th pass 37_C BE-Lig OP (version 2) (version 2) ... | reverse complement strand
CGTCGTGGCGTGGAGCCTGGGGAGCGGACCCTGCTGTGGTTCGCTGTGCCGGGTTTCGCCGTGCCGATGGTGTTGCTGCTCGGCTACTCGTTGCTCGAGGACAACATGTACCTCGAGCGCTATCTGTCGTTCACGGTGCCAGCGATGGTGCTGCTGGTGGGCTGGGCCGCAGCCCGCGTTGCCACGCGCTGGTGGTCGATGCTGATCGTGCTGACGGCGGTCGCCGTCAGCGTCGCGCCGGCCTACGTGCAGCAGCGACAGCCGTTCGGCAAGCCAGGCGGGATGGACTACAGCGTGATCGCCGACCGGCTGGTCGAACGCTCCGAACCAGGCGACTGTGTTGCCTTCGAACCGCGCGTCTCGTGGGCACCCACGTCACTGCGCGCCGTCGTCGACGCCCGGCCCGACGCGGTGGAGGGACTCGACGACGTGGGGCTCGGATACGACGCCGTCGACCGCGTGAACCTGTGGTCGACCGACGCCCCGCCGCCGGAACTCGCCCGACGCGCGGCGACCCGATGCGAGGTGCTGTGGGTGATCGCCGACGGCGAGCGCGAGACCGGCTTCCGGGTGTGGCACCCGAACAACGTGTGGTGGCGGTTCGACCCCCACCGGTTCACCGAGACCGACACCTACCGGGAGCTCGAGGCCGTCGGTTTCCGGATCACCGACCGGGAGCCGATCCACCGTTCACAGCTCGTCCGGCTCGAACCGGCTCAGACCCAGTAGGCGACGCGCGAGCGGTAGTTGCGCAGCGCGAGCAGAGCGATACCCCAGCCGACGACGGTGATGATCAGGACGATGACCCAGTGGTAGAGCTGCTGGTCGCCGCCGAGCAGCGGGGTCCGCACGATGTCGAGGAAGTGGTAGAGCGGGTTGATCTCCGCGATCCGCGCCCGACCCTCGTTGCCGGTGCCCTCGAGCGTCTTCTCCGTCCAGATGATCGGCGTCATGAAGAACAACAGCTGGACGATGCTGCCGAGCAGCGGCGCGATGTCGCGGTAGCGCGTGGCGAGGATGCCGAACACCAGCGACACCCAGACCGCGTTGATCGCGATCAACGCCAGCGCCGGGATGGCGAGGAAGGCCGTCCAGTACAGCTGACGTGGGAAGAAGATGAAGATGCCGATGTAGATGACGATGTTGTGCGCGAACAGGATCATCTGCCGCCACACCAGCCGGTAGACATGCACGCTCAACGGCGTCGGCAGCTGTTTGATCAGGCCCTCGTTGGACATGAACACGTCCGCGCCCTCGAGGATCGACCCCTGGATCAGGTTCCAGATGATGAAGCCGAGCGCGACGTACGGCAGGAACTCCGGGACGTCGAGGTTGAACAGCGTGCCGTAGAGCACACCCATCGCGATCGCCGACACACCCGTGGCGATCGTGATCCAGAACGGACCGAGCACCGACCGGCGGTAGCGCTGCTTGATGTCCTGCCAGCCGAGCAGCAACCACAGTTCGCGGTGGTTGAAGCCTTCGCGCAGATCCTGGAACGCGCGCCGGAACGAGCGTGAGGACGACTCGATGGGTTCGTCGTCGACGGTGAGGGCATCAGACACGGGTCCCGAGCCTACCCGCGGCGCAAATGCGGCCTGCCGGGGCGCGGGGTGATCGGGACTCCCGACGGATGCGCAGGTCCTGTCGATCTGGCACGATTTTCTCGACGAGAACCGCACGCCCGTGTCGATTGCGGTCCGGTGCGGTATCCGGACCGGGGTACCACCGATCCGACCACCGAGGAGACGTCATGACGCTTGCTCTGCAGGGCTTGGACGAGATCCGCGCGGACCAGGAGAACTTCTACCGCGACCTGCACGCCCACCCGGAGTTGTCGCACCAGGAGTCGCGCACTGCCGCGGAGGTCGCCGCGCGGTTACGGGCCGCCGGGTGCGAGGTGCACACCGGTGTGGGTGGCACGGGTGTCGTCGGGGTCCTACAGCGAGGTGACGGGCCCGGAGTGCTGCTGCGCGCCGATATGGATGCCCTGCCGGTTCGGGAGGAGACCGGTCTGGACTACGCCAGTTCCGTGACCGCGACCGGCGCGGACGGCAACGCGACGCCTGTCATGCACGCCTGCGGGCACGACATGCACGTCGCATGTCTCGTCGGGGCGGTGGAGCTGTTGTCCCGCGCCGGCGAGTGGTGTGGGCGGCTGGTCGCGGTGTTCCAGCCGGGGGAGGAGGTCGCCGACGGCGCTCGGCGCATGGTCGACGACGGGCTCGCCGGGATCGTCGGGAAGGTCGACGTGGCATTGTGCCAGCACGTCCTGGCCTTCCCGGCCGGGCTCGTGGGCACGCGCAGCGGGCCGACCCTCTCGGCCGCGGACAGCATGCGCATCACCGTTCACGGCCGCGGCGCGCACGGGTCGATGCCGCAGGCCTCCGTCGACCCGGTGGTCCTCGCCGCGATGATCGTCGTCCGGTTGCAGACGATCATCGCGCGGGAGACCCGGCCCGGCGAGCCTGCGGTACTGACCGTCGGCAGTATTCAGGCCGGGACGAAGAGCAACGTCATTCCGGACACGGCGACGATCCTGCTCAACCTCCGCACCTACGACTACGACGAGGACACCCGTCATGCGATCCTCACCGCTGTGAAGCGGATCGTCGTCGCCGAGTGCGACGCCTCCCGTTCGCCGCGACCACCCGAGTTCGAACTGTTCGACCAGTACCCGATGACGGACAACGACCCCGTGGTCACCGAGCGGGTCGCGGCGGCGTTCGCCGAGCACTTCGGGGACGGCGCGGGTGAACTTCCGTTGCAGACGGCCAGTGAGGACTTCAGCGTCATTCCCCGCGCGCTCGGCATTCCGTACACGTACTGGGGGATAGGTGGCACCGATCCCGAGCTCTACCGTCAGGCCGAAGTCGAGGGGCGCATCGCCGACGACGTGCCGGTCAACCACTCGTCAGCCCACCCTCGACGCCGGGACGGCTGCTCTGACTGTCGCTGCGCGGGCGTTCCTGGGGACTGCATGACGGACGGAGACGCGTGACTACCCAGAGCACGTTGCTGCTCGTACTCGATCTGCTCGGCACCTTCGCCTTCGCTGTCAACGGCGCCTTCACCGCCGTGCGGGTCGCGAGGATCGACATCGTCGGCGTGGTGACGCTCGGGATGGTGACCGCGCTCGGTGGCGGGATCATCCGCGACACCCTGATCGACGACCTTCCGCCCGCGACGTTCAGCGACTGGCGCTATCTCGCGGTGGCCGCTGCCGGAAGCCTTCTCGCTCTCTTCGGCCGCAAGCTGGAGCGATTGTCCAAGCCGATCACCGTGTTCGACGCCGCAGGCTTGAGTCTGTTCGCCGTCACCGGTGCGGGTAAGGCCCTCGATCTCGGGTTGGGTCCGGTGCAGGCGATCATCCTGGGCGCGATCACCGGGGTCGGGGGCGGCACGGTGCGCGACGTGTTGATCCGGCGGGTTCCGGTCGTGTTGAACAGCGAGTTGTATGCCATTCCTGCGCTGGTGGCCGCGACCGTCCTCGTCGTCTGCGAGAGTCTCGAGGTGCCCACGCCGCCCGCAGCGCTCGGGGCTGCGGCGTTGTGCTTCGTCATCCGAATGGTCGGGGTCCGTTACGATCTCGACGCGCCGCGTCCGCGGGGGTTCGACGACCCCGACCCACCGAAACCGGCCTGACCGAAACCGGTGTTGTTGTCGATCTTCGATGAGTTCTCGCAAACAACGCCGGACTCGATCGGCCGCGCGTCAGTCTCCGTCGCCGTCCGCAACCATCTGGCCCGAGTCGCCCAGCCACTCGTACAGTTCCGAAGCGGGTTGAATCTGCACCTGCTGTGTCTCGCCGATCCATGCGCTGGCAATGAGCGCGCCGAGGGTGATCGCGTACTTGTTGCGCCGGGGCTTCGACGCACGGGCCTCGACTTCGGGATCGATCTGCTGCAGCGAGGTGTCGAAGGGATGCAGGTCGTTCATATCCGCTCCTCGGGGCCGCTGAACTCAACTGCTGACCTGCATCGATCGTCGCATATCGGGGAGTTGCACGGAATCACTCGCGGGCTTCGCGTCCTGCATGACGGCGACGCCCGGGCGGGACGTGTCGGCCGTCTCGTCTATACAGTTCTGTTGGTCTCCTTCGAGCAGGACAAGGTGGTAGCGCCGAGTGATTACTGGTGACGTCAAGAGCAAGGTCGACGCGGTCTGGGACGCGTTCTGGACGGGCGGCATCTCGAACCCGCTCGAGGTGATGGAGCAGATCACGTATCTGCTGTTCATCCGGCGTCTGGACGACGAGCAGACCCGCGCGCTCAACAAGGCCAACATGCTCGGACGCGATCCGGAGGGCAACCCGTTCCCGATCGGCACCGACGAAGAGGGCCGCGACTACAACGACCTGCGCTGGTCGGTGTTCAAGAACATGCAGGCCGACGACATGTTCTACACCGTCGGCGAGCGCGTGTTCCCCTTCATCAAGAACATGCGCGGCGAGGAGTCGACGTACGCGCACTTCATGAAGGATGCGCGTCTGACGATCCCCAACGCCGCGATGCTGGTGCGGGTGGTGGATCGGCTCGACAAAGTGCCCATGGAGAACCGCGACACCAAGGGCGACATCTACGAGTACCTCCTCGCCAAGATCGCTAGCGCCGGCCAGAACGGGCAGTTCCGCACCCCGCGCCACATCATCCGGTTGATGGTGGAGATGACGCAGCCCAAGCCGGGCGACCGCATCGTCGACCCCGCCTCGGGTACGTGCGGCTTCCTCGTGGCTGCGTCGGAGTACATGCGCGAGAACCACGCCGACGAGATCAACTCGGGCGCGGGCCGCGAGCAGTTCCACCACGACATGTTCCACGGCTTCGACTTCGACAACACGATGCTGCGCATCGGCTCGATGAACATGCTGCTACACGGCATCGAACAGCCTGACGTGCGTTATCGGGATTCGCTGGCCGAAGCCAATACCGATGACGCGGGTGCCTATTCGCTGATCCTCGCCAATCCGCCGTTCGCCGGCAACCTCGATTACGAGAGCACCGCGAAGGATCTGCAGCAGATCGTCAAGACGAAGAAGACCGAACTGCTGTTCATGGCGCTGTTCCTGCGTCTGCTGCAGCCGGGCGGTCGTGCGGCGGTGATCGTGCCCGACGGCGTTCTGTTCAGTTCGTCGAAGGCGCACAAGACGTTGCGGAAGATTTTGGTCGAGGATCACAAGCTCGACGCTGTGGTGAAGTTGCCGTCGGGGGTGTTCAAGCCATATGCCGGTGTGTCGACGGCGATCCTGTTCTTCACGAAGACGGATTCGGGCGGCACGGACAACGTGTGGTTCTACGACGTGCAGTCCGACGGTTATTCGTTGGACGACAAGCGCACTCCGCTGCTCGACGAGAGCAAGCTCGGTGTACTCGCAGGCGAACTGGCCGACGATGACCACGCGAAGAACAACCTGCCGGATGTGTTGAAGCGCTGGTTCGATCGCAACGATGGTGAGTTGAACCGGTCGCGGACCGAACAGTCGTTCTGCGTATCCAAGGGCGATATCGCGGCACAGGACTACGACCTGTTGCTGAACCGCTACAAGGAAATCGTCCACGAAGAAGTGGAACACCGTGCACCCGAAGAGATCCTGGACGAGCTTGATCAGCTCGAGAAGGAGATAGTCGACGGCATGGCGCAGTTGCGGGGGATGCTGGCGGGGGGTGCGGCGTGAACTCGTGGCCCCATGTGCAGATCGGTGATCTCTGTAAGATCGTTGGCGGGGGCACGCCCAAGCGTGATATTGAAGCGTACTACGGGGGTGAGATTCCGTGGGTTACCCCGAAAGATATGAAGCAGTGGAACATCAAACGGTCAAAGGTTTCATTAACCGAACTCGGCTTACGGGAAAGCGCGGCGCGCTTGGTTCCTCTGGGGTCGGTGCTGGTTGTCGTCCGTTCAGGAGTGCTGAAGCACACGCTGCCAGTAGGAATTGCCCGTAATCCAGTTGCCATCAATCAGGACATGAAGGCGTTGATCTGTGGGCCACGGCTAAATTCAGATTATCTTGCCCATTATATCCGGGCGCAAGCGCCGGTTATCCTGAAGTGGGTCCGCGCGACAACTGCGGACAATTTTTCGATTGAGAAGTTGAAAGAGCTCAGCATCCCCCTTCCTCCGCTGGAGGAGCAGGAACGGATTGTCTCTATCCTTGACCACGCCGATACCCTCCGCGCCAAGCGCCGCGAAGCGATCGCCCACCTCGATGAACTGACCCAATCGATTTTCATCGACATGTTCGGTGATCCGGTTGTGAACAGGAAAGCGTTCCCGGTTGTACCCCTCACTCAAGTGGGGCACCTCTACAGTGGGGGGACGCCGTCGAAAGCCACGCCAGGCAATTGGGAGGGGTCCTTGCCGTGGTTCTCGCCGAAGGACCTTAAAAGGGATGATCTGTTCGATTCGCAGGACCACATCAACGAGCGGATCACAGAGCTCACATCGCTGAAGTTGATACCACCGAATACGGTGGTATTTGTTGTCAGAGGGATGATCTTAGCGCACTCCTTCCCCGTGTCCATTCTGCGCGTACAGGCAACTATCAACCAAGATATGAAAGCAGTTCTACCGAGTATTGATGTGACTTCCGACTTCCTCGCGCACAATTTGCGTGTACAGACGAACAACATCTTGGCGCAGGTATCCACGGCGGGTCACGGGACCAAAAGACTGGATTCTGATGGAATGTCACGAATTCCGGTCCTCCTTCCGCCAATCGAATTGCAACGCGAGTTCGATGCCCGGATCGAAATTATTCGACATTTGAGAACGCGGCATCAGGTCGCGCTCTCAAGCCTCGATATGTTGTTTTCGGCGTTGCAGGCACGCCTCTTCCGCGGTGCGTTGTGACGCCTCATGCGCCGCAGGGTCGTAGACGGTGACCAACTGCGGCTGGTCTACTGAGTGTGTTCACTCCTAAAGTTGTCGCGGTCGACGAGAGCTAATTTGAATAGCAAGGACAACAATGGCTTTGAACCCAGCAGCCTCGGAAGAGAACTTCCGCAGGCTTGAACGAGACGAAGAGATGTTCGCGGGGTCCATCGGCTTGATCTCGGCCTACCTCGAATGCGCGTTCCCTGATCCGGTGGCCGAAGAGGTCGAGCAGTGGACGCTCAGCTGCCTGCCGTCCACCAACCGCGGCGCGCGACTTTTCACTCTCAACATCGGCCCGATGGAAGTGCTGTTTGTCGAGCGGGCCGATGCTGTGGGCGACGATCTCACAGCAGGTTTCATGTCGCTGTACGTGTCTCGCTCGGCGCTCGAAGAGGAAGCTGGCGCGTCGATCGAGTCACTGGCGCAGGCTGTGACGGCGGTCGAGCTGGTGCCGAGTCGACTCGCATCGGCCGACGGGGACGCGGTCCGATTGGTTGCCGATCTCGCAGATGAAGTCGCTGCCGAAGAGCTCGACGTGCTCATCGGCAGTGGGCTCCCCATCCGCCGGTTGGCCGAGAAGCTGGTGGAAAAAGGGAAGGGTCCGTACGAGCAGTACCACAACCGATGGTTCGCTGCTGCCGTGCTCGAGGAGATCGAACGTAACGCTGAAGCCGAGAAGAGATAAGAGAAGCGGGCGCCCTTCGGGCGGCTGCGCCAACCGATCGGAGACCCTACGGGTCCCTGAGTCTTCGGCCCCTTCCCCAACGCTGCCCGGTCGCCATGTCCCGATAGACCGTCTCGGCCAGCACTTATGGCCCCACGTCGCAGAGGACGTGCGGCGTGTACTGGACCCGGTCGTTCGTGTCGACCCTCACGATCGGGTGCTCCACCACCAGCTGTGGAGACGAAGGATACTGGTGCCCAGTCGGTTTCGAACTCAGGGAATGTCGCCCGAGATTCGCAGCGTCGAGCGCTGACGTCGGACTGTGGGAGACGAGCGACGAATGCGCCCGATGTGCCTCGGTAACCGGAACGGCCCTCGTGCACGTCGATGCGCAAGAAACGACTCGAGCCCTCCGACCACGGTGGTCGAAGGGCGAACAGTCAGAACCTCAGTGAGGATCCTGGTGGCCAGGTGAAGCAGCGGCCGGCGACGGCCGATTGCTGGTGCACGCCTCTGGAGGGCGTGTGGATAGAATCCACCCCACGGTGCATGACAGGTCCAATCTGTCGTGTGCCTAGACCCCGGAGTGGTGTTCCCGCACCTTCCGGGGTCGACCTGTATTCAGGCCGGTGGAGGGATGATGGCACGGGGCTATATCCAAGGTCAACTCGAACGCGCGTTCGTCCCGAGGGTATTATCAACTTTTATATGGTCGGTCCTTATAAAGGCTGATAAATTCTGATACATGGACCCGGTGCTCAATCCGTTCAAGCCCGGCGCGGGTCTCCGCCCTCCGATTCTCGCAGGTAGAGACTCTCTTTTCGCCGACTTCGACGTGGTTCGGCGGAAGATCGCAGAGCTGGGCGAGGGAGATCGAAGCTGGATACTTACGGGGCTTCGCGGTGTTGGCAAGACCGTGCTCCTCGGCGAGCTCCAGCGGATCGCTCTCAACGAGGGATGGATCGTTGCCAAGTTCGAGGTCCGACGCGAGCATTCTTTCGCCGAAGAGTTGGCCACCGCTCTATTCAGCAGCTTGCGGACTGCGAGACGACAGGACAAAGAGGGGAAGCTGCACAACGCGCTGCGTGTATTCAAGTCGTTCACTCTGTCGATGAATCTGGGTGTGTTCGCGTTCGAGGCGGAGCTCGAACCCGCTGTGGGCTATGCAGCCTCCGGGCGCCTCTCGACAGACCTGACCGACCTGCTCGTCGAACTCGGCGAAGCAACGCGATCTGTCGGCATCGGTGTCTTGATTCTCGTCGACGAGCTGCAGGAAGCCGAAAGTTCCGAGATGGCAGCATTGAGTACCGCCATGCACCAGATCAACCAGACATCGCCGGTGCTGCCCGTGTTCTTGGTCGGTGCAGGTCTCCCGTCCCTGCCTTCCCAATTGGCATCGGCGAACAGCTACGCCGAACGGCTCTACCAGTTCCGCACGCTGTCCGTCCTCGGGGACCAGGATGCACGAGCTGCCCTGGTTCAACCCGTCATCGAACGGGACGTCTCCTGGGATGAAGACGCTCTCCGGATCGCGCTCGATGCCGCTACCGGCTATCCATACTTTCTGCAGGAAGTGGGAAAGGCTGTATGGAACAACGCACGAGGGCCGGTTTTCACGGTTGAGGATGCCGAGTATGGCACCGACGACGCCAGGCGTGAGGTGAATGCCGGTCTGTACCAATCACGGTGGGATCGAGCGACGCCCGCACAGAAGGACCTGTTGCGTGCGCTGGCGCAGGAAGGGGGAGGCGAGGGAGTCGCAGTCCGTCAGCTTGCCTCGGCAATGGGGAGGTCGAGCGCATCGGCTCTGTCGGTGCCGCGGGACGAACTGATCAAGAAGGGCCTTGTCTACGCTCCGGAACGAGGAGTACTGGCTTTTACCGTCCCGGGATTTCACGACTTCATCCTTCGCCAGGATTGACCGTCGTACCTTCGAGCTTCGGTACCTCGCCCGAGCGAAGGATACATCGCACAATTCGTGTATCGCCATGCAGCTCGGCCAGAGGTTCATCTCGTCAGCCGATGTGCCGTTAGGGTAAGGAGCCATGCGAACCAATGCGCAGGGTTGCACCGTCCAAGTTCATCTGTGGGACGGAATCCCGCATGGGATACGTGTCCTCAACCGTGTGGGCTGGGACGGGTACCTCGTCGAGGTTCCGCGAGATGAAGTCGACGCAGCACGTGCGATCGACAAGGTGACGCCAGTGCGCTATCGGTCTCATCCAGAGGGGCCGTAGCCAGGAGCAAGCAGAAGTGGTAGACACCTATCCGACTCCACCGAAGCCCATCAGCAGGACTGTGCAGAACGACGTCGATACATATATCGAGGCCGCCGTAACGATGTTCGGCCTCTGCGGCGTCGAACTTTTCGGCAACCCCCCTACAACGGAGCAGGCTACTCAACAGTGTGAGCGGCCGGCTCCGAAGCAGGATGGTCGCGCTTCCTCATCTGTCCCGGAGCGTACGACCGGCGTTTCCGCTGCCGGAGAGAAGCACAGTACGACGAAGACATGCAACTTCTCCTCCGCCTCGGGCTATTGAAACCGGGCCAGGTACTTCGTTTCCGCAGCCACGAAAAGGTTTGACGCACAATGCGATTGTGCAGTCGGACGGAACATTGAGGTTCCAGAACACTCGCTACCACTCGCCAACCGGTGCTGCCGATGCTGCGGCTGGAACCTCCAACAACGGCTGGCTTGTATGGCGTCTTGCGGATGGACGAAACCTTGATGCTCTGCGTGCCAAGGCTCGTAGAGAGATGAAGCGGAAGTAGCAGGCACGTCGAACGGATGGTCAGGATTGAAGCCGCACTTCGATCGGGAACTCCGCCAAGCAAACCTCTCCGGAGGTCAGCCGCAGATTTACGATCCCAGGTCGGCTGACGGTCAAGGACACTCGCCCCACCAGAGACCGCCTGACGATCGCGTCGTCCCAATCGGGAACCTCGGCGTCGAGAGTGCCATCGGCCTCAGTGTCACCTTCCTCGGAGTGGGCCTCGACGCGCAACTGGAGCAAGGTGTTCGCAACAATGGAACCGAAATCCACCACGGCGATCCATGCGGTAACGATTGTGGCTGGAAGGTGATCCACGGCGAAGTATGAAGGGCTGGAGCCGTGAGTGAACAAGAGACCTTCGGCAACACGGGCGGCATCTGCCGTAAAGAACGCTCGGACTGCTAGACCGGAAGTAATGTCGTCGGTGCCGACGGGCCGACCTTGGAACCGAAGGACCCCTCCTCCGCCGCCTGCCCCACCGGGCCACTGACCGTGACCGCCATCGAGATCGACCTCGACACCCTCTGGGAGCCTGGAAACTCCCACAATGGTCAGTACTCCGCCGTTGCCTCCACCACCCCCGGCGTACCCGCCCTCACCGCCGACTTTGAAGGTCGCGTTGCGGAAATCCATGTGCGTGGATCCGGATTCGTACAAGGTGGCCGAGAGTTGGAGTGCGGTCAAAAGACCTTCGGGCTCAGGTGGTTGGGGGGCTTGCCGGGCTGCTGTTTCGTGTTCACGCTTCAGGTTGTGTAGGTACTCGGCGGTGAACCTATCGAGATTGTTCTCATCGTCGATGACCGCATGATGCACCTTGCACATGATGATCAGGTTGTCGAACCCCTGACGTTCTTCATCGGTTTGACCCGCGTCGTACCGAGGTCCGCCGACGCTGTGAGCAGTGATGTGACATACCTCGGAGACGACCGTCCCAGTAGTGGTATCGACGATCTGAGTAGTGCATCCGGGAAACGCACAACGATTCATCGACAGGGCATAGAGCCTCTTGATCACCGGGTCCCGCGGACGGGTGGTTCTGCTGGCCATCAGGATTCAGATCCTCTCCGTCGAGTTCAGTTCACCAGAGACCATGTGCCGCAACGTTTGCTGGTGAAGGCAACATCGCTGGGCTGGATCGTCACAACCGCAGGTCCGCTCTCGTTACCGTTCGCGAGAATCTCACCGAATTCACCGCTGGTGCCGCTCGAACGCTGCCAGTAGCAGCGTGAACCGCCGCTGTTCCGGTAGGTGCCGGGATTGATGTCGACGCCTACCAGGAAGATGCCGTCGCCGTTGATGACGTTCTTTGCTGCCTCGCGCTCCTTCGGCAACAATTCCTGCTCGCGTCGTGAGAGATCGGCGCCCTTCTCGTCGAGGACCTTCCGCCTACTGTCGAGTGCCGCGTTCGAGGCCTCCTTCGCTTTTGCGAAATCTCGTTCGCGTTGTGCGATCTCCTCGTCGCGCTGGTCGGCGTCCTGCTCGCGCTGGTCCAGCGCAGCCGAACGACTGTCGAGAGGATCGGAACCCACAACGAAGCCGATTCCACCGCCAACGAGTAGTGCAGCGACGAGAGCGAGAATGGCCGGCCAACGTCGGCGCTTCCGAGGACTCACCGTCGTCGTTGCGGCAAGGTCGGCAGAGGGAGGGATGTACTCGGACAAGACGGTTTCCTGTCAACGTCGTTACTCCGCGGATACGGGGTGTTCCGTACGGAGTGCACTCGCCTGTACGAGAGCCGGACAGATTTGCACAACCCTCCGACAAGTTCGTGACGGCTCTCTACTTCCCGCGGGGAGCCGCAGGCGCGCGACCGTGAGGTAGCGAGATTCGCGTGTCGAAACGTGTGCTGGCGAGTCGGCGCTCGGCCAGCCCCACCAAGTCGAGAATCTCCCGCGCGATGTACCCGGTGGTACCGCGCTCGACGCTCTTGCGGGAGAGGATGCCGGCTTCGGCGAGTTCCTCCAAGGAAGCCCGTGCCGCCGGAAACGAGACTTCGAGAATCCTCTCCACCGTTCTCGATGTCAGAACTGGGGCCTCGGGGAGGCGATCCAGCAGTCGCGATGTAGCAGAACCTGCACGTGGTTCGGGACGCAATCCCCGTCCGGTGCGGAATGTGGTCAACCGCTCGGACCACGACGATCGAAGCTCTGCCACGTCGTCCGCCAGCTTTCGCGCCTGCTCGGTGGCGATGTGTGCGGCCTCGATGAAAAGGCTCAACCACGCGGAGACGCCCTCGATCGACTCGGATGCGGTGGCCTCACCGAGGTATCGGTACGCGGTGAGACCGTCGACGTATCGCTCGCTGAGGGTGGCCAGAACCAGGCTGATCGGAAGCACCGCGTCGGGTGAAAGCCCGCGTCGCGCGAGAACGGTGTGGATCAACGCGCGTCCGACCCGGCCGTTGCCGTCGGTGAACGGGTGGATCGTTTCGAACTGGGCGTGGATCAGACCCGCCTGCACCAACGGTCCGTGAAGCCCGCCGTTCAGGTACGCGACGAGATCCTCCATGAGGCCTGGCACCAGATCGGCAGCCGGAGGAACGAACTCGGCGTCCAACGGATGCCAGTTCGAGCCGCCGATCCAGTTCTGGACTCGACGTAATCCGTGATGCCGTTCATCGGGTAGGAGTGCGGCGTGGAGCGATTCGATGTCGCCGACTGTCACTGCCTCTGTGGAAACGAGTTCGCTCGAGGCACGGCGAAGGATCGTGATGTTGTTTGCGACGAGCCGTGCTTGCGCGCTGAATCCGCGCACGTCTTCGCTCTGGGCCAATTCGGCCAATGCCACTTGCTGAGGTGACGGTGCGATTCCTTCGATCATCGAACTTGCGATCGCCTCGGACCGCAGGAGCAAACGAGACAGAGCTGCCACGCCGGCCGCGCCCGGCCCGGTGCTGAGACTGCGGATCTCTCGCTCTGTGACCGCGGCTCGTGAGGTTACTTCCGGGGGTAACACCACCGCGCGGGTGACGAGGAGGTCCGGCTGGTAGGTCTCGTAGGTGCCACCGCGGCGATCGCGCGTTACCAGACCCGAGGCGAGGTCGGGCTCCCAAAAGTGCCTTCGGACGTCGGCCATAGCGGTGATATCCCTACATCGTGACGCGAGCTATCAAAGTTTGATGTATCAAAGTTTAACAGCGTGGGAGTTTGTTCAAGGTTGTGAACGGTGACGGTCTCGCAGAGCACTGTCGGATCTGCCGTGTAGCGTCACCCGGCTCGGCACCGATAGAGGCACGATGGGTCGAACAGGTGCGACCCGACTACAAGGAGGACCAGAGGGCATGGTGGGGAACTTCGACTTCCTTCAGGCCGAGTGGCCACAGCTGCACGCCGAGGCGAAGAAAGCCGAGCGCGACGCCCTGTTCGACCCTCGCACCACTTGTTTCTACGCACGCCGCACCGTCGAGCTCGTCGTCAAGTGGCTGTACCGAGTCGAAGAGATCCAGGTCCCCTACAAGAGCGATCTCGCAGCTCGCCTGCACGACCCGGTCTTCAAGACGGTCGTTCCTCCGCAGGTGCTTCCGAAGATGAATCTGATCCGGGAGTACGGCAACAAGGCCGTTCACGAAGCCAAACCGGTTTCGCAGGATGTCGGTCGCCGAGTACTCGCCGAGCTCTTCCACATCCTGTCGTGGCTCGCGCGCACCTATGCCACTCAGCCCAGCAGCAAACCGGCCCCGACCGCGCAGTTCGACCCGGCACGACTTCCCAAGCCCGGCGGTGGGGCAGTGGTGGCGAAGTCACTGGCGCAACTCAAGAAACTCGAAGACCAGCTCGCCGAGAAAGACCAGCAGCTCGAGGACGCCGAAGAGCAGCGTCGCCTGCTCATCGAACAGCTCGAAGGGCGCAACGCCGAGATCGAGGCGAAAGAACTCGTCACCAAGAACCTCGAAGAGCTCGTCGCGCAGCTTCAGCAGCAGGTCGCCGCAGCGCAGGCGGCGGCCCGTGCGGTACCCGACACCCACGACTACGACGAAGCGCAGACCCGCCGCGACATCATCGATCTGCTCTTGGCCGAGGCCGGATGGTCGGACGACAGGGTGGGCAAGGAAGTGCCCGTCACCGGCATGCCCGACGGCAAGAACGGATTCGTCGACTACGTGCTGTGGAACGCGGACGGCCTGCCCCTGGCTGTCGTGGAAGCCAAGCGCACGTCGATGGACGCTGTCGCGGGGCAGCAGCAGGCCAGGCTGTATGCCGACAGGCTCGAAGCGCAGTACGGCCAGCGCCCGATCATCTACTACACCAACGGTTTCGAAACCTACATCTGGGACGACCTGCACTACGCCCCTCGTCCGATCGAGGGTTTTCACACGCGCGACGAGTTGGCGCTCGAGATGCAACGCCGTCGCACCCGTAAACCGCTCGCGTCCATCGAAATCCCCAAGCACATCGCCGGCCGCCCCTACCAGGAAGTGGCGTTACGGCAGGTGACCGAACACTTCGAGAACGACCGCGAGCGTGCGGCGCTGCTCGTCATGGCGACCGGCTCGGGCAAGACACGTACGGTCATCGCGCTCACCGACATGCTCATGCGCGCCAATTGGGTCAAACGGGTTCTGTTCCTCGCCGACCGCGTTGCTCTCGTCAAGCAGGCCGTGAACGCCTTCAAAACCCACCTACCCGACTCGGCACCCGTCAACCTGCTCACCGACAAGAACACCGAAGGTCGCGTCTACGTCGCGACCTATCCCACGATGATGGGTCTGATCAACGAAATGGAGGACGGCAAGCGGCGCTTCGGCCCAGGGCACTTCGACCTCGTCGTAATCGATGAGGCGCACCGCTCGGTGTACCAGAAGTACCGTCGCATCTTCGAGTACTTCGACTCGCTTCTACTCGGACTCACCGCCACTCCCAAGGACGAGGTCGACTACAACACCTACAAGTTGTTCAACCTCGAAACCGGCGTTCCCACAGGAAACTACGAACTCGACCAGGCCATCGCCGACGGCTATCTCGTCCCGCCGCGCGCCGTGACGGTACCGCTCGCGTTTCCTTTGAAGGGGATCAAGCGCAGTGAACTGTCCGAAGAAGAACGCCAGCGGTGGGAGTCCACCGACTGGGGTGACGACGCGGACGAGGACGAACTGCCGGACGCAGTAGCCGCCGAAGCGGTCAACAAGTGGCTGTTCAACACAGACACCGTCGACAAGGCACTCGAAGTGCTGATGACCCGCGGGCACAAAGTTGCTGGTGGAGACCGACTCGGGAAGACGATCATCTTCGCGAAGAACCAGAAGCACGCCCAGTTCATTGCCGACCGATTCGACCACAACTACCCGCAGTACAAAGGCAGCTTCGCGCGGGTCATCACCCACGCGGTCTCCCACGGCCAGGACCTGATCGACAAGTTCTCGCAGCCCGACCAAGAACCCCACATCGCCATCTCGGTCGACATGCTCGACACCGGCATCGACGTCCCCGAAGTGGTGAACCTCGTCTTCTTCAAACCCGTCCGCTCGAAGTCGAAGTTCTGGCAGATGGTCGGCCGTGGCACACGTCTGCGCCCCGATCTCTACGGACCTGGCCAGGACAAGGAAGACTTCTTCATTTTCGACCTGTGCGGCAACTTCGAGTTCTTCGATCAGTACCCCGACGCCTCCGAAGGTGCCATGACGCGTCCTTTGTCGGCGCGGCTGTTCGAAGCACGAACGGAAATGCTCGTCGCACTCGAGAAGTCCGCGGGCTATCCGGCCCTGCGGACCGAGACGGCCGACCGGCTCCACCGCACGGTCCTCGGCATGAACACCGAGAATTTCTTGGTGCGGCCCCGGCGCCGTGAGGTCGAGAAGTACTCGGATCGCAGCGCGTGGGATTCGCTGAACGAGCAGAAGGCGGCGGAGATCGTCGAATCGCTGGCCGATCTGCCTACCGCAGTCCGTGACAGCGACGAGATGGCCAAGCGGTTCGACCTCGTCATCCTGCGAGGACAACTGTCGGTGCTCTACGGCGATGGTGCTCTGCCGAAGTACGAGGCACCCGTCCGGGAGATCGCCGACGGACTGCTCGAGAAGCTGAGTATTCCGGACGTAGCCAAACGGGAACTTCTGTTGCGGGATGTGGCCTCCGACGAGTGGTGGCAGGACATCACTCCGCCCATGCTCGAGCACGCCCGCAAAGAATTGCGCTCTCTGGTCGGATTGCTCGACAAGAAGAAGAAAGCCATCGTCTATACGGACTTCCAGGACACCCTCGGCGAGGTTGTGGAACGCGATATGCCCGAGTTGCGATCCGGGACCGATACCGATCGTTTCAACGCCAAGGTGCGCGACTACCTCCGCTACCAGCCCGACAATCTGGCGTTGCAGAAATTGCGATCGGGTAAGGCCCTCACCGAAGCGGATCTGGCGTCCCTCGAGGAACTGCTCGTCCGCAGCGGTGCGGGGGAGAGGGAAGACCTCGAACGTGCCGTGGAGAACGCGAAGGGCCTCGGTCGCTTCGTGCGGTCGCTGGTGGGTCTGGATAAGCATGCCGTGCAGCAGGCGTTCGCCGACTTCCTGGAGGGACGAACGGCGACTGCCAGCCAGATCGACTTCGTCAACCTGATCGTCGCGCACCTTACGAAACATGGGGCGATGGATCCGGGTCTGCTGTACGAGCCGCCCTTCACCGACTACGCGCCTCAGGGTCCCGACCAGGTCTTCGAACCCGAACAGGCGCTGCGTCTCGTCCAGACCATCCGCGCAGTCAACGATTCGGCCGACGTACGGAGCGCATAGGACCCTCGTTTCACTCCCCGCGACGAGCGCCTGTCTGCGGTGCCGTTGCCTTGGGCATCCCGAAAGGCCGCACGACCGCCGCACTCCACTCCCGCCACGCCGGGCACGGTGGGGGAGGACGACCGTTCAGGAAGCGGACTGCTGCGTCCTCGAAGGCCGGCGACAACGGCAGGTTCGGGTGGATGCTCGGAGCCGGACATCCGTTTCGCCCGACGTCGAATTGCCAGTCGCTCGCCAGGGGTAGATCGGTGACCGACGGGAGGGTCATCGCCCGCGTGCTGCCGGGAAGGGACTGCGCCAGAACGGATTCTGCCGCGCCGGCGGTACCGAGCAGTTCCCGTGCCACCGGAGTCTCGGGATCGAAGTGAAGGTGGAACAGATCGGTGACGGGGACGGCGGCGCGCAGCAGGTCGCCGACGACCCGCCCGGGTGCGTTCACGTGTGGTGGCGGATAGCCGGTGGGGGTGGTCGGAAACGGGCCGATCAACAGGAGTGCGTCGGCATCCACTCGTCCGGTGGCGACGGCTTCCCACACCACCCACACAGCGTGCGAATGCGCCGCGACCACCAGCGGGCGAGGGAGCACCGACGCCTGCTCGACGAACAGGTCGACCTGCTCGCGGAACGGGCGCTGGGTGTCGCCGGGCTCGTAGGGTGAGCCCGTTCGTATCGGGCAGGTCGCGCCGTGCCGGGGCTGCCCGTCGCCCGGCCCGGCGTATGAGAAGTAGTACAGCTGGTCACAGCGGTAACCGAGTCGGTGCACGTCCGTCGCGTGGATTCTCGCCTGCCCCGAGGCGGAGTTGATCCCCGCAACGATCATCAGCGAACCCGGTTGTGGTGAAGCGGGTTCGGGCATGCCGGATTCACGGCTCGCGACGACCACGAGCGACACGGTGACGAGTACCGCGACGAACGCGGTGAGGACATATGCAGGGCGGCGCAACGCCGCGCGCTCCATCATCACGATCGCCACGCCGGTCGCGACGGCCGAGACGGGTACGAGTGGCACCGTGAGGACCGGGATCCGATCGGCGACGACACCGAGCACCACGACCGCCGCGCAGTACGGCACCATCACGTCGATACGCAGTCCACGACGCCAGGAAAGCGCGACGTTCCCTCGCAGGTCGAGCCGGCCCTGCCAGGGGATCGGCCCGAGAACCAGCACCACCACCGCGACCAGGACGACGGCGAGCCAGAACAACCGCGCATACAGAACGGCGTATGCCGCCGCATCGGCACCTGCCGCCACCAGCATCGGACCGAAGGTGACCGCGTAGAACAGGGCCGCGAAGCGGAGCCTGCGGGCGTCGAGACCACCCAGGAGCCACGCCAGGAGCATCACCCGGACCGCGAACAGCAGCGCGCACACGATCAGGAAGACCGGCCACGACGGTGCCCGCGACATCAGGATCCGCAGGTCGGTGAACTGATCCAGGGGCGGCGGGGCCACCAGATGGATCACCCCGGGCCAGGTCGGGATCGTTTTCGTCGCGGCGAGCAGCACGACGAACGCCGCTGCGACCGCGAGCGGCCACCACCGCGTCCACTGTCCCTGTCGCATCCGCGGGACTCCCGTTGCCGACTGCCTCGAATGTAAGGGATGCGATGGTGGACGAGCGAACGAGGAAAACTCCTCGTGAGCACCCGTACGGACAGGAGGACCACATGGCCGAGGTAGCGAAGGGATCGAAGACCGATCTCACCGATCTTCGATACGAGGTGACGCTGGGTGCCGCCGTGGACGGAGCGGTCGACCTGATGGCCGTCCTCCTCACCGACGCCGGCCGGGTACGCAGCGACGACGATTTCGTGTTCTTCAACAACCCGAAGGCGCCGGGCGTCCACCTCACCTCCGACACCTCCGTCACCGTCGATCTGTCCACGGTGCCGGTGGACGTCCAGCGGGTGCTCGTCGCCGCGAGCACCGAGGCGCAGGGACGCACCTTCGGTGAGGTGCCAGGGGTACGCGTCGAGGTTCGTGGCCCGGGTCAGATGCTGGAGTTCGTCCCGCCCGGCCTGGCCACCGAAACGGTCCTGCAGGTCGTCGCGCTGTACCGGCGCGGGAGCGGATGGCGCCTCGACGCCGTCGGCCAGGGTTACAAGGACGGACTCGCGGCCTTCGCGACCGACCACGGGATCGTCGTCGACGATGCGGAGGACGAGCCCGAACCGACCGTGTCCGCTCCGAAGGCGTCCCCCGCGGCGAGCCCGATCTCGTTCGAGAAGGTGCAGATCTCGCTCACCAAGGATTCGCCCACGCAGACGGCCCGGATCGATCTGCGCAAGTCGCAGGGCGATCCGAATTGGGTGCTCACCGTCGGACTCGAATGGGACGGTCGCGGTGCGACATACGACAGGAACGGCAATGTGAAGAAGTGCGGCAGCGGCGATCTCGACGTGTACTTCTACTGCCGCAACGAGGACACGAACGACTACGTCGTCATCAGTGGGGATCCCGGTCATCGGGGGAGTCTCGACACCTGGCCGTACATCCACCACTACGGCGACAGCAAAGGCCCGGGTAACGGGAAGAAGCCTGCCGTCGAACAGGTTCGGGTACTGCCGAACGAGAACGGCGACCTCCTCGTCAACATCTATCAGAGCATCGACAACGGAGCGGGTGCGATCGACAAGTTCGGAAAACCGCGCGTGGCAATCCGATACGGTCGTGCCGGGCACGACGGACTGCCGGGCCCCGACTCCGACGAGATCCTCGTGTACGTCGGCAACGGGAAGAACTCGTACTGGGCGACCGTCGCGCACATCGACGTGCAGGACGGTGTGCTGACCGTCGACGGTGAGACCCGGTACAGCAGGTTCGGAAGCGAACGCATGCCCGGACTCGACTCGTCCGGCACCTGGGTGCGCTCGCCGAAGGGCGGACCGACCGGACGCAGCAAGAAGCGAAACGGCGGCCTCGGTCTGGATCGCTACGCCGGGACGTGCCCGAAATAGCCGGTCGGCTGCCGGCCACGCCGTTCTCTCCCTCCCCCGACGAACCGCCACCACCGCCCACCTGAGGAAAGGAGGTTGTATGTCCTCTTTGTGGCGTCGCACTGCGCGATATGAGGGGAGAATGGCGGCGGGAAGTACCGGAGATGGGAGTGACGGGGCATGAGGGCGACAGCCGAGTCGGGAGAGGCGTGGTCGGCGGAGCGCCTGTTCGCGGGACCGGGAGAAAGCCAGGAACGCTTTCGGAAGACCGATTGGTCGGCCACGCCCCTGGGTCCGGTGGAGTCGTGGCCCGCGGAGCTGCGCATGGCGGTGCGGACGGTGCTGCCGTCCGAGGTGCCGATGCTCCTGTGGTGGGGACCGCAGCTGGTGCAACT
>Ga0182741_1002655_pt1 | contig 20371 bp, 24 predicted proteins | sample eDN5th37CBELigOP_FD_128874 | JGI IMG/M metagenome (GOLD analysis project Ga0182741, IMG submission 128874) | Enriched Organic Plus compost microbial communities from Emeryville, California, USA - eDNA 5th pass 37_C BE-Lig OP (version 2) (version 2) ... | reverse complement strand
GGCCTGGTGCTGCCCGAACTGAACGGCAAGCTCGACGGCTTCGCCATCCGCGTGCCCACCATCAACGTGTCCATCGTCGACCTGTCGTTCGTGGCCAAGCGCGAAACCAGCGTCGACGAAGTCAACAGCATCCTGAAGGCCGCCTCCGAAGGCGAGCTCAAGGGCATTCTGAACTACAACACCGAGCCCCTGGTGTCGGTCGACTTCAACCACAACCCGGCTTCCAGCACCTACGATTCCACGCTGACCAAGGTGTCGGGCAAGCTGGTCAAGGTGTCGTCGTGGTACGACAACGAATGGGGCTTCTCGAACCGCATGCTCGACACCACCGTCGCGCTGATGTCGGCCAAGTAAGCAGCATGGCCAAGGTCAACACCCTGTCCGCGCTGGCCAAGGCCGGCGCGCTGCACGGCAAGCGCGTATTCATCCGCGCCGACCTGAACGTGCCGTTCGACGACGCCGGCCAGATCAGCGAAGACACGCGCATCCGCGCCTCGGTGCCGGGCATCCGCCTGGCGCTCGACGGCGGGGCGGCGGTCATGGTCACCTCGCACCTGGGCCGTCCCACCGAGGGCGTCCTGACCGAGGCCGACTCGCTGGCCCGCGTGGGCCAGCGCCTGTCGCAGCTGCTGGGCATGCCCGTGCAACTGGTCAAGGACTGGGTCGACGGCGTCAACGTCGATCCGGGCCAGGTGGTGCTGCTGGAAAACTGCCGCGTCAACCCGGGCGAAAAGAAGAACGACGAAACGCTGTCGCGCAAGATGGCGGCGTTGTGCGACGTCTACGTCAACGACGCCTTCGGTACGGCGCACCGTGCCGAGGCCACCACGCACGGCATTGCGCGCTTCGCGCCCATCGCCTGCGCGGGCCCGCTGCTCGAGGCCGAACTCCAGGCCCTGGGCCGCGCGCTGCACGAGCCCAAGCGGCCGCTGGTGGCCATCGTGGGCGGCTCGAAGGTCTCGACCAAGCTGTCCATCCTGCAGTCGCTGGCCGACAAGGTCGACCAGTTGGTGGTGGGCGGCGGCATCGCCAACACCTTCATGCTGGCCGCCGGGTTGTCCATCGGCAAGTCGCTGGCCGAGCCCGACCAGGTCGACCAGGCCCGCGCGGTCATCGACATCATGAAAAAGCGCGGCGCCGAGGTGCCCATCCCCACCGACGTGGTGTGCGCCAAGGCGTTCGCCGCCGATGCCCAGGCCACCGTCAAGGCCGCCGATACCGTGGCCGACGACGACATGATCCTGGACATCGGCCCGCAGACCGCGCAGCGGCTGGCCGGCATGTTGCAGCAGGCCGGCACCATCGTCTGGAACGGCCCCGTGGGCGTGTTCGAGTTCGATGCGTTCGCGCACGGCACCGAAACGCTGTCCAAGGCCATCGCCGAATCGCCCGCGTTCTCGATCGCCGGCGGCGGCGACACCCTGGCGGCCATCGCCAAGTACGGCATCGCCGACAAGGTGGGGTATATCTCGACCGGCGGCGGGGCTTTCCTGGAATTCCTGGAAGGCAAGTCGCTACCGGCCGTGGCCATCCTGGAAGAGCGCGCCAGCTAAGCCACCCAGGGCCACGCCGGCACGGCCGCGAGTCAGCTCCGAAGGGGCTGCTCTTTAAGGTGTCAGACACCCCGCAGGGTGTCTGACACCGCCCGCGCCTTGGGGTGTCCGGCACCTTTCTTCTTGCGAGCCGATCCGTCACCCGCAGACTCGGCACGCGCCGCGTTCAACGCTTTGCCTTCGTCGCCGTTTTCGTCGCCCGGGCGCGTCCGGGCTTGCCGGCGCCGGCGGTACGGCGGGCCGGGCGGGCGCGCGGTGCGGCGGGCTCGTCCGCGGCTTTGCGCTTCTCGCGCGCCAGCGCGCGCTGCGCGGCCGTGCGGAAGATCTGCTCCATTTCTTCCAGGCAGGCGCGCGCCCGTTCATTGAGCGGGCCGGTGGCTTCCAGCACGTGCCGCATGGTGCCGAAGGCATGGCGGATGTCCTCGGCGCTGGCAGACGCCAGCAACCTGGGCATGGCCTGCAAGGCCGCCTCGCCGTCCAGCCGCATCATCAGCGCCTGGTCGCGCGCCACGTCCTTGAATTCCTGCAGCGCCAGGCCGGAATCGGCATCGGCGCGCATCTTGCGCAGCATGGCGAAGCTGCGCTCGTCGATGCTGCCCTCGGCGCCGGCCACATACAGCAGCATGCGGATGGCGGCTTCGCGCACGCCGCCCTGGTCCATCAGCGCGCGCAGCGCGTCGGCGCGCTCTTCCATGAAGCGGTGGTGTTCCGGCGACACGCCCGGGTGCTTGCGCGGCGCGTCCGCCTTGGCGCCCAGCCCGGCCCAGTCCTGCACCAGGGGCGAGCCGTAGATGTTCATGAACAACTGCTCGCCGGCCGCGTCGCGCAATTCCTGCCACATGTTCAGCCCGGCCTCGATAGTGTTCGAGACCATGCGTTCCATGATGGCGTAAGGGTTGTCCGGCGCCGCCGGCTGGCGGTGCAGGCGCGCCTGGGCGGCGGCCTGCGCCACCGGAGCCACCCAGGGGTTGCGGTCCGAGATCAGTTCGTAGGGCAGGCGCAATGGGTGCATGCGCTGCATCCATTCGGCCGACTGCGGCGTCACGGCGGCGCGTACCCACGGCTGCACGAAGCTGCGGTACAGCCCCAGGTTGATGTCCGAGATGCGGGCCACCGCCGCGAAGCGGCGGTCGTCTTCTTCGCGGCGATCCACGATGGCGCGCACATCGTCGACCTTGCGGCGCGCGAACGACAGCACATAGTCGCCCTGCGCCAGGTCGGCATTGAGCGTGTCGGGCGTCTTGTCGGCGATCTCGGCCTGGTAGATGCCGGCGGGCAGCACGTCGATCAGGTCGATATTGGCGGTGAATTCCTGGTGCTCTTTGCGCGCCACGCTGCCCGACACGAAGATGCCCAGGTGTCCGATGCTCTCGTGCACGGCGTAGACGATGGTCTGCCCGTGCGCCACGACTTCGGCGTCGTCCTGGTACAGGTCGGGGATCCAGCCCAGCGCCTGCGGCGGCGGGGTGATGTTGTCGCCCTTGGAACAGAACACGATGATGGGCGAGCGGATATTGCGCAGGTCGATGCGGATGCCGTCGGACGTGACCAGCCCGGCGGTGGCCAGGCGGTTGCCGATGAACAGGTTGTCGACGATGTACTGGATTTCCGGCCCGTTCAGGTATACGTGGCCGCCCCACCATTTCTCGAAGCTGAGGTAGCGCGAGGCCTCGGTGTCCACGTTGGAATACAGGTGGTACTGCTTGCTCCAGAGCGTGTTGGCGGGGTTCAGGTTCTCGAAATTCTGCACCAGCCAGGCGCCGTCGAAGCGGCCGTGGCCCAGGTCGCTGGCCAGCGCGGTCAGCCAGCTGCCGCCGGTCAGCCCGCCGCTGTAGCGCATGGGGTTCATGCCGCGCCAGCCGGCCCAGTACGACAACGGCGCGCCCGCCACGATGATGGGGCCGAACAGCTCGGGCCGCATCGCGGCCGTCATCATGATCTGCCAGCCGGCCTGGCAGTTGCCCACCACCACCGGCTTGCCTTCGGATTCGGGATGCCGCGCGATGATTTCTTCCAGGAAGCGCGCCTCGGCGCGCATCACGTCCTCGACCGTCTGCGTGGCCGTGGGCTGCGGCAGGAACGAGGCGAAGTAGCACGGGTGGCCGGCGCGCACCGCCACGCCGATCTCGCTGGCGGGCTTGAACCCGCCGATGCCGGGCCCGTGGCCGGCGCGCGGGTCCACCACCAGGAACGGCCGCTTCAGCGGATCGACCGGCACGTCCGGCGGCGGCAGGATGCGCAACAGGCCGTAGTTGACCGGGCGCGGGAACTCGCGGCCATCCAGGATCAACTCGGATGCCATGCTGAGCACGTTGGGCGCGCGCTTGGCCATGTGGCTGTGGTACTGGTTGCCGCGCTGGCGCATGACGTCGGCGAACAGCACGCCGCGTTGCAGCGTGTCGACGGCATACTCGTAGGCGGCGGTCCAGGGGTTGGCGGGCAGGGCGGCGGGGGCGCTGCGAGCATCGGCGGGTGAGGCCACGGCAGACTCCGGAAATGGGGCGGCGGGCCACGCGGGCGGCCGTCGCCGGAAAAATCGGACGAAAGGAACTCGAGTCCCATTACAGCGCAATCCATGTTGCATTGCAACATGGCGCGCAAGCGAGCCAGCCGAGGCTACGCCGCCCCAGCAGGCGCGGCATCCGGCGGCAGGTGGCAGACCGCTTCCAGGCGGTTGCCGGCCGGGTCGGCCACGAAGGCGGCGTAGTAGTGGGGATGGTAGGCCGGGCGCACGGCGGGGGCGCCTTCGTCGCGCCCGCCGTGGCGCAGCGCGGCGCGGTGGAACGCGTCCACCGCGTCCCGGCTGGCGGCCTTGAAGCACCAGTGGCGCCGGGGCTCGGCGTTGGGAGCCGCCGACAGGAATACCGACAGATAGGTATGGCCGGCGGCCTGCGGGCCGCAGCGTTCGCCATAGCCCAGGCCGTCGGGGCGGTCGTAGGCCTTGGCCGCGCCCAGCGCCGCCATGATGGCGTCGTAGAACGGGCGGGCCGCGTCCAGGTCGGGCACCGTGATGGAGACGTGATCGAGCAACTGCACTAGGCGCGCGCGTCCTGGTTGAATTGCAGCCAGGTCTGCACGGCCGGGCGCCGCCATTGCGCGTCGGCGTACGCACGCAGGCTGTCGGGCAGGCCGTCGGCGGGGTGGCCCAGCCGGCGCAGCATCAGGGCCAGTTCGGTATCGGCGATGCACCAGGCATCGAACAGCTGCGGCCGGCCTTCGGGCAACAGGGCCTGCGCCACGCGCAGCAGCTTCGCGGCGGCCGCCTGAGCGGCGTCGCCCAGCGGCGCGCCGACGGCGCCATGGAACACGACCTCGGTGGGGCGTTCCTGGCGCAGCGCGGCCAGGTCGCTGCGCAGCCAGGCCTGTATCTGCCGCGCGCGCGCCCGTTGCCGCGGCGCGGCCGGGTACAGGGCGGGGTATTGCGGCGGCGCGAAGGCGTCTTCCAGGTATTCGATGATGGCGCTGGATTCGGTCAGGTGAAAATCTTCGTGGGCCAGCGCCGGCACGCGGCAGGTGGGCGCGCGGCTGGCATAGGGCTGCATGCGCTGTTCGCCCGCCTGCAGGTCGACCAGCCGCAGTTCGACCGGCAGGCCCTTTTCGGCCAGGGCAATGTAGGCTGCCATGGCGTAGGGGCTGAGCAGCTGCGAATCGACGTACAGCGTAAGCGGCGAGGCGAGCGGCGTGGGCAAGCGGGGGCTCCGATCCGAAGGGGATGCCGGCGGCCCGTCGTCCGGGCCGCGGCGCGCATGTCACAGCGTAACGCAATCGGGCGGCCGAGACATCCCGGTGTGGCGCCGGCGCCGCGTTCAGTCCACGATGAACAGCCGCGCGCCCGTGGGCGTGGACGAGCGGTGCGCCTCGGCCTGGTCGGCCACCTGGTAGCTCGTGCCGGGGGTCAGCACGAAGCGGCGGCCGTCTGCCAGTTCGGTGTGCAGCTCGCCTTCCAGGCAGAGCAGGATGTGGCCCTTGCTGCACCAGTGGTCGGCCAGGTAGCCCGGGGTGTATTCGACCATGCGCACGCGGATGTCGCCGAACTGGCGGGTGCGCCAGTACGCCTTGCCGGTGTCGCCCGGGTGCTCGGTGGGCTCGATGGTTTGCCAGTCGGTGGTGCCGAAGGGAATGTCTTGCATCTTCATGGTGGGGTCTCGGTCGGGCGCGGGGCGGCGGCCAGCGCGTCGGGGACGCGCACCAGCAGGTCGGTCGGGCCGATGTCGATGCCGGCCTGGCTGAGCAGGGTGGTCGCCTGCCCGCGATGATGGGTTTGGTGATTGAAGAAGTGCAGCACCACGCTGCCGAAGTGGCGTTGCGAGGCGATGCCGCGGGAACTGGTATAGGCCAGGGTGTGGTCCAGGTCGGGCTCGGCGATCTCGTCGACCCAGCGGACGATGGCGTCGTCCAGTTGGCGGCGCAGCGCGGCCAGGCCGGGCAGGTCGGGCCGCAGCGGGGCGTCCAGCGCGGTGGGCAGGGGCAGCGCGCGCACCGGGTCCAGCGCGCGATAGCCGGCGGGGTGCTCGGCAAAGCGCTTGAGCCACAGGATGTCGGCCACCGCGATATGGTTCAGCGTGCCCAGCAGCGATCCGAAGAACGCGCCGCGCGGCGCGGCGGCATCGGCGGCGGGCAGGCTGGCGGCCTGGTAGATGCGCGGGTTCATCCAGGCGTTGTACTCGGCCAGCAGGCGAAGGTCGGCAACGGTGGGCATGGCGGCGATCCTGTGATGCAACGGGGGCGAGGGTTTCCGTTGAATGCGCTAGGCCGCCAGCTTCTTTTGCCAGAACATTGCCTGGCCGGTGTCGCCGGCCAGTTCGTAGCCCTGGTAGCCGATCTTGCGGTACAGCGCCTTGGCCGGTTCGTTGCCCTGCAGGACTTCCAGCGTGATCTTGCAACAGCCCCGGCGCGCGGCCACGTCGTCCAGCGCCGCCAGCAGGCGCCGGGCAATGCCCCGGCCGCGGAAGCGCTCGGATACCATCAGGTCGTGCAGGTTCAGCAACGGCTTGCAGGCAAAGGTGGAAAACCCTTCGAAATAGATCGCCAGGCCCGCCGGCATGCCGTCTTGCAGGGCGATCAGCGCGCCGGCGGTGGGGCGGCGCGCCAGCTCGGCCACCAGGTTGGCGCGCGCGTAGCCGGACAGCGGCTGGTTGCCGCCCATGGGGCCGCGCGCATATTCGTCGAGCAGCGCCACGACCATGTCGCCGTGCGCGGGGTTGTTGAAGTCGGCGTCGAGGATGTCCAGCACGATGGTGTCCCGTTCTGGGCGGCCGCGCGGGCCGCCGGGTAATTGGCAAGTGGGATATTATGCCGCGCCGCACGGGGAGCCCTGTGGGTAAACTTCCGCCACTGGTCTTTGCTGGAGCCGATCGATGAGCCGTCCGTCCGCTGCGCCGCCGCACCTGGCCCTGCCGGGCGGAGCCGGCCTGGCCGGGCTGAAAGCCTGCCTGCCCGTCATGATCGGGTATTTTCCGGTGGCGGTCACCTTCGGCATCGCCGGCCTGGCCACGGGCTTGTCGCCGCTGCAGGTGGTGCTGATCTCGGTGCTGGTGTATGCCGGCGCCAGCCAGTTCCTGCTGCTGGCGTCCATCAAGGCCGGCACGCCATGGCTGTGGGTGGTGGCGCTGTGCTCGCTGCTCAATGCCCGCCACCTGCTGTACGGGCCGCTGCTGTCGCGGTTCCTGCCCGAGCCGCTGCGCGCGCGCCTGAAAATCGCCTTCCTGCTGACCGACGAAGTGTTCGCCACGGCGTTCAGTCGCATCGAGCACGTCGCGCCGGCGCACCGCAATCGCTGGATGACCTTGCTGGGCCTGGGCGCCTGGCTGACCTGGATCGCCGGCACCGCGGTGGGGGTCTACGCGGGCGACGGCCTGGAGCGCCACTTTCCGATGCTGTCGCAGGTGATGCGGTTCGCGCTACCGGCCTTGTTCCTGGCGCTGGTCTGCCAAAGCGCCACGCGGGCGCTGCGCTGGCCGATCGTGGCGGCGCTGGGGGTGGGCGCCGCCTTCGCGGCTTCCGGCCATACGACGCTGGCGATCCTGGCCGGCGCGGTGGCCGGCTGTGCCTGTCATCGGCCCCGGAGGGCGCCATGACCGGCGGGGGCCTGGAGTTCTGGGGCGCCGTGATCGCCATGGCGGCGATCACCTACCTGACGCGCGCCTTGCCATTCCTGCTGTCGGCGCGCAGCCGGCTGCTGCGGCGCCTGGCCGAGGGCTCGTCGCTGGCGGCCCTGGGGCCCGCGCTGCTGGCCGGGATCGCGGCAGCGGTCATCGTGCCCGATGTCATGGCCCTGGCCGGGCCGGCCCAGTGGCTGCCTTATGCCGGCGGCCTGGCGGCCACCGCGCTGGCGGCGCGCCGCCTGGGCAATGCCGGGGTGGCGGTGATCACGGGGGTGGCGGTGTACGGCGTGCTGCTGGCGCTGGCGGGCCATGCCTGAGCCCGGGGGGCGCGGCCGGGCGGGCCGCGCCTGGGGTTGGCCCGTCTATCTAGCCGGCGACCAGCACACCCAGCCAGAACAGCCCGGCCGCCAGCAGCATGGCGGCCGGCAGCGTCAGCACCCAGGCCAGCAGGATAGTGCGGACCGTGCCGTGGTGCAGCCCGCTCTTGTTGGCGATCATGGTGCCGGCCACGCCCGAGGACAGCACGTGCGTGGTGGACACGGGCAGGCTGAACACGTTGGCCATGCCGATCGCGGCCACCGCGGTCAGCTGCGCCGCCATGCCCTGGGCGTACGTCATGCCCTGCTTGCCGATTTTCTCGCCCACCGTCAGCACCACGCGGCGCCAGCCCACCATGGTGCCGATGCCCAGCGCCAGCGCCACCGCCACGATCACCCATAGCGGGGCGTATTCGGTGGTGGCGGTCAGGTCGGCGCGCAGCCGGTTCAGGTCGGCGCGGTCGCGGTCCTGCAGGCCGTCCAGGCTGGCGACCTTCTTGGCGGTGTCGTCCAGGCACAGCAGGTAGCGGCGGATGTCGACGCGCTTGGCGGGCGGCAGTTCGGCATAGTGCGTGACGCCGCGCAGGTCCTGTACCAGGGCGTCGATGGTGGCCACGGTCAGGTGCGGATGGCAGCGGAATTGCTCGGGCAGGTCGCTGGTATCGTTGCGGCTTCTGGACAGCGCCAGGTAGTCGTCCAGCAGCGGCTGGTTGCGATGGTAGAACGCGGCCAGGTGAGTGGCCGCGTCGCGGGTACGGTCGATCTGGTAAGTGGTGCTGTTTTCGTTCAGCACGAATTGGGCGGGCACGATGCCGATCAGCACCAGCATGATCAGGCCGATGCCTTTCTGCCCGTCGTTCGAGCCGTGCACGAAGCTCACGCCCATGGCCGACAGCACCAGCACCAGGCGGTTCCAGAAGGGGGGGTGCTTTTTCGAGTCGAGTTCGCGGCGCTGTTCCGGCGTCTTGTGCATTTTCGACACGGGCCACCAGCGCTTGAACAGCAATAGCAGGCAGCCGGCGGCCACGCAGCCCGCCAGTGGGGAAATCACCAGCGACAGGCCGATGTCGATGGCCTTGCCCCAGTTCACGCCGTCGCCCAGCGGCAGGTCGGTGATCAGGGCGTTGGCCAGGCCCACTCCCAGGATGGAGCCGATCAGCGTGTGCGAGCTGGACGCCGGGATGCCGAAATACCAGGTGCCCAGGTTCCAGGCGATGGCCGCGGTCAGCATGGCGAACACCATGGCCAGGCCCCGGCCGGTGTCGACGTTGATCAGCAGCTCGACGGGCAGCAGGTGCACGATGGCGTAGGCCACGCCGACCCCGCCCAGCAGCACCCCCAGGAAGTTGAACAGGCCCGACAGCATCACCGCCAGGTGCGGCGGCATGGCCTTGGTGTAAATGACTGTGGCCACCGCGTTGGCGGTGTCGTGGAAACCGTTGATGAATTCGAAGGCCAGCACGAAGGCCAGGGCCAGGACCAGGCTGACGCCGATCCAGAAATCCAGGCCGGAGAAGAGATGGAACATGGGGAGGAGAGGAGGGGGAGGGACGGGCGGTGGGCGATGAGCGTAGGCCAGATTATTGCAGATTTGTGACGCCGACCGCAGCGCCCCGTTTGCGCAAGCCACGGCTTTCCATAATGCGATAGCATCGGATTTTTCCCTTCCGGTCCTCGCCATGCCTGCTTCCGCGCCGCCCGTTACCCGCCGCCACCCCGACGACCTGATCGTGGGGCTGGTCTCCATTTCCGACCGGGCATCCTCCGGCGTCTATCAAGACCAGGGGGTGCCCGCGCTGCGCGACTGGCTCGGCGCGGCGCTGTCGTCGTCGTGGCAGGCGGTCGAGCGCCTGGTGCCCGACGAGGCCGCGGCGATCTCGGCCGCGCTGGTCGAGCTGGTGGACGCCTGCGGATGCGACCTGGTCCTGACCACCGGCGGCACCGGCCCGGCCCGCCGCGACGTCACCCCGGAAGCCACGCTGGCGGTGGCCACCAAGGAAATGCCCGGTTTCGGCGAGCAGATGCGCCAGGTCAGCCTGAAATTCGTGCCCACGGCGATCCTGTCGCGCCAGGTGGCCGTCATCCGCGAAACCGCCGGCCACGCGGCGCTGATCATCAACCTGCCCGGCCAGCCCAAGGCCATCCGCGAAACCCTGGAGGGGCTGCGCGACGAGTCGGGGGCGGTGCTGGTGCAGGGCGTGTTCGCCGCCGTGCCGTACTGCATCGACCTGATCGGCGGGCCCTACGCCGAGACGCACGAGGCCGTGGTCAAGGCGTTCCGGCCCAAGTCGGCGCTGCGCAAGCCCGCGGCCTGATGGCGCGGTGCGTTATAGTTGCCCGGGTCTTCCGTTCTTTCCAGGAAACCCATTCATGAACTTGCGTCTCGTCGCGCCCCTGGCGCTGGCCGGCGTGCTGGCCGGTTGCGCCAGCGTCAAAGATATCCGCGACCGCGACCCGGTGTTCTTCGGGTCCACCGCCCGCACCGCCGAGCAATACACCACTTGCGTCGATACCGCCTGGAAGGGCATCGGCACCACGGCCGAGCGGCACGACGTGCGCAACGGCCATGAACTGGTCGTGCAGGGCTCGATGGGCGTCGACGCGGTGCTGACCGCCACCACCTGGAAGGGCAAGACCGACGTGCGCCTGTCCACCCGCATTGCGCGCTACAGTACCGCGCTGGCCGAGGCCGCCAACCTGTGCCTGTAAGCCGCCCGCGCTTCCCGCCACGCGCGCCAGGCCCGCGCCTGGCGCGGCTGGCCGCCCGCCTGGCGATGCTGGCCGCGGCCTGCGGGGTCGCCGTGGCGGCGCAGGCGCAAGGCTATATCAGCCGCAAGCTCGACGTGCCCGTGCCGGGCGGCGTGGCGGTGGTGCCCCTGGGAACGGGCCGGCAGGCGCCGCAGGCCAGCTACGACGGCCGCCGCGTCATGGTGATCCGCGACAGCGACGGGCAATGGATCGCGCTGGTGGGTATTCCGCTGGGCACCGCGCCGGGGCGCCAGACCCTGCAGGTGCAGGGCGGCCCGGCGGCGTCGTTCCAGGTGGGCACCAAGGAATACGCCGCCCAGCACATCAAGCTGAAGAACCGCCGGCAGGTCACACCCGCCCCCGACGACCTCAAGCGCATCGAGCGCGAGCTCGACCTGCAGCTGGCGGCGTACCGCAACTACCGCGACGGCGTGGTGCCCAGCAACGTCATGCTCGACCGCCCCGTCGACGGCCGCCTGTCCAGCCCGTTCGGGCTGCGGCGCTTTTTCAACGGACAGGAACGCAACCCGCATTCGGGGCTGGACTTCGCCGTGCCGGCCGGCACGCCGGTCAAGGCGCCCGCGGCGGGCCGCGTGGTGCTGGTGGGCAATTATTTCTTCAACGGCAATACCGTGTTCGTCGACCATGGGCAGGGCTTCATCAGCATGTTCTGCCATCTGTCGGCCATCGACGTGAAGGTGGGCGACGAGGTCGCGCGCGGGGCCGTGGTGGGCAAGGTGGGGGCCACCGGCCGCGCCACGGGGCCGCACTTGCACTGGAATGTCAGCCTGAACGATGTGCGGGTGGATCCCGCCATTTTCATCGGGGCGGCGCGGCCGTAGCGCCGGGCCGGTGCGGCGGCGGGCGGTTCAGGCGCCGCTGCCGGGCGCCGTGGCACGCAGGTAGCGCCGTTCGGCGAATTGCAGGTCGTGCAGGGCCGCCTGGTGCAGGCGCTGCTGTTCGTCCAGGCAGTTGTCGTACTTGATGCAGGCCTGCGCATGGCTCAGGCCGGTGGCGCGCAGGCTGTGGATGAATGCCGCGCGCGACTGCCGCAGCAGCCGCAGGCCTTCTTCGCCTTGCTCGACGACGCGCCGCGCCTGGGCCACGCGCTGGGCGGCGGCCTGGGGCGATTCGAGCGTATCCGTATCCATGGCCGGCGGCACGTGAAGCCCGCAAGGCAGGGCGGCGCGCGATGGCGGCGCTTAGCGGCGGCGCTGCGGGGGACGCGCGGCGCTGGGCGCGCGCTCGTCTTTGTGGCGGAAGTTGATGCGGCCCTTGGTCAGGTCGTACGGCGACATTTCCAGGGTGACGCGGTCGCCCGCTAGGATGCGGATGCGGTGCTTGCGGATGCGGCCCGAGGCGTAGGCGCCCACTTCGATGCCGTTGTCCAGGGTAACGCGGTAGCGGCTGTCGGGCAGCACTTCGTCGACGATGCCGTCCAGTTCGATCAGTTCTTCTTTTGCCATAGGTGGTGACTCTCCTTGGTCGATGCGCACGCGCGCCGGGTTGCGGCGCACGCGCCGCCCGAAGGCGGCATGCGCGGGACCCAAGCGGGCTTGGGCCAGCGGTGGAACGTAAACGTCCCGGCTGGTACGGGTACGGGCCGGGGATGTCCTGGCGGGATCCGGGGCGGGTACTCACGCCGCTGGGGCGATGTGCGCGCGGGGCGCGGCTTGGTCGCGGCGGCGCCACGGGCGCTACCGGAAGAAGCGGGGTAGAACGTCCCGTGCTTTGATAGAGCCAGGCTTTTGCACGGAACAACTCAACATATTACTGCAATCAGTGCGATTTGACCAGGGTTTTCCCGAATTTGGCCGATATTGGCGCCCCGTCATGTCGATTTCGGTTGCCGTCGCCCGTCGTGCTGACAGGAAGCCGGATTCGGCGTCCCTTATCTCAAAGGAGACCGATCATGCGAGTGATGGTAATTGTGAAAGCGACCGAGGACAGCGAAGCGGGCTATCCGCCCAGCGCGGAACTGCTGGAAGCCATGGGCAAGTTCAACGACGAACTGCTCAAGGCCGGCGTGATGCTCAGCGGCGACGGCCTGCGGCCCTCGTCCCAGGGCAAGCGGGTGGCCTTCGACGGCGCCAGCCGCCACGTCACCGACGGGCCTTTCGCCGAAACGCGCGAACTGGTGGCCGGTTTCTGGGTATGGCAGGTGAAGGACATGGACGAGGCGCTGCAATGGGTCAAGCGCTGCCCCAACCCGATGCCCGGCCCCAGCGACATCGAGATCCGGCCGCTGTACGAGGCATCGGACTTCGCCTGAGGCCCGGGCGCCGCGCTATTCCTGTTCCGGCCCCGCGTGGGGGTATTGCGGCAGGTCGTCGGTGATGTCGTGCCAGGGGGCCTTGCTGGCGACGTGCACGTGGTAGCCCGCCTTGATGCCGGGATTGTCGTCCAGCGCGCCCAGCGGCAGGCCGTAGGTCCCGGGCGCCTGGTCGAAGCGCGACAGCAGCGGGGTACCGCAGGCGCTGCAAAAGCCCCGGTAATTGCCGGGCGACGAGCTGTACCAGGTAACGTGGTTCTCGCCGCGCGTCCAGGCGAAATCCTTGGCCTGGACGGTGGCGCGCGTACGGAAGGCGGCGCCGTGGGCCTTGCGGCACATCGCGCAGTGGCAATTCAAGGCCTGGGTCAGGGGGCCCGATATCTCGTAGGCCACCCGGCTGCACAGGCAGGAACCTCTCAGCATGTCGCGCTCCGGGGTCAGCGAAAACCCCAATATATACCGGCGCGCTACCGGCGCGCGGCCATTCCCGATTGTGACTGTTGCGTGGCAGGGCATCCGTGCGCCGCCCGCCGCCACGGGCCCGGCCGGCGCCCGCGGTCATCACCCTGTCACCCCCTTTCCACAGAATGCCGACCATGGTTCGACAAGGGGATCCCACATGACCTACGCGATCGAGGTGCGCGGCCTCAGCAAGTCTTTCCGCGCCGGCGCCAAGGCGCTCGACGATGTCAGCCTGGCGGTGCAGCCGGGCGAAATGGTGGCCTTGCTGGGCGCGTCGGGCTCGGGCAAGTCGACGCTGCTGCGCCACCTGGCCGGCTTCGTGGCGGCCGACCCGGGCAGCAGCAGCGTCACGGTCAACGGGCAGGCCATCCAGCGCGACGGGCGCATCAGCCCGCGCGTGCGCGCCGCTCGCGCCGGCATCGGCTTCGTGTTCCAGCAATTCAACCTGGTGGGCCGGCTGCCGGTGATCACCAATGTGCTGACCGGCATGCTGCCGCGCGTGCCGCTGTGGCGCAGCCTGCTGCGCTACTTCCGCCGCGCCGAAGTGCAGGTCGGCCTGGATGCGCTTGCCCAGGTTGGTATAGACGACTATGCATTTCAGCGCGCCTCGACCCTGTCGGGCGGCCAGCAGCAACGCGCCGCGATCGCGCGCACGCTGGTGCAGAACGCCCGCGTGATCCTGGCCGACGAGCCGATCGCCTCGCTGGACCCGGAATCGTCGCGCCGCGTGATGGATACGCTGGCCCACATCAACCGCAGCCGCAAGGTGGCCGTGGTGGTGTCCCTGCACCAGGTCGACGTGGCGCTGCGCTATTGCCCGCGCGTGGTGGCCTTGCGCCACGGCCGCGTGGTGTACGACGGCCCCGCCGCCAATTTGACCGAGACGATGCTGCGCGCGCTGTACGGCGCCGACGTCGCCGAGCTGCTGCCGCAGGGCGACGAGCGCCCGGTGTCCCAGCCGCCCCTGATCGCGCCGCGGCCGCTGGCCGCCGCGGCTTGAGCCCACTGCTTTCCCTACGGAGTCATCCACTCATGCTACGCAGAACCTTTTGCGCCCTGGTCGCCGCCACGGCCCTGTCCACCGTCGCCCAGGCGCAGGACGCCAAGCCGCTGAGCTTCGGCATCATCTCGACCGAATCGTCCACCAACCTGAAACAGGCCTGGCAGCCGCTGATCGACGACCTGAGCAAGGCTGTGGGCGTGCCGGTCAAGCCGTTCTTCGCGTCCGACTACGCCGGCATCATCGAAGGCATGCGCTTCAACAAGGTGCAGCTGGGCTGGTTCGGCAACAAATCGGCCATGGAAGCGGTGGACCGCGCCAAGGGCGAGGTGTTCGCCTCGGTGATCGACAAGGACGGCAACCCGGGCTACTGGTCGGTGCTGCTGGTCAACAAGGACAGCGACCTGAAGACGCTGGACGACGTGCTGAAGAACGGCAAGCAGCTCAGCTACGGCGCGGGCGACCCTAACTCGACCTCGGGCACGCTGGTGCCGGGCTACTTCCTGTGGGGCGCGCATCGCATCGAGCCCAAGACGTTCTTCAAGACGGTGCGCGCCGCCAACCACGAAAGCAACCTGCTGTCGGTCATCAACAAGCAGGTCGACGTGGCCATCAATAACACCGAGATGCTGGAACGCTATCGCGTGAACACCGGCAAGGACGCCACCGAGTCGGTGCGCATCCTGTGGAAGTCGCCGCTGATCCCGGCCGACCCGATGGTCGTGCGCAGCGATGTGCCGGCCGACATCAAGCAGCGCATCAAGGAATTCTTCGTCAACTACGGCAAGGGCGCCGACGCCGAGCGCCAGCAGAAAGTGCTGGCCGGCCTGACCTACAAGGGCTTCCGCGATTCCAGCAATGCGCAGCTGGTGCCGATTCGCCAGATGGAGCTGGCCAAGACCAAGATCCAGGTCGAGACCGACACCACGCTGAGCGCCGCCGACAAGAAGGCGAAGCTGGCCGAGCTGGACCGCCAGCTGGCCGAGCTGGACAAGCTGGCCGCCAAGCCGCAGTAAGCCGCGGCGCCGGTTTCCCATCGGGAAGCCGGCGCGCTTTTCTTTGCCCCTGCACGGATTCTTTCGCTTATGAGCGCTGTTCTTCCGCCCGTCCGCCATCCCGCCGCGGCGCGATCTTCCCTGCCGGGCCTGCTGGCCTGGGCCGTGGTGCTGGCGCTGCTGATGCTGTCGTGGCGCGGGGCCGACATGCGGCCGCTGGACCTGGTGACCGAGTCGGGCAACATGGCGGCCTATGCGGCCGACTTCTTCCCGCCCAACTTCCGCGACTGGCGCATGTACCTGGACGAGATGCTGGTGACGGTGCAGATCGCCATCTGGGGCACCTTCCTGGCGATCGCGATGGCGGTGCCGTTCGGGCTGCTGTGCTCGGCCAATATCGTGCCGGCGTGGGTGTACCAGCCGATGCGCCGCCTGATGGATGCCTGCCGCGCCATCAACGAGATGGTGTTCGCCATGCTGTTCATCGTGGCGGTGGGGCTGGGGCCGTTCGCCGGCGTGCTGGCGCTGTGGGTGCACACCACCGGGGTGCTGGCCAAGCTGTTTTCCGAGGCCGTCGAGGCCATCGACCCGCGTCCGGTGGAAGGCGTGCGCGCCACCGGCGCGAACGCGGTCGAGGAAGTGGTCTACGGGGTGATCCCGCAGGTGCTGCCCCTGTGGATCTCGTTTTCGCTGTATCGCTTCGAATCCAACGTGCGCTCGGCATCGGTGGTGGGCATCGTCGGGGCCGGAGGGATCGGGACGGTGCTGTGGGAAATCATCCGCAGCTTCCAGTACGCCGAGACCTGCGCGGTGATGATCATCATCGTGGCGTTCGTGGTGGTGATCGACCTGCTGTCGGCGCGGATCCGCCGGGCGTTGATCTAGCCTGGAAGGGCCGGCGCGCAGACGGCGCCCGGCCCTTGGCGCGCTAGTCGGTGGCGGCGACGCACCGCTGGTGCTGGATGCCAAGGCCATCTATGCCCAGGCGCATTTCGTCGCCGGGCTTCAAGTAGCGCGGAGGCTTCAGCCCCAGGCCGACACCGGCCGGCGTACCGGTCGAGATGATGTCGCCCGGTTGCAGCGTCATGAATCGCGAGATGTATGAGATCAGGTGGGCGACGCCGAATACCAGGTTCCGCGTGTTGCCATCTTGGAGCCGCTTGCCGTTGACTTCGAGCCAGAGCGACAGGCGGCCGGCGTCGGGGATCTCGTCTGGCGTGACCAGCCAGGGGCCGACCGGCGCGAAGGTATCGTGCGCTTTGCCCTTGTCCCATTGGCCTTGCCGTTCAAGCTGGAATTCACGTTCCGAGACATCGTTGACGATGCAATAACCGGCCAGGTGCTGTAAGGCCTGCGCTTCGTCAACATATTTCGCGCGCCGGCCTATCACCAGGCCCAGTTCCACTTCCCAATCCGTCTTTTGCGAACCCCGCGGAATCTCCACGTTATCGTGCGGTCCGCAAATGCTCGACGTGGGCTTCATGAACAGGACGGGCTCGGTGGGGACGGCAACGCCAGATTCGCGGGCATGATCGGAATAGTTCAGCCCCACGCACACGATCTTGCCGACCCGGCCCACTGGCGGGCCATAGCGTTGCTCGCCCGGCACCTTGGGCAGTGCCTGGACATCGAGCGACAGCAGCTTCTGCCATGCTTGCGAACCCAGCATCGTGGCGTCGATGTCCGGCACATGGGCGTCCAGCGCGTGGATGGCGCCGTCGGCATCCAGCACCCCCGGCTTTTCATGGTTTGGTTCGCCATATCTGACAAATTTCATGTCTGGTTCCTTGTTGACCGGTTCAGGCCGATTCTTCCAGGATGGGCATGGGTGCATTGCGCGCGGGAATGCCCTCGCGGCGGCTCCAGCCCGTGTCGGGGTGCAGTTCGATGAATTCCGGCGCCAGTTTGCGGATGTCGGGAATCTTGACCCACAGGCGCAGCATGTGCCGCTTTTTTTCCGGCTGGTCATGGTCCTGGTATTGCGTGCGCGAGTGCAGCACCAGGTAGTTGTTGCAGAACTGCATGTCGCCCGGCTCCAGCATCATCGAATAGACCAGGTCTTCGCGGCGCGACAGGCCTTCCATGTAGTCCAGCACCTCGAGTTCTTCGTCGCTGAAAGGAACCCGCAGTTTCTGCTGGGCGGTTTCCATCGATTTGCGCACATACCGGATGCTGAGATCGCCGTCCATGTAGCTGTATGCCGGCACGTAGTCGCTGATGGGCGCCTGATATTCCGTTTCTTCGCCGCGGCGGTCGTACAGGAAGCCGCGATACAGCAAGTCCAGGTACTGGGGTTTTTCCCGCAGCAAGGCGTTGTACATCGAGATGCCGCTGACCACAGAGCTCAGGCCGCCTTCGAGCGCCTTGTTCAGGCACAGCAACCCGACCACGTCCGACGGGTCGCAATGGAAGGGCAAGTGCGCCTGGGTCTGGTAGCCGCGCACGTTCAGCGCGTTGTAGTCGCGCCCCTGGTCGCGGACATGTCCCAAGCGGTCGCCGTCACCGTTTTGTGAAACGCATTTGCCCATCAGCGTGCCCATGCCCCAGAAGAACATCTCGATCTCTTCGCGCGAGTATTTCTCGGCGGGGAAGCCGCGCAGCATGCCGAAGCCGCGCCGTCCCAGGTCGTGGCGAATGAATTCCTGCAAAAATTCGGCGAAGGCCGGCGCCTGGACGTCGTGCCGGGTGACGGTATCCAGGGCCCGGCCGCGGCTGACCAGTTTGGCGATGGCGCTGTCGATCTCGCGCAGGTGCGTGGCGGAAAGATGCCGGATCCAGTCGTCCGAATGGAAGGTGGCGGCGGTCCAAGCACTTTCATCGTGGACCGGGGCCAACCGGCGCGGGCGCAACGCCGCTTGCCGAACGGCGGGCGACGACAGGGGGCTGGGCGGCTTGATAGCGTGGTTCATGGCTGTTCTCCTCGGCGGCGCGATCGCCGCTTGTCTAGTTGATGGTGGCGCCGGACAGCTTGACGATGTCATCCCATTTCTTGCGCTCGGACAGGATGTAGGCGGCGAAGTCGTCGGGCGTGGAGGCATAGACCGAAATGTCGCTTTCCGCCAGCCGGGCCTGCATCGCCTTGTCTTGCAGGGCGCCGACCGCAGCCCGGTTCAGCGTGTCGACAATGGCGCGCGGCGTGCCAGCCGGCGCCAAGATGCCCAGCCAGGACACAACGTCGAAGCCTTGCACGCCGCTTTCGGCCAGTGTGGGAATATCCGGAGCCGTCACGGCCCGTTGGGTGCTGGTTACGCCCAGCGCGACCAGCTTGCCTGCCTTGATGTACGGCAGCGCCGAAGGCAGGTCCGGCATGCCCATCTGCACTTCTCCACCCAGCAGCGCCGAAATCATCGGGCCGCTGCCGCGGTACGGGACATGCGTGATCTGCGTCCGGGTGGTTTGTTGCAATAGCTCCATGCCCAGGTGCGGCGTGCTGCCGTTGCCGGCCGATCCATAATTGAGCTTGCCGGGGTTCTGCTTGATTCGCTGCAGCAGTTCCCCTAGCGTGCGTGCCTGGACGGCGGGGTTCACCACCAATACGAATTGCGCGCCCGTGGTCAGCGAGATCGGCGCGAAGGCCCGGTCCGAATCGTAGGGCAGGGATCGGTACAGGCTGGGCGTGACGGCCAGCGTGCCGATCGTGCCCATCAGCAGCGAATAGCCGTCCGGGGCCGACTTGGCGACATAGTCGGACCCGATCGAGCCGCCCGCGCCCGGGCGGTTTTCGATGATGATGGGCTGGCCCAGGGCCTGGCCCATTTTCTCGCCCAACATGCGGGCGACCATGTCGGTCGAGCCGCCCGGGGCCAGGGGAACCACCAGCTTGATCGGTTTGTCCGGGAAACTGCCGGCCACGGCGGACGTGCACAGCCAAAGCGCACCCAGTGCGAGCCATCTCGAATACTTCATGTCTTCCTCTCCTTGGTTTGATAGTGTGTCGGGACATCGCCGCTTCTTGGGGCGGCGTATGCGGAGCCGCGTCAGCCCGACAGCAGGCCTTCCCGGTTCGACAGGTGCAGGCGCAGGCTTCGGCGTATGTGCGTCCGGATGGCGGACGCAATGGCAGTGCCGTCGCCGCGAGCGAAGGCCTCGACGATGGCGCCGTTTTCTTCCAGGACTTCGGCGCTGCGTCGCGGGTACTTCTGCACCAGCGCCGCGCCGACCATCTGCACCTGATCATCGATGCTCTTGAGCATCTTGTGCAGGTACTTGTTGCCGCTGCGTTCGGCAATACTCATGTGGATGGCCCGCGACGCGCGGATGGATTCGATGCCGCGCCCCGCTTCAAGCAATTGCCGGGCGCGTTCCAGGATGCCGCGCAGGGCGCTGATCCATTCGTCGTCGACGCGCATCCTGGCTTCGCGGGCCGCCTCGAGTTCGAGCACTTCGCGGACTTTGAACAAGTCTTCGACGTCGGCCAGCGTCATGGCGCGCACCACGAAGCCCCAATCGGTCTTGTGGACCAAGCCGTTTTCTTCCAGCAGGCCCAGGGCTTCCCGTATTGGCGTACGACTGATGCCGATAGCCTCGGCGATTTCCTGGCCCCGCAGGCGCTGGCCCGGCAGATAGGCGCGCGTCAGGATCTGTTCGCGAATGAATTGGTAAGCCCGGGCAGGGCCATCCAGCGCATCGGCCTGTGGTGTCGTCATGGCAAAAATTGAATTCAAATTGAATTCAATTCTAGGCAGACTGGGGCGTGGCGTCAATCGTTTTGTCGGGGAAGGAGGCAGGGGGGCGTGGTTGTCCGGAAGGATGTCAGACACTCAGTCGCGCCGCAGGTGGGCCACGGGTGTCTCATGGGGGTGTCTGAAGTGAAAACCCACCCCCGAAGCGCTACGCGCTGTCCACCTCGCGGCAGGCAGGCCGCTCGGATTCGCCAGGCAAGGAACAGTCCTCAAGGACTGTTCCCTGTCCGGGCTCATC
>Ga0182741_1002653_pt1 | contig 20372 bp, 20 predicted proteins | sample eDN5th37CBELigOP_FD_128874 | JGI IMG/M metagenome (GOLD analysis project Ga0182741, IMG submission 128874) | Enriched Organic Plus compost microbial communities from Emeryville, California, USA - eDNA 5th pass 37_C BE-Lig OP (version 2) (version 2) ... | reverse complement strand
TACGATCCCCACGCCTATGGCGAGCCGGTGGCCCCGGCGGGGCAGGCCTACGCGTATCAGCAGCCGCAGGCCCCCGCTCAGGCTCAGGCCTATGACGAGGCTGCCTACGGACAGGAATACTACGACGGGAACGACCCCCATGCCCCGGCCTATCAGGACGATATGGACGGGTACGACGTGGCCGAGAGGCCCCGTTCGCGCAAGGGCATGATCGCCATCGGCGCCGTGCTCGGTGCCGTGGTCCTCGGCGGCGGTGCGGCTTTCATGATGAGCGGTTCCCAGGCGGCGCTCGGAGGCGGCGAGCCGCCCCTGATCACGGCCAATAACGACCCGGTCAAGGTCCAGCCGCAGAACCCCGGCGGCGTCGAAATTCCCAACCAGAACAAGCAGATCTACGAGCGCACGAACAACCCGGACACCAAGGTCGTCAACCATTCCGAGCAGCCCGTCGACGTGAAGCAGGCCGTGCGGATGAACGCCTCCGAATCCACCGGCGCGACCGGCGGGGCGCAGCCCGCCGGGCTCAATCTCGGCGAGCCGCGCAAGGTCCGGACCGTGACGATCCGTCCGGACGGCAGCACGGTCCAGCCGGAGGGCGGCAATGCCGAGGCGACTGCGGTCGCCGCAGCTCCTCCGACCATGACCATGCCGGCTGCGGTCCAAGCAGCTCCGGCTCCGGCCCAGCCGAAGCCCGCGGCTGCGACACCGGCTCCGGCGACGCCCAAGCCCGCTCCGGTTGCGGAAGCGCCGAGCGAGCCTGCCAAGCCTCAGCGCGTTGCCTCGGCCCAGCCGGCCGCCACCGCTCCGGCCCCGGCGACTCCCGCCGAGACGGTCGCGGCCGGCGGCTTCGCGGTCCAGCTCGGTCTCGCCAGCTCGGAGAGTGCGGCGCAGAAGGCCCTCGCGGGCTTCCAGAAGAAATATCCTGATCTCGAGGGTCAGCCGGCCCTGATCCGGAAGGCCGAGGTCAACGGCAATACCATCTATCGGGTGCGCGTCGGACCCATGCCGCGGGACGAGGCCTCGACCCTCTGCTCCAAGCTTCAGGGGCAGGGCGGCCAGTGCTTCGTGGCCAAGAACTGACGAAGAACTGACGGCCGCGAACCCACAACGCAATGCGCCGCCGCAGCCCTGCGGCGGCGGTTGTTCTTGACCCTGCCGGGCAGGGGACTTAAGGCCCGGGAATGATGACCCGCGCCTTTATTGCCGGATGCTCCGGCACCGCCCTGACCGCCGACGAGGCCGCGTTCTACCGGGACGCCGCGCCCTGGGGCTTCATCCTGTTCAGGCGCAACGTGGAGAGCCCGGACCAGGTCCGGGCCCTGTGCGCGGCTTTGCGGGAGACGGTCGGTCGCGAGGATGCGCCGATCCTGATCGACCAGGAGGGGGGCAGGGTCCAACGGCTCGGACCTCCGCATTGGCCGAAATATCCGTCCGGAAGCACTTATGGCCGCCTCCATGCCAACGATCCGCTGGTGCGGCGCGAGGTGACCCGCCTCGGCGCGCGCCTGATTGCCCATGACCTGCGCGCGGTCGGAATCACGGTCGATTGCCTGCCCGTGCTCGACGTGCCGATCGCCGGGGCCCATGACGTGATCGGCGACCGGGCCTATGGCCGGACACCCGCCGATGTGGCCGTCCTCGGGCGTGCGGCCGCCGAGGGTCTCCTGGCCGGCAGCGTCCTGCCGGTGGTCAAGCACATGCCGGGCCACGGCCGGGCCGGGGCCGACAGCCATCTGGCGCTGCCCGTCGTGGAAGCCTCCCGGGAGGAGCTGGAGCGGCACGATTTCGCGCCCTTCCGCATCCTGTCCGATATGCCCCTCGCGATGACGGCCCACGTGGTCTACACGGCCCTCGACCCGGATAATCCAGCCACGACCTCACCCATCGTCATGTCGGAGATCGTCCGCGGCCATCTGGCCTATGACGGCCTCGTCATGACGGACGATCTCTCCATGCAGGCCCTGTCAGGCTCTTACCGCGAGCGGACCGAGCGGGCCTTCGCGGCCGGCTGCGACATGGCCCTCCACTGCAATGGCCGCATGGACGAGATGAGCGCCGTCGCCGAGGGTACGCCGGTCCTTGAGGGGGATGCCCTTCGCCGGGCTGAGGCTGCCCTGAGACGGATCCGCCACGACGCTGAGCCGTTCGATCCTGTGGATGCCCGCGCAAGGCTCGATGCCGCGCTCGCCATGGTGGCATAGGCTACGATGCTGCGCGCTGGTCCGAGAGAGTGTCGTTGATGGCAGAGGCCTTACCTTTCGAGGATGTCGACCCCGTGGAGCGGGCCGAAGGCGAGCCCGCCCTGCATGTGGACGTGGACGGGTTCGAGGGCCCCCTCGACCTTCTGCTCGAGCTTGCCCGCCGGCAGAAGGTGGACCTACACAAGATCTCCATCCTGGCGCTTGCCGAGCAATACATCGCGTTCATCGAGGAAGCCCGCCGCATGCGCCTGGAGCTGGCGGCGGATTATCTCGTCATGGCCGCCTGGCTCGCCTACCTGAAGTCGCGCCTCCTGCTGCCTGAACCGCCCAAGGGCGAGGAGCCCAGCGCCGAGGACCTCGCCACGGCGCTGGCCTTGCGCCTGCGACGGCTGGAGGCCATCCGCGAGGCCGCCAAGAAGCTCGGCGAGCGGGACTGGCTCGGCCGGGACATCTTTGCCCGCGGCGCGCCCGAGCCGGTGGTGGTCCGCCGGGACGCCCGCTATGAGGCGAGCCTCTACGACCTTCTCAAGGCCTATGCCCGGCAGCGGCAGATCCAGCTCAACACCAGGGTTTCCCTGCACAAGCGCAATGTCTGGTCCCTGCTCGAGGCCCGCGAGGCCCTGGAGCGGCTGGTCGGGCACCTGAGCGACTGGACCACCCTCGATAGTTATCTTGTGGAATACATGGTCGAGCCTTCGATGCGCCCGACCGTGCTGGCCTCCACCTTGTCCGCGGCCCTGGAAATGGTGCGGGAGGGCAAGCTCTCGGTCCGTCAGGACGAGGCTTTCGCCCCCGTCTGGGTCAAGCCGGTCGCGGATCCGGCGGAGGCGGGAGCCTGACATGGACACCAGCGACAACATTGCCGACGAAACCGACGAGACTGCCGAGGTTCCGGCTCCGCAGGTTCCGGATCACGACGAGGCCATGCGTATCGCCGAGGCCCTTCTCTTCGCGTCCGCCGAGCCGCTCAGCGTGGATGATCTGGCCGGACGCCTGCCCGAAGGGGCGGATGTGGGCGCCATCATCGAGGACCTGACGACCCTTTATGCCGGCCGGGGCGTCAATCTCGTGCGCGTGGCGGGTCGCTTCGCCTTCCGCACCGCCAGCGATCTAGCCTTCGTCCTTGCCCGGAACGTGGTGGAGCAGCGCAAGCTCTCCCGCGCCGCCATGGAGACCCTGGCCATCGTTGCCTATCACCAGCCCGTGACCCGGGCCGAGATTGAAGAGATCCGCGGCGTCGCCACCTCCAAGGGCACCCTCGATACCCTGCTCGAAACCGGCTGGATCCGCCTGCGCGGCCGCCGCAAGGCCCCCGGACGGCCCGTGACCTACGGCACGACGCCCGGCTTCCTGGAGCATTTCGGCCTCGACGCCATCGAGGACCTCCCGGGGCTCGAGGAGCTCAAGGGGGCGGGCTTCATCGAAGGGCGCGTGCCGCCGGACCTGTCCGTGCCCGTGCCGTCCGACGACCAGGCCCTGCGCGAGGACGAGGACCCGCTCGACAACGACGATCTCTTCCAGCCCCTCGACATGCACGAGGGCGGCGCCGACGAGGCCGACAAGGAATGACCGAGGGACGCGCCCAGATGCGGGACCGGTTCCGCCTGCCGCGCTGGGGACAGCGCGGGACGGCGGGCGCTTCCATTCCGGCCCGGCTGACCTTCGAGAACATCGTCCAGAGCTATGGCGCCATGCGCGCCCTCGACGGGGTGTCGCTGACGGTCGAGCCGGGCGAGCTGGTCTGCCTTCTCGGCCATTCGGGCTGCGGAAAAACGACTCTTCTGCGCATCGCGGCCGGCGTCGAGACGCCGAGCTCGGGCCGTGTCCTGATGGACGGGCTCGAGGTGAGCGGTCCTGACGCCTATGTGGAGCCCGAGCGCCGCGGCATCGGGCTGATGTTCCAGGATTACGCGCTCTTCCCCCATATGACGATCCTTCAGAACGTCATGTTCGGCCTGCGGGACCTTTCGACCGCCGAGGCCGGGATCGCGGCCCACCGGGCCTTGTCCCGGGTCGGGCTCGACCATTACGCGGACGAGTTTCCGCATACCCTCTCGGGGGGCGAGCAGCAACGGGTGGCTTTGGCGCGCTCCATTGCGCCCCGACCCGGCGTCCTGCTCATGGACGAGCCGTTCTCCAACCTCGACCGGCGCATGCGGGATGCGATCCGGGACGAGACGGTCGCGATCCTACGCGAAACGGGCGCGACCACCATCGTGGTGACCCACGATCCGGAGGAGGCGATGCGCATCGCGGACCGGATCGTCCTTATGCGGGCCGGCACCGTGATCCAGGAAGGCAGCTCCGAGGAGATCTACAAGCACCCGGTCAGCCTTTTTGCCGCACGGTTCTTCTGTGATTTCAACGAGGTTCGCGGCGTGGTAAGAGGAGGGCAGGCATCCTGCCCGGTCGGCGTTTTTCCGGCTTCGCACCTTCCCGACGGTCCCGCGGTGATCTGCGTGCGGCCACAGGGCCTGCGGCTCAAGCCTTCTGGCTTCTGCCTGCCGGGCCGGGTGGTGTCGCGGCGCTTTCTCGGGGAGGTCGACATGATTCACATCGACGTCCAGGGCGTCGACCGGCCCCTCCAGGCCCGCATCCATGATCCTGCTCCCGTTAAGGAAGGACAGGATGTGGGAATCGAGATCGATCCGAAGGATGTCCTTGTTTTCGCCGCCTCCGATCCCTAGGTTGGCGGCACGTTTCAGTTGAGACCGCGCCCGTGGGAGGCGCAGGAGGATTGCCATGGGTGGCGCGAGTATCTGGCATTGGATCGTCGTAGGTCTGATCGTCGTCCTGCTGTTCGGACGCGGCAAGATTTCGGACATGATGGGCGACGTGGCGAAGGGCATTAAAGCCTTCAAGAAGGGCATGGCCGAGGACGACACTGCCGCCAAGCCCGTGGAGCCCGCTGAGCCCGTGCGGACCATCGACCACCAGGCGACGACTCCGTCCCCCACGGCCACGACGAACCACAAGGTCGGCTGATCACCGCCGGGGCCGTCCGGAGCCTTCGCGGGCCCCGCGGGAGAGAGTAGCGTTGAGGGCAGGGTTGGGACCGCGCCATGTTTGACATGAGCTGGGGTGAGGTGATGGTCATCGGCGCCGTGGCGCTGATCGTCATCGGGCCGAAGGACCTGCCGAAGGCGTTGCGCACCGTCGGCCAGGTGACGGGAAAGCTGCGCCGCATGGCCTCGGAGTTCCAGGGCCAGTTCCAGGAGGCCATGCGTGAGGCCGAGCTCGACGATGCCAAGCGCCAGCTCCAGGGCCTCAACGATTCCGTGGCATCCGTGAACCGGGGCTTCAATCCCATGCAGACGATCCGGGACGAATTGAAAGGGGCGGTCGAATCGACGTCCCTTCAGCCCAAGAGCCCGACCGAGACGGTGGCCGAGGCTGCCGCCCAGGGGAGGGGGGAGGCCAATCCCTCCGCGCCTGCCGATCCGACCATCGCCCTGCCGATCCCCTCCGTTCCGCCGATCGTCGATCCGGCGGAATCCATCGCTGCTGCCCTGAAGCATGAGGCTGAGGTCCGAGGGGAGGCTTCGCCAACCCTGCCGGATCCGGCCATCCCGGCGACGGGCAAACCTGATACGAAATCCGAATGACGAACGTCGAAGAGGATGAGGTCGAGGCGTCGCGCGCGCCTCTGATCGAGCATCTGACCGAGCTGCGCTCCCGCCTGATCAAGGCCCTTGTGGCTTTCGTCCTGATGTTCTTCGTCTGCTTCGCAGGAGCGCGGTATATCTACAATGCGCTCGTCTGGCCCTATGTGGTCGCGGTCGGCTCGCCCGAGAAGGCGCATCTCGTCTATACCCACGGGCTCGAATACCTGTTTACCCAGATCCAGGTTGCGGCCTTCGGCGCGGGCTTGCTGGCCTTCCCGATCATCGCGATCCAGATCTACAAGTTCGTCGCGCCGGGCCTTTACAAGAACGAGCGGCGAGCCTTCGTGCCCTATCTCTTCGCGACGCCGATCCTGTTCGCGATCGGGGCCGCGGTGGTTTATTTCATCGCGATGCCGCTGCTCATGCGCTTCTCGGTCGGCATGCAGCAGCTTGCCACCGATTCGTCCCCGAGCATCGAGTTCCTGCCGAAGGTGAGTGAGTATCTCTCGCTCATCATGACGCTGATCTTCGCATTCGGAGTCTGCTTCCAGCTGCCGGTCGTCCTGACCCTGCTGGCCCGGGCCGGGCTCATCGATTCCGAGTTTCTCAAGAGCAAGCGCCGCTACGCCATCGTGGTGGTGTTCATTCTGGCGGCCGTCCTTACGCCGCCGGACGTGATCAGCCAGTTCGCCCTTGCGATCCCCACCTTGCTTCTTTACGAGGCGTCCATCTTCTCCGTCCGTATGGTCGAGAAGCAGCGCGCGGAAGCCGAGGCCGCGCGCGCGGCAGCCGGATAGGGGCCATCTCCCTTTAATGGCCGCCCGCCAGTCTCGGCATTGATTCAGGGGGCGGCCATGGTGCAACACAAGGGCCGCGTCTTTCAGTACGGTCGGTCCCATGCATGACATTCGTTTCATCCGCGAGAATCCCGCGGCTTTCGACAAGGGCCTCCTGAGCCGGAACCTGGAGCCCCTGTCCGCGTCCCTGATCGCCCTCGACGACCGCCGCAAGAGCGCCGTCTCGGCCCTCCAGACCGCCCTTGAGCGCCGCAATGCGCTTTCGAAGGAGATCGGTCAGGCCAAGGCCAAGAAGGACGAAGCCCGCGCCCAGGAGCTGATGGCCGAGGTCGCTCGCCTCAAGGCGAGCGTGCCGGCCCTGGAGCAGGAGGAGCGCGAGGCCGAGAAGGCGCTGTTCGAGGCCCTTGCGGCCATTCCCAATCTTCCGAAGGACGAGGTGCCGGTCGGCCCCGACGAGGCCGCTAATGTGGAGCGCCACCGCTCCGGCACGCCGCGGACGCTGAACAGCGCGAAGCAGCATTTCGAGATCGGCGAGGAACTCGGCCTGATGGATTTCGAGGCCGCGGCCCGCATCTCCGGCTCGCGCTTCGTGGTGCTCAAGGGCGGCCTTGCCCGGCTGGAGCGCGCGCTCGGCCAGTTCATGGTCGACCTGCACACGACCGAGCACGGCTACACGGAAGTGAACCCGCCGCTCCTCGTGCGCGACGAGGCCATGTTCGGCACCGCGCAGCTGCCAAAATTCGAATACGACCAGTTCTGGGCCATTCCGGGTTCCTCCCTCGAGGAGATTCTGGCCGCCGCAACCGCAGGAGAGGCGCCTGCCGAGACGGTCCGCAAGGCCGTCAAGGATGCGCGCTACGGGATGATCCCCACGGCCGAAGTCTCGCTGACCAATCTGGTGCGCGAGCAGATCCTTTCCGAAGAAGAGCTGCCCCTGCGCTTCACGGCCCTGACCCCGAGCTTCCGGGCGGAGGCCGGTGCGGCTGGCCGCGACACCCGCGGCATGATCCGCCAGCACCAGTTCGTGAAATGCGAGCTCGTGTCGATCACCACGCCTGAGACGTCCACGGACGAGCATGAGCGGATGCTCGTCAGCGCCGAGAACGTGCTGAAGAAGCTCGACCTGCCCTTCCGCACCATGACCCTGTGCACCGGCGACATGGGCTTCGCGTCCGCCAAGACCTACGACATCGAGGTTTGGCTTCCGGGGCAGGGGACGTACCGGGAAATTTCGAGCTGCTCGGTCTGCACCGATTTCCAGGCCCGGCGCATGAATGCCCGCTACCGCCCTGCGGACGGCAAGGGGCCGCGCTTTGTGCACACCCTCAACGGGTCCGGCCTTGCGGTCGGGCGCACCCTCGTGGCGGTGCTGGAGAACTACCAGAATCCGGACGGCAGCGTGACGGTCCCGGCGGCGCTGCAGCCTTACATGGGCGGTCTTGCCCGCCTGGAGCGGCAGGCCTGACATGCGCATTCTCTGCACCAACGACGACGGCATCCACGCCCCGGGGCTGAAGAGCCTGGAGGCCATTGCCCGGTCCCTCTCGGACGACGTGTGGGTCGTGGCGCCGGAAACGGACCAGAGCGGCGTCGCCCATTCGCTTTCCCTCAACGATCCCTTGCGCCTGCGCGAGATTTCGGAGCGCCACTTCGCCGTGAAGGGCACGCCGACCGACTGCGTGATCATGGGCGTGCGTCACCTGCTGAGGGGCGCCAAGCCGGATCTCGTCCTGTCCGGCGTCAACCGCGGCCAGAACGTGGCCGAGGACGTGACCTATTCGGGCACGGTCGCGGGCGCCATCGAGGGCACGATCCTCGGCGTTCCGTCCATTGCGCTCTCCCAGGCCTATGGGGCCGGCGGCCGCCATGAGCTGCCGTGGCACTGCGCGGAGCATCACGGCCCGAAGGTGATCCGCCGGATCCTGGATCTCGGCATCGATCCGGGGACTCTTGTCAACGTGAACTTCCCGGGCTGCGAACCGGAGGAGGTCGAGGGCGCGGCCGTGGTCAACCAGGGCCAGCGGACGCAGGAGTTGCTTCGCCTCGACGAGCGCGAGGACGGGCGCGGCAATCCCTATTACTGGATCGCCTTCGAGCGCAAACCCTTCACGCCCGGAAACGGCACGGATCTCTGGGCCATCGCCAACCGCCGGATCGCCGTGACGCCCTTACGTCTCGACATGACGGACGAGCCCAGCCTGACGCGCTACGCGCGGGCCTTCGAGTGAGGAGCCTGCCGACCCCATGACGGACCAGGCTCCCCGACCGGACCGGATCGACCTGCCCCTCGACGGGCAGGAAGACCGCCGCGCCGAGGAGCAGGCGGTTGGTGTCGCATCCTTCATCCTGTCGCTGCGGGCGCGGGGTATCCGCGATACGGCTCTCCTGCGCGCCATGGAACTCGTTCCCCGCGAGGTCTTCGCGCCCCGCCGCTTCACGGACCTGGCACGGACCGACGTCGCTCTCCCGCTGCCCTGCGGGCAGACGATGACGGGCCCCGGCACGGTCGCGGCCATGCTGCTCGCCCTTCGGGTCTCTCCGGGCCAGCACGTCTTCGAGGTGGGCACCGGAACAGGCTATGTCACGGCGCTCCTGGCGCGGCTCGGCGCGGACATCTCCACGGTCGAGCGCTTCAACACCCTCGCGGAGGCCGCGCGTCAGCACCTGAAGATCGTCGAGGCCGGCAAGGTCCGCATGGAGGTCGGGGACGGGCTCGCTCTGCGCCCGCGCGAGCGGTTCGACCGCATCCTCCTCAACGGCACGGTCTCGGAGATCCCCGATGCGCTCACGGCGCTGCTGGGGCCGGGTGGGCGCCTCGTGGGGGCTTTGGCCGGGGAGGGCGCTCCGCCCCGGCTCGTGACGGTCGAGCGGTCCGAGGAGGGCGAACTGCGCCAGGAACTCGGCGCTGTTCTGCGCCTCTCGCCTCTCGTGCGGGGCGTCGCCGAGACGCTCTGACGGGCGTCGCAAAAATTTTTCACTTACGGTTACGACAAAATTCAGACCGGAAACGGTTGCTTAACCTCAATACGGTTTTAATCCCGCCATCGAGTTGCGTCGGTTGGGGTAAAGTTATGCGGCAGCGTAGGGGTTCTGGGCATTGGGTCGCGATTTCGCGGATCGCTCTGGTGAGCGTGATCGGGAGTGCCGCGGCAGCCTGTAGTTCGGACACGATGCGCTTCGCCGACAATCCGTTCTCCAATCCATTCTCGGCAAGCGACAGGTTCGACAGCAGCGCATCCGCGCCGCAGGCCCAGCCTCAACCGCAGCAGATGGCCGCCATGCCGACCTCGCCGGTCCAGTCGCAGGCTCTGCCGCCCATTCAATCCCAGCCCCTGTCTCAGCCTGCCGCGCAGCCGACGCAGATCGCTTCCGCGCCCGCCCCGGTGCGCAGCGCTCCCGGTGGCACTGGCGGATGGTCCTCCGCCGGCGGAACGACGATCACAGTCGGCAGCAACGATACGCTCAATGGAATTTCCCAGCGCTACGGTGTCCCGGCCAGCGCGATCATCGCGGCCAGCGGCCTGACGAGCCCCTCTCAGGTCCGCCCAGGCCAGCGTCTGGTGATCCCGGTCTACGGCGCGGGTTCCGGCACGCAGGTCGCCTCGGCCGCTCGGGCTCCCGCGCCTGCTCCTGTCGCGCAGCCCGCTGCTCCTCAGCCGAAATTCCGTCTCGTCGAGAACAAGAAGGCCGATGCCGCGCCGGTTGAGCCGGTCGGCGCGCCGAAGCATGTCCGCCCCGGCTCTGCCGTGGCTAAGGCCGAGCCGGTCGCCCCCGTGAAGGTCGCCCCCGTGAAGGTCGCGACCGCCGGCAGCGAGCCCCTCGTGTCTGCGCCGCGTCCGGTAGAGCCGCAGAAGGTCGCGGCCGTCGCCGAGCCTCAGCCGTTGAAGCCTGTGGCTGCGCCCCAGCCTGCCGCTCCGGCGGTGGCCACTGCGCCCGCACCGCAGCCTGTCGCCAAGAAAGAGCCCGTCCAGGAGCCGGAGCAGACCGCCAGCGTCGAGCCGTCGGGCGACTTCCGCTGGCCGGCCCGTGGCCGTGTCATCGCCGGGTTCGGCGCGAATGGCGGCAACGAGGGCATCAACATCGCGGTCCCCGAAGGAACGCCCGTGAAGGCTGCCGAGGCCGGAACCGTCACCTATGCGGGCAGCGAGGTGAAGGGCTACGGCAACCTCGTCCTGATCCGGCACGAGAACGGCTTCGTCTCGGCCTACGCCCATAACGGCTCGCTCAACGTGAAGCGCGGCGAGCAGGTCAAGCGCGGCCAGGTGATCGCCACCTCCGGCCAGACCGGCAACGTCACTTCGCCCCAGCTCCATTTCGAGATCCGCAAGGGCGCCACTCCGGTCGACCCGCTCAAGCATCTCGGGGGCTGATCGCCAAGCAGTTTAGGTCGGCTTTCGAGACCCGAGGCTGATCCCGGAAGGGGACGGTGGAGCTCAGCCACCGTCCCTTTTTCGCGTCTGCAAGGCAGGATGCCGCTCGAACAACCCTCGTCATTCCGGGACGCCGCAGGCGGGCCCGGAACCCATAACCGCTGACGGTCGAGAAGAAAGCGCTGCGGTCGGCCACAGCGCTCCATTCTGAAGCGTTGGTGTTTATGGGTTCCGGGCCCAGCTCTCCGAGCTGTCCCGGAATGACAGAGAGGGGGAATGGGCGGCGCTCGTCAGATCGCCTTCCCCAGCCTTCCAGCCAGGTCCTGGATGTACTGCCAGGCGGTGCGGCCGGAGCGGGCGCCGCGGGTTGTGGCCCATTCGAGGGCCTCGGCGCGGATCGCGTCCCGGTCGCCCGTGAGGCCGAGATGGTCCACGTAGCCGAAGACCATGTCGAGATATTCGTCCTGGCTGCATTTGTGGAAGCCGAGCCAGAGCCCGAAGCGGTCCGAGAGGGAGACCTTCTCCTCCACGGCCTCGCCCGGGTTGATGGCCGTCGAGCGCTCGTTCTCCATCATGTCCCGTGGAAGGAGATGGCGGCGGTTCGACGTGGCGTAGAAGATCACGTTGCCCGGCCGGCCCTCGATGCCGCCCTCCAGCACCGCCTTCAGGGACTTGTAGGAGGTATCGTCGGAATCGAACGAGAGGTCGTCGCAGAAGATCACGAAGCGGTGCGGATCCGCGCGCAGCAGGGACATCAGGTCCGGCAGGGACTCGATATCCTCCCGGTGGATCTCGATGAGCTTGAGAGGCGGCGATTCGGGTGCCCTCACATGGTTCACCTCCGCATGGACCGCCTTGACCAGCGACGACTTGCCCATGCCACGGGCGCCCCAGAGCAGGGCATTGTTGGCCGGAAGGCCCAAGGCGAAGCGGCGAGTGTTCTCGGCCAGGGTATCCCGAACCCGGTCAATGCCGCGCAGGAGGCTCATCTCAACCCGGTTGACCTTCGGCACCGGCACGAGTCGGCGGGCGGCCGGTTGCCAGACGAAGGCGTCCGCCGCGGTCAAATCCGCGTGAACCCGAGCCGTGGGCGAGAGCCGGTCGAGAGCGTCCGCAATGCGGCGCAGCAGCTCCATAGCGTCTGGGGACGCAAGGGCGGAACTCGGATCCGAGGGGCGGGAAGGGTCGGAGAGAGGCTTGGACATGACGCTCATGAGGGATAAAAACCCTTGCTTATCGCGGAAGCGGGATACCGTCCATGGCGGGAGACTCTGGAAATCCCCGCAACTTCATTGATTTCGCGAAGTCGATGGGTATAGTCCGCCCCGTTCTGACACTGTCCCGGCGCGGGCAGGCCACAAGGCCAGCCACGCGCCTTACTCCATGGAGAGCCGCTTGTTCATCACGCCCGCCTTCGCGCAAGGGGCCCCCACCGGGGGAGACATGACTTCGCTGATCACGAATATCGTCCCCTTCATCCTCATTTTCGTCATCATGTGGTTCCTGATCATCCGGCCGCAGCAGCGCCGGGTGCGGGAGCATCAGGAGATGATCAAGAACGTGCGCCGCGGCGACGTCGTGGTGACCTCCGGCGGAATCGTCGGAAAGGTGACGCGCGTCCTCGAAGACAGCACCGACATCGAGGTCGAGATCGCGGACGGCGTGAAGGTGAAGGTCGCGCGCTCCAACATTTCCGAAGTCCGGACCAAGAGCGAGCCGGTGAAGGCCTGAACAGGGCCTTCTCCCAGAAAAGGTTGAGTTGACGATGCTGCGCTTCTCGAAGTCGAAGATCATCGCCACCATGGCGGTCATCCTGATCGGCCTTCTTCTCGCCGTTCCGAGCCTGATGAGCCGCGAGCAGCGCGAAGCATTCCAGCACTCCCTGCCAGGATGGGTGCCGTCCTGGCTGATCCCTTCCCGCGCGGTCGTGCTCGGGCTCGACCTTCAGGGTGGGTCCCACGTCCTCCTCGAGGTCGACGTGCAGGACCTCATCCGCACGCAGAGCACCCAGCTGCGCGACGACGTGCGCCGGGTGCTCCGCGAGGCTCGGGTGTCGCCTCAGGGCGGCATCCAGCTCAACCCCCGTGGAGTGCAGATCCGCGTGCCGGACGCAGCCGAGCGGGACAAGATCCTGCCGCGCCTGCGCGAGCTCTCCCAGCCCATCGGCAATGCGGTGCTCGGCCAGGGCGGCGGCCGCGACGTCGAGGTCTCCAGCACGCCCGACGGCCTGATCACGCTCACCTACACGGAGGCGGGCATCAACGAGAAGGTGCGCCGGGCAGTCGACCAGTCCATCGAGGTGGTCCGCAAGCGCATCGACTTCGGCGGCACGACGGAGCCGAGCATCCAGCGGCAGGGCGCTGACCGCGTCCTCGTGCAGGTGCCGGGTCTCCAGGATCCGCAGCGCCTCAAGGAGCTGCTCGGCCGGACAGCCAAGCTCGAATTCCGCATGCTCGGGCAGCAGGGCGCCACTGACGTCGACATGCTCCCCATGCGCGATGCCGGCGGCCAGAAGGTACCGGTGGAGCGCAGGGTCATCGTCGAGGGCGGCGATCTCGTCGATGCACAGCCGGCCTTCGACAGCCGCACCAATGAGCCTATCGTCAATTTCCGCTTCAACATCCGCGGCGCTCAGCGCTTCGGGCAGGCGACCTCGGAGAATATCGGCCGTCCGCTGGCGATCGTCCTCGATAACGAGGTGATCTCGGCGCCCACCATCCAGTCGGCCATCACGGGCGGATCGGGCCAGATCTCGGGCCGGTTCACCGTGCAGCAGGCCCAGGACCTCGCCGTGCTCCTGCGGGCCGGCGCGCTTCCGGCCAAGCTGACCGTCGTGGAAGAGCGTACGGTCGGCCCGGGCCTCGGCAAGGACTCCATCGAGGCGGGCAAGAAGGCCACCTATGTGGCGGCCATTCTGGTCATGATCTTCATGTTCGTGACCTACGGCGTCTTCGGCTTCTTCGCCAATATCGCGCTCCTCGTCCATGTGGGCCTCATCTTCGGCCTCATGTCGGTGCTGGAGGCGACCCTGACCCTGCCAGGCATCGCCGGCATCGTGCTCACCATCGGCACCGCCGTGGACTCGAACGTGCTCATCTACGAGCGCATCCGTGAGGAGGCCCATGCTGGGCGCTCCATTCCGTCCGCGATCCAGGCCGGCTTCGAGCGCGCCTTCGCGACCATCGTGGATTCGAACAGCACCATGGCCATTGCGGCCGTGATCCTGTTCTTCCTCGGATCGGGGCCGGTGCGCGGCTTCGCGGTGGTCTTCATCCTCGGCATCCTGACCACGGTGATCACCGCCGTGACCCTGACGCGCATGATGATTGCGCTCTGGTACCACTGGATGCGTCCGAAAGTTCTTCCTTTCTAAGGAATTTGATCGTGCGCCTCATCCGTATCTGGCCCGAACACGCCCATTTCGACTTCATGCGCCTCCGGCGCTTCTCGTTCCCCCTGTCGGCGACCCTGTCGGTGCTGACCGTGATTCTGCTCATGACGGTCGGCCTGAATTTCGGCATCGACTTCAAGGGCGGAACGCTCATGGAACTGCAGGCCAAATCGGGCCAGGCCGATGTGGCCAAGATCCGCCAGACGGCCCAGAGCTTCGGCTTCGGCGACGTGGAGGTTCAGGAATTTGGCACGGCGGGCGGCCTGTCGCTGCGTTTCCCGATCCAGGAGGGCGGCGAGGCCGCGCAGAGCGCCGTCGTCCAGAAAGCGCGCGACACCTTCGGGGGCGAATACGAGTTCCGCCGCGTCGAGACCGTGGGGCCGCGCGTCTCGGGCGAACTGGTCCAGTCTGGCACCATCGGCATCATCCTGTCGGTGGTCGCGGTGCTGTTCTACCTGTGGTTCCGCTTCGAGCGCGAGCTCGCTATCGGGGCCATTATCGGCACCCTGCATGACATCGTACTCACGGTCGGCTTCTTCGTGATCACCCAGCACGAGTTCAACATGACGTCGATTGCCGCGATCCTGACGATCGTAGGCTATTCGCTCAACGAGACCGTGGTGGTGTTCGACCGTACGCGCGAAATCATGCGCCGCTACAAGACCATGCCGGTCAAGGAACTCCTGAACCTGTCGATCAACACCACCATGTCGCGCACGGTGATGACCGCCACCACGACGGCGCTGTCGCTCGTCGCCCTCGTGATCTTCGGCGGCCGCGCCATCGAGAGCTTTGCTCAGGTGATGCTCTACGGCGTGGTGATCTGCACCTATTCGGCGATCTTCATCTCGTCGCCGATGCTGATCTATATTGGCCTGCGCAGCACGGAGACCGCGAAGGCGCCGGAGGGCAAGGTCGCTCCGGCGGAGTGAGGCCATGAGCGGCGGACGCATCTACGACGGCTTCGTGCCGGGGCGTTATCCCATCGATGCCTACGGCAATGGCGGCTTCCGCTTCGCGGACATGTCCCATCGCGGATCGATCCTGGTCCTGCCGTCGGGCATCATGGCTTGGCCGGTCTCGTCAGTCGCGGAGATTACGGCAGAATCCCTCGGCCCGGCCTTTGCGGAGGCGGAGGATATCGACCTTCTGCTCCTCGGGACCGGCCTGGACGTCGCGGCCGTTCCGGAGCGTCTGCGCCAGCGCTTCCGCGAGGCCCATATTGGCCTCGACGTGATGCAGAGCGGGGCGGCCGCCCGCACCTACAACATCCTGCTGGCCGAGAACCGCAAGGTCGCGGCGGCGCTGATTGCCGTGGCCTGAAGGGTGCCCTGACATGGCCGCCGAGGACCTGACCTTCGCCTATTCCCATTGCGAGACGCTCGTCCGCGAGGCCGATCCCGACCGGTTCTGGGCGAGCCAGTTCTCACCGGCTGACAAGCGCCCGCACCTCCACGCACTCCACGCCTTCAATTACGAGATCGCCCGCGTGCGCGATTCCGTGCGCGAAGCCATGCTCGGGGAAATCCGCCTGCAATGGTGGCGGGACGCGCTCCAGGGCGAGGTGAGGGGAGACGTGCGCGCAAATCCTATTGCGGCCGCCCTCGACGATACCATCGTCAAGTTCCGCCTGCCGCGCTCGGCGCTGGTCAGCCTGATCGATGCGCGCATCTTCGACCTCTACGACGATCCCATGCCGTCGCTCAACGACCTTGAAGGCTATTGCGGCGAAACCGCTTCGAGCCTCGTCCGCCTCGCCGGCATCGTGCTGATGGGCGGCACCGATCCAGGCCATGCGGATGCGGCCGGCCATGCGGGTGTCGCCTATGCGGTCACGGGGCTGCTGCGGGCCTTCCCCTGGCACGCCCGCCAGGGCCAGGTCTTCATCCCGGCCGAGATCCTCGCCCGCCACGGGGTGGTGCGCGACGATATCGTGACCGGTCGGGGTGGCCCGGGCCTCAAGGGGGCCCTTGGGGACATGCGCGCCGTAGCCCGGCGGCATCTCGAACAGGTCAGGACCCTGCAGGCCACGATACCCGCCGGGGCCCAGCCGGCCTTCCGGTCCCTGGCCCTCGTCGAGCCCTACCTGAAGGCCATGGAGTGGCGCGACTACGACCCCTTCCATACGGAGGTCGATATCCCTCGCTGGCGCAAGATCTGGGCCCTGTGGCGGGGCGTGTTCTAGAAGCAGCGCCGCCCTTTCACCTCTCCTGGAGGGAGAGGTCGGCGCACGTCATTGCGGCGGGTGAGGGTTGCGCCATCTCCGGAGAGGGCTCGCCCTCACCCCGACCTTTTCTCCACGCAAGTCGGATCCCGGAAACATCCGGGAGAGGGAGACGCGGCGGAAAGGTCACGTACAACCGGGACAAGGCACGACGCGATTCCTCTCCCTTGTGGGGAGGGCCAGGGTGCGGGTGCGAGCGCCACGTTCTGAAACTTCAGAGCCGACACCCCCACCTCCAACTCCTCCCATAAGGGGGAGGAGGGCAGGGCGGCGCTTCCCGCGAACATCTGAGATCCGTGTGGAGAAGAGCAGAATAGCGCCCCGAGGGACGGGTCTCTACTCCGCCGCTGCCGGCATCTCCTGGCTCGCCTTCCAGGCCGCGAGGTCGGCGCGGGCGCGGTCGGTCAGGGCCTTCTTGCGGGCGACCGACTTGGCCGGGCCGCGCAGACGCTTGCCAGACTCGTCCTTGGCGGCGAACTCCACCGGTGGGAACAGGCCGAAATTCACGTTCATCGGCTGGAAGGAGCGCGGGCCCTCGTCGATGGTCTCAATATGGCCGCCGGTAATGTGGTTGACGAGGGCGCCGAGCGCCGTGGTGGCGGGCAGGGGCGAGAGCGGACGGCCGAGCCGTTCCGCCGCCGCGAAGCGCCCGGCCATCAGGCCGACGGCTGCGCTCTCCACATAGCCCTCGCAGCCGGTGATCTGGCCCGCGAAGCGCAGGCGCGGCATGGCCTTGAGACGCAGCACCGGGTCGAGGAGCTTGGGCGAGTTGAGATAGGTGTTGCGGTGGATGCCGCCGAGCCGCGCGAACTCGGCCTTCTCCAGGCCCGGGATCATGCGGAAGATGCCGGTCTGGGCGCCGTATTTCAGCTTGGTCTGGAAACCCACCATGTTGAACAAGGTGCCGAGCGCATTGTCCTGGCGCAGCTGCACGATCGCATAGGGCTTCCGATCAGGGTTGCGCGGATCGGTGAGGCCGACCGGCTTCATAGGGCCGTGGCGGAGCGTCTCTCGGCCGCGCTCGGCCATCACCTCGATGGGCAGGCAGCCGTCGAAATAGGGGGTGTTCTCCCACTCCTTGAACTCGGTCTTGTCGCCGGCGATCAGCGCATCCACGAAGGCCTCGTATTGCTCCTTCGTCATTGGGCAGTTGATGTAGTCCTTGCCCGTGCCGCCGGGGCCGATCTTGTCGTAGCGCGACTGGAACCACGCGATGTCCATGTCGATGGACTCGCGGTAGACGATGGGCGCGATGGCGTCGAAGAAGGCGAGCGACGTCTCCCCCGTGAGGCTGAGGATCGCCTCCGCCAGGGCAGGCGACGTGAGCGGGCCGGTCGCCACAATCACGGAGGACCAGTCCTCCGGAGGCAACCCGGCGATCTCGCCCCGCTCGATGGTGACGAGGGGATGAGCTTTGAGCGTTGCCGTCACGGCCTCCGAGAAACCATCCCGATCCACCGCCAGAGCGCCGCCGGCCGGAACCTGGTTGATGTCGCCCTTCGCCATGATGAGCGAGCCGAGGGCGCGCATCTCCTGGTGGAGCAGGCCGACCGCGTTGGTCTCGGCATCGTCGGAGCGGAAGGAGTTCGAGCAGACGAGTTCGGCCAGGCCGTCGGTCTTGTGGGCGTCGGTGCCGCGGACGGGGCGCATCTCATGGAGAATGACGGGGACGCCGGCCTGCGCGATCTGCCAGGCCGCTTCCGAACCGGCGAGGCCGCCGCCGACGACATGGATCGGTTGAAGCTTGCTCATGGAATTCCTCTCGAACGGGCTTCGTTGACCGGCCGTCCGGCTCAGGTCAAGCTGGGCCTTTCCCTTTCCAGCCAGGTTCAGGATGATGGCCATGACACGACCGGTCGTGCTTATAACAGGTGGAAGCCGCGGCATAGGCGCCGCGGTGGCGCAGCGCGCCGCCGAGCGCGGCTATGACGTAGCGATCAATTACAGATCGGAGCGGGAGGCGGCTGAGCGCGTGGCGGAAGCCTGCCGGGCGGCCGGTGCTGCGGTGGTGACATGCCAGGGCGACATGGCCGTTTCGGCCGACGTGGTGCGCATTTTCGACGAGGCGCAGGCTGCCTTGGGCTCGCTCTCTCATGTGGTGAACAATGCGGGCATCACCGGCCGGTCCGGACGCCTGGAACGGACGCCCGACGAGACGATTCGCGACTGTGTCGAGATCAATGTGCTGGGGGCCCTATGGGTTGCCAGGGAGGCGGCGCGACGCCTTTCCACCCGCCAGGGCGGAAAGGGCGGCTCGATCGTCAATATCTCGTCCGTGGCGTCCCGGCTCGGCAGCCCCGGCGAGTATGTCTGGTATGCGGCGTCCAAGGGTGCGGTCGATGCCCTGACGACGGGGCTCGCCCGGGAGCTGGCAGATGACGGAATACGCGTGAACGCGGTTTCGCCGGGCATGACCCGGACCGAAATTCACGAAAAGAGCACGGGCGATGCAGCGCGGGTGGAAAGGCTGCGCACCAGTATTCCTTTGCAGAGGATCGGAGAGCCGGAGGAAATCGCCGAGGCGGTCCTGTTCCTGATGTCGGACGCGGCCTCCTACATCACAGGCGCGAACCTTCCCGTTTCTGGCGGCCGGTGAGGAATTCATCCCCAGACAAGCAAACGCCCGCCGAAAGGCGGGCGCGGGCTTTTGCTGCAGTGCAGCAATCAGTTAGGCGACAGCGTGCTCGCGAGCGATGCTCTCGATCTGGAAGCGGGAGATGCCCAGATCGTCGAGCTCGCGGTCGGAAAGCTGCGAAAGCTCACGGACGGTCTCACGATAACGCATGTAGGCGCGGACTTTAGAGAGAATGTAGGTTACGAACATTGGAAGCTCCTCGAGTTAGCCGGCCCCGGCGACCGGCGGCCTTTGTTCTTGCGTGTGCAATGCAGCATATAAGGGAGTGCGGTGCCGAAGAGGAGTGGCGATATCAGAGGGCTGTTATGCTTTAGTAGCATACCGAGCTAAAGCGCGTTAACGAGTCATGTCGCCTGCGCATCGGAGCCTGGTCGAGCTTTTATGCCTTTCCTGAAGTCTTGAGAAGCTTTGCTGTAGGAAATTCGTTCAACCTGCCAAGAGTATGGCTCGCCTATAGGCATGCACGAGTTATGAATGAATATTCATCTTAGTTCACGCTGAATAAATAGTTTGTAATATTCAGTATTTCAGGAACCCGTATCGCCAAGTGCCGTTTTCTCCGCACAATTGCTTAGGAGGAGATGTGCAATGAAGAAGATCGCCTTGAGCGTGGGTCTGGCCCTGTTGAGCACCACCGTTTATGCCCAGGCGCCGACCGCCCCGGATGCCTCCCCGTCGCAGGTGAGGACCGAGACCGGCACGACCGTCCTGCGCCGCTCCACCGAGGGTCGGGCTCCGGCCGCCGGGGTTGAAACCCGCGTCCGCACCCATGTAGACGGCGGCATCCGCGCCGGCGTCGAGACCCGCGAGCGCAGTGGCGTCACGGTCCACCGCACCCGCACGATCCGGGAGGTCGAGGAGCCGAGCGTCTCGGTGACCCGCCACCGCACGGTCACGTCTTATGACGAGCCCGATACTGTCGTGCATCGGACCGTGGTCAAGAAGAAGCCCACGGCCAAGAAGATCGTCGTGAAGACCAAGAAGAAGCCCTCTACGAAGGTCGTCGTGAAGAAGCGCCGCCATTACGTGGTGCACGAGCCCGTGGAGGTCCGCCGTCACACGGTCCGCCGCTATGAGGTGGACGAGCCGAGCGTGTCCGTGACCCGACGCACGGTGCGCCATGTCCGCGAGGAGGCGCCGCGGGTTGGC
>Ga0182741_1002650_pt1 | contig 20398 bp, 17 predicted proteins | sample eDN5th37CBELigOP_FD_128874 | JGI IMG/M metagenome (GOLD analysis project Ga0182741, IMG submission 128874) | Enriched Organic Plus compost microbial communities from Emeryville, California, USA - eDNA 5th pass 37_C BE-Lig OP (version 2) (version 2) ... | reverse complement strand
CTCGTGGGCGGTGATCGAGACGTCCTCGAGGATCGGGTGGTCGAAGCCCAGGTGCACGTGCTGGAGCGAGATGACCGGCGGCCGCTCGACGTGCCGACGCGGCGCCGGCTCGGCCCTGGTGGCGGTCGGCGCGGCGACGGGAGGCGCGTCGTCCGCGAGCTCGTCGCGGATCGCCGCCCGCACGCGCGTCGGCTCGGCGGAGGACTCGGCGAGCGAGCCCTCGCGGCGGTCGCCGCCGCGGCGCCGCTCCTCGTCTCCGCTCCGCGTCATCGCGTCCCTCTCGTCACGTCCCGTCATCCGGGACCGATCAGCGCCAGCAGCAGCTGCGTCAGGAAATAGTCCGTCACCAGGATCAGGATGCTCGACGTCACGACCGTGCGCGTCGTCGCCTGCCCCACCCCTTCCGTCCCCCCCGTCGTCGCCAGCCCGAAGAAGCAGGCGGTGATCGAGATGATGGCGCCGAAGACGAACGGCTTCACGAGCCCCTGGATGAAGTCGTTGGGGATGACGCCGAGGGTGAAGCCGCTGGAGATGATCTGCTCCCACACCGTCCGCCAGTAGAGCGAGGTGGGGAGGCCGAGCATCAGGGTGGCGATGATGTTGCCGCCCACGATGCCGACGAAGTTGTTGATGATCGTCAGCAGCGGGAGCATGATGAGCGCCGCCAGCACTCTCGGCGTGACCAGCTTCTTGATCGGGTCGGTGCCGAGGGTGTTGAGGGCGTCGATCTGCTCGGTCACGCGCATGGAGCCGAGCTGCGCGGCGATCCCCGATCCCACCCGCCCGGCCACCATGAGCCCGGCGAGCACCGGTCCCAGCTCGCGGATCATCGAGCCGGCCACCAGGCGCCCCATGTACATCGTCGCGCCGAACGTCCTGAGCTGCACCGACGACTGGAGCGCGAGCACCATCCCCGTGAACAGCCCCGTCAGCAGCACGATCCCGAGGGACCGCACCCCGATCTCGTCCATCTGCTGCACGAGGTCCTGCGCATAGAACGGACGGGCGAAGATGAAACGAAGCGCCTTCCAGGAGAGGGTGAAGTACTCCTGAAGGGTCAGGACTTTCTGCTTCGCCGCCTCGTTGAGCCGTGTCAGTAGTGCCGGCACGCGAGTCCGAGGGAGGGGCGGTCGTTCGGCATGTCGTGCCCGCCAGGGGCAAGGCGCGTGCCGCGTACGACGGGGCCGCGTGCGCGGCGCTCCGCCGGGGAGCCGGGCCCATTACCTTACCACCCCATGCCACTCTCCATCTCTCGAGACCGCCTGACCGAGCTGCTCGCCCGGGCGCGCGGACGGCGCGTCGCCGTCGTCGGTGACGCGATGCTGGACGTCTACCTTCGTGGGGAGGTGGACCGCATCTCCCCCGAGGCGCCGGTGCCGGTCGTGCGGGTGCGGGAGCGCAAGTTCGCGCTCGGCGGTGCCGCCAACGTCGCGCAGAACGTCGTGGCGCTGGGCGCGCGATGCGACCTCGTGGCCGCCATCGGCGCCGACCGCGGGGGGGAGACGCTGCGCACCATGCTCCAGGCGATCGACGCCGACGCGAACGCGCTCGTCGAGGTCGAACGGCCGACGACGACCAAGACGCGCATCGTCGCCCGGTCGCAGCAGCTCGTGCGCGTGGACGAGGAGGAGGACGAGGATCTCGCGGGCGGGGAGGTCGAGCGGCTGCTCGCCTCGCTCGAGGACGCCGTCGGCGTCGCCGACGCGCTGGTGCTCGAGGACTACAACAAGGGGGTCCTCGTCCCCCGCGTCATCGAGCGGGCGATCGCCGTCGCGTCGGCGCGCCGGATCCCGATCGTCGTCGATCCGAAGTACCGCAACTTCTTCCTCTATCGCGGCGCGACGGTGTTCAAGCCGAACCGTCGCGAGCTGGAGGCCGCCCTCGGCGCCGCGGTCGATCTCGAGCACCCGGAGGCGCTCCCCGACACCTTCCGGCGGCTCGGCGTGGACTATCTGCTCCTCACCCTCGGCGAGCGGGGGATGGCGCTCCTCTCCGCCGCCGGGCCGATCCGTCGCGTCCCGACCGTCGCGCGCGAGGTGTACGACGTCGTCGGCGCGGGGGACACGGTGACCGCCTACCTGGCCGCGACGCTGGCTGCCGGCGGGAGCGCGGAGGAGGCGGCGGTGATCGCGAACTTCGCCGCCGGCGTCGAGGTCGGAAAGCTGGGCGCCGCGACGGTCACGCCGGAGGAGGTCACCGAGGCGTACGACTGGTATCTCGAGCACCAGGGGTCGGCGGCAGGCTGAACTCGCCGCCATCGGGCTCTCGCGGTTGCACGCCGCCGTCGGGAGGCGCGGGAGCACGCGAGAGCCGCCTCGCCGCGACCGCCACCACCACCCCGACGGCGAGGCCGGCCACGACGTCCACGGCGTAGTGAAAGCCGCCGTAGACGGCGCCGACCGCGATGAGGAGCGTGCAGAACGCGGCCGCGAGGCCGACCGGCCGCTGATGCTCGAGCACGGCGAGCGTGAGCGCGACCGACACCGCGACGTGCGACGAGGGGAAGGCGGTGCCTCGCGACGACCCCTGCTGGAGCAGCGCCCGCGCGAGGTCGCGAAAGACCCCCGGTGGCGCGCCGGGCGCGGCGCCGAAGCGATAACGTGGTCCCTCGACGGGAAGAACGGCGAAGAGGAGGAAGCAGCTCGTGAAGGCGAGCGTCAGCGCGAGCACCGTCTGACCGTGCGCGCGCCGCCACTCCCGCCCACGGAGGGCGAGCGCCAGCGGCGGCAGCACGATGAGCGGATAGTAGGAGAGATAGCCGGCGTGCAGCAGCTCGCTCACGACGGACCAGGGCGCGCGCGACGCGAGGGTGCGTGCCGGATCGCCGAAGAGTCGCTGCTCCCACACGAGCACCAGCGGGTCGAGCGGCAGGCGCTGCGATGCCTCGAAGAGCACGCCGAGCTCGGCGTACAGCACCGGCAGCGCGACGACGGGAAGCCAGAGCGCCCCCTGCGACGTCGATCGCGCGTCGACGCGGCGTGCGATCGCCGCCACGTACACGATCGCGAGCACGTGGCCGGCGACGAGCCACGGCCGCCGCGCCGCCGCGCCGGTCGCCAGCATCGCGACGAGGATGCAGGCGAGGTAGACGAGCAGCACGAGCAGCGCGCGACGCTCGGGCGTGGCGGCGTCGTGCCGCGAGATCGACGATGGTGGCATGGGACACGGGAGAGTTACATTCGGGGCGTGACCCTGTCGATCCTCCCCGCCGATTCGCCACGCGCGGTGCGCCGCTTCGTCGACGTCCCGTGGCAGATCCCCGAGCTGCGCGCGCACCCGCGCTGGGTGCCGCCGCTCCGCCTGATGGTCCACGACGTGCTCGACGCGCGCCGCAATCACTTCTACCGGCGCGGCGCGCGCGCCCTCTGGATCGCGGAGCGCGACGGCCGCCCCGTCGGCCGGATCGCCGCGATCGAGAACCGCGCCCACAACGAATTCCACGGCGACCGCACGGGGTTCTTCGGCTTCTTCGAGTGCCGCGACGACGTGGAGGCGGCGACCCGGCTGATCGAGACGGCGTCGACGTGGCTCGCCGCACGCGGCCTGACGTCGATTCGCGGCCCCGTGAGTCCCAGCACGAACCACGAGTGCGGCGTGCTCGTCGACGGCGTCGACGAACATCCCGCCTTCATGACGACGTGGAACCCGCCGTACTACACGCGGCTCCTCGAGAAGGCGGGACTCGTCGGCGTCAAGGATCTGCTGGGCTACGAGCTCTCGCTCGCCGATCCCGAGTTCCGTCTCCCCGACGCCTTCGAGGCGCACGCGCGACGCGCGATGGCGAAGCAGCGGGTGGACTTTCGCGACCTCGAGCCGCGACACTGGAAGCGGGAAGTCGCCGTCTGCTGGGAGGTCTACAACGCGGCGTGGGAGCCGAACTGGGGGTTCGTCCCCATGACGCGCCCCGAGTTCGAGCAGATGGCCGAGGGGCTGCGCTTCCTCGTGCACCCGGAGTTCGCCTTCGTCGCCGAGGTCGGAGGCGAGCCGGCCGGCTTCTGCCTCGCGCTCCCCGACTACGCGCACACGCTCAAACGGATCGGCAACGGACGACTGCTCCCGACGGGACTCCTCCACCTGCTCCGCGACCGCCGGCGGCTCACGAGCGGACGTATCATGGCGCTCGGCGTGAAGAAGCAGTTTCGCTCGACGGGGCTCTTCGCGCTCTTCGCCAACGAGCTCTATCGCCGCGGCCGCGCGCAGGGGAAGACGACCGGCGAAGCGTCGTGGATCCTCGAGGACAACGAGTTGATGAATCGCCCGCTGCGCGCGTTGGGCGCGCGCGCCTACCGGCGGTGGCGGATGTACGAGCGCGCGTTCGACTGATCGTCGGCACGACGCCCATGCGCATCGCGCTGGCGAGCGACTGGTACCTGCCGCGCCTCGGCGGGATCGAGCTGCAGGTCGCGGCGCTGGGCGCCGAGCTGCGCGCACGGGGACACGAGGCGACCGTCGTCACCGGGACCAGCGGTACGACGGACGAGCACGTGCACCGTCTCCGAGTCGCGCGTCTCCCGTTCGCCGGCGTCGCGCTACCGGCATCGCTGCGCACGAGGATGCGCGAGGCGCTGGCGGCGCTGCGGGTGGACGTCGTGCACGCGCACGTGAGCGTCGTGTCTCCCGTGGCCTATGCCGCCGTCCTCGCGGCGCGCGATCTCGCCCTCCCCGCGGTCGTCACCTTCCACTCCGAGCTGCATGCGAGCGCGCGGCTGCTGGCGTTCGCGGAGCACGTGCTGGCGTGGCGCCGGTGGCCCGTCGCGATCACCGCGGTGAGCGGCCTCGTCGCGCGTCAGCTCGCCACGGCGATCCCCGACCTCGCAGTGGAGCGGCTCCCGAACGGCGTGCGGCGCGCGGAGTGGCGCGCGCCCCGAGACACGCGACGCGACGGCGCAGCGGTGCGCTTCGTGAGCGCGCTGCGCCTCCACCGCAAGAAGCGGCCGCTCGCCCTCGTGAAAGCGTTCGCGCGCGCGCGTGCGCGGCGACCGGAGATCCCGATGCGGTTGATCCTTCACGGCGAGGGCCCGGAACGGCGCGCGCTCGAGCGCGCGATCCGGCATCGCCAGCTGGAGGACTGCGTCACGCTGGCGGGATGGACGTCGCGCACGGCGCTCGCCGAGAGCTACGCCTCGTCGGACTGCTTCGTGCTCCCCACCCGGCGCGAAGCGTTCGGCATCGCGGCGCTCGAGGCGCGCTGTGCCGGACTCCCGGTGATCGCGATGGGGCGATCCGGCGTGACCGACTTCCTGACGCACGGCCGCAACGCGCTCCTCGCCGACGACGATCGCGAGCTGGCGGCACACCTCGCACGCGTCGCCGGCGATCCTGCGCTGCGAACGACGCTCGGCGCGTCGGCGGACGACCTGGCAGCCTTCGACTGGCCGACGGTCGTCGAGCGGCATCTCGCCTGCTACGAGCGTACCGTCGATGCGGCCACCTCGCCGGGGCGCGTGCGGATCGCGCCGAACTGACGGAGGAGCAGCAGGCTCCAGCCGGTGCCGATCGCCGGCAGGAGGAAGGCGAGGTGATGCAGCATCGCGAGGCCGAGCGCGGTGTCGGCCGGCACGCCGAGATAGCGGTACGCGAGGAACGCCGTCGCCTCGTACGTGCCGAGGTTCGCGGGGGCGAGCGGCACCAGCGTCCCGATCCCGAGCGCCGCGACGACGAGCACGCTGCTCCACCACGGAAGCACAACCCCCAGTGACTGCTGCACGGCGAGGATGGCGGCGATCTCGAGCGCCTTCTTGCCGAGCGCCAGCGCGAGCACGAAGGCCAGCCCGCGCGGCTCGCGCAGCACCTCGAGTCGCGCCGCCCACGCGCGCACGAACGCGATCGCGCGTGCGGCGTGACGCGGGCCCGGGGTCCACGACACGCCGGCGCTCCGCGACAGCAGCAGCATCGCGATCCCGCCCAGCGCCACGGTGGCGGCGAGCGTCCCCACGCCGGCGCGCAGCGCGACGGGGAGCGGCGCGAGAAGCATCGCGGTGCCGATCACCGCCAGCTTGGCCACCCCGACCAGCAGTTGGTCGAGCGCCAGCACCGAGAGCGCGCCGGCGCGCGAGAGCCCGGCGCGCGCGACCAGCAGCACCACCGCCGACGCCTCGCCGGCGAAGAACGGGATGGTGTTCATGGTGGCCGAGGTCAGCGCGACGACCTCGAAGCTCCGGCCGATCGGTGGCCGCTCGCGCGACGGCGCGAGCCGCCACCACTCCAGCGCCCAGAGCGGAAGCACGAGCGCGTTCGCCAGCACCGCGAGCGACGTCCACCACGGGCGTTGCCCGCCGAGCAGCCCGATCACGCGCGCCCAGGGCAGCTCGCGCAGGACCCAGCAGGCGGCGAGGCTCATCGCGATCCAGGCGACGAGCCGGAGGAGACGCACGCGCGCGCGAGGCGACGACACCGTCAGCTCGCCCGCGCGCGCGCGTCGCCGGCCGGCAGCTCGTCCACGCGGCGGAACCGCGCCCCGCGGCGCGCGAAGTACTCGATCACCGCGTCGAGGCTCCGCAGCGCATGATCGCCGGTGCCGAGCCGGCAGTCCCAGCGGATCCGCGTCTTCGTGAGGTCCACGAACTCCCACGGATGCACGAACAGGACGACCGGACTCGCGAGGCGGTCGAGCCAGCGGTCGCGCACCAGCGCCGGCAGTCGGAGCGCGGACGAGGTGATCGATGCCGCCACCCGCCGCAGCGCGGGAGGACGACGTGCGGCACGATGACCTCGCTTGTACTTCGCGAGGGAGGCGTCGATCTCGATCCCCGCATCCACGAGCAGCGGGAGATATGCGTCGGGGAACCGCAGGTAGGGCGCGCGAAACGAGCGGATCGGCGCGTGGTCGCGGAGGATGCGCACCGACTCCTCGATCTCCCACCGTGCGGTCTCCACGTCGAGGCGGTCGAACGCCCGATGCGTCACCCCGTGCGACGCCAGCTCGTGCCCGGCGGCGAGGATGCGCTCGAGCAGGGCGGGCGAGCGTCGCGCCACGGCGCCCGTGGTGAAGAACGTCGCGGGCACGCCACGCCGCTCGAGTAGCTCGAGCAGCCGCGGCGCCCCCTCGTCGATCCCGCGCCAGGTCCACAGGAAGGGAGGGCAGTCCGGCTCCACGTCCACCGTGAGGTAGACCTCGAGGGGCGCCGTCATCGCGGCCACGCCCGCAGCTCGACGCTCACCCGCCCGAGCCCGCCGGTGCGGTGCTCGCCGGCGACGTTGGCCCAGTCGAGCGTGCGCTCGATCCCTCCGTCGAGCCGCACGCGGCCGGCGCCGCCGCGAAACGCGCTGCTCCACGACGCCACGCCGCGCCATCGCCGTTCGCGTGGACGCGCGAGAACGCGCTCGAAGTCGATCGTGCGCGCCCCGCCGGTCACGTCGGTGTACTCGTCGGCGCGCCGCTCCTCGGCGGCGATCTCGAGGGCGAGCGCGCGCCAGGTCGAGGGGCGCCAGCCGACGGAGAGATAGGCGCCGCGCGCGTCCGGGCCGAGCGGATCGCCCAGCAGCCGGCCGCGCACGACCTGCCCCGAGGTGAACTGGTGATGCCGGAACTGCCGGATGCCGGTGTGGCGCACCTCGACACTGCCGTCGACGCGCCCGGCACCGTCGAGCCGCGGGAACCAGATCCCCAACACGTGCGACGCGTCCTCCGTCATGCTCGACCCGAAGCGCCTGAAGTCCAGATCGTTGAACAGCAGCTCGCCGTACAGCTCCGCCCCCACCGGGACTGCGCGGAGGCGGAAATCCACCCCCGCATACTTGTCCGAGAACTGATAGTCGTCGTCGCCGCGAAAGACGACGTCGAAGAGCTGGGTGGCGTCCAGCACGCGATCGGCGAACGAGGCGCCCGGGGCGCCTCGTCCCCCGCCCTTCGTGTAGGCCATCGCGCCGAGCTCGAGCCACCCCGCGGGGAGGATGCTCGCCTTGTAGGCGACCACGTACGGATTCGGGAAGTTCTGCGCGCCGTCGAGCCGCGCCACGGCGAGCGACAGCTGCGTCGGGCCGAGGAGCCGGAGCACCCACGGGAGAACGAGCGGCCGCTCGTGTCCGACGAGCACCATGTCGAGCGCCGGGCCGCCGGTGGCGAACAGCGATCCCCCGCCGCGCCCCTGCCCCCACGCGAGATGGTCTCGCCCCACCTGCACCGACAGGTTGCCGAGCGCCGCACGCACGAACGCCCGCTCGATCGACCCTGTCGCACCGGTGCTCCCGTCGCGCAGCGGCGGTCCGTAGGAGGCACGCGGCTGGAGCACGAACGCGAGGGCGCGGTTGGGCGTCCACTCGTGCGCGCTCTCGAGCGACGAGGTGGTGCCGTTGCCGTACGCGAGCCCCGCGCGATCGCCGACCGGCGGGTTGAGGAAGGCGTCGATCCCTCCGAGCCCGTTGTCCACGAGGATGCGGCGGGGAGCGCCGTCGAGGCTCGTCACCTCCGCGAAGGCGCGGTGCACGAGCGGCACGCTCGGCGTCCCCTCCCACGCGAGCCGCGTGAGGATCGCCTGCGCGGCGTCGGCCAGCGAGGCGTCGCCCGCGGCCACCCGGGCACGCAGCCGCGCGCCCGCCTCGCGAATCGCGCGGTCGACGGTGGCGCGCGAGACCGGCCGCTGTCCGGCGACGAGCGAGTCCACGAGCCCGAGGGCGCGCAGGCGGGCGAGATCGAGGTGCGCGGGATCGCCAGGCGGCAGCGTGGCGCTCGCCTGCGCCGCGACGTGGCGGGCGACCAGCAGGAGCGCGGCGGCGAGTCCGAGCGAACGGCGGAAGATGCGAGCGAGCATGGACGACGGCGAGAATAGTCGCACGCGGAGGCCGGTGGAAGCGACACCGCGTGCGAGGTGGAGCGGCGGCGCCGCGGGCGCTAACTTGCCGGAGTCGTGCCGACGGACGGACCCGTAGCTCAATCGGTCAGAGCAGCCGGCTCATAACCGGAAGCGTCCGGGTTCAAGTCCCGGCGGGTCCATCGCGGGACTTCACTTCGGGCGTCCCGCCGCTTAATTTTCATGACTCGCGAGCGGCAAGCGCGCTCGTGCACAGCATGGTCGCATAGCTCAGCTGGTTAGAGCGCTGGTCTCACATACCAGAGGTCCGGGGTTCGAGTCCCTGTGCGACCACCTTGATCCACAACGATTTAGCTCACCCACGTCGGTGAGCTTTTTCGTTCCTGGCATGCCGGAGCACCCGCGCCGAGCGATGACCGACCGACCGATCGCCCAAGGCACCGAGCGCCGACGTCGCCCACCGCACATCGTGGTCGACGCGCGGATGCTCCGGCACTCGGGGATCGGCACCTATCTCCGGAACCTGCTGCCGCGAGTCGTCGCGCGCTCCCCGGAGTGGCGCTTCACCGTCCTCGGTTCCAGCTCCGCGCTCCGCCAACTCCCGGCGCTCGCCGCGCCGCACGTGGCCGTGCGGGAGTGTGCCGCGCCGATCTACTCGATCCGCGAGCAGCTCGCCCTCCCCCGCGCCGTCCCCGACGACGCGGACCTCTTCTGGGCCACCCACTACGTCCTCCCGCTCGCGCTCCGCTCCTCCCTCCCCCTCCTCGTGACGGTGCACGACGTCTTCCACCTCGCGATGCCGGAGCTGGCCGGCGGTCCGCTCCACCGTGCCTACGCGCGCTACATGTTCGGCGAGGTCAAGCGGCGCGCGGCGCACCTCCTCTTCACGACGGAGTTCGCGCGCGGCGAGTTCGCGCGACTCCTCGGCGACGACGGCCCGCCGTGTAGCATCGTGCCGCTGGGGGTGACTCCCGACTGGCTCGCCGCCGACGCCGGGACGACGCGCCCTCTCGACGCGCCATATCTCCTTTACGTGGGGAACGTCAAACCGCACAAGAACGTCGCCACGCTCGTGCGGGCCTTCGGCCGCCTCCGCGACGACGTGCCGCACCACCTCGTCGTCGTCGGGCGCCTCGAGGGGCTGCGCATGCGGGACGACGAGGTCCGGCGTCTCGCCGCGACGATGCCCGATCGCGTGCATCTCGTCGGCGAGGTCGACGACGCGGCGCTCTCCGCCTGGATGCGGCACGCCGACGCGTTCGCCTTTCCATCCCTCTACGAGGGGTTCGGGCTTCCTCCGCTCGAAGCGATGGTCGCGGGGTGCCCCTGTCTCGTCGCCCGCGCGGCGTCCATCCCCGAAGTGTGCGGCGATGCGGCGCACTACTGCGACCCGCATCGCGAGTCCGACGTCGCCGACCGCCTGCGCGAGCTGCTCACCGACCAGGCGCTGCGGGCGACGCTGATCGCGCGCGGCCGCGCGCGTGCCGCGCGCTTCGACTGGGATCGCTGTGCCGCGGGCACGCGCGCCGCGATCGAGGAGGCGCTCGCCGCATGAAGGGGATCGTGCTCGCCGGCGGCGCCGGCACGAGGCTGCACCCGCTCACCCACGTGACGAGCAAGCAGCTCCTGCCGCTGTACAACAAGCCGATGGTCTACTACCCGCTCTCCACGCTGATGCTGGCGGGGATCCGGGAGATCCTCCTCATCTCGACGCCCGCCGACCTGCCGCGATTCCGGTCGCTCCTCGGCGACGGCCGCGCGCTCGGCATCCGGCTGGCGTACGCGGAGCAGCCGCGCCCCGAAGGGCTCGCGCAGGCGTTCCTCATCGGCGCGGAGTTCATCGGCGGCGACGACGTCGCGCTCATCCTCGGCGACAACCTCTTCTTCGGCCACGGACTGTCCGACTCGCTGCAGGCGATCGCCGCCGATCCGCGCGGCGCGACGATCTTCGGTTACTACGTTCGCGACCCGGAACGCTATGGCGTCGTCGCCTTCGACGAGTCGGGGGCCGTCACGGGAATCGAGGAGAAGCCGGCGGTCCCGCGCTCCAACTACGCCGTGCCGGGGCTCTACTTCTACGACAACGCGGTGGTGCGCATCGCCCGCTCGATTCGCCCTTCGTCACGCGGCGAGCTCGAGATCACCGACGTGCACAACGCCTACCTGCGAGAGGGACGGCTCAACGTGCACCTGCTCGGCCGCGGCGTCGCCTGGCTCGACACGGGCACGCACCAGGCGCTGCTCGACGCGGCCAACTTCGTCGCCACCGTCGAACAACGGCAGGGGCTGATGCTCGGATCGATCGAGGAAGTCGCGTATCGCATGGGGTACATCGACGCCGACGCGCTGCGCCGGCTCGCCGACGCGTATCCCGGGAACGAGTACGGCGACTACCTGCGCCGCGTCGCTGCCGAGCCGAGAAGCCGCCCATGACGACGGTGATCGAGACCGAGCTCCCCGGCGTGCTCGTGCTCGAGCCGCGCGTCTTCCGCGACGAGCGCGGCTACTTCCGCGAGGCGTATCGCGAGTCGCACTTCGGCGAGCTCGCGCATCTCGGCGTGCCGTCGCGATTCCGACAGCTCAACCATTCGCGCTCGGCGCGCGGGGTGCTGCGCGGCCTGCACTATCAGCTCGTGCAGCCGCAGGGGAAGCTGGTCACGGTGATGCACGGCGAGATCTTCGACGTGGCGGCGGACGTGCGCGTGGGCTCGCCGACGTTCGGACGATGGGTGGGCGTGCGGCTCACCGGCGAGGAGCCGCGCTCCCTGTGGATCCCGCCCGGCTTCGCCCACGGCTTCTGCGTCCTCTCCGACCTCGCCGACGTCGCGTACGCCTGCACGGAGGAGTACCTCCCGTCGGGCGAGCACGGTGTGCGCTACGACGACCCGGCGCTCGGCATCGAGTGGCCGGTCACGTCGCCGCTGCTCTCGGCGCGCGACCGGCAGCTCCCCTTCCTGCGCGACGCCGACGCGCATCTGCCCCGCTTCGCCGCCGTGTCGCCGACGAGCGCCGCGGACCCGTCGTGACACGCGCGCTGCTGCTGGGCGCGACGGGGATGCTCGGACGCGCGATCGCGCGCCAGGCACCGGCCGGCGTCACCCTCGTCGCTCCCGACGATCCGCGCATCGACGTCACCCGCCCCGACGAGGTACGCGCGGCGCTCGCCCGGGAACGGCCGGACTGGGTGATCAACTGCGCGGCGGCGACGCAGGTGGACGACGCGGAGCGCGATCCCCCACGGGCGATCGCCGTCAACGCCATCGCGCCGGGAATGCTCGGGGAATGCTGCCGCGACGCGAACGCCGTCCTCCTTCATTTCGGATCCGACTACGTCTTCGCCGGCGACGGGCAGCGCCCGTACACCGAGGAGGATGCGACGTCGCCGGTGAATCGCTATGGCGAGAGCAAGCTCGCGGGGGAGCGGCGTCTCGCGGAGAGCGGCGCCGAGTCGCTCGTGGTCCGCACGCAGTGGCTGTTCGGCACGCCGGGGCGGAGCTTCCCGCGCACGATGTGGGAGCGCGCGCGGGCGCGCACGCCGTCGCGCGTGGTCGACGATCAGGTCGGCCGTCCCAGCCTCGCCGACGACGTCGCGGCCGCGAGCTGGCGGCTGCTGCAGGCGGGAGCCCGCGGCGTGGTGCACGTGGCCAACGCCGGCACGGCGACCTGGTTCGAGCTGGCGCAGGCCGTCTACGACGCGGCGGGAGTGCCGGAGCTCGTGACGCCGTGCGCGACGAGCGACTTTCCGACCCCGGCGCGCCGCCCCGCGTACAGCGTGCTCGATACGTCGCGCATGGAGCGGCTGCTCGGGGCTCCGCTGCCGTCGTGGCGCGACGCGCTCACGCGCTTTCTCGATCAGCTGCGCGCCGGCGAGACGGCGACGGCCGCGAAGTAGTCGGCGCCGAGCGGCACGCGCAGCGGCTTCCACGGCAGCGCCCGCGCGACCGGATGATCGCGCGAGAGTCCGGCGCCGATCGGCAGGCCGAGCGCCTTGAGACGGGCCTCCTTCACCGTCCACGCGCGCAGGAACGCGTCGAGCGCGCTCGTCCCCTCGGCCATCCAGCGTGCGCGCAGCGCGCGCTCGCCGGGCGACAGCGCACGCTCCGCCAGCCGCTCGAGGGAGTGGATGGGACGCCGCCGCTCGATGTCGACCCCGACGTCGCCGGCGTAGCTGAACGCGACGGCGACGACGTCGGCGGAGTGGGCGACGTTGAAGCACAACCCTCCACCAGCCCACGGCTCGTCCAGCACGGGCTTCCCGTGCGCGCCGATCCGCAGCGTGATGGCCGACGGCTCGGCGCCGAGCTCGGCGCCGAGGAGTGCGCGCAGCGTCGCACGGCCGGCGCAGTAGCGGGCCGCCGCCTCCGGCACGCGCAGCGCGGCGACGCGCTCCCGCTCCTCGCGCCCGAGCAGCGGTTCGAGCGAGGGTGCCCTCGCCGCGAGATGGTCGAGCGCGCCGATCCACACGCGCACGTCGCAGCCGACGACGTCGATCGTCTGCATCCGCAACGCGGCGCCGAGCCGATCGCCCGCGGTGCCTCCCGTCCGGTCCTCCACGGACGACGCCATCGCGCTCATGCCGGGCACTCGTGCAGCGCCCGCGCGAGCGCTGCGGCCGCCTCCGTCAGCTGCGCTGCCTCGTGCCGGGCAGTGACGAAGAACCGCAGTCGTGCGAGCCGTTCGGGCACCGACGGCGCGACCATCGGCGGCGCGCTCACCCCCAGCTCGCGCAGCCGGGCGGCGACGCGGATGGCACGCAGCGAGTCGCCGACGATCGCGGGTATCACGGGCGTCCCGGCGCTCCCGCCGACGTCGACGCCGGCCGCGCGGGCGAGCGCGAGAAACTCGTCGGCGTTCCGATGCAGCGAGGCGACGCGAGACGGCTCGGCGTCGAGCACGCGGAGCGCCGCGAGCGCCGCCGCCGCGTTCGCGGGCGCGAGCCCGACGCTGAAGACGAACCCCGGCGCCGCATAGCGCAGGTATCGGACGAGGCGTGCCGATCCAGCGATGTATCCGCCGCAGCTCGCGAGCGCCTTGCTCAGCGTGCCCATGAGCACGTCCACCTCGCCTGCCGCCACGCCGGCGTGCTCCAGCACGCCGCGTCCGGTCGCGCCCAGCACGCCCAGCGAGTGCGCCTCGTCCACCATCAGGAGCGCCGCGTGCCGCCGCTTGATCTCGACGAAGCGCGGCAGATCGGGGATGTCCCCGTCCGCGCTGTAGACGCCTTCGATCACGATGAGCACGCGCCGGTAGCGCGCGCGCAGATCGCGGAGCAGCGCGTCGAGCGCCGCCCAGTCGTTGTGCGGGAAGACGAGCCGGCGAGCGCCGGAGAGGCGCGCGCCCTGCACGATGCTGTCGTGCGCCAGTGCGTCGGCGATCACGAGATCCCCCTCGCCGACCAGGCAGGGGATGGTGGTGACGTTCGTCGCGTGGCCGCTCACGAACGCCAGCGCATCCTCGGCGCCGAGGAAGCGCGCGATCGCCTGCTCGAGCTCCCGATGGATCGCGCGCTCGCCCGAGACGAGCCGGCTCGCCGACACCGAGGTGCCCCACCGCCGCGTCGCGTCGACCGAGGCCTCGACGACGCGCGCATCGCCCGCCAGCCCCAGGTAATCGTAGCTGGCGAAACTCACCAGCTCCCGATCGTCGACGCGTGTGACGCTCCCCGCGATGCCGTCGTGGGGGACGAAGTACGGGTCGGCGAGCCCCTGCCGCTGGAGCAGCGCGAGCCGTCGCTCGACCTCGAGCATCTCCGGGGGATCGGCCGAGCGCTCGACGCCGTCGTTCGCCGCGTCGAGGGGCGCGCCGTCGAGCAGGCGCTCGATCTCGCCGAGGTGCGCCGCGCCCCAGAGCCGCCCCGTGTCGAGACGGACACCCAGCTCGCGCTCGGCGTCGATCACGAGGCGAACCGCATCGAGCGATTCGATGCCGAGATCGCGAAGGGTCATCGCGTCCGAGCACACCACGTCCGTGCCCACCGCCTGCGCGAGCCACCGTCGCAGCCACTCGCGCGACGTCGGGCGCGCAGCGCCGGCGGCGAGCGCCGGCACCGCGTCGCCGTCCCGCGCGACGACGTCCAGCGCACCCGCGCGCAGCGCATCGCGCGTCGCCGCGCGTCGGATCTTGCCGCTCGACGTCCGCGGGATCGTCCCCTGCCGGACGAGCACGATCTCGCCGGGGACCACGCCGACCTGCCGCGCCACCGCCTCGCGCACGCCGAGGAAGACGTCAGGGAGGTCGGTGGGCGCGGCACGCCGCGAGATCTCCAGCACCACGACGAGTCGCTCCCCGTCGCTCGCGGCGTGATCGGCGAACGCCGCGCTGCGCCCCGGCCGCAGCGCGCCGTGACTCCGCTCGGCCGCGCGCTCGATGTCGTGCGGATGCAGGTTGCGTCCGCCGACGATCACGAGGTCCTTGAGTCGCCCCGTGACGAAGAGGCGGCCGTCGCAGAGGGCGCCCAGGTCGCCGGTCCGGAGCCAACGACGCTCGTCGCCGGACAGCCGCGCGTCGAACGACGAGTCCCCGCGCGGTCGCCAGTAGCCGTCTCCGACGCTGGGACCGGCTACCCAGATCTCGCCCACCTCGCCATCGTCGCGCGGCATCCCCGATTCGACGTCCACGATGCGCACGACGTGCTCGTCGATCGGCGCACCGCAGGAGACGAGCGCCGTCGCGTCGGCGGCGCTCGCCGCTCCCTCGAGCCGTCCCGCGTCGAGCGCCGCGCGTGAGACGTGCACGATCGCCTGCTCGCTCGGCGCGACGCTACCCGCGACCATCAGCGTCGCCTCCGCGAGACCGTAGCAGGGGACGAACGCCTCGCGTCGGAACCCGGCGCACTCGAAGGCGCGCGCGAACCGGTCCAGCGTGTCGGCGCGCACCGGCTCCGCGCCGTTGAGCGCGATACTCCAGGCGGAGAGGTCGAGCGCCGCCCGCTCGTCCGGCGTGGAGCGATCCACGCAGAGGTCGTACGCGAAGTTCGGCGCGCCGCTGCTCGTCGCGCGGTAGTGCGAGATCGCCTCGAGCCACGACAGCGGGCGCTGGAGGAAGCTCGCCGGCGACATGAGGGCGACGCTCACGCCCATGTACGCCGGCTGCAGCAGTCCGCCGATGAGTCCCATGTCGTGAAACGGCGGGAGCCAGAAGACGGCGTCGTTGCCTTCGCGGAGCGCCAACCGACGGTGCATCTGCGCGAGGTTCGCGAGCAGGTTGGCGTGCGTGAGCCGCACGCCACGCGGCTCCGTCGTCGATCCCGACGTGTACTGCAGCAGCGCGAGCGCCTGCGCGTCGTACCGGGCCCGCTCGGCGCTGGCCGCGTCCGCGATGTCGTCGGTCGCGATCCAGCACAGCGCGCCGACCTCGCGCTCCTCCCGGCGCCACGCCGCGAGCCGCTCGCGCCACGCCCGCGTCGTGAGCACGAGACGCGCCTCGCAGTCCCGCACGATCCCCGGCACGCGCGGGTCGGGCCGGCGCGGATGCGGCGGGTAGGCGGGGACGGCGATCACGCCCGCATACAGGCAGGCGACGACGGCGACGACGTACTCGAGCCCCGGCGAATAGAGAAGCGCCGCACGATCGCCCACGCGTGCGTGCGCGCGAAGATGCGACGCGACCGCGCGCGCGCGGCGATCCAGCTCGCCGTACGTCAGCTCCTCGACCTGGTGCGACGTGCCGGGGAGGAACCGATAGGCGACCAAGTCCGGCTGCCGCTCCGCCCTGAGCTCGAACATCTCCGCGAGCGAACGACAGCCCGCGGCGCGCACCTCATCGAGGAGCGGTTCGTCCGTCAGGGTCGTGGCGAAGTCGGCGGTCGCGCGCATCTCGGCTCATCGGTCGCAGCCATGCCTGCTCGAGGTACCAAAGGTAGGTTTGCCGGAGGCCATGTGGGAGTGCGATCGACGGCGCGTAGCCGAGCTCCCGTCGAGCACGCTCGCACGAGCAGAGCCAGTACGCCTGACGCCCGAGCGCGGCCTTGTGCGCGTTCAGCAGCGGCGTGCGACCGGTCAGCGTCGACCAGGCGCTCCCCGCGGCACCACCAGCGCGCACGAGCCAGTCCGGCAGGTCGACCGCGCGCACCGGGCGGCCGACCGCGGCCGCGACCAGCTCGTGCAGCGCTCGCCAGGTCAGCGCCCGATCCCCGAGGAAGTACGTCCGGCCGATCGCCTGCGGCATCCGCGCCGCCGCGAGGAGTCCATCCACGAGATCGTGCACGTGCACGAGATCGAGCCAGCGGTCACGGCTCCCGGGCTGGACGCTCCACCCTCGATGCGCGAGGCGAACGAGCTGGAAGAAGTCGCGGTCGCGCGGGCCGTACACGCAGCTCGGCCGCACGATCGTGACCGGCGCCTCGCCGGCAAGCGCGTGCGCTTCCCGTTCGGCGTCGAGCTTCGAGCGACCGTAGCCTTCCACCGGCGCCGGCGCCGTCTCCTCGGTCACCGGCGCATCGGGGCCGCTCGCCGGCCCGCTCGCCGCCTGCGACGAGACGAGCACGACGCGCGGGCGCCGGGCGGGAGGAAGGCGGCGCACCCCCGCGGCGAGGGCGGCGAACGGCACGACGTTGCCGCGCCGGAAGTGCAGCGCCGAGTGCGCCTTCGTCACGCCGGCGAGGTGAAACACGACGCCCGCACCGTCCAGCGCGGCGTCGATGGCACGTGCCGACGCGTCCTCCCAGTCCACGACGTGCGCCTCGACGCCGGGCCGTGGGGCCGGGGACCGCCCCGGCCGCACGAGCGCGCGGACCCCGACCCCGTCGTCGAGCAGGCGTTCGACGAGATGCGAGCCGATGAACCCCGACGAACCGGTGACGAGCGCGATCACGTCCGCGGCGAGCCGGCCGGCTCAGCGCCCGTCGACCGAGACGCGCGCTCCTGCCTGACGCAGGCGGCCGGCGAGCGCGCCGTCGACGCGCGCGCGCAGGATCAGCCGCTCCCCGTCGGTGCGCTGTTCCAGCACCTCGCCCAGCCGGTGAATCTCCGCGAGCAGCTTCCCCTCGCTCGCGTGCAGCTCGATGTCCGTCACGGGACGGCGCTCGCGAATCGCCTGCGCCAGCACCCGCCGCAGCGGCTCCATCCCGCCCTCGGCGACGGTCGAGACGAAGATCGCCTCGGGATGCGCCTCGCGCACCCGCTCCTGGAGCGCCAGCAGCTGCTCGTGCTCGAGCAGGTCGATCTTGTTGAACACGAGCACCACGGGCCGCTCGGCCGCTCCGAGCTCCTCGAGCACCTGCTCGACCACGCGACGCTGCTCGTCCCACAGCGGATGGCTCGCGTCGACGATGTGCAGGAGAAGGTCCGCATCGCGCGTCTCCTCCAGCGTCGCCCGGAACGAGGCCACCAGATGGTGCGGCAGCTTGCGAATGAAGCCGACGGTGTCGGTCAGCAGCGCGCGCGCGTTCTCGCCGAGGTCGACCTCGCGGGTGAGCGGGTCGAGCGTCGCGAAGAGCTGGTTCTGGACGTAGACTGCCGTGTCGCCGGACAGCGCGCGCAGGATCGACGACTTGCCGGCGTTCGTGTAGCCGACGAGCGACGCACGGAACTCGCCGCTGCGCCCCGACCGCTGCACGACGCGCGACTTCTGCACCTCGCGCAGCCGCTCCTTGAGCAGCTTGATGCGATGGTTGATGAGGCGCCGGTCGGTCTCGAGCTGCGTCTCACCGGGACCGCGCATGCCCACGCCCGCCTTGTAGCGCTCGAGGTGCGTCCACATGCGCGTCAGGCGCGGCAGCATGTACTCGAGCTGCGCCAGCTCCACCTGCATCTTCGCCTCGGCGGACCGCGCCCGCAGCGCGAAGATGTCGAGGATCAGCTCCGCCCGATCCACGACGCGCGTCGCGATGGCATCCTCCACGTTCTTCGACTGCGACGGCGACAGCTCGTCGTCGAAGATCACGACCGACGCCTCACGGTCGCGCACGAGGTCGCGCAGCTCCTCGATCTTGCCGCTGCCGAGGTAGGTCCCGGCGTGGGGACGATCGAGCTGCTGCGTGAGCTCGCCGACGACTTCCGCGCCCGCGGTGTCGGTGAGACGCTCGAGCTCGCGCAGATGCTCCTCCGCCGCCCGGCGGGCACCGGCACGCTTTGCGGGAGCGCCGACGAGCACGGCGCGATCGACGGGAGCAGCGAGCTCGATCAGATCCTTGGTCGCGATGGGAAGAGCCTCCGCAGCGAGTTCGATTCGTAGTCCAAAGCTGATACGCGAGCCGCGGTGCGTGAAGGGGCGTCACGCAACACGGCCCGCGCCACCCGTGCCCGTCAGTCCCGCCCGAACGAGCTCACCCGCCCCGCGTCGCGGAACGGCACGGTGAAGTTCCCGATCGGCGTCCCCACCGTCACGTCGCCGGTCACGTTGTAGTTCAGCGTGCCGGTGTTGATGATCTGGCGCCCCGCCTCGCCGACGCCCCGATAGGTGAAGTTCACCGGGATCGAGACGACGAGCGTGTCGTTCGCCTGCGCCGTCAGCCGGTCGGTGATCGCGCCGGTCGCGAACGTCACCGTGTCGAACTTCAGGTTGTAGGTGAGCCGCGTCGCGTCGAGACGGAAGTTGTTCGGATTGTAGACGGCGAGCGACACGTCCACCGCCCCGCCCGTGACCCCCAGCCCGCGGAGCTGCACGGTGCGCACCTTCACGATCGGCTCCTTGAACGCCTGCCGGCCGAGCATCGCGCACCCGCCGACCGCCGCCACCACCGCTGCGAGAACGAAGTATCGCCTCATCTTTCCCCCTCCGTGTGTCGGCTCAGCGCGAGCCGGTGTCGTCGTCTTCCGGCCCGCGCTCGGCGCGCCGCCGGAGCTGCTCCCACCATGCCATCCGCTTCGCGATCTCCCGCTCGAACCCGAACGTGCCCGGCGTGTAGAAGGTCGCGTCGCGCACCCTGTCCGGGAGGTACTCCTGCGGGATATATGCCTCGGGGACGTCGTGCGCGTACTGATACCCCTGGTGATACCCCAGTTCCTTCATCAGCCGCGTGGGCGCGTTGCGGATGTGCAAGGGGACGCCCTCGCCCGGCGTCTCGCGGGCCGCCTCCAGCGCCGCATGGAGCGCCGTCTTCGCGCTGTTCGACTTGGGCGCGGTCGCGAGGTAGATCACCATCTCGGAGAGCGGGAGATACCCTTCCGGCGCGCCGAGCATGTGATACGCGTCGCGCGCCGCGACGGCGAGCTTGAGCGCCTCCGGATCGGCGAGCCCGACGTCTTCGGCCGCCATCGCGATGGCGCGGCGGAAGATGACCATCGGATCGAGCCCGCCTTCGAGCATGCGCGCCATCCAGTAGAGCGCGCCCTGCGCGTCGCTCCCGCGCAGGCTCTTGTGGAAGGCGCTCAGCATGTTGTAGTTCTCCTCGCCGCCCTTGTCGAAGCGAGCGAATCGAAGCTGCAGCGCCTCGCGCGCCACCTCGTCGGTGACGTGCCCTCCGTCCCCCACGTGCTCCGCGGCGGCGTCGAGCACCGTGAGCGCGCGCCGGGCGTCGCCGTCCGCCTCGGCGGCGATGCGATCGAGCGCCGCATCGTCGACGCGCAGCCGCATGGCGCCGAGCCCGCGCTCCTCGTCGGCGAGCGCGCGCCCGAGCAGCCCGCGCAGCTCAGACGTCTCGAGCGGCTTCAGCACGAACACCCGCACGCGCGAGAGCAGCGCGCCGGTGATCTCGAACGACGGGTTCT
>Ga0182741_1002649_pt1 | contig 20400 bp, 17 predicted proteins | sample eDN5th37CBELigOP_FD_128874 | JGI IMG/M metagenome (GOLD analysis project Ga0182741, IMG submission 128874) | Enriched Organic Plus compost microbial communities from Emeryville, California, USA - eDNA 5th pass 37_C BE-Lig OP (version 2) (version 2) ... | reverse complement strand
CGCCGCGATCGATCCGCGGATGTCCGCTGGTTTCCGCGGAAATCCGCTCCGCGGGAGGGCCGGCCATGCGCTCCGCCGGCCCGCACGGCGCCGTCGCGGGGTTGCGAAGAGACCGATCGGTCTCTAACGTCCGACGCATGACCACCGGGGTGTCCACCAAAGGCGAGCGGACGCGCGAGCGCATCGTGCAGGCCGCCGCTCCGCTCTTCAACCGGCGGGGCTACACGGGGGTCAGCATGACGGACCTCATGGCGGCGACCGGTCTCGAGAAGGGCGGACTCTATCGGCACTTCGCGAGCAAGGACGACATCGCGCTCGCCGCGTTCGAGCACAACGTGGCCCAGCACCGGGCGCGGATCCAGGCGCGCGTGGAGGACGCGGCGGGCGCCGTCGCGCGACTGGCGGCGCTGGTCGATGCCCTCGCCGACGTGGCGCGCGACCCCGTGGTCCCCGGTGGCTGTCCCCTCCTCAACACGGCGGTCGAGGCCGACGACGGCGACGCGCCGCTGCACGCGGAACTCCGCGCGCGGGCGCGCCGCGGGATGCGTCGCCTGATCCGCTACGCGCAGGCGCTGTTCGAGGACGGCGTCGCCGCCGGCGAGCTGGCGGCCGACGTCGACTGCGCCGCGGAAGCGGAGGCGCTGGTCGCGTCGATGGAGGGCGCCGTCGTCCTCTCCCGACTCTACGGCGACGCGCGCTTCGCGCGCGCCGCCGCCCGGCGCGCCGCCGCGCACGTCGCGCGGCTCGCCCGCTAGCCCCCCCGCACCTACCTGCACACGAGCCCACGACGATGACGACTGCACGAGAAGCGACCGATCGGTCGCAATCGACGACGCGACGCGTCGTGATCACCGGGATCGGCGCGGTGACGCCACTCGGGCTCGACGCGCGCGCCTCCTGGCAGGCGATGCTGGCCGGTCGGAGCGGCGCCGCGCCGATCACGCGCTTCGACGCGAGCGCCTACACGACGCGGTTCGCGTGCGAGGTCAAGGGGTTCGACCCGCACGCCGTCATGGACCGCAAGCTCGCGCGCCGGCTCGACCCGGTGTGCCAGTACGCGCTCGCTGCCGCCGACGAGGCGCTGCGCGACGCCGGCCTCGCACCCGAGACGCTCGCCGCGGACGAGCGCGAGCGCATCGGCGTGGTGTTCGGCACCGGCGTCGGCGGCATCCAGACCTTCCAGGAGCAGGCGGCGGCGTGGGCGCACGGTGGCCCGCGCAAGCTCTCCCCCTTCTTCATTCCGATGATGATCCCCGACATGGCGGCCGGGATCGTCTCCATCCAGTACGGGCTGCGCGGGCCGAACCACGCCGTGGTGTCGGCCTGCGCCACCGGCAATCACAGCCTGGCGGACGCCCTGGCGCTCGTGCGGGCAGGGGAGGCGGAGGTGATCGTGGCCGGCGGGAGCGAGGCTGCCGTCTGCGAGCTCGGGGTCGGCGGCTTCGCGGCGATGCACGCCCTCTCCACGCGCAACGACACTCCCTGGACGGCATCGCGTCCGTTCGACGCGACGCGCGACGGCTTCGTGCTCGGCGAGGGCGCCGGCGCCCTGATCGTCGAGTCGCTCGAGCATGCGCGCGCACGCGGCGCGCCGATCTACGCCGAGCTCCTGGCCGTCGGCGCGTCGGCCGACGCCCATCATCTCACCGCCCCTCATCCCGAGGGGCTCGGTGCGCGGCTCGCGATGGAGCGCGCGCTCACCGCGGCGGGACTCCCGCCGGAGGCGGTGGACACGATCAACATGCACGGCACCTCCACGCCGCTCGGCGACACCGCCGAATCGCACGCCGTCCGCGCCGTTTTCGGCGCGCATGCCGATCGCCTGACCGCGACGAGCACGAAGAGCATGACGGGGCACCTCCTCGGTGCCGCGGGCGCGGTGGAGGCGATCGCCAGCGTGCTCGCGATCACCGATCAGGTGGTTCCGCCGACGATCAATCACGTCACCCCCGATCCGGGCTGCGATCTGCACTACGCGTTCGGTGCGCCCGTGCGCCGCCCCGTACAGGTGGCGCTCAGCAACGCCTTCGGCTTCGGGGGCCACAACACGTGTGCGGTCTTTGCGGAGTACGAAGGGCCAGCGCGACGGGGGCGAGCGGGCCTGGACTACTCGGGAGAGCCGGGAGCGGAGATCGGAGAGTCTCGTTCGCCTCGCCTCGCCTTGCCTCGCCTTGACGTCGCGTGCCGGCGGTTCCACGTTCTGCGCCGCCCGTGAACCGGACGACGGCGGCCGGTGTGCCCGCTCGTCGATCCCTGCAGCCGATCTCCACCCCATTGCCGGAGACGCTCATGTCCGTTCACCCTACTCGCCGTCTCGCATTCGCAGCAGGAGCCCTCGCCCTCGTCGGCCTCGCCGCGTCCTGCACCGAGCGGCCGCTGGAGCCACGACTCGAAGTCGGCGCCGTCCTCGCGCGCTCCGTGGCCGACGCCGATGGCGCAGGGAGCTGGCTCGTTCGCTTCAAGGGGAATGGCATCCCCGCCGCGTTCGAGGACAAGGTGACGTCGCTCGGCGGGGAGGTGATCTTCGCGCACGCCGGCGCCGGCGTGGCGGCCGTCGCGGGGCTCGACGGCGCGGGGGCCGCGCAGATTCGCGCGATGGGCGGTGTCGCGGCCGTGGATGCCGACGCCTCCACCGAGATCGACGCGATACCGGACTTCGTCCCCGAGATCGCCTCGTCGATCGAGAGCCCCGATGTGCCGGCGACGGCGCTGCGCTACGATCGGCAGTGGAACATGCACGCGATCCAGGCGAAGGCCGCGTGGGATGCGGGCTACATGGGCCAGCCGACGACCCGCGTCGGCATTCTCGACACGGGGATCGACTACCTGCACCCGGACCTCGTCGGGCGCGTCGATCTCGCGCTGTCCCGCTCCTTCCTCAGCGCCGCGGAGAACCAGCGGGTCCAGGATGAATTTCCGGGCGCGCACCCGATCGCGGATCTGAACTACCACGGCACGCACGTCGCGGCGACGGTCGCGAGCAACGCGTACATCTACGCCGGCGTCGCGTCGCAGGTCACCCTGGTCGGCCTCAAGGTGTGCGCGCCCGGCACCGCCGCGAACGGCTTCCGCGGGACCTGTCCGACCAGCGGCACGCTGGCGGCGATCCTCTATGCCGCGGACAACGGCATCCCGGTGATCAACATGAGCCTGGGCGGCACCTTCGACCGGCGGGATGCCAGCGCGGCCGGCGGCAACGGTCCATCCTTCCTCGCGACGATCAACCAGGTGATGTCGTACGCGAACCGGAACGGAACGCTGGTCGTGGTGTCCGCCGGCAACAGCGCGCTGGACATCGACCACGATGGCAACGGCTACAAGAGCTACTGCAGCGCCCCGCTCGTGGTCTGCGTCTCGGCGACCGGTCCCACCGCGGCGGCGTCGGTCACCGGGCCGTGGACCAACATCGACGCGCTGGCGAGCTACTCCAACTTCGGACGCTCCGGCATCACGGTGGCGGCCCCGGGCGGCAACGCGGTGGCGGTGACCGCCGCCTGCTCGGGATTCACCGTCGTCACCAGCCTGCTCGCCTGCCGCAATCGGTTCTTCAACTCCCCCACGAACTGGTCGGCGTTCACGGTCGGCCTGAGCGGGACGAGCATGGCCGCGCCGCACGTGGCCGGGCTCGCGGCGCTGATCGCGGGGCAGGTCGGCAACAACCCGGCGCAGATCCGCGCGCGGCTGCAGCAGGGCGCGGACGACCTGGGTCAGCCCGGGACCGACCCGGCATACGGCAAGGGGCGCATCAACGTCGCGCGGACGATGCTGAACTGAGTCGCCGGCCCTCGGCCCTCGGTCCTCGGCCAGATGGAAGACGGCGTCGTCATCGGAACCACCCGATGACGACGCCGTTGCCGTCGTCTCGCCGTCAGGGTACCAGCGCTGGTTTCGGCGCTTCCGCCTTGGGCGCTTCCGCCTTCGGGTCCACCATCGGCTTGCGCGCCCTCAGGTGCGCTTCCATCTCGAGCCGCGGGATCCCGTCCGTCAGCCACTGCGGTGCCGGCTGGTCGCGCAGGAAGGTGTCGAACCACTCCGTCATGCGCAGCGCGTAGTCCTTCTGGTTCGCCGGCCGCTGCAGCCCGTGGTTCTCGCCCACGTACTCGAGCAGCACCACCTCCTTGCCGAGCTGGCGCAGGTGGTTGTAGTAGGTGATCCCCTGGTTGAAGTCCACCGCGCCGTCGCGGTCGTTGTGCAGGATCATGAACGGGATGGCGAGCTTCTGGGCGTGCACCTGCGGCGAGTTGCGCGCGTACGCCTCGGGCACCTCGTTCGGGCCGCCGGTGAAGCGCCCCTGGCTCGCGATGAAGATCGAGCCGTCGGTGTTGCCGCTGTTCCAGTAGATCGACCCGAACATCGAGGTCATGTCGGTGAGCGGCGCGCCGGCCACCGCCGTCTTGAAGATGTTCGTCTGCGTCGTGATGAACGACGTCTGGTATCCACCCCAGCTGTGCCCCTGCAGCCCGACGCGCGCCGAATCGACGAGCCCCGTCGCGATCGCCGCCTTCACCGCGGGGACGACGCACCACACCGCGCTCATCCCCGGATCGTCGATCTTGTAGGTGATGTCGGGCATGAGGTACGCGTAGCCACGCGAGGTGTACACCGCGGGATTGGCGTAACGCGTCGCATTCGGCTGCGCGTAGGCATGGAAGCCCTGTGACAGCTTCTCGTAGATGTACGTCAGCATCGGATACGTCCGGCCTTCCTGATATCCGGCCGGCAGGTACAGGGTGGCCTGGCGGCGCTCGTCGCTGCCGTCGCACGTGTACTCGACCAGCCGCGCCCCCGGCGTCCACGCCACCTCCTTCTGCTGCGGGTTCGCGTCGGTGAGGCGGCGCGGGTTCTTCAGGCCATCGTCCGCGACGTGCCAGTCGGGGAAGACGGTCGCCGACTGGCGCGTGAACGCCCAGACGGCGGCGTCGCGAGCGCGCCGGTAGTCCACCTTGGCCGAGTCGTCGGCGAGCACGGTGACGCCCCCCTTCGCCACGTTCACCTGCACCAGCCCTTCGCGCTTCGTGTACTCGCCGTAGCGCTCCACGTAGAGCGGCGCGGCGGGATCGATGCCGCGGCGGTCGCGCGGATCGATGCCGACGCGCTGCTGGTAGCGGATCTTGTCGCGCGCCCCGTCGACGGTGAGGTTGCGCGCGCCGCTGCCGTTCACCGGCAGGCGCCAGTAGTCCCAGTTGTCGCGCACGATGATGGAGGCGTTGTCGCGCGTCCATCCGACGAAGCCGCCGCCGATCGCGGGCTTCACCTGATTGTGGTCGTCCTCGACGTCCCAGAATCGCGCGTCGACGCCGGCGTTCACCGTCTTCGTGGCGCCGCTGGCGAAGTCGTAGACCTTCCAGTCGCCGGTGTCGTAGTAGGCGTACTTCGAATTGTCGGGCGAGAAGAAGGACGCCGCGGCAAAGCCGAAGCCGCCGCCGCCACCGGGGACCTTCTTCTGGACCAGCTTGCGCTCGCCCGTGGCGACGTTCACGGCGTAGATGTCCCGGAAGTTGAAGCCGCGAATCCCGGCCTCGCGCTGGTACTCGCTGTCGTCGGTCGCGATCGCCCATGTGTCACGCGGACCGCGCTGCAGCCCGCGCAGGGCGTCGTCCGTCAGGGGGACGAGCTTCGTCGACGCGATCTGGTAGGCCGCGACGTGGACGAAGTTGCGGTCCGCCGCCTCCTGGACCTGCTGTGCCGACTGCACCCGGGCATCCTTCCAGTGCCAGAGCACGAGCGAGGGGACGTCGGCATCGGTCTGCGGCGCCGCGGCGACGCGACCGGTGCTCCCCGCTCCCGGCGCGGGTGGCTGTGCGCCGCCGCCCGCGGCCGTCGTGCGCGGACGCGGCGGACGCGGCGCCCGCACGCCCACGTAGAGCACGCCATCGCCCCGGCCGAACGCCATCGCGTAGTCGCCGCTCACCACCTTCCCCGGCGGCAGCCCCGCCGTCGTCGAGTCGATCACCAGCGCCGCCCCGCCGGCGTGCGCGCGCGGCCAGAGCAGCGCGGTCACCGTCTCGTCGACCTTGCTCCCGGTGTCCGTCACGACGCGATACGCCGCCAGCGCGGTGCTCGAGTCGCCCCAGGTGATGCGGCGATAGGTCGCCTTGTGCGCATCGAGCGCCCGGGTGAGCCCCGTCGCGAGCTGCCGCAGCTGCAGGCTGTTCCCGATCCGGTCCGGCACGCTGATCGCGTACGCGAGCCATTCACCGCCGTCATCGAAGGCGAACTCGGAGACGTTCGCGATCGGTGCCGTCGGGGCAGTCGGACCGGCGGCGAGATCCACCAGCTCGAGCGTCGATCCCACCGGCGTCGGCGCGCCGCCGGATGCGGCGCCGCCCGCGGCCGCACCACCGGCCGGCGCCGCGTGGTGAATCGCGAGCCAGTTCGATCGATCGCCGGCGAAGCGGAACGCCCGCACGTTCTCGAACTCGCGCTTGCTCCCATCGGCGAGGTTCACGACGGCGAGCTTGAGCGGTGTCGGCGGCGTCGCGCCAGTCGGCGGCGCGCCCCCCGGCCGGCTGCGCGCGCGCGCCGCACTCGTCGGGTGCACGAGGAAGGCGACCCAGCGGCTGTTGCCGCTGATCTGCACCCCGCCGGCCGCGGCCGCGCCCGGGCCGCCTCCCGTGGCCCCGCCGCCGCTCGCGTCACCCACGGGGAACCGCCACTCCGTGGCACCGGCGCTCGTGCCGCGGATCACGACCTCGGCATCGCCCTCGTTGGGGGCGAGCTCGTAGGCGAACCACTGCCCGTCGTTCGAGAGCTGCGCGGACCGGATCTGCTTCCAGGTGAGGAGATCGGTGAGCGTCAGCTGCCGCCCGACGCTGGCCGGCGGGGTCCAGCGCGACACCGGCGACGAGTCCGCCGCCGCGTACGGGAGGCGCGCCTGCGCGTTGAGGGCGGGCGGGGGCGCCGACGCGCCCTGCTGGCGTTGCGCGGCGGCGGAACGAGTGGAGAGCGCGAGTGCGGCGATGGCTGCCGTCGCGTGAAGGAGTTGGGCGGAGCGCGGGCGCATGGGGGGTGACCGTCGGTCGTATGGGGGAGGGGACGTTGGGAGCCGAAGTTGGCGCTGTCAACATGCCCCGCAACACGAAGGGCGCGTACGCGACGCGGGCTGAGATGCGCTCGGCTCTCTGCTGACGGCGCTCGGCTGAAAGGCGCGCCGACGCTCGCTTCATCGGCGAGCCCTCGGTTGGCGGCGGTCGAGCCCGGCCCTATCTTGGCCCGACCTCTCGCGCACGCTCGCTCCCCCCCCCATGGCCGACCTCCTCCGCGACCAGCTCCAGACCTCGCTCGGCGCCTCGTACACCCTCGAACGCGAGCTGGGGGGCGGCGGGATGTCGCGCGTCTTCCTCGCCGAGGATGGAGCGCTGGGGCGGCGTGTCGTCGTGAAGGTGCTCGCCCCCGAGCTGGCCGAAGGTTTGAGTGCCGAGCGTTTCACGCGCGAGATCCGGCTCGCCGCGGGGCTGCAGCAGGCCAACATCGTCCCCGTGCTCTCGGCCGGCACGAGCGACGGCGGCCTGCCGTACTACACGATGCCGCTGGTGGAGGGCGAGACGCTGCGCGCGCGACTCGCGCGCGGCGTGGTGCCGCTCGCCGAGGCGGCTGGCATCCTGCGCGACGTCCTGCGCGCGCTCGCCTACGCGCACGCGCGCGGCATCGTGCATCGCGACGTCAAGCCCGAGAACGTGCTGCTCTCGGGGGGCGTCGCCGTGGTGACCGACTTCGGCATCGCGAAGGCGCTGCAGGCGGCGAAGACCGTCGCGCCGGGCGGGCCGGCCGACGCGCTGACCGCCCTCACGCAGGCGGGGATGTCGCTCGGTACGCCCGCCTACATGGCGCCCGAGCAGGCGGCGGGCGACCCGAACACCGACCACCGGGCGGACCTCTACGCCTGGGGCGTGATGGCGTACGAGCTGCTCGCGGGGCGGCACCCGTTCGCGGACAAGGCGTCCCCGCAGGCGCTCATCGTCGCGCACCTCGCCGAGACGCCGGCGCCGCTGCCGCCGGCGGTGGCGCGGGGGCTGGCCGCCCTCGTCGAGCGCTGCCTCGCGAAGCAGCCGGCCGAGCGACCCGCGTCGGCGGAGGCGGTGCTGGCGGCGCTCGACGCGGCGCGGGACGAGGCGGTGCGCGCGGCCGGCATGCCGACGCGCGCGGTGGTGGCGCGCACGCTCGGCCTCTACGCGCTCGCCGTCGTCGCCGTCGCCGTGGGTACGCCCCGCGTCATGGACGCGCTCGGGCTGCCCGACTGGGTGCTGCCCGCGGCGCTCGCCCTCATCGCGCTCGGCCTGCCCCTGCTGCTCGCCGCGCTCTGGTTCCGGCACCACGCGCACGAGACCGGCCAGGCGCAGGCGCGCCGGCACTTCGGCCTGCGACGCGTCGCGTGGGGGGGGGTGGCCGCGTTCACGGCCTTCGCGCTCCTCGTGGCCGGCGTCATGGTGCTGCGCGCGCTCGGCATCGGCCCCGCGGGCTCGCTCTTCGCCGCCGGCACGCTCGCCGCGCGCGACACGCTCGTCGTCGCCGACTTCCGCGTGACGGGGGGCGACACGGCGCTCGGGCCGGTCGTCGCGGAGGCGGTGCGCGCCGACCTCGGGCAGTCGAATGCGATCCGGGTCGCGACGCAGAGCCGCGTGGCGGCTGTGATTCGCCGCATGGAGCGCGACCCCTCCGCGCAGGTGACCGACGCGGTCGCGCGCGAGGTCGCGCAGCGCGAGGGGATGAAGGCCGTCGTCGCCGGCGAGCTCACGCCGCTCGGCGCGGGATACCTGATCACCCTGCGGCTGCTCGGAGCACGGTCGGGCGACGTGCTCGCCAGCTTCCGCGAGAGCGCCGACGCGCCGGGGGAATTGATCCCGGCCGTGGGGCGGCTGACGCGCGCGCTGCGCGGCAAGATCGGCGAGTCGCTGAGCGCCGTGCGCGCCGACCCGCCGCTGTCGGAGGTGACCACCGCCTCGCTCGCGGCGCTGCGCAAGGCGACCGCCGCGAAGCACGCCGGCAACGTCGAGATGGACTACGTGAAGGCCGCGGCGCTGTACCGCGAGGCCATCGCGCTCGACAGCAGCTTCGCCGGCGCGTACGGCGGCGTCGCCATCGCACTCGGCAACCTGTACATCGACCCGATCGGTCGCGATTCCGCGCTCACGCGCGCGTACCGCTATCGCGACCGGCTGTCCGAGCGCGAGCGGCTCTTCACGATCACGCAGTACTTCGAGGGCCCCGGTGCGGACCGCCGCCAGGCGGACGCCGCGTACCAGGCGCTCGTCGCGCTCGACACGACGAACCTCAACGTGCTCAACAACTACGGCGTGTTCCTCCAGAACCTGCGCGAGTTCGCGCGGTCGGAGTCGGTGCTGCGCCGCGTGATCCGGCAGGTGACCACGCCGTCGTCGTCGTTCAACGTGATAAACGTCTTCCTCGCGCAGGGACGGTACGCTGCCGCCGAGTCCACGCTGGCCGTGGCCCGCACGCGCTGGCCGGACGCGGAGGCGTTCATGCAGATGGATGTGACCAGCGCGCTCGACGCGCGTCAGCTCGACTCCGGCGTCGCGCGCGGCGAGCGTGCGCTGGCGACGCTCACCGACTCCGGGCTACGGGGGAGCGTGTCGGAGCTGCTGGCCATCGCGGCCGCCACACGCGGCCAGCCCGCGCTGGCCGAGCGGCGGCTCGCGGAGTGGCGTGCGTCCCGGCGCGCCACCGGTGACCCCGAGGCGCCGGTGACCGACGCCGTCAGCCTCGCGCGAGTCGACCTCTGGACCCGCAGCGCCCCGGGACGGGCCACGGCGCGGCTGGACGCCGCGCTCGCGGCGCACCCGCTGGCGTCGCACGCGACGGTCGAGGACGTCCGCGCCGCGTTCGACGCGGCGGCGGTCTATGCGGCCGCCGGCGCCGCGGCGAAGGCGCAGGCGCTCTTCGCCGCGGCGGAGTCGGCGCTCGACTCGTCCGCGCGGCGGCGGCTGGCGCCGGAGCGGGCGCGCGCACGCGCCGAGCTCGCGCTCGCCGCCGGCAACGGCGCGGAGGCGTTTCGCCTCTTCCGCGCGAGCGACGTGGCCGGCGACGGTCTGCCGTCCACGACCTGCAGCACCTGCGTCTTCGCCGATCTCGCGCGGGCGGCGGAGCGCGCCGGCTGGACCGACTCGGCCCGCGTCTACTGGACCCGCTTCGCCGAGGAGCCGGCGGTCGACCGCAACGGCACCGACCGGTGGCACCTCGCGCGCGCCTACCGGCGGCTCGGCGAGCTGTGGGCCGAGCGCGGCGACATGGCGCGCGCGGCGCAGTACGAGGAGCGCTACGTCGCGCTGCGCGCGCAGGCGGAGCCCGAGCTCCGTCCCGAGCTCGACACGGTGCGGGCGCGGCTCGCGTCGCGGAGGTGGCTGGCGCGGCCCGCGGAGGGCGCCGGGCGGCGCTGAGGCGTCAGTCGCCGCTCCGCCGCCCGAGCGCCCACGCGGCGTGCTCGCACACCCTCTCGTCGGACTCCGCGGCGCGCACGCGCGCCCTTCAGCGGGAGCCGAGAGCCGACGGTGCACTCATGTCAGGCCGCCGCACGCTCCGCCACCGCTCGGCGGCGCGACGAGGCCTGCGCGATCGAGGGTGGTGTATAGGCCGATCCCTCCAGCGGCGCCACATCGACGCCCGGCGGTACGATCTCGTCGATCCGATCGAGCAGCTCGTCATCCAGCACGACCTCGGCGCCGGCGAGCAGGTCGTCGAGTTGGTCCATGGTGCGCGGGCCGATGATGGCGGACGTGATCGCGGGATGCGCCACCACGAAGGCGAGCGCCATGTGCATCAGCTTCATGCCCGCGCGCTCGGCGAGCGGGATGAGTTGCTCGACTTTGTCGAGGCTTCCCGCGTCGGACATCGCCTTCGGCATGTACCGCGCGCGGAGCGAGTCGGGGGTCGGCGCGCCGCTGCGTGGCCTGCTCGACGCGGCGGTGGCCGCCGGCGCGATCCGCGCCGAGGTGGACGCCAAAGAGCTCGTGCTCGCGGCGCTGCGGCTCGCGACGCCGGCGAGCGACGGCGATACCGCGCAGGCGCGGAGGATGGTGGCCCTGCTCGTCGACGGGTTGCGCTACGGAGCGCGCGCGCCCCTATAGACGGTCGCCGCATTGCGCTCGAGCCCCCGTGGCTTCGCGCGCGTCATCGGCAAGCCGAGCGCCGAGCGCCGAGAGCGGAGAGCCGAGAGCAAGCCTCTCGGCTCCGACGCGACACCCGACGGTGTCGTCAGCGCTGCGAGTCGGTGGCCTGCCTCGCCGGCGGGCCGATCTTCCCCTCCGCCATCTTCAGCAGCGCCGCCGGATCGTAGAGCGTGCCGGCCTTCATGACGTGGCGCACGTTGCGCGTGTTGCGGATGTCCGCCAGGGGATTGCCGGCGATCACGACCAGGTCCGCGAGCTTCCCCGGCTCGAGTGAGCCGAGCTTGTCGCCGACGCCGAGTGCGCGGGCGCCGTTGATCGTGCCGATGCGCAGCGCGGCGGCCGGGGAGATCCCGGCGAGCACCAGGGAGTGCAGCTCGCGGTGCGCGGAGAAGCCGGCCAGGAACTCGCCCGTGCTCGGGTTGTCCGTCCCGAGCGTGACGAGTCCGCCGGCGTCGTGGAACGCCTTGGTCGTGCGGCGCATGGCCCAGTAGAGCGAGTCCATGATCGCGTTGTAGCGGCGCGGCGGCTTCTGGCGCACCCAGGCCTGGATCTCCGGCGTGAAGAACCGCCGCTCGTCGATCCAGTAGTCGAAGCCCTCCTTGAGCGTCGTGAAGTACACCGGCGCGGTGATCGTGGGATCGAAGGCGACGTTGTGCTCGAGGAACAGGCGGACGATGTCCTTGAACTCCTTCGACGCGGTGTCCACGTGGATCCACGACTGGTAGGCGCCCCGCTGCGGCGAGAGCGCGTCACCGCCGAGGACGTGCTCCACCCGGTCGATCCCCATGCGCACGGCGTCGCGTGCATTGACCGTGTTGCGGAAGCCCGACTCCAGGTGACCGGTCACCGTCAGCCCGTGCCGGTGCGCCTGCTCGATGAGCGGCTTGAGGTGCTCGGGGCTGATCCCCTTCGCCTTGAAGCCGCGCGCCCCCTTGGCCGCCCACTCGTCCACCTCGCGGCGGATCTGGTCGGCGGTCATGTCCTGCCGCCAGCCGCGGCGCGCGGTCCCGAAGTACGGCCCGGAGTTGAAGATGCGCGGGCCGATCTGCTCACCGGCGTCGATCCGCTGGCGCGCGGCCATCATCCCCTCCGGGTCGTACTCGCCGGCCGGGAAGGTGGCGGTGACGCCGTTGGCGAGGAAGATGAGCGGGTTGTAGGTGTACTCGTCCTCGCGCGTGCCGTTCGGCCCCAGCGTCATGTTGTAGTGGGCGTGCACGTCCACGATCCCCGGCATGACGTACTGGTCGTCGGCCAGCTGCAGGACGCGGGCGCCGGCGGTGTCCTCGGCGGCGAGGTCGGCGTTCACCCGGAGCAGACGGCCCGCGCGCACGAGGATGCCGCGGTTGCGCACCACGCTGTCGCTGGTAGCGGTGAAGAGCCAGCCGCCGCGGACGACGACGGTGCTGCTCCCGGCCGACGGCGCCGGCTGCGCAGCGGCGGTTGCGGGGAGGGATGCCGCGAGTGCGATGACGGCGAGGCGGCGGATGGATGACCAGCGCGAAGGAGCGACGGACATGAGGCGACTCCGAAGACGAGGGGTGTTTGTCCCGACTACGTGTCGTCGCCGCCCACCGTTGGCGGTGACGCACGCCGCCGCGCCCTCGTGACCACGCTCTCGCGGCGGCAGTGGAAACCCGCGTCCCGCGCGCCTCGTAGACAGGGCGCTCCTTCGCTCTCCGCCCGCCCCCGCCCCTCCCCGCGATGCCCATGCACACCGGATTCCGCCCCGCCGTCCTCGCCCTCGCGCTGACCACCCTCGCCGTTGCGGACGCCGCCGCACAGACGGGGCGGACGCTCGCCGAGCGGCTCGACTCGATCGCCGGCTCGGCGGTGCTGGCGAAGCGCGCCGTCGGTGCCGTGGCCGCCGTCGTGAAGGGGACCGACACGCTGCTGATGAAGGGGTACGGCAGGGCGAACGTCGAGTGGGACGTGCCGATGCCGGCCGACGCGATGTTCGAGGTCGGCTCGGTCGCGAAGCAGTTCACCGCCGCGGCGATCCTGCAGCTGCGCGACGCGGGGAAGCTGAGCCTCGACGACGAGATCACGAAGTGGCTCCCCGACTTCGACACGCGCGGCAACAGGGTCACCGTGCGGCGGCTGCTCGACCACACGTCGGGGATCGTGGGACTCACCGAGATGCCGGAGTTCGGCCTGCTCGTCTGGAACCCGCACTTCCCGCGCGACTCGGCCTACGCGCTCATCAAGCGCTACCCCTTCCAGTTCCCCACGGGGACCGCGCAGATGTACAACAACTCGGCCTTCTGGCTCGCGGGGCTGATCATCGAGAAGGCGAGCGGGATGACGTACGAGGACTACGTCGAGCAGCGGCTCTTCGCGCCGCTCGGGATGACGCGCAGCATGTACTGCAACAGCGCGGAGGACGTGCCGCGGCGCGCGAACGGCTACGCCGTGCAGCAGGGGGTGATCCGCCGCGCGCCGACCAACGTGCACACGTGGCCGTTCTCGGCGGGGTCGATCTGCTCGACGGCGGGCGATCTCGTGACCTGGGTGCGGGCGCTCCACGGCGGCAAGGTGCTGACGCCCCGGTCGTACCAGGAGATGATCGCGCCGGCGACGCTGGACGACGGCACGCCGCTCCGCTACGGGCTGGGCCTCGGCGTCGGCAAGGACCCTCGCGGGCTCACCTACATCGGCCATGGCGGCACGATCTCCGGCTTCGGCGCGGAGGTGGGGTGGTACCCCGACGCGCAGCTGGCGGTGGTGGTCCTGATGAACAGCAATCCCGGCGCCGACCCGGGGGACGTCGCCGGCGAGCTGGCCGCGGCGCTGCTGCCATGGCAGCGCCCGACCGTCGCGCCGTTCACCGGCGACGCGGCGCCGCTCGTCGGCACGTACAAGGGACCGGGACGCGGTCGCGACATGGTCGTGCAGGTGACGCAGGCGCCGCAGGGCATCACGGTCTCGATCAACGGCGGCACGCGCCGTCCCGCCCCGTGGGTCGAGGGAACGACGTTTCGCGTGGGGAGCAACTTCCTGATCTTCCGCGGCGGTGACCTGCACCTCTCGGGCAGCTCGGCGTACACGGTGCTGAAGCGGCAGTAGCAGCGACTGCGCTCACCCCACTCTCACCGACCATCTCCGCGCACGCGTTCGAGCAGCGCGGAGGTCGTCGTGCGTGCCGACGTTGCCCACGAGCACCGCCGCGGTGCGCTCGAGCCCCCGCGACTTCGCGCGTCATCGGCGCCCCCCTCCGCGACCGGCGTCCCTTGATCCCCGTTCGGCGGTCATTATTTTCCTTATTAGTTGAGTAGTTGATGCATCCGACCAGCGACGACTGATGACGTCTTCCCGCATCCTGAGCCCTGCCGACCTCGTGCGCCTGCGCGCCGAGCACCCCGGCACGCGCCTGCTCGACGTCCGCACCCCCGGCGAGTTCGAGGCCGATCACGTCGAGGGCGCGTACAACGTGCCGCTCGACACGCTGGGCGAGCACGGCGCCGAGATCCGCGCCGCGGTCGCGGAGCCGGTCGTCCTCGTCTGCCGGTCGGGGCAGCGCGCGCGCAAGGCGGAGGAAGCGCTGAAGTCGGCGGGGATGGACAATCTCTACGTGCTCGACGGCGGCATGATCGCCTGGACGGGCGCGGGGCTGCCGGTGCGACGGGGCGCGCCGCGCATGTCGCTCGAGCGGCAGGTGCGCGTCGCCGCCGGCACGCTGGCCGCGACCGGCGGCTTCCTCGCCCTCTTCGTGAACCCGCTCTTCGCCGCGCTCCCCGCCTTCATCGGCTCGGGGCTCGTCTTCGCCGGCGTCACCGACACCTGCGCCATGGGCCTGCTGCTCGCGAAGCTGCCGTACAATCGCCCGGCGGGCTGCGACGTCCCGGCGATGGTGCGCGCGCTCGCGGCCGGTGCCGCCCCGACCGTCGCGCGCGCCGCCGCGTCCGACGGGTCCTGCACGGCAGCCGGGGCGTGCGGGTGATCGGCCCGTTGGCGCCGTAGTCCGGCATCCGGGTGTTCGCTCTCGGGTTGGCGCTTGCCGCGCTGATCGGCCTCTCGCTGGGACTGCTCGGCGGCGGGGGCTCGATCCTCACCGTCCCCGTGTTCGTCTACGTGCTCGGGATCGCCGCGAAGCCGGCCATCGCCATGAGCCTGCCCGTGGTCGGCGTCACGAGCGTGCTGAGCGCCGCGCTCCACTGGCGGCTCGGCAACGTCCGCCTCGGAATCGCGATCCCGTTCGGGGTGCTGGCGATGGCCGGCGCCTTCGCGGGGGCGAAGCTGAGTGTGCTCATGAGCGGTCCAGCACAGCTGGCCCTGCTCGCCGTGGTCATGCTCGCGGCGGCGGGCGCCATGCTTCGTGGAGGGGTGTCCGACGCGCGGGCGCCCACGACTCCGCGGGTCGCGCTGATCGCGCCCGTCGCCCTCGGTGTCGGCGTGCTCACGGGTCTCGTCGGCATCGGCGGCGGGTTCCTCGTCGTCCCGGCGCTGGTGCTGCTGGCCGGCGTGCCGATGCGTCAGGCGGTGGGCACGTCGCTGCTCGTCATCGCGATGAACTCCGCGTCGGGGTTCGCCGGCCATGTCGGCACCGTGCCGATCGACTGGGCCTTCCTCGCCGGGTTCACCGCCGTCGCGGTGGCCGGCGCGCTCGCCGGGACGGCGCTCGCGGAGCACGTGCCGCAGGCGACGCTCAAGCGCGCCTTCGCCCTGTTCCTGCTCGCGATGGGCGGCTTCGTGCTCCATCAGAGCCGGGACGTGTTCCGCGGGATCGCAGGTCGCGACCCGGCGGCGGCGAACGCGCCCGCCGAGTAGCATTCATCGTTCGGTCGACCACCCGAGGCACCGCCATGGCCCGCACCAGACTGACCCCCGAGAAGATCGAGCTCGTCGCCGAGCGTTTCCGCGCGCTCGCGGAGCCGGCGCGCCTGCACATCATGAACGCGCTGCGCGACGGCGAGCGGACCGTCGGCGAGCTGGTCGAGGAGACGGGCTTCGGCACGGCGAACGTGTCGAAGCACTTGCAGCTGCTGCACGCGTCCGGCTTCGTCACGCGGCGCAAGGAGGGGCTGTACGTGTACTACGGTCTCGCCGGCGACGACGTCTTCCGGCTCTGCGACATCATGTGCGGTCGCCTGGACTCGAAGGCCGCCGCGCGCCGCAAGGTGCTCGCCGGCCGCTGACGAACGCTCCGGCTTCTCACGCCGCGGCGGTACTCTCCTCCTGCTTCGTGCCGCGCTCGTCTCGATCGCGCGAGACGGGGAGACCCGCCTCCTGCCACGCGGCGAAGCCGCCCGCCATGTTGACGACGTTCTCGAAGCCCCGGGCGCGGAGCACGCTCGCGCCGATGGCCGAGCGCGCGCCTCCCTGGCAGTAGAGCACGAGGGGGCGGTCGGCGGGGAGCTCATCGAGCCGATCCGTGAGGTAGCCGACCGGAATGTTCGGCACGCCCGGCAGGTGACCCGCCTCCCACTCGCTGCGTCCACGCACATCGATGATCGTGGCCCCCCGCTCGCGAAGACGCGCGGCCTCGACGGGAGTCGACTGTGCCACCGTCGCGAGCTCGCGTCCGGCAGCGGTCCACGCGAGCAGCACGTTCGTGCCGAAGACACCCGCCACGCGGTCGAGACCGATCATCGCCAGGTCGCGCGCAGCGGCCGCGCCCACGCCGCGTGCGGACTCCACGTCGGCGATGAGGTACACGTCGCGGTCGAACGGCAGGAGCCAGCCGGCCCACGTCGTGAAGCTCCCGGTGAGCGGGATGTTGATCGTCCCGGGCAGGTGTCCGGCGGCGAAGCTGGCGGCCGGCCGCGTGTCCACCACCACGGCACCCTCGTCGAGCAGCGTCGCGGGGAGCAGGGGCGGCCGGGGGAGGCCACCGAGGACGCGCGGACCCTCCTTGTTGATGCGCTTCATCTCGGCGAAGTAGCGCGGCGGCTCGGGCTGGCCGGTGAGCACCATGCGCACGAACTCGCCCTCGTCGGTCGTCGCCACGCCCCAGTTTCCGAGCTTCTCGTAGCCGACGGTGGTCGAGGGGATGGCGCCGAGCGCCTTGCCGCAGGCCGAGCCGGCGCCGTGGCCGGGCCAGACCTGCAGGTGGTCGGGGAGCGAGCGGAAGCGCTCGAGCGAGCGGAAGAGCGCGCGCGCGCCGGCCTCCATGGTGCCGACGCGGCCCGCCGCGCGCTCGAGCAGGTCGGGCCGGCCGACGTCGCCCACGAAGACGAAGTCCCCCGTCAGGATACCCCACGGCCCCGCCGCGGCGGGCGTGTCGGTCACGAGGAAGGAGATGTGCTCCGGCGTGTGTCCCGGCGTGTGCAGCACGTCGACGCGGATGTTGCCCACCAGGAAGTGGTCACCGTCCCGCACGAGCCGCGCGCCATCCGTGCCCGCGTAGTCGTAACGCCAGTCGTCGCCGCCCTCGTCGGAGAGCAGGAGTCGCGCGCCCGTGCGCCGGGCGAGCTCGCGCGCTCCGCTCACGAAGTCGGCGTGGATGTGCGTCTCGGTGACGTGCGTGATGCGCAGTCCCTCCGTCGCGGCGGCGGAGACGTACGGCTCGACGTCGCGGTTGGGATCGACCACGACTGCCTCGCCGGTTCGCTGGCAGCCGATCAGGTAGCTCGCCTGCGCGAGCGCGGTCTCGTAGAAGCGCTGGAAGAACATCGAACGGTCCTCGTCAGGGGCGATTGGTCAGGCCGGATGGGCGAGGCGTCTCCGCTGCCGCTCATCGTCCGCTGGCCCGCAGCGTCTTCGCGGCCGCATCGCGCAGGTCGGCTGCATGGTCCTGCACCTCGTCGACGGGGAGGTCGTGCGAGCCCGCGATCCGCTGCGCCCGGAACTCCGCGGGCGTGCGCTCGTCGCGCCGGCGCACCTCGTGCCGCTCCGCGGTGCGGTGAATTACCATTCAACTAACTAATAGAATAACGCGCGACGGTCGGCGGGCAAGCCCCGCGTGGCGTGCGCCGCGCGCGCGCCGGCGCCGTCATCGCCAGTCGCTCATGTGACACGTGTGCGGCGGGATCCCTCATGTCCTTCGTCGCCGCGGCCGTGCCGGCGGAGTTGACGACCTCCGCTCACCGTCCTGCGGTGCGCGGACACGGGCACCAGGCGACGGACGTCCGTTCCCTCGGCGCCGTGCGCGGCGCCTCCGGTCCGGCCGACGTCGCGGCGGAGACGGCGGCTCTTGCCGCACGCCGGCGCGGCCCTCGGTGTCGCGTCGACCAACGACAGGGGAGCGGCGTGGCGAACGCGCTCGTCGCGGCGATGATCATCGGGGCGATTCCGGGGATCCTGTTCTTCGCCGTGGTGGGCGCACTCGCAGCGCCGGGCGAACTTGCCGCGAGCTACGCCACGGCCACGCTCGTGTCCGTCGTGTCGAGCGGTATCATCACCCACGCGTCGCGACCGCGGATCCCTGTGCGCGCAACGCTGCACGCAGAAGAAGACTCGACGGCGCCGCACGCTACTTGACGCGTTGCTCGGACGCCGCGGCTTGAATCGCGCGCGGCGATCGACGTCACGATCCGGTCGTCACGGCGCGCATCCGCGCGACCGACCACTCCATGTGCTCGCGCACCATTTCGTCGGGCTCCTCGTCGCGCACCCGCTCGAGTAGTGCCATGTCGTCCGCCGTGCCGACGTTACCCAACACGACGGCCGCGTTGCGCCTGAGCCCTCGCAGCTTCGCGCGCTTCATAGGCGAGCCCTTGAACGCGGCGCTGAACTCATCCCGTGTCATCGACAGGATCTCACGCGCGAGCGTCCGTGCGTTCTTCGGCTGGCCGAGGGCCGAGGGCGCACCGCCGAGGGCCGCGCGCAGCGCATACGGCGACCCCTCCGGCAGCTCCCGCGCGAACCGCACGTTCCATGGGCACACGTCCTGACACACGTCGCACCCGTACAGCCGGTCGCCGATCCCCGCGCGCAACTCCTCCGGGATCGCGCCCTTCGCCTCGATCGTGAGATACGAGATGCACCGCGTCGCGTCGAGCACGCGCGGTTCCACGAACGCGTCGGTCGGGCAGGCGTCGAGACAGCGGGTGCACGTGCCGCAGCGGTCGGCTTCGAACGGCGCGTCCGCCGGCAGCGCGAGGTCCAGCACCAGCGCGCCGAGGAAGAAGAAGGAGCCGAGCGTCGGGTTGACGAGGTTCGTGTTCTTGCCGAACCACCCGAGCCCCGCGCGGCGTGCCAGGTCGCGCTCGAGGAGCGGGCCGGTGTCCACGTACGCCTTGCCGCGCACCGGCGCGCCGAGGCGTGCGTCGACCCAGCGATGCAGCTCGCGGAGCCGCTCGACCATCACGTCGTGGTAATCGTCGCCGCGCGCGTACCGCGCGACCGGACCGCTCGGCTCGCGCCCGCCGTACTGCATCGCCACCACGATCGCGCTCGTCACCCCCTCGTACGGGAGCCGCGAGTCGCGCCGCTTGTCGGCCCAGCGCGGCAGGTAGTGCATCTCCCCCGCGTACCCGGCCGCGACCCACGCGTCGAACGCGTCCGCCGTCTCCATCGGCCCGAGCGTCGCGATCCCGCACAGATCGAAGCCGAGCCCGTACGCCTGCCCCTTGAGCAGACGCGCGAGCGCGGCGGGATCGGTGAGGGGGGAGGGCATGGGGGACAGGGGCTAGGGGCTGGGGATTCGGTGCTCGGTGCTCGGTGCTCGGGACTGCACGTCCGAGTGCTGGGAAACGAGACGAGGGCTCTACGCCGGGAGGAGTAGCCCCTCGCTGCGCTCGGGGAGGGGCGAGGGGCGTCCCGAGGTGTTCCCTGACCTCCAGCCCCTAACCCCTGGCCCCCAGCCCCTGCCGTTCTACCCCTTCGTCGCCCACCGCGCGTAGCGGATCACGTCCTCGGCCGGGGGCACGGCGTCGTCGGTTCCGTAGGCCGTGTGCATCCGCCAGCGGACGTAGTCGCGGGAGGGGAGGGGGAGGAAGGGGACGCGATGCCACCAGCCGCGCCGACGGAATCGCCAGGCCACGGTGAGGAGGGCGAGCGCGTCCGCGGGGTGGCGCAATCCGCGCAGCGCCAGCGCGAGGGAGAGACGCGTCCAGCTCATGGCCGAAATCTAACCGGATCGATGCCGAGTGCCGTCGGTGGTCGGACCGGCGCCGCTCACATCCGTTGCTCCGCCCGCGGCGCTGACCGAGGCGCTGACCGCGGCGCAGGTGAGCCGGGGACCGGGCCGTCGAGCCGGGACCACGAGCAAGGACCGGCAGATCCCTCGCCTGCGCTCGGGATGACAGCGGCTCTGTTGAGAGGTCGGTGCTGGTGGCGCGGGTGATGCGGCGCGTGGGGGTGTGACGAGCCGGAGGTCGGGATGGCCCCCACGCGTGCG
>Ga0182741_1002648_pt1 | contig 20402 bp, 20 predicted proteins | sample eDN5th37CBELigOP_FD_128874 | JGI IMG/M metagenome (GOLD analysis project Ga0182741, IMG submission 128874) | Enriched Organic Plus compost microbial communities from Emeryville, California, USA - eDNA 5th pass 37_C BE-Lig OP (version 2) (version 2) ... | reverse complement strand
TCGGGATCACCGCCGAGCTCCCCCCGGTCAACTCGCTCGTCCTCGGCACCGGCGAGGTGTCGGTGCTCGACATGGCCGTGGCCTACAGCACCTTCGCCAACCGCGGCGTCCGCCACGACCCGGTCATGGTCGTGCGGGTCGAGCAGGTCGACGAGGAGGGCCGCACCACCGTCCTCGACACGCACGCCTCGAAGGGCCAGCAGGTCCTCACCGAGCAGGAGGCGGACCTCGTCACCTACTGCCTGCGGCTGGTCGTCACGGCCGGCACCGGTCGCGCGGCGGACATCGGCCGCCCCGTGGCCGGCAAGACCGGCACCACCCAGGAGAACCGCGACGCCTGGTTCGTCGGCTACGGGCCCCGCCTCACCGCCGCCGTGTGGATGGGGTACCAGCACAGCGGCGAGGGCGGCGTCGTGCCGGCCATGGACGCCGGCTCCCCGGTGGCGCGCAACCACGGGATCGGCGGCGGCATCACCGGCGGCTCCCTCCCGGCTCAGATCTGGGCCACGTTCATGCGGGCCGCCGCCGAGCGGGTGGGGGAGTGGGGCAGCTTCGTCCAGCCCACGTCGTTCCCCGGGCGCGAGCTCAACCCCGAGCTCGAGCAGACCACGACGACCGAGGCGACCTCGTCGACGGAGTCGACCACCACCACCACCGAGGCCGACACCACGACCACCAGCTCGTCGACCACCACGTCGACGACCACCTCCTCGACGACGACCACCACCACGGGGCCGCCGTCGACGCCCCCCACCACCGGCGACGACGACGGCGGGTAGCGGGACCACCAGGCCCGCGTCGGCCTACCGTGGGCACGACGTCGAGCGAGCGCGGAGGGACCTGCGGTGGCGTCGGACCGAGCGATCGAGAGCCGCGGTCGGCGCGACGAGCTCGTCGGCGTCGGGATCCTCACCCGGTTCCTGCTCCGCGTCGACCGGCTGAGGGGTCCGGCCTGGGTGGCCGGCATCGGGGCGATGGCGCTCTACGTGTCGATCGCCGTGCCCGCGGCCTACGGCGACGACCTCGAGGGGGCCGTCCAGGTGTTCAGCGGCCCGGTGGGGCGGCTGCTCACGGGTCCCGCGCACGGCCTCGACGAGCCGACGGTCGAGCGGCTGATCGCCGGTGGCTACGGCCTGTACCTCATGGCGCTGTCGGCGCTGATGAGCATCCTCCTCGTGGTCCGCCACACGCGGGCCGAGGAGCAGAGCGGGCGAGCCGAGCTCGTCCGCGCCAGCGCGGTCGGCCGCCAGGCCGGGCTCGTCGCCGCGCTCGTCGTCGCCGTCCTCACCAACCTCGGCGCCGGTGCGGCGGTGTTCGTCGTGCTCGTCGTCGTCGGCGGCTTCGCCGTCGTCGGGTCCGCCCTGCTCGCCAGCGCGGTCGCCGCGGTCGGGCTCGCGTTCGGGGCGGTGGCGGCGGTCACCGCGCAGCTCTCGCAGCACGCTCGAGTGGCCTCGGGACTGGCCGGCGGCGTCCTCGGCGCGGCGTTCGTGCTGCGCGGCGGCGGGGACCTCGCCCAGGTGGGCGGCAACCTCCTCTCCTGGCTGTCGCCGCTCGGGTGGGGGCAGCAGACCGGCCCCTACGTGCTCGACCGGTGGTGGCCGCTGCTCCTGCTGCTCGTCTTCGCGGTGGTGACCACGGCCGTCGCCTTCGCGCTGGCCGAGCGCCGAGACCTCGGCGCCAGCTTCCTCGCCGACCGGCCGGGGCCGGCTCGAGCGCACCCCTCGCTCGGCTCGGTCTGGGGCCTCGCCTGGCGGCTGCAGCGGCCGAGCATCGTGGGGTGGACGGCCAGCCTGGCCGTGGCCGGCTTCGTGTTCGGGCTCTTCGCCGAGCCGCTCGGCGACGCGGCCGAGGACCTGCCCGAGGTCCTGGAGGAGCTCTTCGGCGCCGAGGACCTCGTGGCCGGCTACCTGGCCGTCATGGCCTTCCTCCTCGCCGTGATGGTCGCGGTCCAGGGTGTGCTGGCCGTGCAGGCGCTCCTCGCCGAGGAGGCGAGCGGTCGGGGCTCGACCGTGCTGGCCACGCCGGTCAGCCGCACCGCCCTGCTGCTGGCGTCCACCGTCACGGCCGCGGGCGGGATGGCGGCCGCGTCGGTCGCGGCCGGGGCCGCGAGCGGCGTCGGTGCCGCGGTGGCCACCGGCGACGCCGACCACGTGGGTGACCTGGTCCTCGCCCAGCTCAACGTGCTCCCGCCCGCGCTCGTCGTGCTCGGCGCGGCCACCTTGCTCTACGGCGCCTGGCCCCGAGCCCTGGGCGTCGCGTGGGTCGTCGTCGGCTGGGGGTTCGTGGCGGGCACCTTCGGCGAGCTGCTCGGCCTGCCGGGGTGGGCCCACGCTCTGGACCCGTTCGACCACCCGGCGCAGATGCCGCTCGAGCCGTTCGCGGCGATCCCCGTCGTGGCGCTCGCTGCCGTGGCCGTCGCCGCGGTGGGGCTGGGCGCGGCGGCGTTCCGCCGGCGCGAGTACGAGGTCTGAGCCGAGGTGGCGGCCAGGAGCTCAGCCCGAGGCGCCGAGCTCCTGGTGCGGGTAGTGCGTGCGGCACGGCACGCACCAGTGCTCGACATCCTCGAGGATGTCGACCTTCTCCTCCTGGTCCCACGCCGCCGGGGTGACGTAGGCGCGGTGGACCGGGAGGAGGTCGTCGCTGTCGGCGCCGCAGCTGTCGCAGGAGGCGGGTGGAGGCGTCATGGGAGCAGTCTCGCACCCGCTCGCCGGCGCGGCCGACGCGGTGGAAGTGATACCCCCGGGGGTATAGGGTGGAACCCGTGCTGAGGTCGGACCCTCTCCTCGCCCGCTGGCTCCCGATCGTCGGGTGGCTGGGCCGCTACCGCCGAGACGACCTCGGCGGCGACCTCGTCGCCGGCCTGACGGTGGCGGCCATGCTCGTGCCCCAGGGGATGGCCTACGCGCTGCTCGCCGGGATGCCCCCGCAGACCGGCCTCTACGCGGCCACCGTCCCGATCGCCCTCTACGCCGCCTTCGGCACCTCCCGGCAGCTGGCCGTCGGGCCGGTGGCGATCATGTCCCTGCTGACCGCGTCGGCCCTCGCGCCGCTCGCCGAGGAGGGCACCGCCCGCTACGTGGAGCTGGCCGCGCTGCTGGCGCTCGTCGTGGCCGGGCTGCACCTGCTGCTGGCCGTCACCCGCATGGGATGGATCGTCAACCTGCTCTCCCACCCGGTGCTCGTGGGGTACACGGCGGCCGCCGCGCTGATCATCGGCGCCAGCCAGCTGAAGCACCTGCTCGGCGTGCGCGCACCCAGCTCGGAGCGCTTCGCCGACCAGGTCGGTGACCTCCTCTCGGCCCTCGACGGCACGAGCGCCACCACCGTCGCCGTCGGCCTCGGGGGCATCGCGGCGATCCTCGCCATCCGGCGCTGGCGGCGCACCGTGCCCGGAGCCCTCGTCGCCGTGGTCGGCTCGACCCTCGCCGTGGAGCTGCTCGACCTCGAGGCCCGGGGCGTGGCCACGATCGGCGACGTGCCGAGCGACCTGCCGCGGCTGGCGGTCCCGGCGCTCGAGGCGAGCGCGGTCGGGTCCCTGCTCCCCGCGGCGGTGGTCATCACCCTGGCCGGGTTCATGGAGTCGATCGCCATCGCCAAGGTGTTCGCCCGCCGGAACCGCTACGAGATCGACCCGGGGCGCGAGCTCGTCGGCCTCGGTGCGGCCAACGCCGGTGCCGGGCTGTTCGGCGCCTTCCCCGTCACCGGCGGCTTCTCCCGCACCGCCGTGAACGCGGACGCCGGCGCTCGCACGCCCCTCGCCTCGCTCGTCTCGGCGGCGGTGGTGCTGCTGGCCCTCGTCACGATCACGCCGCTCCTCGCCTCGCTGCCCAACGCCACCCTGGCCGCCATCGTCCTCGTCGCCGTCGGCGGCCTCGTGGACTGGCGGGAGGCCCGGCACATCGCGACGGTGAAGCGCAGCGACCTCGTCCCGATGGCGGTGGCCTTCGTCGCCACCCTGGTGCTCGGCATCGAGCTCGGGATCGCCGTGGCGGTGGGCGTGTCCCTGGCCATGGTCTTCGCCCGGGTCATGCGCCCCCACAGCGCGGTGCTCGGCCGCATCCCCGGCACCGACGTCTTCCGCAACGTCGAGCGGTTCCCCGAGGCCGAGGAGGAGCCCGAGGTGGCGGTGCTGCGCATCGACGTCTCGATCAGCTTCGCCAACGTGGCCTTCCTGAAGCGCCGCATCACCGAGCTGCGCGCCGCCCGCCCCGAGGCCCGCGCCCTCGTCCTCGACCTGAGCGGCGTGAACGACCTCGACACGTCCGGCGAGCAGGCCCTCCGCGAGATCCTCCAGGACCTCGGCGACGCTGGGGTGGAGGTGCACCTCGCCACCGTGAAGGGGCCTGTCCGCGACGTGCTCGAGCGGTCCGGCCTGTGGGACGAGGTGCGGCACCGGGTTCACCTCGACAGCCACGCCGCGGTCCGCTGCATCCACGACCACGAGCCCCGCATCGAGGCCGCCGAGCTCGCTCCCCGTCCCGCCGGCACCGTCGGCCAGGCCTTCGGCGCGGTGAGCGCATGACCGCAGCCACCCCCACCGTCGGCTCGTCGAGCCGTGACCTCCGAGAGGAACCCACTCCCCCCATGAGCAACGTCATCAGCCCCGTCGAGCTGCGAGCCCTCCTGAGCGACGACGCCACCGTGCACCTCATCGACGTGCGCACCTCGGCGGAGTTCGACGCCGCCCACATCCCCGGCTCGTACCACGTCCCCCTCGAGACCCTCAGCGAGCACCGCGACGAGTTCCGGGCCCTCAACCAGCAGGTCGTCCTCGTCTGCCAGTCCGGCGGACGGGCCAGCCAGGCCGGCGAGATGCTCGCCGCCGCCGGCCTCACCAACGTGCGCGTCCTCGAGGGGGGCATCGGCCGGTGGACCCTCACCGGCGGCGCCGTCGACCGCGGGCGCGGCAGGTGGGGCCTCGAGCGCCAGGTCCGGGGCGTCGCCGGCTCGCTCGTCGTGCTGTCCGTGACCGCCAGCCTCTTCACGCCCGCGCTCGTCGTCGTCGCCGGCCTCGTCGGTGCCGGGCTCGTCTTCTCCGCGCTCACCAACACCTGCGGCATGGCGCTGCTGCTCGCCAAGCTCCCGTACAACCGGGGCGCGGCGTGCGACGTGCGCGAGGTCGTCTCCCAGCTCACCCAGCCCGCCTCACCGCTTCGAGCACCGCTCTAGGAGGAGCCATGCACTTCACGCAGTACTACCTCGACTGCCTGTCCCACGCGTCGTACCTCATCGGCGACACCACCACCGGCCGGGCCGTGGTGGTCGACCCGCGCCGCGACGTGCAGGAGTACCTCGACGACGCGGCGGCCCACGGGCTCACGATCGAGCTCGTCATCGAGACCCACTTCCACGCCGACTTCCTCTCCGGCCACCTCGAGCTGGCCGCCGCCACCGGCGCCGAGATCGGCTTCGGGGAGGTGGCCGAGCCCGAGTTCCCGACCCGCAAGCTGCGCGACGGCGAGCGCATCTCCCTCGGTGAGGTCACCCTCGAGGTCCTCGCCACCCCCGGGCACACGCCGGAGTCGATCAGCATCGTCGTCTACGAGCACCCCGACGACGAGGTCCCGTACGGCGTCCTGACCGGCGACACGCTGTTCATCGGTGACGTCGGCCGGCCCGACCTGCTCGGCTCGATCGGCTTCAGCGCCGACGAGCTCGCTCGGCACCTGCACCGGTCCCTCCACGAGAAGCTGCTGGCGCTGCCCGACGCCACACGGGTGTTCCCGGCCCACGGCGCCGGCTCGGCCTGCGGCAAGAACCTCTCCACCGAGACGCAGTCCACGATCGGCGAGCAGCGCAGGACCAACTACGCCCTGCAGCCGATGACGCCCGACGAGTTCGTCGACCTCGTCACCGCCGACCAGCCCGCGGCGCCCGAGTACTTCCCCTACGACGCCATCTTGAACCGGAAGGACCGGGCGCTCCTCGACGAGACCGACGCCCCCGAGCCCATCGACCTCGCGCGGCTCGTCGCCGAGCAGGACGCCGGCGCGGCGGTCATCGACATCCGAGAGGCCGACGTGTTCGCCAAGGGCCACCTGCGGGGCTCGGTGAACATCGGCATCGGCGGGCGCTTCGCCGAGTACGTCGGCACCGTCGTCAGCCCCGACCAGCCCGTGGTGCTCGTCGGCGACGGGGCCGCCGTGGCCGAGGCGAAGCTGCGGATGGGCCGCATCGGCTACGACCGGGTCGTCGGTGCGCTCGTCGACCTCGAGGCGGCGATGGTCGCCAACCCCGACCGGGTCGACCGGGCCAGCCAGCTCACCGCCGTCGCCCTGCGCGAGGCCCGAGACAGCGGGCAGCCGATGGCGCTCATCGACGTCCGCAACCCCGGTGAGGTGAAGCTGGGCCGGATCGATGGCGCCGAGCACATCCCGCTGGCCCACCTGCGCGAGCGCCTCGACGAGCTCGACCGCGACCTGCCGACGGTCGTGTACTGCGCCGGTGGGTACCGGTCCTCGATCGCGGCGAGCCTGCTGCGCTCGGTCGGCTTCACCGACGTGTCCGACCTGATCGGCGGCTACGGCGCCTGGCTCGTCATGGATCAGCCCACCACCGCGGTGGGCTGACGTCGGGCCCCGAGGCCGGCGCGATTGCGCGATCGCACGGGCCGGCCCGTAGCCTGGGCGGTGCCGCCGGCAGCCACCCAGGCGCTGGACGGTCCAGGAGGTGTCCACCATGCGCTCGTCGCTCACCGCGCCCGCCGTCCGGTCCCGGAAGGTCCGTGATGGCGCCGCTCCGCTCGTCATGGTCACGGCCTACGACGCCCCCGGTGCTCGCATCGCGGACGAGGCCGGCGTCGACCTGATCCTCGTCGGGGACTCGGTGGCCATGGTCGTCCTCGGCTACGACGACACCCTTCAGGTGTCGGTCGAGGACCTCGCCCACCACACCGCCGCCGTGGCCCGCGGCCTCGCCACCTCGGCGCCCGACCGGGAGGCGAAGAAGCCGCTCGTCGTGGCCGATCTGCCGTGGCTCAGCTACCACACCACCCGTGTCGACGCGATCGGCAACGCCGCCGCGCTCGTCCGGGCCGGCGCCCAGGCCGTCAAGCTCGAGGGCGGGCGCAAGCGGATCCCGATGATCGAGGCGATCGTCGACGCCGAGATCCCGGTCATGGGCCACATCGGCCTCACCCCGCAGTCGGTGCACGCCATGGGCGGGTTCAAGGTGCAGGGCCGCGAGCACGACGCCGCCCTCGCGCTCGTCGACGACGCCAAGGCCCTCCAGGCCGCGGGCTGCTTCTCGATCGTCCTCGAGGGCGTGCCCGACGAGGTGGCCCGCATGGTCACCGACGCCGTCGAGGTCCCCACGATCGGCATCGGCGCCGGTCCCGGCTGCGACGGCCAGGTGCTCGTCTACCACGACGTGCTCGGCATCGAGGACCGGATCCTGCCGAAGTTCGTCCGCCGCTACGCCGACGTGAAGGCGATCTCCGTCGAGGCGATGGCCGCCTTCGCCGCCGACGTCCGCGCCGGCGCCTTCCCCGGCCCGGACGAGAGCTACCACCTGAGCGCCGAGGTGGCCGAGACCCTCGGCCTCTACGGCCACCAGGCCGTCGAGCCCTAGCCCGAGGCAATGCGTCCCGTTCGGACGGACTCGAGGCGATGCGTCCCACATGCGGGACCGATTGCCTCGACCGCACGAACGCGGGTCGCATTGCCTCGCCTTGGTGGCTGACGACGACGGCTGCGGCCGCCTCGGGCTGCCAACATGGCGGGCGATGGTCCCGATCCGACGCGCTCGCCGGCGCGCCGCTGCCGGCGCGCTCGCCGTCCTCGTCCTGGCCGCCGGCTGCAGCGCCGGGGACGACGACGGGGCCGGCCCCGCCACCACCGCGCCGGTCGCGACCGCCGACGAGAGGGACGACGACGCCGACGCGACGACGAGCGCAGCGCCGCCGTCGCCTGCCCCGTCGACCACCGCCGCCGACCCGGAGGGCCGACCCGGGGACCCCGACCGGGTGCCGCTGCCGGGGTTCGGGGAGATCGCGGTGCGGGTGCGGCCCGCCGGCGGCGGCGACTGGCTGGCGTGGTGCCTGCTCGCCGCGCTCGACGGCGCCCAGCGGGCCCAGGGGCTCATGGGGGTGACCGACCTGCAGGGCTACGCCGGGATGCTCTTCGGCTACGACCGCGACGTCGACAACGCCTTCTGGATGCGCAACACCCCGACCCCGCTGTCGATCGCCTGGATCACCGCCGACGGCGAGATCGTCTCCACCGCTGACATGGAGCCCTGCCCGGACACCGAGTCCACCTGCCCCACCTACCCGCCGGGCGGCCGGTACCGCTACGCCATCGAGGTCTTCCAGGGGGACCTGCCGGCGCTCGGGATCACCGAGGGGGCCACGGTCGAGGTGGGCGGCGAGTGCCGCCCCCGCACCGGCGACGCCGCCGTGGGCTGAGCCGGTCCGTCAGCCCGAGGCGAACCAGCCGCCAGGGGTGAGCTCGCCGCCGAAGCGCGGCGCGTACTGGTCGAAGAAGACGCGGGCGACGAGCTCGGCTCGGGTGCGCACCCCGGCCTTGTCGAAGATCGACTTCAGGTGGTCCTGCACGGTGTAGGGGGACACGCCGAGCGCCCGGGCGATCGCCTTCGTCCCCGCGCCGGCGAGGACCAGCGCGGTGACCTCGCGCTCGCGCGCCGTCAGCCCGAGCGCGGCGGCCACGAGCGGCACCACCTCCGGCGGGCGGGCCTCGTCGATCGTCACCGCCACCTCGCCGGTGAGCCCGTCCTGGGCGGTCAGCGGCACGGCGTGGGCGACGAGCCACCGCCCCGACGGCGACCGGAGCCGGGCCCACGGCGGCGCGCTGCGATCGCCTCGGGCGAAGCGCCGCGCCGCCGCGGCCAGGCCGTGCACGAGGCTCTCGAGCGGGGACCGGTTCGCCTCGGCGGTCAGGTCGGCGAGGAGGTCCCCGGCTCCGGCGCTCACCCGCTGAACCCGGTCGGCCCGGTCGACGACGAGCACGGTGGGACCGGCCGGGGCCTCCGCCGGACCGCACCGGCCCCACCCGGCCACGAGCGCCGCCTGCAGCCCGGCGGCCACCGCCTCGGAGAGCTCGGCCACCAGGAGCACCTCGTCCGCGTCGAAGGGCCGGTCGCCCGCGGCCCGGAACAGGTTCACGCCGCCCCAGGAGGCGCTGTCTCGGCGGGCCACCATCCGCAGCTCGTCCCCGTAGCCGCCCGGTCCCACGAGCTCCCGGATCCGGACCGAGCCCTCGGGGCCGCCCGGGAGCTGGCTCGCGGCGCGCGCCGGCACCGCCTGGCCGCCGACCACGAGCAGGCGAGTGGGGTCGTCGGTCTCGTACTCCAACCGGGCCCACTCGGCGTCGAGGTCGTGGTGCCCGGCGAGCGCGCCGAGCTTGTACGTGCCGGTGACGAGCCCGGTGGCGGGGTCGGTCGTCACCACGCACGCGGCGGCGTGGGGAACGAGCGGCTGCAGCACCTCGACGAGGGCCTGGGCGAACCCGGCCGTGTCGTGCCCGGCACGGGCCAGCGCCTCCACCCGCTCCCGGGCCCGTTCGACGGCGAAGCGCCCCGATGCCCGCATCGGGCCATTGTGGCCGAGCGCCCGACCGGCGCGCCGCAGCGCGCGGCGCCTGGCGCGGACCCCCAGAGGTCTGGGATGGCGGGCGGCGCGCCTCGACCCGATGATGCGCCGATGGCCGACCTCGACGACGACGCTGCGTCTGTTGGCCCGCCGCGCGGACCCCGTCGCCGACGGGCCCTCGCTGCCGGCCTGGTGGTGGCGCTGGTCCTCGGCGGAGTGGCGCGGGCCACCGCGCAGTCGTTCCCCGACGTCCCGCCCGGGCGGTGGTACTCGGCCGCGGTGGAGTGGGCCTACGCCAACGGGATCACCACCGGCGTGGGCGACACCGGCCAGTTCCGCCCGGACGACCCCGTCACCCGCGGCCAGATGGCGACGTTCCTCCACCGGCTCGACCAGCACGTCCGCCGGACGCTGCCCACCGGCCCGCGCGGGCCGGCCGGCCCGCAGGGGCCCCAGGGCCCGCCCGGACCGCCCGGGGACGATGCCGGCGTCGCCGTCGTGACGGTGCACCTCGGTCCCGCGGAGCTCCAGCCACGCCAGATCGGCATCGGGGGGCCGAGCATCCCGCTGCCCCACGGCGGCTCGATCATCATCTACTGCTCGCAGTCCGACGGGGGGATCCGGCTGCAGTGGGAGGGGGTGCACGGCGTCGGGTCCTCGCTCGTCACGGCGCCGCTCGGTGCCACGAACGGCACGTCCGCCACGGTCGCCGCCGCCGTCGGCTTCCTGCTGGTGGTGCCGGAGGTGAGCGCGGCCGGGACGGCCTACGCGTCGGCGCTCCTCGCCGACGGTCGGGCCATCGAGGTCCGGGCCGTCCGGCCCCAGGCCCGGCCGTGCACCCACGCTGCCGGCCCGGGGACGCTCGCCGTCACCGTCCAGGACGTGCGGGCGCCGGGCTGAGCCGTCGGGAGGAGCGTCGGCCCCCTCGCCCGGCTACGCGGCGGCGAGGGCGGCGAGGCGCTCCCGCCACTCGGCGAGGAGCTCGGTGGTGTCGTGGTCGTCGGGGTGGAAGTCCCGGCGGTCGTAGTCCCGGAGGCGGCGCAGCACGTCCCGGGTGAAGAACGGGTGGGTGCGCAGGCCCTTGAGGCTGCGCCACACCGTCTTCGGGTTGCGGCGCGCCTCGCGGTCGAGGAGCAGGGAGTGGGCGACCGACAGGGCCATCGCGCCGAGGAACACGACGTGGGTGGCCCACATCACCCCCACCCGGACGCGCTGCTTGCCGCACACGTGCTGGAACACGTCGAAGGCCACCGACTTGTGCTCGGTCTCCTCGAGGGCGTGCCAGGTGAACAGGGTGCGCACCTCCTCCGAGGCGAACTCGGCCTGGGCCTCGGGGTGGCGCAGCAGCGTCTCGGCCAGGGTGGCCGTGTAGTGCTCGAGCGCGGCGGTGACGGCCAGCTGCCGGTCCGGGGGCGCGACCTTGGCGAGCAGCGCCAGGCCCGCCTTGGTGCGGCGGTCGACGAGGGCGGTGGGGTAGCCGAGCTCCTGCAGACGCTCGTTGAACTGCCGGTGCTCGCGGCCGTGGATCGCCTCCTGCCCGATGAAGGCCCTGACCTGCTCCTTCAGCTCCGGGTCGGTGATCTCGTCTCGGTAGCGGCGCACGCTGCGGACGAAGAAGTCCTCGCCCTCGGGGAACACCGCCGAGAGCATCGCCGCGATGTGGCTCCGCACGACGTCGCCGGCCACGAAGTACTTGGGCAGGGCGGGCTCGGGGTACTCGAGCCCGGGGCGACGGACCTCGATCGAGCGCGGGGGCACGGGGGCGGTGGTCGTCGTCATCGGAGATCCTCCCAGCGGTCGGTGCCGACGCGGCACCATTTGCCTACTGATGGTAGATGAATGGGCCGACCCGGGGAAGGGGCGGCGGCCGGTCGTCGGTCACAGGGGCTGCGAGCACCGATCGGCGGTCCCCTCGGAGCGCTGTCACACCCCCGGGCTTGACTGCGATGTGTGCAGGGAACCCACCCACCGCTAGCATCGACCGGCCAACCGAACACCCCTTGCCCCCAGATCGGGGGCCCCGGCACGGCTGGGTCCAGGAGGAGGAACGCCCATGCGGGCCTATGAGCTCATGGTCATCTTCGACTCGGGTCTCGACGACCTCGAGATCGACGAGCAGGTCAAGTCGGTCACCGAGCAGATCGGGACCCGAGGCGCCACGGTCGCCTCCACCGACCGGTGGGGCCGTCGCCGCTTCGCCTACGAGATCGACCACAAGTCCGAGGGCTACTACGTCGTGTGGGAGCTCACCTCCGACGGGGCCGACCTCGAGGGCCTCGAGCGCTCCCTGCGCATCGCGGACGCCGTCGTCCGCCACAAGCTCGTGCGCCTGCCCGACAAGGAGGCCGCCCGCCGCGGCCTCATCGGCGAGCAGGCCCAACCGGCGTCGGCCGGATAGGAGGCCACACCGATGGCACGCAACATCAACACGATCACCGTCAGCGGCAACCTCACCCGCGACCCGGAGATCCGCTTCACCCCCTCCGGGCAGAGCGTGTGCACGTTCAGCGTCGCGGTGAGCCGCAGCTGGCAGAACCGCCAGACCCAGGAGTGGGAGGAGCAGACCTCCTTCTTCGACGTGAAGGCCTGGGGCCAGCTCGGCCAGAACGTCAGCGACACGCTCACCAAGGGCAGCCGCGTCGTCGTGTCCGGACGCCTCGAGCAGCGCTCCTGGGAGACCGACCAGGGCGAGCGCCGCTACGCCTTCGAGATCGTCGCCGACGACGTCGCGGCCAGCCTGCTCTACGCCACCGCCGAGATCTCGAAGAACGAGCGCCGGGAGGCCGGCGACGGCGGCTACGGGGGTGGCCAGAGCCGCCCCGCCCCTGCCCCCGCCCCCGCGTCCTACGACCCTGCCGAGGAGCCGTTCTGATGGCCAAGACCCCCCGCACCAAGAACAAGGACAGCGCCCGCCGGGCCAAGAAGAAGGTCAGCCTTCTCGTCACCGAGCGGGTCGAGTACGTCGACTGGAAGGACGCGAACCTGCTGCGCCGGTTCATGTCCGACCGGGCCAAGATCCGGGCCCGCCGCGTCACCGGCAACAGCGTGCAGCAGCAGGCCGAGATCGCCCGGGCCATCAAGAACGCCCGAGAGATGGCGCTCCTGCCGTACACCGCCCGCGTCACCCAGACCCGCGGCCCCAAGCGCGGCGACGGCGACCGCGGCCCGCGCCGCGAGCGCGAGGAGGAGCGGCCCACCGATGAGGCCGTCGAGCAGCCCGACGCCACGGTCGAGGGTGCCGAGGCCGCGGAGAACGCTGAGACCGAGGCCGCCGAGGCCGTGGCGGAGGAGAGCTGATGAAGGTCGTGCTGCGCGCCGACGTCGAGCAGGTCGGCAAGAAGGGCGACATCGTCGAGGTCGCCGACGGGTACGCCCGCAACTACCTCGTGCCCAAGGGCCTGGCCTTCGCCGCCACCCCGGGCGTCCAGGCCCAGGCCGACGCCATGCGCCGCAGCCGCGACCTGCGCGACGCGCAGGAGCGGGCCGCGGCGGAGGAGGTGGCCAAGCACCTGGTGGCCAAGGTGATCACCATCACCCACCGGGCCGGGGCCGAGGGCAAGCTCTTCGGCTCGGTCACCACCACCGAGATCGCCGCGGCCATCGAGGAGCAGGCCGGGCTCGAGCTCGACCGCCGCAAGCTGCACCTCGACGAGCCGATCAAGACCGTGGGCCAGCACCTCGTGCCGGTCAAGCTCCACGCCGACGTGGAGTTCCCCGTCACCGTCGAGGTCGTCGCCCAGTAGGGCGGCGTCGCCAGCACGGACCACGCGCCGCCCCGCTTCGGCGGGGCGCCCCACCGCTGAGCCGGATCGGGCGAGCCCGCTCGCCCCTCCGCTGGCCCGACGCGCGCCGGTGGGCGCTCGTCCACCGCGCGCCCGGGTCCATCCACAGGGCGTGCACAGCCCCGTCCACCGACCCCAGGGCCGAATCCACAGGGTTGTGCCCCTGGTACCCCACAGGCCTCCCGGAGCAAGGTGAACCACCCATGGCTGCCCGACCCCAGGACCTCGATCCGCCGAGACGACCCACCGGGGGCAACCGGGTGCCGCCGCACGACCTGCAGGCGGAGGAGTCGCTCCTCGGGGCGATGATGCTGTCGCCCCAGGCGATCGCCGACGCCGCCGGCATCGTCACCGCGTCGGACTTCTACAAGCCCGCCCACGGGCACGTGTTCGACGCCATCCACACGCTCTACGCCTCGGGCCAGCCGGTGGACGCCGTCACCGTCGCCGACGAGCTGCGGCGCTTCGGCCTCCTCGACCAGGTGGGCGGCCCGGCGGTGCTGGCCCAGATCCTCGCCTCCACCCCGGCCACCACCAACGCCGCCCGCTACGCCAAGATCGTCGAGGAGCACTCGCTCCTGCGGCGGCTGATCTCCGTGGCCGGCGAGATCGCCGAGCTCGGCTACTCGGTCCCCGAGGACGTGCAGAAGACGCTCGACCGGGCCGAGTCGCTCGTCTACGACGTCAGCGAGCGGCGGGTCACGGACAGCACGAAGCGGCTGGCCGACCTGCTCGGCGAGAACCTGCAGCGCTTCGAGGACCTCTACGACAAGGGCGACGCCATCACCGGCACGCCCACCGGCTACCTCGACCTCGACGTGCTCCTGTCGGGCCTGCAGCCCAGCTCGCTCGTGATCGTCGGCGCCCGCCCCGCCATGGGCAAGACCTCGTTCGCGCTGGGGATGGTCGCCCACGCCGCCCTCGAGGCCCAGCGCCCGGTCCTCATGTTCTCCCTCGAGATGAGCGCCGAGGAGCTCTCCCAGCGGATCCTCTGCGCGGAGGCCCGGGTCGACGCCAGCCGGGCCCGCACCGGACGGCTCACCGGGGACGACTGGAAGAGCATCTCCAAGGCCATCGGCCGCCTCGGCGAGGCGACGATCTGGATCGACGACAACCCGAGCGTGACCGTCATGGAGATCCGGGCCAAGGCCCGGCGCCTCAAGAGCCAGGTCGGCGACCTCGGCCTCATCGTCATCGACTACCTGCAGCTCATGCAGGGGCGCAGCAACGCCGAGAACCGCCAGGTCGAGGTCTCGGAGCTGTCGCGCGGCCTCAAGATCCTCGCCCGCGAGCTCCAGGTCCCGGTCGTCGCCCTGTCGCAGCTGTCCCGGAACCTCGAGATGCGCGCCGACAAGCGTCCGATGCTCGCCGACCTGCGGGAGTCCGGCTCCCTCGAGCAGGACGCCGACGTCGTCATGTTCATCTACCGGGAGGAGGTCTACGACCCCAAGCCGGAGAACACCGGGCAGGCCGAGATCATCGTGGCCAAGCACCGGGCCGGTCCGACCGGCGTCGTGCAGCTGGCCTTCCTGCCGCAGTACACCCGCTTCGCCAACATGGCCCGCGGGTTCGAGTGAGCCCGCTCAGACGGTGACGGTCCGGGCGATGGCGAGGGCGTCGGCCGGCGCCACGCCCGCCCGGCCCACGAGGAAGCAGGCGAGCGGCGCGGCCAGGCGCTCCGACGCGTGGGCCGCCACCGACGCCAGCTCGAGCAGCACCTCGACGGCCTCCGGGTCCGGCGGCTCCAGCCCGAGCTGGCGGGCGAAGGCCGCCACCCAGTCGAGACCGGTGGGAGCGGTGTCATCGACCATGGCCGGAACCTACCGTGCGGAACCTCCCCCGCCGGTCGGACGCCACGACTAGCCTGGCGACGGACGGCCAGATGCCCGACGGATGTGGCCCGGATCTCGGCTGGCGGGCGCTGCAGGGAGCCGAGCTGCGTCCCTCACCGTGAGGGCGCGGCGGTCCGGAGGACGGGAGCGGGAAGGGCATGGGCAAGGACCAGCGGCCACCGTCGGCCACGGCGCGGGTGCGTCGGCGGGCCGCGGGCACCGTGCTGCTCACCTCGCCGGTCGTCGCGGCTGTCGTCGCGCTCGGGCCCACCGCGGGCCGTGGCTGGGCCACCGGCGGCATCGCCGCGCTGGCCGGGCTCCTCGTCGTCGCCACCGGCCCCGGTGAGGGCCGGGCCGCGCCGCCGTGGCGCCTGATCGGCGTGGGCCTCCTCGCCTGGGGGGCCGGCATCCTGCTCGGGGCCCCTGACTTCGGCGAGGTCGTCGCCAGCCCGCCCGAGCCCGGCGACGTCCCCCGCTTCGCCGGGCTGCTCGTCCTCGTCGGTGGCATCGTCGCCATGGCCTCCGCCCGACTCGCCCAGCCCGACTGGATCGGGCGGGTCGACGCCCTCCTGGTCGGCGTCGGGGCCGGCGGCGCCGTCGTCGCGCTCCTGTCCGGTCCCATGCGAGCCGCGTCGCTGTCCGCCGACGCCGTCGCGATCAGCTGGGCGGCCCTCGCCGCCGGCGTCCTCGGCGCCAGCGCCGCCGTGCGGGTCGCCCTCACCGGCGTCCGCCGCCTGCCCGCGGGCCGGTTCCTCGTGGCCGCCACGTTCCTGCTCCTCGTCGGCGCCGGGCTCCTGCGGGTGGACGGCCTCGGGCTCGTGGACGCGGACCTCGACGGCCTCGCCGCCGCCCTCGCCGTCCTCGGCGCCCTCGGCGTGCTGGCCGCGGCGATCCACCCCTCCGCCGGCCGCGTCGCCGAGAAGCAGCACCGCCCGGCCCACGCCCTGCCGCACCTCCACCTGACCGTCCTGGTTCTCGTGTGCGTCGCCACCCCGGTGACCGCGGGGCTCCGCCACCTCACCGGCGCGGAGGTGTCGGTCGTCCACACGGCACCGGTCGGCATGCTCGTCGCGCTGCTGCTGATCGTGCGCCTCCAGCTCGTCGTGCGCAGCGGACAGCGCCAGGCCCAGCAGGCGGAGACCCTCCGGCAGGCGGCGCTCGCCGTGGGCTCGGCCCGCACCGTCGGGGACCTGCGCCGGGCCACGATGGAGGGCGCCGTCTCGCTGGCCGGCGGGCAGGTCCGCTACGTGGCGTGGCTCGCCGGCAACGAGCGGGGCACCGTCTACCCGGTCGAGGTGATCGGTCCGCAGCGCCCGCTGCGGCGCGAGGACACCGATCTCGACGCCGTCCTCGCCCACGTCCAGGACCTGGGCGACCACCCCTTCGAGGTCACCGACCCCGAGGGCCGGCCGGTCGTCATCACGCCCGTCCCCGTCCGCACCGGCGGCCTCACCGCCCTCGCGATCGCTCCGCTCGGCCGTGCCGCGCCGATCCTCGAGGGCCTCGTGGTGCTGGCCACCCAGGCCGCGCTGGCGCTCGACGGCCTGCTCCAGCAGCAGGAGCTCGAGCACCGGCGCGGCGAGGCCCGGCTCCAGCAGCTGGCCCGCCACGCCAGCGATGCCGTGGTCGTCGTCGACGCCGCTGGCACGGTCCGCTACCAGACGCCCTCGGTGGTGCGGATCCTCGGCTACCTCGCCATGGACCTCGACGGCGAGTCGGTCGAGCGGATCGTCCACCCCGACGACGTCGCCCACCTCCGTCACTTCCTCGACACGCTGCTGGCCAGCGCCCACGAGTCGGTGCGCAACCTCGAGCTCCAGCTCCTCCGGGCGGACGACTCCGTGATCGTCGGCGAGGTCATCGGCGTGAACCTGCTCGACAACCCCGACGTGCGGGGGCTCGTGCTCACGATCCGCGACATCACCGGGCGCCGCACGCTGCAGGACCAGCTGCGCCACCAGGCCTTCCACGACTCGCTGACCGGCCTGGCCAACCGGGCGCTGTTCGCCGACCGGGTGGAGCACGCGCTCCAGCGGGTCCGGCGCAGCGAGCAGGTCACGCCGGCCGTGCTGTTCATCGACCTCGACGACTTCAAGATGGTGAACGACAGCATGGGCCACGACGCCGGCGACCAGCTGCTGCTGGTGCTGGCCGAGCGGCTCCGGGGCGTGCTGCGGGCGGGCGACACCGCGGCTCGGCTCGGCGGCGACGAGTTCGCCATCCTCATCGAGGACGCCCCTGACGTCGAGGCCGTGCGGGAGGTGGCCGAGCGGGTGCTCGACGCCGTCTCCGAGCCGATGACGGTCGAGGGCCGGCTCCTGCACGTGCGGGCCAGCGTCGGCGTCGCCACCCGCGTGTCGGCCGACATGTCCCCGGGCGACCTGCTGCGCAACGCGGACCTCGCGATGTACGCGGCGAAGGCCAAGGGCAAGGGCTGCGTCGAGGTCTTCGAGCCCGCGATGCACCTGCGCGCCGTCGACCTGCTCACGGTGCGCGCCGACCTCGAGGCCGACGTCGCCGCGGGGCGCATCGAGGTCGAGTACCAGCCGGTGGTGCGGCTGTCGGACCGCCACGTCGTGGGCTTCGAGGCGCTGGCCCGCTGGCGGCACCCTGAGCGGGGCCTCGTGGGGCCGACCGAGTTCCTGCCCGTCGCCGAGGAGTCCGGCGTGGTCGTGGCGCTCGGCCGGATCGTGCTGCGCGAGGCGCTCCAGCAGCTGGCCCGCTGGCGGCGCGTCGGCGGCGACCCCAGCTGGACGATGAGCGTCAACCTCTCGCCCCGGGAGTCGCTCGCCACCGACCTCGTGGAGGCGGTGCAGGCCGCCCTCACCGACGCCGGTCTCGAGCCGGGGGCGCTCATGATCGAGCTCACCGAGCCGAGCCTGCTCGCCGACACCGACGCCGTGCTGCAGCGCATCCACCTCCTCAAGGACCTGGGCGTGAAGGTGGCCGTCGACAACTTCGGCACCGGGTACTCGTCGCTCGGGTACCTGCAGCGGGTCCCGCTCGACGTCGTGAAGATCGACCGCAGCCTCGTCTCGCCGCTGCGCACCCAGGAGCCCACCCGCACCGTGACCCGCACGATCGTCGACCTCGTCCGGACCCTCGGGCGCGACGTCGTCGCCCAGGGGGTGGAGGAGCAGGCCGAGCTCGAGGGCCTGCTCGAGCTCGGCTGCGGGATCGGCCAGGGGTTCCTCCTGCACCGCCCGGCGCCGGCCCCGCTGCTCAGCGTCGAGCTCGGCCTCGTCGAGGCCCGGTAGCGGGCGTCAGCCGAACCGCTCGGCCACGGCGGCGAACGCCGTCGCGGCGAGGGCGTCGAGGTCCGGGCGGGGCTCCTCCAGGCCGAGGGCGGCGACGAGCACCCCCACGTCGCCGTCGTGGAACACCGCCACCTCGACGACGAAGGCCTCCGACCCCACCGAGGTGCCCACCGCGCCGGTGCGGGCGTCGCCGACCTCGCCGAGCGCCGCCGCCACGGCCTCCGGGAGCGGCTCGTACTCGAAGGCCAGGCCCGATCCCGAGCCGTCCGGCACGCCGCTGCAGGCGCGCAGCGCGGCGTCCGCTTGGGCCACGAAGCGGGCGGCGCCGTCCCCCTCGAACCGGAACACCAGCTGGAGCACCGACGCCCCGCCCCCCTCCCGGGCGAAGCCCACCACGGCCCGGTCCGACGCCTGCAGCCCGGCGGCGGCGTCGTGGGTGGCGCAGAAGCTCGTGATCGTGTCATCGACCCCCGAAGCGGCCTGGAACCCCGCCGGCAGGTCGCCCTCCTCGAGGAGCAGCGGGGCCAGCGCGCCAGGCGCGGTCGTCGAGGTCGAGCGCGCCTCGGAGGGGGTGCTCGTGGTCGACGGCTCGGTCGCGGTCGTGGGAGCCGGGGCGTCGTCGCCCCCGCAGGCGGCGGCCATCACGAGCACGGCCAGGGCGGCGAGGAGGCGGACGGGGCGGGGAGGCATCGGAGCGGGGCCGCGCGGACGGCGCGCCGAGCATCGCGTACGGTCCTGGGCGATGCGAGCGCGCCAGGCGAGGCTCCTCGGTCGGGCGGTCGTGGTCGGGTGGGCGGCCCTGCTCGCCCTCCTCGCGGTCGACGCTGTCCGGACCCCGGACCACGAGCGGTCGTCGCCGGCCGCGACCTCGGCGTCGGCCGCGTCGGCGTTCGTCGAGGCGTGGGAGCGCAGCCGGCTCGGCACGTTCGTGACCGTCGGGACCTACCAGCGGCGCAGCGAGGTCACCGGCGCCGAGCTGGCCGGCGAGGACGTCCTCGCGCAGCGGCCGCCCCGCCGGCTCCACCGCCAGCTCGGCGGGGTGGAGGGGCGCGACGACGACCGGCTCCTCGTCTGCCCTGCCCCGCCGCCCGGCCAGGACCCCGCGCCCTGCCAGCTCGGCCCGCCCGGTGGACCCACCTACGACGAGTCGGTGGCCACCGAGGTGGCCGGCCTCGAGGACCTCGTCCTCGGTGGCGACCCGCGCTACGCGGTCGCCGAGGGCGATCCCGGCTGCTTCGAGCTCGACCTGCGCCGCCCCGACCCCCGGGCCCCGTTCGGCATCGCCGCGACGTTCTGCTTCGACGATGACACCGGCGCCCCCACCCTGCGGCGCGTCCGCCACCCCGAGGGCGTGGTCGAGGAGCTCGTCGTCACCAGCGTGCGCGCCGAGGTCACCGACGCCGACCTCGAACCGCCGCGACCCTGAGCGCGAGGGTCGGGGCGGAGGCTGCAGCGACGTCCGGCCGAGGGCCGGGGCGACCGCAGTTGGAGGGACTCGCAGCCTCCGTCCCGGTTCCCGTGCGACCGGCAGGGGCGAACCACCGGTCCCAGGAGTCATCGGCACCTCCGGCGCCCACCTTGAGCGCGCCGTGGGCGTCCGGGCAGGTGCGGGCCGCTCGGTAGCCTGGGCTCGATGTTCCTCGGCGAAGACCTGCTCGCCTACCTCGTGCTCGCCATCGGCGCCGCGATGTGCGTCGGCAGCATCGCCGCGCTCGTCCGCCCACCCCAGCAGCGCAAGGAGGGCGACCTCGAGCGCCCGCCGCTCGGCCGCAGCCTCGTCTTCGCCGCCATCGGCTTCGTCGGCGCGGTCTGGGCGCTGGCCAGCCTCGTCTCCTAGCCCGCGTCCCGGCTGGAGCCGGCCGCGTCAGATGCGGGTGAGGTTGAGGCCGAGGTCCTTGAGGGTGTCGAAGGGGCGGTTGTAGCCGCGTTCGAGGTGGTGGATGCCGTAGAGGGTGCTGGGGCCGTCGGCGGTGGCGGCGGCGAT
>Ga0182741_1002644_pt1 | contig 20427 bp, 13 predicted proteins | sample eDN5th37CBELigOP_FD_128874 | JGI IMG/M metagenome (GOLD analysis project Ga0182741, IMG submission 128874) | Enriched Organic Plus compost microbial communities from Emeryville, California, USA - eDNA 5th pass 37_C BE-Lig OP (version 2) (version 2) ... | reverse complement strand
TCGCGCTCTCCCACCGACGCGATCGCCGGGTCGACTGCCAAGAGCCCATTGACGAGCGTGTCGCCCACGTGACCGGCGCCGGGATGCACGACCAGTCCGGCGGGCTTGTCGATGACGAAGAAGGCCGGGTCCTCGTGGACGATGTTGACCGCAACCGCCGGGTTGGCCTCGGGCGGACCCGGGGGTTCGGGAGCCCCATCGATGACGACGAACTCCCCTTCTCGCAGCTTGTGCGACTTGGAAACCATTCGGCCGTCGACCGTGACACCGCCCCGTTCCACGATCGCTTGCACCTCGGAGCGCGTCCACCCCGTGAGCAATGCAACGGCGCGGTCGATCCGCTCACCTTCGAGCGTGGCCGGTACCTCGAACTCTTCCTCGAACTCGTTCACTCGGCTGGAGGGGCCTCGGTCGACGCATCGTCGGTGCCGGTATCGACGCTCGATGCGTTGGCGGCGTCGTTGTCGGCCGCGTCGTCCGCGTGGTCGTCGGCCGGTCGCCGCCAGGCCCACCACACCAGAAGCAACGCTCCGATGGTGATCGCGGAGTCGGCGATGTTGAAGGTGGGCCAACGTGGCACGCTGATGAAGTCGACCACCCCGCCATCGAGGAAGCCGTCGGCGCGCGTCACTCGATCGATGAGATTTCCGATGGCACCGCCGAGCACCAGTGACAGCGCGATCACCAAGAGCGCGTCGCGGGTGGCCATCACGACCCGAATGAGGACGACCGCGATCACACCCGCGAGCACGGCCAGCAGTGGTGTGAAGCCTTGAAACAGGCTGAACGCTGATCCGGTGTTGTACGAGAGCCGCCATTGGAGGACTTCACCGATGACGGGTTGCGGAACCCCTTCGACCAGCGCGGCAACGGCCCACGCTTTGCTCAGCTGATCGAGGACAACGACCGTGATGACGACGATGGGCGCCACCCACCACGGCAGCTGACGCGGTGAGCGACGCGGATCCGAGGATGCGGATCCGGTGGTTCCGGACGTGTCAGCGTCGCCGCTCGACACGGGACTTGCAGTCAACGCACACCTCCGCCCACGGCAGGACTTCGAGTCGCTCGACCGGAAGTGCCCGGCCACTCGGTGCGCACACACCGTAGGTGCCCTGCTCCATGCGCTCGAGTGCGCGATCGATCTCCACCACCACCGCGTTGGACGCGGCGCTGAGCTGAAGATCGCGCTCGCGTTCGATCGACAAGGTGTCGCCCTCGCCCGATTCCTCGTCGAACTGGGTGTCGCCCTGCTCGCGCTCGTTCGCAATGAGATCGGCTTCGGCCTGGAGTTCGGTGGCCAACCCGACGTGACGGGCGCGCTCTTCGAGCAGAAGGTTCTTCAACCGCTCGAGCGTCTTCGGCGAAAGATTCGCCGGACGCACCGTGACAGTGAGCCCCGACAGCGGGCAGATCTTCTGGTTCGACTTGAGTTTGGGCCGCTCGGGAATCTTGGGGAGCGGCTTCTTCGGCGGTGCGGACTCGACGGGCACGGCGGCCTCATCGGCGGAAGTCGCGGCAACCGAAGTCTTCGCGTCGGTCTTGTTGGCGGCCTTCTTCGCGGATGCCTTCTTCTCCGGTGCCGGAGCCGTCTTGGCGGTCGCGGTCTTGGCGGTCGCGGTCTTGGCGGTCGCGGTCTTGGCCGGTACTGCTTTCTTCGCCGGCGCGGCGGCCTTCGTCGGCGCCGCCTTCTTGGCGGCGATCTTCTTCGCGGGGGCGGCCTTCTTGGCGGCCGCCTTCTTGACGGGGGCGGACTTCTTCACCGGTTCCTTCTTGGCCGCCGGCTTCTTGACCGCGGCGGCCTTCTTGGCTGCGACCTTCTTGGCCGGAACCGCCTTCTTGACGGCCTTCTTCGCGGCAGCCTTCTTGGCCACTGCTTTCTTCGCCGGAGCCTTCTTCGCAGTCTTCTTGGCGGGCGCCTTGGGCATTACGGTCCTTGTTCGCTCTGGGACTGGATGCGGCAGTGCACTCGGGCACCGGTGAGGGGACAGGTCTCCCGGAGCCTGAGCCCCACCAGCCGTGCGGCTCCCAGCGGCTGCCGGGTGACGGCGGGAGCCGGGGCGGACCGGCTCGGGAAAGCGCCGGAGGATAACCGAGTCGAAGCCTGGTTTCAATTACCCATCGAACGTCGACCAGGACCGGATCGGTACGCTTGCGGCCCTATGCCGTCCTTCCGACCGGTCGATTCCGCTCTGCACCTGCCCGCCCTCGAGACCGAGGTGCTCGCCCGCTGGCACGCCGACGACGTCTTCCACCGGAGTCTGGCCCAGCGAGCTGGCCGCCCCGAATGGGTCTTCTACGAGGGCCCGCCGACGGCCAACGGCAAGCCCGGCACCCACCACGTGTGGGCGCGGGTCTTCAAGGATCTCTATCCGCGATTCCAGACGATGCGAGGCAAGCACGTCGCCCGCAAAGGTGGGTGGGACTGCCACGGACTCCCAGTGGAGATCGAAGTCGAAAAGGAACTCGGCTTCACCGGGAAGCACGACATCGAGGCCTTCGGCATCGCGCCGTTCAACGAGAAGTGCCGGGAGTCCGTCCGCCGCTACATCGACGACTTCACGTCGTTGACCGACCGCATAGGCATGTGGCTCGACGTGGAGGATGCGTACTGGACCCTCTCCAACGACTTCGTGGAGAGCGTGTGGTGGCTCTTCGGTCAGATGTGGGAGAAGGGCCTCATCTACGAGGGCTTCAAGGTGGTGCCGTACTGCGGTCGCTGCGGTACCGCGTTGTCGTCGCACGAGGTGGCCCAGGGCTACCGAGACGTCACTGAGGAATCGGTCTACGTGCGCTTCCCGGTCGCCGGCGCCGAATACGACCTGCTCGTGTGGACGACCACCCCGTGGACATTGATCTCCAACGTCGGCGCCGCGATCGGCCCCGACATCGAGTACGTCCGAGTGGTCGCCCCCGATGGCGGCCGCGACCTCGTGCTCGCCGCGGCGCGCGTCGAAGCGGTGCTCGGCCAAGACGCCGAGGTGGTGGGGCCGGTTCCGGTCGACGACCTCATTGGCGCGCACTACGACCGGCCGTTCACCTTCCTCGACATCGATGCCGGCGCGAACTTCGTGGTCGCGGCCGACTTCGTCACGACCACCGATGGTTCGGGCATCGTGCACCTCGCCCCTGCGTTCGGTGAGATCGACCGCGAAGTCGCCAACGCCAACGGACTACCGGCACTGAACCCCGTCGACGCGAACGCGCAGTTCGACGCCTCCGTGCCGCCGTTCGAGGGTCAATTCGTGAAGGCCGCCGACACCGAAATCATCGGCGCGCTCAGCGCCGACGGTCGATTGGTGCGCACCGAGCACTTCACCCACAGCTACCCGCACTGCTGGCGCTGCTCCACGCCCCTGATTTATTGGGGCAAGCCCACCTGGTTCGCTCGCACCAGTGAGCGCAAGGCCGAACTCCTCGCCGAGAACGAAAAGATCGGCTGGCACCCCGAAACGATCAAGGAAGGTCGCTTCGGTGAGTGGCTTCGCAACAACGTCGACTGGGCGTTGTCGCGCGACCGGTATTGGGGCTCCCCCATTCCGGTGTGGCGTTGCGACGATTGTGGCGAAGACACCTGCATCACGTCGATCGCCGACTTGGCCGAACGCAGCGGCCGCGACCTCACCGATCTCGATGTACACCGCCCCTACGTCGACGAGATCACCATCGCTTGCCCGACCTGCTCGGGCACCGCGCGGCGCGTGCCATCGGTGCTCGATGCTTGGTTCGACTCCGGTTCGATGCCCGCCGCGCAGTTCCACTACCCGTTCGAGAACCAGGACGAGTTCGAGAAGCGCTTCCCAGCCGACTTCATCTGTGAAGCGATCGATCAGACCCGTGGATGGTTCTATTCGCTCCTCGCGGTCAACACGCTCGTGTTCGACCAGACGCCGTACCGCAACGTGGTGTGCCTCGCCCACATCGTGGACAAGGACGGCCAGAAGATGAGCAAGTCCAAGGGCAACGTGATCGACCCATGGACCATTCTCGACGCCAAGGGTGCGGATGCACTGCGGTGGTACTTCTTCTCGGCCGGATCTCCGTGGACGGCTCGGCGCGTGTTCCTCGAAGGAATCGACGAGAGCACCCGCCGATTCCTGCTCACGCTCTGGAACACCTACTCGTTCTTCGTGACGTACGCGAACCTCGACAGCTTCGATCCGGCGCACGCGATACGCAGCGACCACGTCCTCGACCAATGGGTGCAGTCCCGCTTGCACGGCACCATGCGAGACGTCACTGATTCGCTCGAGAACTTCGACTCCTTGCGCGCCGCGCAGGCCCTCGAGTCGTTCGTCGACGACTTGAGCAACTGGTACGTGCGCCGCAGCAGAACCCGCTTCTGGAACAGCGAGCAGAGCGCAGCCGCGCTCTCCACGTTGCACGAGTGCTTGGTGGCGGTTTCGCTGATGTTGGCGCCGTTCTGCCCGTTCATCAGCGATGAGATCTACCGGAACCTCACCGGTCATGACAGCGTGCATCTTGCCGATTGGCCCGTCTACGACGACCTCGCCATCGACCCGATGTTGGAAGCCCAGATGGCCACTGCCCGAACGCTCACGTCGCTCGGTCGCGCGGCGAGGACCGAGGCCAAGGTGAAGGTACGCCAGCCCCTTGCCAAGGCGCTCGTGCTCGTACCTTCGGGTGAGGGACTTCCGGAGGCGGCTGCCCAGGAGATCGCCGACGAGTTGAACGTGAAGGCCCTCGAAGGGATCACGTCGCTCGAAGGGTTGCTCGAGTACTCCGTGGTCCCGAACTTCAAGCGACTCGGCCCGCGCGTGGGTCCGAAGATGCCGGCCGTGAAGGCCGCGCTCGCGGCGCTCGACGGCGGCGAGGTCCGCCGCGCGTTCAACAACGGTGAGACCTATCCCCTTTCGATCGACGGCGAGGATCTCCAACTCGGCCCCGACGACGTCGAATTGCGCGCCACTCGCCATGCCGAACTCGCCCTTGCCGAAGAGGGGGGCTACGCCGTGGCGCTCGACCTGCACGTGACGGATGAGCTGCGGCTCGAAGGGCTCGCCCGCGAGCTCATTCGTGCACTCAACGATCACCGCAAAGCAATCGGCCTCGAAATCGCCGACCGCATCGCGGTGAAGCTCATCGCCGACGGCGAGGCGTATCACGCCGCATCGGTGCACGCCGAGCGGATCGCGGCTGATGTACTCGCCACGTCGTTCGAGGTGGCACACGACACGCCGGTGGGTGAACTCCTGGTGATCGATGGCGCCGAGGTCGGCGTCGAGGTGGCCAAGATCTGATGCGCGACCGTCGACACGATGTGTTCACGGTGTTCGTGGTGGTCGTGATCCTCGCGGCCACGTTCGGTCTGTTCGTGCTCAAGCCTTGGCGGGCTGGGATCGAGGTGGTCGTCGAAGACTCCGTCGATGCATCGGCCGTGGTGACGGCCGCGGGCGACTGGGAGGGTCACAACGGCTACAGCGTGCAGGGCGTGGTGGAGCTGACCGGTTCGACAGTGCGCCTCCTGCACTTCTCCGCCGAACCGACGCCCGACCCCCGAGTGGTGCTGTACTCCGAATCGGGAGCGGTCGATCTCGGCGCTCTGCGGGGGACCGAAGGGCAGCTCGTGTACGAGCTTCCCGCTGGGGCGCTCCCTTCGGCGTACGACGCGGTCGCACTCGAAGACCGTGCCATCGGTGCGGCAATCGCACGCGCGTCGTTGGTTCCCGCAGAACCCGTCGACGCCGCCGAGCCTGGCTGATCTCGCCGCCCGGTTCCGCGCTCAGCTGGTCTGGTCGCTGCGCCGGAGTAGCTGCACCGCGTGGGCGAACGCGTCGAACTCCGCCGGCGTGCACGCTTCGGCATACGCCGCACACATCCGTTCCGAGGTGCGCACCTCAGCCTCGGCGACCCGATCCACGAACGGTGCGGGATCGAGAAACGGCCGCCGGTCCCTTATTCCACTTCGCCTTCGCCGCGATCGCCATCGACTCGGCGTAGACCGCGGCTCCGACGCACCCGGCGTGGAAGGCTGCACCCGTGCCTCGCCTTCGTGACCTCGACCCCGAACAGATCTCGCCCTATCTGCGTCAACACGTGGACAACCCCGTGGAGTGGTACGAGTGGGGAACGGACGCGTTCGAACTCGCGCGTACACGCGACGTTCCGGTGCTCCTGTCGATCGGTTATTCCAGTTGTCACTGGTGCCACGTCATGGCGCACGAAAGCTTCGAGAACGCCGAGATCGCGGCGTTCATGAACGAACACTTCGTGAGCGTGAAGGTGGACCGCGAAGAACGCCCGGATGTGGACGCGATCTACATGGAAGCGGTGCAACGCATCACTGGTCGTGGCGGATGGCCTCTGACGGCGTTCCTCACACCGGATGGTGAGCCCTTCTACGCAGGCACCTACTTCCCGCCGTCGGACCGTCAAGGAATGCCGGGCTTCCCCCGAGTGCTCGCGGCTATGGACGACGTGTGGCACAACCGTCGCAACGACGCGCTCGAGCAGGCCTCCGTGTTGCGGGCGGCGCTCGCCGATCAGCCGCTCGATCTCCCACCGCAGCTCCTCACCGCCGATGACCTCGACGCGGCTGCGAATCGACTCGTCGCGCACGCCGACCGCAATCACGGTGGGTTCGGTCCCGCGCCGAAGTTTCCGAGCGCGATGGCCATCGAGTTCCTGTGGCACACCCACGTACGAACGGGCGCGCCCGAACTCCGCGACGTCGCGTCGCTCTCGCTCGACCGCATGGCGGCCGGCGGGATTCACGACCACATCGGTGGTGGCTTCCACCGCTACTCCGTCGACAGTCACTGGCTCGTGCCGCACTTCGAGAAGATGCTCTACGACCAGGCGATGCTGCTCCGCGCGTTCACTGCGGGTTGGTTGGTGACCGGATACGACCGTTGGCGACGCGTCGCCGAAGGCGTCGTGGAGTACGTGTTGCGCGACCTCGCCCACCCCACCGGTGGCTGGTTCTCGGCGGAAGATGCCGACTCGGAGGGGCTCGAAGGACGCTTCTACGTGTGGTCGAAAGACGAGCTGCGCGCCGCGCTCGCATCCGCGCTCACTGAGGAAGAGATCTCCACCGTGGAGGAGTGGTTCGGCGTCGCGACGGAGGGCAACTTCAAGGATCCGACCGGTCATGCGCCGACCCGCACCAACATCCTGCATCGACCCCCGAGCCAGCCGTTCGACCTCGACGAACCGCCAGCGGTACAAACCGCGCGCGAGCTGCTCTTCACCGCCCGGGAGGTACGCCCTCGTCCCGGCCTCGACGACAAGGTGCTCCTGGCCTGGAACGCATTGTTCCTGCGCGCCCTCGTGGAAGCGGCGGCCGCGTTCGACCGGCCCGACTGGATGGACGCAGCACGCGCGAACGCACGGTTCCTCCTGACCATGCGCGATCGAGAAGGCAATCTCTTGCGCTCGTGGCAATCGGGAAGGGCTCGCCACTCCGCCTATGCGGAGGACCACGCGGCGTTGCTCGGGGCGCTCATCAGTCTCGCCGAACACGACGAACTCGACTGGCTGGACGACGCTCGGCCCGTTGCGCAGTCGCTGCTCGACGGATTCGCCGCGCCCGATGGCGGGTTCTTCACCACCGCCCATCACGCCGAACGGCTGATCGTCCGCACGAAGGATCTCCTCGACAACGCGACGCCGAGCGCCAACTCGCTCGCAGCCGATGCGCTGCTACGCCTCAGCGCGATCACCGGCGCCGAGACCTACGCCCACCCAGCACGCCAGATCATCGAGATGCTCGGCGGCGCCGCACCGCAGCACCCGACGGCCCTCGCCAACCTCCTGATCGCGGCCGAACGCGTGGCGTTCGCGTCGATCGAATGCGCCGTCGTGATCCCCAATGGGTCGTCTCCGGAAGCCGCGACCGCGCTCGTGCGCGTCTTCACGCACCGGCTGGTTCCGGCGAGCGTGATGGTGACTGCACCCGACGCCGACCGGCGCACACCGCTTCTGAACGACCGGCACGCCATCGATGCGGTGCCGACGGCGTACCTGTGCGAGGCCAACACGTGCCAACTCCCGACCACCCATCCCGAGACACTGCGCGAACAACTCGACGCCGCGCTGGCGCGCCGAAGTCGATGATCGAAGTGCAGGGAGTGGTTCGGTGTTCGGGCTCAGCTCGGACGGACGAGACCGTCGAGGAGCGCCTCGGCGGTGGCCCACCCGAAGGTGATGAGCGACTCGCCGGTGGAAGCGTCGGGTTCGCCGACGACTTCCACGGCCACCTTGCCGCCCAGTTTCACCGCGCCGGTGTCGAAGAGCGGTTCGGCCCGCGTGCCCGGGTTCACTCGGAACGCCTGGTCGTCGTAGCGCTCCTCGCAGCCGAAGCGCTTGGCGAGGCGACGGCCCCACGCCCGCTCTTCACCCGTGGCGGTGTAGCCAGGCCGAGGCACGACGTCGTCGAGCTGCTGGATCAGCGAGTAGGCCGCAGTGTGCGCGACTCGAGCGCCAACGAGCACGTCTTCGTCGGGGAAGGAGATGGACGCCCGCCGGTAGAGCTCCGCCGTGATGCCCTTGAGGGCGGCGGTGGCCGTCTTGCCCTTGCGGATTGCGCCCAAGCCCCAGAGGATGCACGGCGTGCCACCGATGCGTTCGAGGGACCCGAAGAGGAATCCGTGGAACTCGTCGTCGGCCTTGGCGGTGATGATGAGCGGAAACCGCTCCACCTGCTCCTCGAGCGTGTCGTCGCACGGCAACGAAACACTGGTGAGCAATTGACCGAACTCATCGAGTTCAGCCGGCTTGAGAGATACGGAATCGCGGGATTCGGTCTCCATTAGGGGTCCATTGTGCCTCATGCGACCGAGGTCACGAAAGTCGGCCCCCCGATGACCCGGACAGCGGTGGGCAAACTCCGCACAATGCGGGGACCGGCCCACCGGCTCCCAGGATCAGCGAATGGCGAGGTCAACGGCCCGGCGACCACCAGTGAGACCCGGGAACGAGCCGTAGAACGGCGCGTCCCCGAAGGAGAACACCCCACCGTCGGCACCGAGAATCCAGTAGCCGTTCCCGGTCTTGGTCGAGCGAACCTGGATGGTCGCCACTTGGCCACACACACCCGTGCCCGGCGTCGATCCGTGGAACTGCACGGCGCCGAAGCTGAAGATGCCGCCATCGGCACCCATGAGCCAGTAGCCGGCACCGCTCGGATGTGCGGCCATCGAGATGACGGGCGCGTTCAGCCGCATCCCACCGGTGCTGCCGTAGAACTGCGCATCACCGAAACTGAAGATGCCGCCGTCCTGGGCGAGGAGCCAGTAGCCCTGACCGCTCGGGGTCGGAGTCATGGCGACGACAGGCGCGTTGAGCGGAATCCCGCCCGTGCTCCCGAAGAACTGCGCGTCACCGAAGCTGAACACACCACCATCGCGCCCGAGGAGCCAGTAGCCGGCGCCGCTGGGGGTGACGCCCATGCCGACGATCGGCGCGTTGAGCGGAATGCCCCCGGTACTTCCGTGGAACGACGCGTCACCGAAGGTGAACACACCACCGTCGGTTCCGATCATCCAGTACCCGTTACCGGATGCGGTCGCCGTGATCGTGAGGATCTCGCCGTTGAGCGGAATCCCCCCGAGCGAACCGAAGAACGGCGCGTCGCCGTTGCTGAACACGGCACCATCGGCACCGGCGAACCAGTAGCCGCGGGCCGCTTCCGCACGCGGTGACGCCGGCGGGTTCGTGTCGGCGTAGCAAATCCACGGCGGAACCGGCGGACGCGTCTTGAAATCGGCGCGCGTGTGCGCGGCGTTGCGCCCGAACATCGGCCACGGCGGGGTCTGACCCGGTGCGGGCAGCGGGGTCACCCGCAACAACCCCTGGTTGTTCGCGGCGCCGAGCTTCCAACCGTCGGCCTCGAAGACCACGGGTGAGTTCTGATAGCTGCCAGTCATCCAGGGGGCGTAGATGCGCGACCCGTCGTGGCCGCGCATCGTGAAGAGTCCCCAGCCGTTACCGACCGCGACGTCGTTGCTGCCGTTGCCGTCGAGGTCAGCGACGATCGGCGCGCTGAACATCGGACCGCCGCCTTCGCCGTTCTGCTGCGGCTCACGGTTCCAGATCTGATGGCCACTTCCATTGATCGCGATGACGCGCCCGGCGCTCGTGGACGCGACGACGTCGGGCAACCCGTTGCCGTCCACGTCACCGATCGCGACCGCGTTGCGGCTGTGTCCATCGATCGCCACCGGCCACCCTGGCACGTCGTTTCCGGTCGCGGCGTCGAACGCCCAGATCTTGTTCTGGTCACTTCCACGCCAGTGATCTCCAGTGCCGCTGATGACTTCGACGCGACCGTCACCGTTGATGTCGGCGATCGCGGGTGCGGCGTAGATCACCTCGTTGATCCGACGCTTCCAGATCTCGCTGAGCACTCCCCCGTGCCAGTCGAAGGCGCGCATCAGTCCGCCGGTCCAGTCCTCGGGACCGCCGGGCGACGCGTCGCCACCGATGAAGATCTCGTAGCGTCCGTCGTTGTCAATGTCGTAGAGCGCGGGGGACGACCACACGGTGTCGTCCATGTAGTTGGTGGACCACGCATTCTTCGAGTAGTCGAAGTTGTTCACGATGAAGCCCGAGACCATCGTGCAGTTCCGGTCCATCGCGTACACGCGAAAGTCCCAACTTCCGAACACGATGTCGGGATAGTTGTCACCATCGATGTCACCCACGGCGGGCGTTGAGAAGACACCCTCGAGGTAGCCATCCTTGGGTCCAGTCCCCGTCCAGACGTTGTATTCGTCTTGGGGGTAGAAGCGGCACCGCACGCCACCATCGCGGTTGAACACGACGACGCCGCCATGTTGGTTCGGCACTTCGACGGAGCCCGCCCCCACGATCACTTCCATGGAGCCGTCGTTGTCGAGGTCAGCAACGGTCGGAGCGGATTCCACGGCGGTTGGCGAACCCGAGTACGGCCACATCACGACCGGTTGCGGCCACCCGGGCAGGCTGGCGCCATTACGCCCGTCGAGCGCCTGCACATAACCATCCTGTCCGCCGATCACCAGATCGGTGACGCCATCGCCGTTGAGATCCGCGGCAGTTGGCGACGCGTTGTGCGCACCGCCGATGAGGCGATCCCAGCCGGAGGCGGCGGCAGCCGGTTGTGAGCTGGTGCTCAGCACCACGAGCACACTCGCGACGAGGGACAGCACGAGAACCGGGGGGATTCGGCGCATGAACCTGTACTCCAATGAGAGACGGGTGAACATCTCACATCGACCGATTCCGAAGGCGGCTTGAAACGCGTGGCCGGAATCATCCGATGTGCACAAGCTTTGCCGGTACCCAGCTCGTATCGGACTCACACGCACCGGGGAAAATGCGCAGTTTCAGCGCCTTCGACCCCGGGCAGAACGCACCCCGGCGGCCTGGAGCGCGCAGTCGACGCAGAGGTTCTCGCCGCGCGAGCCGACCTTCACGATGCAATGGCGGCAGTAGGACTTCTCGCACCGACCGCACACCGCGACCGCGTCCTCGAGGTTGTGGGTCACACACCGCTTCGTGAGCTTCGACGCGGTGTCGAGGAGCTGTTCGGTCTGGCGTTGCTGCTTCTTCGCGAGTTTTTCGGCGCGCCGCTTGCGCAGACCGCGCATCGGGCCCGGATCCACGTCCTCTTGCGGAAGTTCGTAGAGCCCCGCGTCGTCGCCGTCGGCCACCTGCTCGAGTTCTTCGGCTTCGAGGCTCTGGAGCTCCGGCGGCGGTGCCGCTTGCTCGTACATCGCCGCCTCGGCGCGCGCCCGATTGGCTTCTTGAAGAGCCAGCCACTCGGCCCGGCTGGCGGCTTCTTCGGCGCGTTGTGCCGAGGTTTCAGCGCGCCGAGCAGCTTCGGCGGCATCGCGGATGACGACCGGGTCGTACTGATGTGACGCCGCTTGGAGATCTTCGGCCCGACGGGCGAGTTCATCGGCGAAGTGTCGGGCGTCGGTGGCTTCACGCCGGGCACTGAGGGCCATGTCGGCCTTCTCCCCCGTCACCATCGACTCCGCACGCGACGCGGCTTCTTCGGCGCGGGCGGCGGCTTCCTCGGCGCGAGCGGCCGACGCGCCCGCGTCGTATCCCGCCCACGGTCCGGCGACAACTTGGAGGCGCTCCTCGCGGCTCATTGCCTCCGCGCGCGCGGCCGCCTCCTCCGCGCGCGCCGCCGAGGTTTCGGCTCGACGCGCCGCTTCTTCGGCTTCCTGGATGGCGTGCGGGTCCGCGTGCTCCGACGATCGCAACGTGCGCAACCGAGCGTTCAATCGGTCGGCGTGGTCGCGTGCTTGGATCGCTTCTTCACGAACGGATCGAGCGATCGACTTCGCTTCGGCCGGCAACATCGTTTCGGCTCGAGCAGCCGCTTCCTCTGCTCGCGCCGCGGCCTCTTCCGCGCGCCGCGCCGCGCTCGCCGCCTCGGCTTCGGATTGCGGACCGAACAACACCGGACCCTCCGGCGCACGGAAGAGCGTGACCGGCTCGTTCGGTGTCGCCGGTGCAGACGAGGCCGTCGTCGATGGCGGCGCTTCGGAGCGACTGCGCAGATTCGCCGCTTCGGCTTCGAGCCGTTCGAGGAGTTGCTGGTCTTCGAGTTCTTGGCGAGCTGCGAGTTCCGCCCGGGCCGCGGCTTCTTCGGCCCGGCGGGCCGCGGCGGCCGCCCGTTCGGCCGCACCCTCGATCTCGTGCGCGGCCAGTGGGCTGGCATCACGCTGCCACTGGTTGATCGCGGCGCGCTGCGCGAGTTCTTCGGCATCGCGCTGGGCAACCTCTTGCGCCTCGAGCCGGGCGAGATCGCGGGCGCGAGCCCGCGATTCGGCGAGTGCCTTGCGCGCCGCTTCGAGTTCAGCTTCGAGCTGGGCCAGGTGGGCATCGTCGGGACGAGCGCGGGACTCTGCGGCCGCACGCTGGGCCGCTTCTTCGGCTCGCGCCGCCGCTTCGAGTGCCATCGATGCCGCGGCTTCGGCCTCACGGCGCGCGTTGCGTTCGTGCTCCGCCCGCTCGCGCATCTCGAGGGCACGCGCCGCGGCCGCCTCGGCCTCGCGCCGGGCGTCTTCGGCTTCTTGCAGCTTGGCGCGGTCTTCCGCGGCAATGATCGCCTGCGCCTCGGCCTTCAGACGAGCGATGAGGGCCTCGTCTTCTGCCTCCTGACGCATCCGTTCGGCTTCGCGACGGGCGGCTTCGGCCTGCTCCGCGGCGCGGCGAGCGGTTTCTTCGGCTTCGAGCCGTGCCCGCTCCGCTTCCTCGCGCAGGCGGCGTTCCTCTTCTGCTCGAGCGGCCGCTTCTTCGGCTTCCAGACGGGCCCGCGCTTCGGCCGCTTGTCGGGCCGCTTCGGCTTCCTCACGCAGTTGCCGCTCGTGGGCCGCGTGTTCCGCGGCCCGGCGCGCCGCTTCTTCGATCTCCCGGCGGGCGTCTTCCGCCGCGACGCGCGCCGCTTCCTCGGCGAGTCGAGCGGCGGCGGCTTCGGCTTCCTCACGGGCGCGCTGCTCGGCCTCGCGGCGCGCCGCTTCATCGGCCTTGAACTGCTCGAGCTCGGCGGCGAGGCGCTGCGCGTTGGCTTCGGCTTCGACGCGCGCCTCCTCTTCGCGTCGCGCCGCTTCTTCAGCCGCCAGGCGCGCCGCTTCTTCGCGACGAGCGGCTTCTTCGGCTGCAGCCTCGCGTCGGACTTCGAAATCGAGCGCGGCGTCGTACGCCTCGTCGGGTGTCAGACCCGCGAAGATGTCTTCGTCGGACTCCTCGGGCGCGAGCCACGACTCCTCGAACACGGCTTCGCGGTCCACCCAGAAGTCGTCGCGCGCGACCGGTGTCGGAGATTCGTTCCCGAGATCCACCTCGACCACTTCCGGCACGACTGCGGCCACATCGACGGGCTCGGTGTTCCACACCGGGTCGGGCTCGGCCGCATCGGTGTCGGTGTCTTCGAGCCACGTCGCCCACGCGTCGGTCACGCCGCGAACGTCTTCTCCCGAGGGTTCGTCGGCGACCGCCGCGTCGTAGTCGACGGCATTGAACGGATCGACCGCGTTGGTGTCGAGCCCCTCCATCTCGAGGGCTTCCGCTTCGAGCAGCTCGGCCTGAAGTGTTTCGAACTCCGCGTCGTCATCTGCGGCATCGGATTCGACCTCGGTGTCGAACGCCGTGGCCGATGTCTCGATCGCGTTGGCGTGGTCGGTGACCGTTTCGTTCGTCTCGGTGAGCGCCGCGGCGAACGCCGCGTCGACGACCGCATCGGGGATCACCGGTTCGCTCGGCACGTCCGCGACTTCGGGATCGAACGTCGAGTCGAGTTTCGCCTCGACCGGCGCGTCGAGTGGTGATGTGAACGCTGGCGTCGGCTGTGACGCCGCCTCGAACGAGGACCACTCAGCGGGCGTTGATTCGAACGACGTTGAATCGATCGACGTTGGTTCGAACGGCGCGGCTTCGAACGTTGCGGAGTTCGACTCGAGCACGGCATCCGTGATCGACGACGAGGACGCGTCCGTCGGTGCTTCGGCTGGGGGCGCTTCGATAGCGTCGTCGCGCGGCGCGTCGAACACACTGGCCGGTTCGTATCCAGCCCACGGGTCTCGCGCCGGAAGGTCGACCACGTTGTCGTCACTCGAAGACGGCGCGGTGAAGACGCCCAACACGTCGCTCAACGAACGCATCGGCTCGTCGTCGTGTTCTTGCACGATCGTTTGCCATGATCGGTCGTCATCGACGTTCGCGTCTTCGAATGCCGCTTCGGCGTCAACCGCGTACGTCTCTGCCGTGCTCGCGTCGTCTTCCCACACCAACGCGTGCGGACCCTGCGCTCGTCCCCATTCCGACACCCGTGGGTCGTCGGTGAGGACGACCACCTGCACTTCGTTGGCGAGTTGCGCCAAGATGCCGAGCGCGTGCATCCGAGCGTCGGGGTCGAGTTCGACGAGGGCGTCGTCGATCAGGATCGGCAGCGGGCCGAACCCTTCGGGCCACGGGTGATCGGCCAGTGCGTGGCGCAGGATCTCGTCGAGATCGTCTGACGGCGCGTCGATCGTCCCTGCCATTGATTCGAGGAACTCCATGCGCTCGTCGATGGCCGCGAGTTCGGCGGCAACGGCGTCGTTCGCGCCTGGCTTCCACTGCAGGAGCGCCGTTTCAACGTCGTCGCCCGGATCGCGACCGATGAGGTTCGCGACCTCCATGCGCAGCGCGTTCACTTCCTGAACCAGCTCTTGGCGCCGCGTGTTCTGTTGTTCGGCCTCGAGCGCGGCCTGCCGCGCCGCTTGGGCCTCGACCAGCATCGCGGTGGCTTCATCGGGCGTGAGTTGGGGACCCGCGGTGCTCGTGGTCGCCACACCGAGCACGAAGTCGAGATACGACGAGATGCCGAGTCGGTCGAGGAGCTCTCGCTCCGCGGCTTCGGCCGTTTCCAGACTCTTCAACGCTCGGCGCGAGGCGCGCTTCTCCACCGCTCGCTGGGCGGCTTCGAGTTCTTCGTGTCGGGCCCGCAGTTCCGCGGCGTCTTCGGGCGAGACCCGTCGCCCCGTGTCAGGTTGCCGCAAGACGGATTCGGCTTGGCGAATGCGGCGCTCGATCTCCGCGAGATCCTCGACCGGTTCGATCGGTCCGAGCTGCTGCACGTCGGTTGCGAGCGCGCGCCACGCGTCGAGCAGCGGTTCCGCTTCAGGTGCCACCGATCCGTCGGTTTCATCGCCAGTCGCGGCGAGGGCGGTGAGCTCGGCGCGCCGGGCGCGCAGGCCCGCGAGTTCGGCCTCGGCTCCGCCTTGCGCCGCCGCGCTACGAACGGCGTCGATCGCGGCGCGCAGATCGCGGTCGCGCAGCACCATCGCATCCACGAGTGTCTCCGGCAGCTCCCCGGGCGCGACCGGGTTCCCATCGGATTCAGCGCGGAGGTGAAGGCCGTTGCGTCGGCCCGCGAGGAGATCGACGATCTGGTCGGCAACGCGTCCGTCTACGCCAACGGTCGAAGAGACGACCGTGATTTCGGGGTGGAATCGCAGCCAGATGTCGTCGTCTGGCCCTCGCACCTCGACCAGGCGGATCGCGCTCACACCCGTCCTCTCGTCTTCATGGCCGCGCGCCGCGAGCCAGGTCAGACCCGAGACGGCACGACGCCTCCCAGATCTGTGTCGGCCAGTAGCGGCCGGAACTGATGCCTGGATGATTGGTTTCTCGCCGATCCCGGACGGGGGTTCATCCACCGCCGGGCCCCGTTGTCCACAGGCGAATCCCCACGATCGACCTACTACCGATCCACAGGCCGGTCTCCGTACGGTGAACCCACCCCACCGAAGGAGGACCCCCATGGGCTTCGACGTACTGCTCGACGACGGAACCACCCGCCGCATCGAGGGCGTGGACTCCTACGAGGCCGATGGCCCGATGACCACGTTCTTCGCCGCGCACGGCCGCCACCGCAGTCTCTCGGCCTGGAGTGAGCGAGTCGCCAGTATCCGCACCACCAAGGTCGTGTGGATCCACCGCGTGAGTTGCGCATAGACGCCCCGCGCGGTTGTCGACGGCAGTCGTGGGCGCGGCGCCGTGCCCCGACTACCAGCCCATCGCGATCGTGGTTGTGATCGGCCGTCACCCCGGGTAGCCGCCGAGGTTGTTCGTTCGGGTTCCGTTCCCTGCAGGCCATGCACCGGCCCGCCGGCCTAAGGGAAGGAACCCGAATGCGCTTTCAGGTCATGTACGAACTCGACGAGGACTGGGAAATCCTCGTCCGGAGTCGCGCCGCCGAAGATGCACTGCGACGGTGGCGTGGGGATCCGGTGCTCGGCGACCTCCACTGCCTCACCGACATCCTGGTTCGGACGCGACAGGGTGTCGGACCAGCGGCGGCGGATCGCGTCCTCGTCGCCCTGGCGGCTCGGGCCCGCACCGATGCAATCGCCGCCCGAGCACTGCTCCAGGCGTTGATGCCAGGGATGGTCCGGCTCGCGCATCGCCACGCCGGGGTCGGCCGTCCGGACGCGGCGACCGATGTGGTCGGGTACGCGATCGAGCGCATCCGGACGTATCCGTTCGAGCGGCGGCCGCGCGCCATCGCGGCGAACGTCCTCCTCGACGTGCACCAATGGATGTGCCGCGACCGCCGCAAAGCTCCCGACACGGTGGGTTGGAACTCCGAAGCCGAGGGGGTGGTGGCACGTCACGGCGAGCGGGTCGAGCCCGCGGAGCACGTCATCGACCTCGTGGGCGACGCGCTCCGCGAAGGAGTGCTCACCACCGAAGACGCGGCAATCCTCCTCGCACCCGTCCTCGGAGCCACCGACGACGTCGAGGTCGCGGCGCTGGAGGGGATCAAGCCGAAGAGCATCGCTCGTCGCCGCCAACGCGTCGCCGAGCGGTTCGTCGCGTTCCAGCGCGAGCAAGTACACGCATGAACGATGACCGACCGGGTCTCGGCTCCGACGTCGTGGCCATCGGTGTGGTGCTGGCCACGGGAGTGGGCATGGTCGTGGCGGCGGGCGGGTTCCTGGCGGGCGTCACCCGCGGCCGACTCGTGCGGGCCACGCTGCCCGAGGTACTCCACGTCGTGTTCGCGCTCCCTCGACACCTCGATGATCCGCGGGCCGCGTGGCCCGCGTCCGCCCGATCCGATCTCCCCGGCCCGGTCGTATACTGGGGCGCGACCGTCGGCGTCGGGGTCATGGCGCTCGTCATCGTCGTGGTCGCGATGCGGCGGTGGACGCGTCGAGTCGGACCGCTGCGCCGCCGGGCCATGGGGGTGGACCCGCGAGCCCGCCTCGCTCGACGCAGAGATCTCGCACCGATTGCGGTACGTCGCCCGGAGCGCGGTCGCTTCGTCCTCGGCCGGGTACGACGGCGCCTCGTCGCCACTGAAGACCGCGTCCGCGCGGCGCGTGGCGGACGACGACGAGGTGATCGCGGGGCGGTGTGTGTGATCGGACCGTCACGATCGGGCAAGACCGCGTCGTTGATCAGCGGCATCCTGCAGTGGCCCGGTCCCGCACTCTTGTCCTCGGTGAAGACGGATCTGCTCGGCGCAACGGTCGCGTGGAGGCGAGAACTCGGCGACGTGACGATCTTCGATCCCATGCGCGCCAGCGGAACAACACCGTGTGGCGGGTGGTCCCCTGTCGGCAGTGCCGACACGCCCACGAGCGCGCAACGTGTGAGTCGGGCCCTCGCCGATGCCGCGCCGCGCTCGGGCGCCGAACACCTCGACTTCTTCGTCAATCTCGCGGAGGCACTGCTGTGGCCGATGCTGTTCCTCGCGCATCACTCGGGCGCGTCGATGGCCGACGTCGTCCGCTGGACACTCACCCAGGATCAGCCCGGCAGCGTCCGTCCGAGCGAAGTCGTCGACGCGGAGGCGCGCTGCCTCGCGACCATCGCCGAGCCCCTGGTGAGCGACGTGCATCACGCACGTCAGGCGCTCAACGCGACGTGGAGTCTCGATGAGCGCATGCGATCGAGCGTGTACGCAACCGCCCAGACGCTCGTGCGTCCGTGGAGCGATCCACTCGTCGCGCAATCCGCACAGGCGCACACCATTGCGTTCGACGCGCTCGTCTCGGGAAGCAACACGCTGTATTGCTGTGCACCGTTGCACGATCAGGAGCGACTGGCACCGGTGTTCGGTGGTCTCCTTGGCGATCTCCTGGCGCAGGCCTACGCCCGCCATGCCCGCGGCGCCCCGTTCGAACCACTCCTCATCGTCTTGGACGAAGCGGCGAACACGCCCACGCGCTGGTTACCGCACGTCGCATCCACGTGTGCGGGCATCGGCATCGTGCTCGTCACCGTGTGGCAATCGAAGGCACAGATCGACGCCGCCTACGGAATGCTCGCCGACTCCGTTCTGACCAATCACCTCACCAAGATCGTCTACTCCGGAGTCTCTGACCCGACGACGGGCGATTACATCTCGAAGCTCCTCGGTGACGACGACGTACGACATCGCACCATGACGCGATCGAGCGCCGGATCCGACCAACTGAGTGAGGACACTCGGCGCGAGGCGTTGCTCCCCGCGGCCGCACTCCGTCGTCTCCATCCCGGTCGTGCCCTGCTCGTGCACGGGACGTTGCCGCCCATCCACCTCCACGCCATTCCGTACTACCGAGATCGACGTCTCCTGGCCCGATCGCGAACACAAGGAGTCCACTCATGACCGCGACCCGAACCGAACGTGAAGCCACCGAGGAGCGTGATCCCGCGACGGAACTCCAGGAGTGGCTCGCGCTTGATGACGCGATCGAACAGCTCCGGATCATCACGGGGGACCTCGACGATCGTCGGGTGGAACTCGACGAGCTCGAAGCGGCCGCGACCGCCAACGGGATTCCCGTCGTTCGCCTCGACGGACGCGCATCGTCGGAGTGGACGGCGAGCCTGAGCGCACAACTGGGTCCGCTCACACTGCGACTCGAGGTCTCGTCCACCCCGAGCGAGCCCCGCCCGGAGACACGTCCGCCAACTGCTCCCGATCCCGCACCGACGGTCGGGGGCCCACGTACCGACACCGACCTCGCATCGGCGTTCGACCGCTTCCGTGAGCTTGCTCGCGACCACGGAGGCATCGTCGTGATCGTCGACGACCTGCACCGTGTGCCCGCGGCGACGCGGGATCAACTCTTCGACGCGCTCGAAGGGCTCAGCGGTTCGGTGCTCGTCGCGGGAAGCGACCGCTCGAGTGTGGCCGACCTCACTCGAGCCTTCGATCGCTCACAGCTCGATGCGTCGGGAGTTGACCGCGCCACGACACCAACGACCGGCGTCACGGTCGATCCGGACTTGCACACGCCGTCAGCTCCGACGCTCGCCCCCGCTGGCGGGCTCGGTCACTGAGCGCCCAAGGCCAGAGTGTTCGACGACTGACCGACCTCGGGACGACAGGGCTCAGGTGCACAGACCCCACGCGCTGGCTAACGTCCGCGCCTATTCGGTCACGGTCAGAGGAGGCCTTCGTGCTCAAGGAATTTCGCAAGTTCATCCTGAAGGGCGACCTGGTCACCATCGCCGTCGGTTTGATCCTCGCGTTGCAGATCACCGCGGTGGTCAACTCGTTGACCGAAGACATCTTGATGCAGATCGTCGCGGCGATCTTCGGCACGGCTGACTTCTTCGACGTCTCGATCACGATCCGAGACGCGGACATCAACATCGGCGCGTTCCTCAACACCGTCGTCGAGTTCCTGATCGTTGGTTTCATCCTCTTCTTGATCGTCAAGGCCTACAACACGGCCAAGGACAAGCTGATCAAGAATCAGGACCCCGAAGAAACCCCCGAAGACATTCAGTTGCTGCGCGAGATCCGCGACGCGATCCAAGCCCGCAACTGATCGACACGCTCGACGCCGCGGTGATCATCCGATCATCGCGGCGTCGGTGTCGCAGAGCGCTCGCTCCCCGGGGCCAATCGTGTGCTGCACCACCGCCGTGCGGCCGGCAACCTTCCACAGCGCGCGCCCGCGTACGAGCCGCGTCAACAGTTCGGAC
>Ga0182741_1002643_pt1 | contig 20432 bp, 6 predicted proteins | sample eDN5th37CBELigOP_FD_128874 | JGI IMG/M metagenome (GOLD analysis project Ga0182741, IMG submission 128874) | Enriched Organic Plus compost microbial communities from Emeryville, California, USA - eDNA 5th pass 37_C BE-Lig OP (version 2) (version 2) ... | reverse complement strand
CCGCTCTGGTGTGGGTGGAGCCTTCTGCATCTTCGACTTGGAACGGCCATTACGAAGGCGTTGTTTAGGGGGCAAGATGCCGAGAGGGTGTCCGGGAGTTCTTGTCAGTACCTTCGCCCGAAGTCGGCTCACCCTATCCTGTGCGTCTGCAGAACTATACTTTTGTGGATGCGACTTGGAGCCCAGATTGGACGTGAAGACTGGGATGAGCTGAGCCTCTTCAAGCGATTTCTCGAGTTCCTCTTGATTTTTCAGCGGAACCTCAAGAACAGGTCGGCTGATCACGCTGTTGGTTCCTTTCTCCTGAGTTTCGACTCCAGCAGAGTGTTGGTTTGCGAGGTTCGGGTGAGACGGCCGAACTTTCGTCGGATCATCCTCAGCATTTCCCGTCAGACCGATGGCAGACTCCGTCGTATGCGAGTCGGTGACTGGGAACAATGTTGACCCACCCACTGACATCCGGCCCTGCGCGCTGGTGCTGGAATCAGCTGTCGAGTACGGAAGCGCTCGGCGTGTTTGGCTCGAAATGCCATAACTAGCAGAGAACCGCGAATGAAGTAAAGCCTGGTCCCTTGTTCCTAGATTGTTCTCGGGGGTTTCGCTCGTGGGTAGAGCCTTCAATGAAATGTCAGGAGATGATATCCGGCGGAATTCGCTCGGAGATGGGGAGTGCTGATGTAATGACCACGCGGGCTCACGTGAGTGCTCTCCGGTGGCTAGATTCTCGGTTTGCTCAATAGACGATCCGAGAAGACTCTGCGCATCGGGGGCTTTCGAACCATCTTCTCCAAACAGATTCACACTAGCCGTTGATATGGACAGGTCTGCAGCTGATGTTGGGGGCGAGTCCCCTTCTGCGGCACCATCTTGACTCTCTTGCCGCCAATGCATCGGGCTGTTTCCTCTGCCCAACAGGCGCTTTCTTGGCGAAGCCAGCCTCTTCAATTGGGCCACTTTCGCAAATGGACTCCTGCGCACATTCGGACTTCGCATTCGTACTCGTTTGTCCGGTCGACCCTTGTCGCTGTCCCTGCGCAGCCGTACGCTGCCAATATCATGGATTGGTGATGGACTTGCACGAAACACTGGATCTGGTCCGAAATGAATTTCGGTAGGATGAGGAATGCTATCGGAGGGCATTAGGGATAGTGGGCCCCAAGTCCGAGACCTTGTACGGCTTGAATCAGCTGCGGGTGATGGTATCGGCTGTTGCTTTGAAGCTTCGTAGGGTTCGTCATCTTCCTGCGCTTCCAGGAGCGCTTCCTCCAGATTCCGAACCGACGTATCATGCGTAGCTTCGTTTTCTGCCTCCTCGAGCTGATTTGGAGCATGGCGCGTTCGGAAAGCAAAACCCGTTGCTGGAGCAACGGACTGACTCGAACCCCCAAGCGGAGGTCTCGCGTCAGCGCTTCTCCTGGTGTTGGGACCTTCTGAGAAAGCCTGCTGAAGAACAGTTCTATGAGAGACTGATGCACTTGCACTAGAGCGGATGGCCCCCGTTCCTGCTATCGCAGTACCAGCGAGGCTTGCGCGCTGGAGTTGGTGTGCGTTGCTGTCCCAACTCTGGCTAAACACCTGTCCAGAACTGAGCGCACTGCGGTCAGCGTTAAGGGAGGCGCCGACGGATGAACCAGTTGAAGCGATTTCCTCTTCATGAAATGACGCTGGGTTCTGTGGGAACGCGCTCTGGTCCGGAGATAGGAGCGAGGAGACCTCAACGGTGTTGTAGGTTCCGTGAGGCGCTTGTGAGACATTCGTACTCCGAGTAATCGTAGGCGAGCGAAATACTGAAGCCGCCGTTGCGGAAGATAATGCACTACGCGTTTCCATGCTTTCGTTGTGGGCCTTTGTAAGCACCGAGTTTTCGAGGATCTCGTCAAGCTTCACACTTTCCGGAATGAACCCGCTGGGCTCCATCCTGACACCACTACTGCTCGGATTTGGGTTTCGAGCCGTCGTGGTAGGCGTCCCTGCGCGGGTATTGTTAGCCGTGGACTGCATGACTGCACGGAAACCCTCTGCTATGGGCACGCGAGTCCCCGGCCTACCCTCGCCGGTGCCTGTGCCACCGAGGCGACGTAATCCAGTGGTAGTGTTGCTTCCGGCGCTTGTACTGAGGCTAGAGAGGCTGTTTGCCGTTCCTGTATCACCACCAGTCATACTAACCTGCTGACTGTTGCGAAAAATGTTGAGCGAGCGCCGAGTGCACGCTGAGGGCAGAACGGATTCATTAGCTCCATTCACCAGGTTGGCAAGTTGTGAATTACTTGTCGGGGTGGCGGCCATACCAGCCGACATTTCGGCAGTAGGCGTGTGGTCTCTGGTACTTGTACCTGCGCCAGTATCCGTAGCCGTGCTCATGGTGAGCGTACCAAATCTAGGAGCTTGGAGTGTGCCAGCAGTGGAGGTGAGCTGGGAAGTGATCATTTCCGAGCCTTCTACGCTGGTTGTTCGTGGTGTATCATGTGCGAAATTCGCCGTGTGCCAGCGCTGGGACATCCTTAATGTAAGGATAAAATCGTCGCGCTAGGACACACGCGCACACCCCACTATTTGGCACTGTTTACAATGTTGTCGGTTGACGGTCTCAGGCACACGATTTGATTTTTTTCCACTCGAGTCGCGAGTCACTCGCAAAAGATGAATTTTTCGGCTGGCCTCAGCACTGCGCGAGTGAAGGCTCGGGCTTTTTCTGCCGGAGAGGGGCGTATGACCTCCCGCTACATGTAATGCGACATGATTTTGAACACACATCCACGCTTCCTATCATCCTTACGGTCATATCACAATTGGCGGTCACACGAGTCCAACGCACTCCCTTGGGAACTTTATGATTGGAACGATAGTGGGAAAGACGATAGGCAGCCGCAACAGCTAGCTGTGATATTGGCGAAAGGAAAGACGCCCATCAATCACTCGATGCCACACCGTTCACTAACTAGCGATTCTGAACACTTCGAGTTCGGCTGAATAGCAGGACTCGGCTTTCGTAGAAGATGTCCTGGTTTGGCTGAGCTCGGACAGAGATGATACCCCATACAAAGGCAGCAAACCAGAGAGGAGTAATATGGTTTGGTACGTAAGCCCGCACGACAATGGGGTGGGGAACGGGCAAGAGACCCACTAGCGTTTGAGCCGCAATTTTCTGGACGGCTTCGTCTGCGGGTAGGTTTCCATCGGTGCTACGAATCAGTGGGACAACGAAGTCGAGCATGTGGAGAATAGTCATCAGCATCTCACGACTACGCCAACAGCGTGACCATACAATAGGAGCAGGCACCAATCTCGTGGGTGCTTGTGGAGATGTTGCGTCAACTTGGCCACCGTTCTCATGGTTCTGTGCCCCTTGCTGCGACTGTTGATCGTTAGCCTTGAGTTCGTGGCCGTCTTTCGTTTCTGACTCCGCCTGGTTGCTATCTTTAGGCGACTCAGCCTTGGCCAGTGAAGAGTCCTTCGCTGGATCCTGCTTCTCCTCCGTTTCAACCTCTTCCGCAGCAGCGGTTGAAGCAGCAGAGGGCTGGCTGGTCGCAAGGCTAGCATCTGTATCACGCGTCTCCCCCCGCACCTTCGTAGCTTGAGGTAAACGATCAGTCGACGATGAAGGATCTGATGGGTGCGAATGAACCGTAGTGACTTGAGCACTCGGCTGTGATTTGACATCATGACTATCTGATTCGTTCACCTCGGCCGGCTGGGCCTGGGCCGCCTCCTTGAGCGCAGCAACGTGTACATCAGAGGACGTAACTTCCGCTGGGCCGGATGCGGTTGCTTGAGTTGAAGTGCTTGGTTTTTGGCTTACGGCTGCCGCGTGTGGTTGAGGTGCGGGTGCCTGAGACGACGATCGAGATCGAGACTGCATCTGTTCGAGTTGCTGGACTTGGGATCTCCCGCTTGGATCGACATTAGCTTGCATTCGGGACTGCTGCCATGCAGCAAAGCGCTCATTGACTCGAGGAACGAAGTCACGAAGTTGTGCAAAGACCCGTGGTCGGCTTGCGAGAACATACGCCAGGGGAGCATTTCCAGGGAATTGGTACTGAAGAATGTTTGCATAGAACTCGAGCAGCAGGTCCACATAGCGGTGATTGACCTCACCCTTGAACAGCGCAGCATCCGATGCAAAGATTTCAAATAGAGAGTGAATACGGGCCGCAGTAGCAAGGGAGAGACGCATGCAGTATGGTGAGATGTTGACCAGAATATTCAGCACAACCGCGAGTAATGACTCCAGTTCCGGCGGAGCCGTATGAATGAAGCGATGGCACACTAAGATTAGGACGTCGGCATATGTCATGTTCGACAGGTCCGGTGCGTCCGGTCCCAAATAGAAGTCGTTGGGAAATGGCGTATTGAGGGCGACAGCGAACGACCGGATGCTTGAGAGTCTCATGAGCAAGAAGATGCAGGTGTAGAGCAGGCCCATTTTCATCGGACGTCCTCGAGTTTGGAAGGTAAAGACGAGGAGCGGTCGAAGCACTGCAATGCATCTCGACGCGTCCTGTACAAGAACGTGGATGAAGTTTGGCGAAATGTCGATAAAGTGCCACAGAAGTACGAGCAGTTCCTGATGGCATTCGATTCGCTTGACTGAGTTGGGTAGCCAAGTGGATTCTGCTCTGATCGGATTCGCAAGCAATTCTGCAATGCCCAAGGCAACAATGGTCAAATCTTCCTGAGTAAGAATTCGAAGAATACCCCGAATCACATTCGGATCATTATCGGCTGTAAGATTGGAAGGCAAGGGTAAGGTAGCCGCCAAGTTACGTGCCGCCAACAGCAATTTGTCTGATTGGGAAGCCGATTCCGAGCCGTTCGGTTGTGCGGAATGGGGACTTGTGGCAGTGGCTGAGGAGTCGCCGCCTGAAGCCGATTTGGACTCACTTTCATGCGCCTCAGGGGTCGCCTCTGATGGAGCTGTACTCGGGAGGGGCATGTGGTCGAGCATGACAAGCATCAGGTGGAGTGAAACATCGCACAAGGCCTCTCTCGTGTCCGAGTACAAGGTGAGGTTATGACCGTAGGGTACGTAACCCATGATCTGTCCGACGGGGTCAAACGTCACAATGGCGTTCAGCAGTGAGAAGAAAAGCGTTGGGGCCATAGTGTGATTCCGCGAAACCATTTCGTCGAGATACCGATTTCGCGTGCCACGGAAGTGTGTGGCAGGGACGTACGCGCCGCCTGAGCATGCGGCGAGCAAGCATACAATAATTGCGACACGATTAGTGTCGTAGATGGGAGATCTTGCAGGATGTGTCAAACTGGCCGGGCCGGCTCCAGCGAACCACACCTTTAGTACATTCACATGGCCCAAATTGCAAGCTAAAGGGACCTTGGCGTTGAGTGAAACGGGGCCACCTGGGTTGCGAACACTTGTTGTGAGCTTGCCTTCCGCACGAGCACGTTCTTCGAGCTCCTGCAGGGTTTCCGATTCGATCGCACCGATGGTGAAGCCTTTGAGGAACAAGCACGCAGTGAGAAGCTTGATTACCTGGGCACCTGGTACCAGCTTTGAGATGCGAGAGCCTGGACCTTGATACATATCGCGGAGACGCCAAAGCAGTTCCTCCTCCGTGGGGGGAGCGGTCGTCGCGCTCGGCTGGACGCTGCCTGTTAATTCCTTTTCTAACTGCTCCTGGGAGGCGGACACGGGACTAAGTTGTCCAGCTGATGAGGAGCTAGCGCTGGTGCTCGACTTGGACGTTGTGCTAACACTCGACGACTCAATGTCACCATTGATGGGCTGAGGGGGCAGCTTGAAGTTCCACATGAACTGCTCGTCAAAAGGATCTCCCGGGGATGACGAAATCAGTGCCATGCAGCGAGTTAGGATACGAACAGCCAACAAGATCTGATTATGTTGTGCCGCTGGGATCTCGGATTCGGGGCTAAACACAGCGTTGGACAGACAGTTGAGACACTGTACAATGATAGCTGCGAAGTTGAAGGGGCAACTGTTTCGGATGCTCTGGAGGCGTTCGAGATTGAATAAGCGCCACACGTTCTCAGGGGTCGGATCGAGCTTCCACATACGCTCCCAGAGTGAGCGGTCGAGCACGGGGCCGGCCTCGAGTGCCCGGGCGAGCGGTAGAAATTCCAACTCCGCTGACGTGGTCGCACCCATTCTAGAAGCTCAGGGTGAGGTGAGGCACGGGGTGGGTTACAGGTGAGTTGAGAACTAGAGATGATATTACACTATTTCAGAGGCATCTACGGTGCGTGGTGGTGAGAGCGGACAACAACGCGACCCTCCAGGAGCATACAGTGACGATCCTCATCAAAGAGCGACTCGTGCAATAGAATCTGAGGGTAGTACGCATGTGGAACGCAGATTTAGCGGATATAAAACGACAGATACACACGTCAAAAACAGAAACATGAAATTAATATACACATGCGCATACGACATCCAGAGATATAAACTCGTGTGCGTTCTGTGTCGAAGGTATCTGGCTTCCAGAAAACCACTGACCCACAGTCTGGAGAGGTGGATCGGGTAGATTTGTGTGGGCCGATCCCTGCGAGTAAGGGTGTAAATCACTGCTCCGGATTGTATTCAGACTGTACTATGCCGACGCTACACACACGCGTGGGGCTGGCTACTGCTCCTCCTCGCTTTGTTTCCGCAGAGCGATGATCTTGTCTCGCTCGTGACGTAGTTCTAACTCGATTGCCGAGGGATTATCGGTCAATGCGTTCTTTAGCACATACGTGAAGGGATACTGCATGCCCGATTCGGAACGCACCTCGGACGACTCGTGACGATACATCAACGGCAGATCACAGCCTTTGCAGTGAATGCGCCATTGACGTTCGATCTTGGCCTCGGTCGCTGGTGTGCTTTCCTCAGCAAAGTTGATGAGAGTCAGTTTCTCAACTTCGGTAAGAACCTGCACCTTGTACTGTCGCTCGGATAGGATAATCGACTCGTCGAGGTCGCGAACAGGCTGGTCTTTAAGTCTTGCACCAAGCACAAGTGAAAGTTGTCCACAACCAACGCAGTAGTAAACGCAAATCATTGCATCCTCGTCGTCTTCTTCTTCTTCTTCTTCCTCTGCATCGGGCATGGCCTGTCCCTGCCATCGTCTTCGCGATTCAGCCGCCTCCTTGATTGACTGCTCAAGGTGCTCGTGCTCGCTTTTCACGGCCTCCTCGGATGCGCCTTGTAGTGAGCTACTTCCTCCTTCGCTCTTGATTGCCAGAAGGGCATCCGTCGTTGCTTTGGTGTCTTGGACTACCTGCTCCGCCTCTTCTTGTGTCAGCTCATGCCGCTGTGCCGCTAGCCGTGATGGGTGAACAAAGGTTTTCGTAGCGGATTGCTCATCCGTTGAGCCACTTCCGCCTTTGTGCTCATAGTCCCGATCTCTTCTATAGCTCCTATCCCGACCTCGGTCTCGATCTCGGTCTCGATCTCGGTCTCGTTCGCGGTCTCGACCCGAGTCTCTGTCACGGCCCCGATCTCTTGAGTGCTCTCTTGACCGTTCGCGATGTCTGTCTCGGTCATGCCGTCGGTCTCTGTCTCGATCTCGATCTCTACGTCGATCTCTGTCCTCCTCTCGATCTCGATCCCGATGTTTATGCCTGTCTGCCTCCTCCTTCTTGCTTTGGTGCGACCTCGAGGGGGAAGAGCTGCGTCTATCAGGGGAATACAAAGCCATTAAGCAACGTCGGTGAGGCAAGCCGATGAATATCCAAGCGCGTGCCCTACATGCCAGCTTGGTCCCTGGCCTCCTAAGGACGGAGTACATTAAACGACGCCTTGCGCATGATCTTACGTACCTCCTCTCGTGCCGATCAGACATATTGGCCTTCTCGGTGTGCTGTACCCGGACACGACAAACCTATCTCACGCAGAGTCGTCGGGATTGAAACCACGCGCAGATATCAGTGTGCACCAAAGTCGCAATTGCACAACAGTTTCCGTCGCATGGTGGATGGGTTCTCTCTGCCGCTTGGCCTAGCTCGGAGCAACGATTTGCACTTGGATGGATAGCGCGCGTGAGATTTCATGCCTAAATATAATCTTGCTGAGCACCAAGATCACTCCCTAGACATGCTACTGCGCGCCTCTCAGCTGCGATATCCGGCACCTTCCATATGAAACAGTGCTGATTCTTCACGCGTGGTGCCGACTCGCAATTGCACTCCGGTGATCCTCCAATGAGAGTGGGTTGGAGGTCCAACGCGCGCTTGATACGGTTTTATTCACCTATACGTGGCAGGTCATCTTACTCTTGCGACCTCGATCATTCCTCAAACCGCGCATACTTGATCTAAATTGTCACTTTTCTAGAACCGCACATCCAGCCTTGCTCGGACGCTAGAGAGGCGGGTTGTTGCTATAGTGCGCCGCATACGCGCAGCACGAGCAGAATAGGACGTGGACGTGTGCACGACCAGCCGTTCGGCGGTCTCATCCGCGTATCTCGTCTCTACACATGCCACTCAAGCCCAAAAAGGGCGCAAAGGGGAAAGATGCCGCCAAGCCTTCGGATCGTCGTAGCGCGAGCGAAGCACACGATGGGCATCCCCAGACACCATCCACGCGCGCAGTGAGTCAGGAGTCTACAATAGCGGCTGTGGGACCCGCCCCAACTGGCTCGTCTGCTCCTAGTGCAGGCGTGTCCCATCAGAGAGGTGAAGCCCCAACCTCCACTTCAGCAGCCGCGGATATCGCTGCCGTTGCAAACGAGGCGTTCGCCGAGGTTGTTCTAGATCTGGATTCAATAGATCAGCAACAGGAAGATGACGTAAACCGGCAGCTTTCAGCCCTGCTCTCTCGAGGTGAATTTGAGAAGCGACTACGTGAAATCGTCCGCCGAAGGCGGCATTGTAGAGAGCGCCCAAGCAACGGTCGGTTCAACCAAGGAGATGACCAAATTGGCGAAGCTGGAAGCGGAGACGCAACAGAAGGGATCGACGACGATAAGGTTGACTTTGAGCTCGACACGGAGACCGCATATCTCGGAGACTTCCTTGAGTCGGATCATATCTCTCGAACGGTCAATGAAATTTTGTGGGGTGGGGAAGGCAGCGATGCAGGGAACCTATTTCTAACCTTGGAGGAGATCGAGGAACTGGAGCACGCGGAGCACGAGGAGCTAGACTTCCAATATTTCAATTCAGAGGACATTTGTTCTCCAACCATCCGTGACTATATTCGACCGCACTCAGAGCCGCCAATCGTACGCGGCGAGCTCGAGCCAGGCGCTACATGGAGAAGCTTCGTCGCATCGCTGCCCTCGCCAACAGAGAACGCAGACGTAAACGCGCTGATTGGGACAGAGCGGATATCTCGACTCATGAGGTTTATCGCGGACAAACCTGAGTTGCTTGCAACGGACCTGGGTATCATGGCTGCACTTGATGTCTTTAGCGAGGCTGTAACCTCTCCAGCAGGCCTTGCTCCACCCCTGGAGGCTTATCACTACACGTCACTTCTCAAACAGCTGTTTGTCCAGATGAATTGGACGATAGCCCAGGTGTCCAATTCGGTTCATCTGCAGCAGGACTCACCGGATGTATCACCCTTGCGGCTTCCTTCTGAGCTTCCGAAGAGTTCACCCGCTGCATTGCCCAGTATCCTTACAAGCCATCTGAAACAGGATGCGAATGTGCTTTCTTATCCGTATTACTTTCTCGGCCTGCATTTGCCCCATGCGTCATTCTCATCAGTTAGCACCCGCTTGCGGAAGTTCTTTAGCAGGCCATCCAAAAGTCCCGATTCCCAGGCGTTCCACCGCGAGCTTGTTGAGGATGTCATTATGACTGGATTTGTGAACCTGGTAGCGTCCACACGGGCTGTGAATCTTTTCATGAAAGCGCAGGAGCGTGTTGTTGACTTCCTCAACTCACGCCAGAGAACTGCCTTCCCGGAGGGGCAGTTCACAGTCGCAGTTTCTTCACCGTATACGATCACGTCAAACCCAGATGAATTCAAACTCTCCTGGCCCAGCGGAGCCGCGGCCCTGCTTGCAGTGATCGAAGGAGTATCGTGTGGTGCTTACAATATTCAGACAAGAAGCCTGATGGGGAAAGAGGCAATGAGCGAGAGAAGACCTCCTCTCGACGAGGAGGGTCTAACGAAGGTGCTTGAAGCCCTCGCCGCTACAGTAGAAAGCGTCGGAAAGACTTGTTTGAAGAAGCATGCTACAGAGGCGTTTGATCAGATTCAAGAAGGTCCGGAGCAGGACACAGTGTCGGAGCTCATTGCAGGTCATGCACATACTGCCAGCTTCAGGGAATTGGCAGATTATCTTCTACGTGCAGCTAGCGACATAGATAGCGATGAGTGTGGTCGATTATTATGGAGTATTTTGGGAATCCAGGAGAAGTTTCATCCCGCTCCGCATTCGGAGTCATGTGCTCATCGTCGCATGTCGGAGAATGAGGATGCTGGAGACTTGGTGTGTGATTGCCCAGCTGGATTCGTAGAGAAAGTCAATACCATCATTGCCCACTTAACAGCAGCTGTATACGTTCCACTCACACTAGCGGCAAGTTTAGGCACGCCTGCGTTGGCTGTGCTTAATCTTCTCACTGGAGCCGCAGTTCCAACTGAAGAAGGACTGGTGTGCTTCGGTCGAAGGCCTCTGAACGAGCAAGTAGCTGGGTCAACTGATGACACTTTGCACTGTGGCTCGATATACTCTGATGTGCCGCGGCTATCGAAGCTCTTCGAGACTCTGTCAAAGCCCACCCTTGTTCTTGGCAGACTACGCTATACCACCAATTCCATGATGGCTATAGGATGGCCCGACCGCGTTGGTACGAAACTATTTGGTGGCACTAAACCTGCACGAACTAGCGAAACTGCTGCACCCTCACCTACGGCCACGGGTTCAACGACATCTGGGGCTCGATTTGCGGTTGAGCCAATCATTGAAGCCTCAGATGAGAGCTCCATCAAAGCCCGCCTAGTAGCTACGTCGGAACTAGGGATGCTTTGGGGCCACACACTGCGCGAAGAGCGCACCCTTCTGCGATCGTATCTTTCGGATTTACCAGAATCATTGCTGCTGTGGCCCTTGCCACCTTATCAGCCCGCTCTCTTGCAAGTCTTCTCGATTCTGACCTCGGCATCGACTGAAACTCGCACATCTGAGGCTGCCTCGGACTCATACGACCTTGCGGTTCTTGGAGTACCCAATTTATTTCAAGCCATTGATATCGACCTTGGAAAGGTGACGTGTGCAGAGCTTGTCCCTCCGGAGAACGCTGCATCTCCGCTTGTTTATCCTGAAGCGGTTCCATCCTACTCAGCTTTGCTCGTGCCCGATGATGAACGCGTCTTGATCGCCGAAGATGCCCTAGGGTTGCCAGCGGGTCCGATGTTTGGCGCTTATCAACCCTATCCGAGTGGGGAGTTGGAAAAGCTCGCCGTCACGGACAGTACTTTTAGTGTTGAAACCAAATTTGATCCGCTAAACTACTTTGCAGCAGGCCGTGTTTGGCAAAAGCAACGAATGAGGCTGCGGCTATTGCGCATGATGCAAGCAAATTCGGATTACGACGAACTCCGTGCTTCCCTGGAAACACCAACTCTGGATCAACGGGGTACATCGGACGACCATACTGCCACTAGTTTGTATAAGCATGTGCTACCGGAGTCCGTTAGCTTAGCGACTCCTCCTGAGACCCATACTCATGCCGATCCACCAAGCCAACTCAGCGTGGAGTCGCTTCCTCCGACACGAGGTCCTGCACAAGCATCGCAACAGGCTCCACCTGCCGCGGCCCAGCCACGACTTGCACAGATGTTGTATAAGCTTGCAGCTATTCCAGGTGCATTCGCTCCCTTGCGTGTCGCAGGCTATGCACCCGCGCCAACACCGATGGAAGTTTACATGGACTTGCAAGGAACTGGACTTCCCGTAGACAATCTAGGCAAAAACGAAGCGACCCTGGGGCCTTCCTCGTTGGGACTGAGTACCCATGCGGAAAGCGAAAGCAGGACAGGGGGAGCGCACCCACCGAATCAACAAAGCCAGCAGCACCAGACGCAGTCTTCTTCGAAATCGAAGGGCAAAGGTGGAAAACAACAACAGCAGGCTCAATCCAAAGGTAGCAATCAGGGTCTCACTGCGGAATCAAAAGCGTCCTCGAATGACAGTGACAAGACCAAACAGAGGAACGCGCTACAAACGATCAACTTACCCGAAACCAGGGTTCCTTCGCATATGGGCTATGGTTCAGCGTACACTGCAAATCTAATCTGCTCACTGAGGAGCATCCCAAAGGCTCTTCGCAGCAAGCCCGGTTTAGGACAGTCAATCAAGCAATTCGGCTCGATCGATCGCTACAGCGGCCCAGAAATCGAGCAGGTCCTTGATGATGCCTACGTAGGCACACAGGACTCAGGCGTCTCTTTTGAAGTCGATTCACCAGAGATTGCAGAGGTTCTCCGTCAGGAGAGATTGGAGCGCGCAGTCTTCCGTGCCTACCAAGCTCGGAATACTTACCCACACGAGCTGCCAAGCTATATCGCTGCGAAGCGCACCAACAGTATACCTGCATCCTCAGAACATATGTCGGAGGGATCAACTCTTGCTGAGCAGAATACTACGCAGGTCGCGACAGAAGCAGATGTCGACGGTCTAGCAAAACTATTTGAGACCGTTCTCCGCGAGCAGATCAACGAGTCTTCTAGGTTTACTCAGAAAATGGACCGCGATTTGCACCGAAGTCTCTACAAGAGTTTTATCTCTAGTCTTCCGCAGGACATGGTCCGAGAAGGAGGCTCCACGGATGCATCGAGCTCAGGTGCGGCGGAGTCATCCACGAGTCCTGTTCCATCGTACATGTCAGCATCTAGTTCGAACAGCCTCGCCGAAACACGTGTTGATCACCCAGCAAAATCGTGGACATCACCTACACTCAATGTTATCTCAACAACCATTTCTCCTCTCGTTCCTACCGGTCCAACGGGTGCGTTGCCTGGATACAATCAGTCTCCATGGCCGAGTTCGACAGATACTGCAGGCAGAGACAAAACACAGAATCTCGACGTCACTCTTGTGGAGCATGCAAAGCTTGCATTGAATGCATCAGTGATCGCAGATGCGAATCTCATGCACCAAGCTGTGCCCACAACAGTCCTACCCTTTTCAGTCTCAGGTAATCGCTGGATTGCAAATGCGGGTAACGCCATTGCAAGCGAACATCCTGCTGCGGCTGTCGATGAAGCCGCTGCCCTTGCTGCTCTAACCACTGAAATGGACTCCAGATATAGTTCAACTGGTCAAGTCCCGGAAACGCTGGCATGGCGAGTCATCGAAGCGGAGGCTAATCGCCCACTCCTTGTGGGTCGAGAAAAGGCTGATGTTCTGGATAGGCGCGCGGAGTCCTGGTTGCAGAGCTTCACCCCATCGTCTGACACTCTTCTGCAGGCTGCACAAGTTGCTCAAGCGAATTCCGAATCAAGCGAGGCTGTTGCGTTTACACCTGAACAGTCTGCGTTTGCGCTCCGGATTGGATCGCTATGGCTGGTCCAAAAACCGCATGTGGGTGTCAGTGATGGGACTGATTTGTACGGTAGCGTGGTACCTCGTTCAGCCCTGGAGGATTATGTTAAGACGTTATCAAAGCATCCTGACGGTGTCACCCCAGAGACAGTAGACGCCCATGTATACACCGCCAGCTCCATCACAACAGAGGAATGGACCGAGAAGGTCGTGGCCAAGCTCCTTGGTGCCTCCGACCCCGAGGCTCACGCAAGTGGGTCCCGGGACACCGATGCACAATTGGCCGAGTTGCAGGAGGGCAAGCATGACCTAAAAGTGGGAAGTGAAACTAGCGCTAGCAAGTTAGAAGCGAAGGAATCTAGCAAGGATGCGAAGAAGGAGAGCAAGAAGGAGAAGAAGGAGAAGAAAACTGGTAAGCTCGAGTCAGAATCGAAGCCATCACAGAGTAGCACCACTAGTGCGCAACGCGATTCGCAAACCAGTGATGCATTGCATGGCGCATTCCAAGAAGGAAGTTGGTTACCTGCAGGTGTTATCCCTGATGATCTTTCTCAGCTTCTTAGGTTATCTCTTGGACTTGATCCTCAGGGCTCCGAGAAGCACGACGACGAATCGTTCAGCACAGATTTGCCCACACTCTACCCACCTGGTTCGAAGGCTTATGAATTGATCCACACGACGCCACACCGCGTCTCCGTACCTCCAGCACCTGGGCCCTTGTCACTCGTTGGGTGGGTCCCAGAACCCGCGCAGCCGACTCTGGCCCTTGGATCCTCCGCCAGTTCAAGCCAAAGCAACCAACAGGCAGCGGGACACACTGCAGCAGGAGGTGCATCTAGTAATATGGGTGAAATCGCGGGCGCACCATCGTTGCTTTGCAGTGAGGAGGACGCAGACGAAATTCGTGCATTGGAAAGAATCGAAACTTGCATCCCCCTGCTCTCGTCGAACCGACAGGAGTTGCAAGATATTGGCGCAACCAATTTACGCGTAATCTTAACATCCCCTCAAATGTCCTTAATTGACGAAGTAGTCGATGCAGGAGTGATTCCTCGACTAGTTAAGCTCTTGTCGAGTAACCCTAACCCTAAGCTCCAGTTTGAAGCGGTATGGACATTAACCAATGTCGCATCAGGTTCATCGAATCATGTGCGTACGCTCATTGAGCGTGGAGCTATTCCTCAATTTGTTGCAATGTTGCAGTCAGAACACGAGGATGTTGTGGAGCAGGCAACATGGGCTCTGGGAAACCTCGCAGGTGACTCTATCGCAGCACGAGATGCTGTACTTGCAGCGAAGCCACTCGTACATATGTATGTGCTCTGTAGCCGACCTACAACTCGTGTTTCACTTCAACGAAATCTTTCCTGGGCTATTTCGAATCTTTGCCGCGGAAAGCCTGCACCGCCCTTTGAATGCATCTCAGCAGCTCTTGCAGCGCTTCGGTTGTTGTTGAAGTCATCCGACCCCGAAGTTCTGAAGGATACGTGTTGGGGTCTTAGCTACCTGGTAGATGAAAGTTACAACCAGTCAATGTCAGGTCAGCCGACCGCCTCTTCGACGAGTGGTATGGACGCCAGCCAACAGAGTACGATTGCGACCACTGAGCAGTCCGGTGACGAGTTGACTTCCTGGAGCGAGCCGTTTGCCGGAAACGCCATTGATCTCTTGATCGCACATGGAGTTGACAAAGAAGTCGTGAAGTTACTAAGTCATCCGCACGAGCAAGTTCAGACGGCAGCATTACGCATCATTGCGAACATCGTTACAGGTACTGATCATCAGACGGATGCAATAATTTCAAATGGTGCATTGGAGGCGCTGAAGCACTTACTCGTCCATTCGAATCCACTCATCCGTAAAGAAACATGCTGGACCGTATCCAACATCCTTGCCGGAACTGCAGCACATGTAAAGGCTGTAGCTGACGCTGGTCTGCTAGATCCTCTCTTTGCGCTTTTACTTAGCGATGACGTTGAGGTCCAAAAAGAGGCTACGTGGGCACTGTCGAATGCCACGAGCGGTGGCCCGGAGGTCGTCGATACGCTCGTTAGGCTCGGGGTTCTGGAACCCATGATTGAGATGGCAGCAATGCATGACGCACAGATTGCCTCGGTAGTCATTGAAGGTGTTGAGAACATTTTCCGCTTTGGTTGGAGACGATATGCCCATTCTACCGTCAAAACTCAAAATGCAACTGGTTTGAGCCTCATTCCATGTGTCAACATTTATGCTGAGTCGCTTCGTCGGAGCTCAGCCATCATGATGCTGCAGCAAGCGGCACAAGCACTGGCTGAGACGCATCCATCGGTGGCACAACGCATGACTCTGCTTATTGCACGAAACTTCATTGTAGATGCACCTGGTTGGGACGAAAGGACAGCAATGCAGTTCCCAATGATCACTGCAGAGGAGATCAAGCAGTATATCGTGAGTGAAGCTACCCGGAACAAGGTTCTGGCTGCATTGACCGCTCGAAATGGCGAAAAGTCTTCTGACCCTCAAGCCGATGCTTTCGTTGCGAGCTTGAGGAAGGAAGAGTTGCGCCAGCTTGTGGGTGATAATCGATGGAGCGATGTAATGTATTCCGTCGTGAGTGCGTTGGGCTTTATTTTAAGCGTATCGGTGACAAACTCAACCAACCGTCAGGCGATCGAGGCAGAAGTTACCTCTCTCGAAGCCGTCTCAACGGAAGGCAGCTCAGTTGAAGGTAGCTCAGTCGAAGGTAGCTCAGTTGAAGGTAGCTCAGTCGAAGGTAGCTTGGCCAAAGGTGTCTCAGCGACTGACGAAGTAACGCACAATGCGAACACGGAGGAAGCCGCCTCCGAATTGACCGCAGCATCTTCCACAACTGCGACGTCTGGGGATGACGAGTTTAAACAAGCTCCCAAACAAGCACCTCGATGGGAAATCACACGGAAGACCATGGAGGCAATCGGCAGGATGGCCAAGGTGGTAAATACCATTCTTGGAAAGGCGAAAACAGTGACGGAACTCGAGCAGCTTGGACAGCATGCAAGTCGCAGTGGAGATTCTACCTCCGTGCGACGAGAGGAGCATGAAGAGGAGACTTTGGCGACAGAGATTTGGGCGAATAATGAATTCCACAGCGCTTACTTCGATGTTCTTGAAAGCCTAGCGGCTGAGGCACCTGAGATGGCGAAGCTACTGCTCCACGCAGTGCAGAATCCGAGATCGGGTCATCCACTATATTCTTCATCTGTTGGAATAGAATTCGACACTCTCCAGAGCTCAGACCACTCCTTATCAGCTGCTACACCGAGCAATACGACAGAGACGACCTCAGACGCATCTTCAACGTGTGAAGGGTCGCGAGTAGAATCACCATCAACTACAACCCCTTCACCTGCATCGAAGTCAGGAGGAGCAAAGCAGAAGTAGTAGGGTTTTATGTATTAAATACGCCGTTGGAACCAGTAGGCATCGATTGAGTATAATAAAGCTTAAATGGACTCTAGAATTGCACTGGAAACTTAAGATCAGCCACGCCACCCACCCAGTCTTGTGCTTGAGAACTGACTCACCACTCAGCCAAAATATCCGTTTGGTTACCCGGGAAATGGAAAATTTTTCGCGAGACTCCAGAGTTTTTGTAGTCGTGTAACTCGCAGTGCAGATGTGCCAAATGATATATAAGCTTACATTTGTACGTTTACCGCGTCTTCACACACTATAGCACGGTTATACCCCATGTCAAGTACGTAGAATACCACTAAGCATGGTTGTGCTCTTCCACAAAACCTGACTTTCAGTCGTATCTCGCTCGCCAACTACACGTTTTATCGCCTTGCTCGAGAAGAACCTCACCAAACGATCCTGCTCCCGCATTACTTTGCTTTGGTATAGGCACTCGACGTAGCACTCGTGTGGCTGCCCAGCAGGCCGCAGCGGCCATTGCTTCCAATGACCCTTCGTCCGACGAGGAGGAGGTGAAGGTGTCCAAGCGTGTGAAGAAAACCGCGGACTCCGCAGACGTTGCTGATACCACCAATGCTACAAAGCGAGGGCGTGGTCGTAAGGCTGCTTCTGTCTCTCAGACTGATGACAACGATGATTCCGGCAAGAACGACACAAGTTCTTCTGCTCCTACCATCGGCACTAAGCGTGGACGTGGTGCTAAGGCTACTGCTGACAGTGGTAGCGACAGCAATAGCAATAACACCACTGCGAGCAGTGGCACCGGTAACGATAGCAACAGCAATACCGCTGCTGCAGCTCCTGCCAAAGGCAGAGGAAGGGGCAAGGCAGCAGCGGCCTCTGCTCCTGATCCCGCCGCTACGTCCAACTCGAATGACGCAACTGCAACTGATGCTGTGTCGAGCTCTACCAGCAGTAACAGCAACGCAACAGCTGATGCACCCAAGATGAAGAAGTTGATCGCCGTTGCAGGACGTGCGCCAGTCGATGAATGGGTCGACAACCCGCGAGAATGGATGGTTCATAAGGACTACGATGCTATGTTGAACCAAACCAACATCGACAGGAATAATAACAAGTTCTACCTACTTCAGGTCCTCAAACATGTCAGCTCGCCCCTCTACATGACCTGGTTCCGTTGGGGTCGTGTTGGTGTAACAGGCCAAATGAAGGCCGCTTATAAGGGCCCGTCCGAGCAGAGCGCCATTGATACCTTCGAGCGCAAGTTCCAGGATAAAGCTGAAGTTCGATGGGCGGACCGCTACACGGCGTCGTATCGTCCTGGTGTCTACCAATTTATTGAACGTGACTACTCGGATGATAACAAGAAGGGTGGTTCCTCTGGTGATGGTGAGGAAAAGAAGGAAATCATCAAGTTGGACGACTCGAAGCTTGATCCTCGGCTGCAGAAGCTCGTGTCAATGATCTCAGATCAGTCGATGATGCGTCAGCAGATGATTGAGATCGGTTACGACGCGAACAAGTTGCCTTTAGGCAAGCTCTCCAAGCGCACAATCAAGATGGGTTACGATGTTCTTACTCGTATTGCAGAGGAGCTGAAGAAGCCCGTCCCTTCGCGGCAGGTGTTGGTGAGCCTCTCCAACGAGTTCTATACCATCATTCCCCACGAGTTCGGTTTCTCAACTCCCCCTATCATTGGCAATGATGTCATGCTGAAACAAAAAGTCTCGATGGTCGAGGCACTCGGTGAAATTGAAGTTGCTACTCACCTCATGGAAGAGAGCAAGGAAATCGATACCGAACATCCTATCGACAAGACTTACAAGAAGCTCAAGTGCAAGCTCACTCCTATTGATAAGGACAGCGATACATGGAAGATGATCGAGACTTATGTCACAAATACTCAGGCGGCTACTCACGCACGAAAGCCCAAGGTGGTTGATATCTTTGAGATCGACCGTGAGGGTGAAACCGAGCGTTTCTGCAACGGCGGCTTCGACAAATTCTCAGAGCGCTATCTACTATGGCATGGTTCTCGCTTGACGAACTTCGTTGGCATTCCCTCCCAAGGCTTAAGAATTGCACCACCTGAAGCGCCTGTGACTGGTTATATGTTCGGTAAGGGTGTTTACTTTGCTGATATGGTCTCCAAGTCCGCGAATTACTGCACAACTAACAATGAAATGGAAGGATGCATTCTTCTGTGCGAGGTTGCAATCGGCAAGCCCCGCGAGCTGTATCAGAGCGACTACTACGCGAGCAACCTTCCGAATGGCTACCATTCGACGAAGGGTGTTGGTGGTACGCACCCTGATCCATCAAAGACAATCACACTTGATGATGGCGTCAAAGTACCTCTCGGCAAAGGTATCAAGTTCAACCCCCCTCCAGGTAAGCATTTGAGCCTACTCTACAACGAGTACATTGTTTATGACGTAGCACAGATTCGAATGCGCTACATCATTCGCTTCAAGTCTACTGTCTAAAGACGACTGGAAGTAACCCATGTTGCATATGTCCATTTCCGCATCTTCGCTCCTCCTTCTTCAGGTCCACCAGCTAGCACCTGCCGATGCATTTTATTCACATATTGATTGATTGTCAGTCCATGCATCTCCTCCTATTCCTACGTTCGCCAATCCCTCGTCAAATCCGGTTTCAGCATTTTGGACAGCCGAGGCGTATATGCCCCCTTCAAACCTCATGTTTCGTACAGTTTCTTCCGTGAACTGCTTGTTAGCCAGTAGATTGCTCACGGCCGCTCACCGTGTTTATGCCCGTTTTGTGGAAGCATGAAACGATGCGGCGGCCACCCAGCCAACTGTCCTAGAAAGTTCTTCGAAACTTGTGAGTTAGCTTCGAAAAAAAGCTAGACACCACTGAATTTTCTCTTTTCCGTACATGCTTTACCGCGCGAGTGCCCTTAGCTGTGACATAATACACGTGCTCTTTTAGTTCCCCTTTTAACTCTGATGTAGATGCACTAGTGCTAACTCCACGGTGTGTACAGTAATAGCCACAAACAGCGAGCGTACTGTTGTCTCACTCTTGTCGTTCCGGCCCCTTTCCTGCATTCAGATTCGCCTCGTTAATGACCAAGACACAGGAGAATCAGCAGCAGAGCCAGCTGAGCGGCGAGTGCGCAACAGCCACAGAAAATGTGAAGAGTGCTGCAGTCAAGGCCATGATCATGCTTGCGGCAGGCGCCGTGTTTGGTCTGGCCTTCCAACGAGCTCGTGTGCACGAGTTAGTAAGCGTCATCGAACAGATGACCTTCCGCCGATTTATCATGATGAAGATGGCTTTCGCTGCACTTGCCACAGCTACGGTCGTATTCTATTTCGTTGAGCGTGTCTTCCCCCGCGTAAGTACTCGAAAGGCCTTTCACCAGGATATGCGAATCACTTGGTCACAGGTCGCCCTGGGTGCAACCATCTTGGGCGTTGGCATGACTCTGTCTGGAAGCTGCCCTGGCACTGTCTTTGCACAGATCGGTGCCGGCTCCAAGATGGCGTGGTTCACATTGCTTGGTGGACTGGCAGGCGCGCTGCTCTTCTCTTATGTGGAGAT